>JAESFW010000039.1_pt1 | contig 345970 bp, 314 predicted proteins | sample 9269481 | NCBI WGS metagenome assembly JAESFW01 (sample SAMN14515350, study PRJNA621654) | algae metagenome | isolation source: Lyngbya sp. HA4199-MV5 and co-occurring heterotrophs from soil with... | place: USA: Ahupuaa O Kahana State Park, Hawaii | collected 2009-07-21 | reverse complement strand
TTGATGCCGAAAGGCTCGAAGCTTGTCAAAATTACTCATAGTCAAGTGATTTGAAACGTCCTTGACTATTAAGCAGTCAGATCGTTCGGTCTGGCTGCCTTTCCTCGCTCTTTAGTCTAAACTCCAGAAGCAAGGCTTATGCACTAACAACCTTGCTGGTCTGCCTATTTCTGATACGCCGCAAGCCTTTAGAGCTTTACAACCAACAACTAACAACTAACAACTAACAACTTCTAAGCTGACGGCTAACTCTGAGCGTGTCGCTTTTGATGCCAGCTCCAGGCGTGAGTCATTAATGTGTGCAGATCGGCGTACTGTGGGTTCCAGCCTAAGACCTGGCGGGCACGATCGCCACTGCCAACCAGTGCAGGCGGATCGCCGGGACGACGAGGGTGTTCGATCGCGGGAATCTCTCGTCCTGTCACTTGGCGCGCCATTTCAATCACTTCGCGTACCGAAAAGCCGTTGCCGTTGCCCAGGTTGAAAATCGTCGTGTTGCCGCCCTTGAGTAGATAAGATAGTCCCGAAACGTGAGCCTGTGCCAGATCCGCAACATGAATATAGTCACGAATGCAGGTGCCATCGGGGGTGGGGTAATCGGTGCCAAAGATGGCGATCGAATCGCGTAGCCCCAATGCAGTTTGCAAGACGAGGGGAATCAGGTGTGTTTCGGGTGAGTGGTCTTCGCCTAAGCGTCCTTCAGGATCGGCACCTGCCGCATTGAAGTAGCGGAAGCAGACCGATTTGAAGTCATAGGCTTTGTCAAAATCAGTCAGCACCCGCTCAATCATGAGCTTCGTTGCACCATAGGGATTGATGGGATTCTGGGGATGGTCTTCGGGAATGGGGATGATCTGCGGCACCCCGTAGGTTGCACAGGTTGAGGAGAAGACAAAATGCTTCACGTTCGCAGCCAGCATTGCCTCTAGCAGCGTCAGTGTGCCAACAAAGTTGTTTTGGTAATACTTAGCAGGGTCAGTGACCGACTCGCCGACATAGGCATACGCCGCAAAGTGCATCACAGCGCTAATGTTGTAGGTGGCAAAAAGTTTGTCTAAGAGGGCGCGATCGTTCGTATCCCCTTCGACTAACTCAACCTTTAAGACCGTTTCAGCAATGTCTCGATGCCCATACACGAGGTTGTCTAGCACAATGACGTGGTAGCCTGCCTGTTGCAGTGCCAAGACTGCATGAGAGCCGATGTAGCCTGCCCCGCCCGTAACTAGGATTGTTGCTTGACTCTGTGACATACGCGATTGCCTGCTGAAGATTCCTTAAACGCTGGCTTTAGTCTAATCCAGGTTTTATAAAGTCCAGGTAAATTGCGCCCCCAGTCTGCTGCAAAAAGCATAAGGGAGTGATTTAGTTTTGGCGCGAGCGGTCAGCTAACTGCAAAGCAGAAGCAAGCTACAACGGTCAGTGCTTACCTTTCACTGTCTGCCTTATTCTTTCTAGCGTTCCCATTGAGCGGTTGTTGGGGCGCGTGATCAACTCAGCTCCAAAAGCGGGAACGATCGAGCGCCGCTTGACCGATGCATAGTACTTTATGAGGATCGAAATGTTTTCGGATCCGGATCCATTTCAATCTTTACAGCCTTTGTGAGGGCAACCCCTGACAGAGTTGTTGAGGCAGTTGCTGCACCACGCGTTGAAAGGGTGCAGAGTTGTCTAAACCCTGAGCTAAGATCAACGCGCCCTGAATGGTAATGACCCCATCTTCACCGCGTTGCTGCGCCAGTGTTTTGTTCATGCCCTCATCCATCAGGATGGACGCGATCGTATCAATCCACGTATGCAAAAGTGCGCTTACCCGCGCTCGAAAGATATCCTTACCAGAGCCGAGCATGAGAGCCGCGAGTAAACAAGGCTTTTGCCCACTGTTGTAGACCTTGTTGATGCGATCGCACATCACTTGTAACCGGGTCAGCGCATCCCCTTCGCACTGCAACGCTGCAACGGCAATCTGCTCTAAGCCTTGCTCTAACGCAATAAGAACGGTTTCGACCATCTCATCCTTCCCGCCTGGAAAGTGGTGATACAGGCTGGCTTTACCTAATCCGGTGGCGTGCGAAATTTTAGAGAGTGTCACACCGTCATAGCCAAACTGCCGAAACAGGTCGAGCAGCAACGGGACATAAGTTTGCTTAGACATGGAGTTTTTTGAGACGAAGAGATGGAAATTGAGAAAAATTGCCGCTCGCCCGTTGACATGGTACCAAACGATCGGTACAGTAAACCTAGACCGAACGAACGGTACACTCTTTAACAGGATTCCACCCATGATCAAACTTTATGGTCACGAGGTTTCGGGCAACAGCTACAAAGCAAAGCTCATGCTGTCTTTGTTGGGTTTAGAGTACGAATGGCTTAAAGTCGATTTACTCGCTGGAGCGCACAAGCAGCCTGAATTTCTTGCGCTTAATCCCTTTGGGCAAGTGCCCGTTTTAGTGGATGACGAGATTGTTTTAGCGGATGCTCAAGCCATTCTGGTCTATCTGGCACGGCAGTATGGTGGTGAATCCTGGTTGCCTTTGCAGGCAGAATCGATGAGTCGGGTGATCCGCTGGCTTTCCACGGCGGCAGGCGAAGTGCGTCAGGGTCCTGAAAGTGCGCGGCTTTACTATTTGTTTGGAGCAACGAATATCAATCTCGATCGCGCTCAGCAAAAAGCAACCTTCATCCTGACGCAACTCGACAAGCGCTTGAGTACCCACACCTGGCTGGAGTTCGATCGCCCCACAATTGCGGATGTTGCGGTGTTTCCCTACGTTGCCCTCGCACGAGATGGCAAAATTGACCTCGATGCTTATCCTCATGTGCTGGCGTGGATCGATCGCGTCAAGCAACTCCCTGGCTACACCCCAATGGCAGGAATTTAGGGACGCAGGTGGTCAATGCATTGATCGTGGTTTTGATGGAAACGGGTGTGGGGTGTGGGGTGTGGGGTATGGGGAATCGACTCAAGCAGCCATCGCACGATTCAAAGGGAGAGCGCACAATGTCATCAGGTTGGTCACAGGTTGAATCCCCGTTTCATGCAGGTGAACTGGCGATTCAAGCTCGGCTCGGTGTTTTGGATCGCATCGATCGGCAGGGACGGCAGATGATTCGCCCCTACCTCACACAGCAGCATCGTCAGTTTTTTGCTCAGCTTTCCTATGTGCTGGTAGGGACGGTGGATGCGGATGGCAACCCGTGGGCTTCAATACTGGTAGGCAATCCTGGCTTTTTATCCACTCCGGACGATCGCACCTTGCGCGTTACAGCCAGTCCCCTTTTGGGTGATCCGCTCATTCACACAATTTCAGAAGGCACTCAGATTGGCTTACTGGGCATCGAACTCCATACCCGTCGTCGCAATCGCCTCAATGGAATCGTGACAACCATTCACAGCGAAGGCTTTGAAATACAGGTGGGGCAGAGTTTTGGCAACTGTCCTCAATATATTCAAGCCCGCCAGTTTGAGCTTGAAGGACATCTAGTGACAACACCTCAACCGATTCATTCGGTGGAAACAATTGGAGAGCCGGAACGTGGGATGATCACCATATCAGACACGTTCTTCATTGCCACTGCCTATCAAGCGGCAGAAGCAGGAGCCGCGAGTGGTGTGGATGTTTCCCATCGCGGTGGTAAACCAGGTTTTGTGCGGCTTGATGATAACCAGACATTCACCGTGCCGGACTTTTCGGGTAATCACTGTTTCAATACCTTCGGAAATTTGGAACTCAATCCCCGTGCAGGCTTGCTGTTTCTAGCGTTTGAGCAGGGCGATCTGCTTTACTTAACGGGCACCGCTGAAGTGATTTGGGATGGGGATGAGATCAACGCCTATGAAGGAGCCGAACGCCTGTTGCGGTTTCATCTCACGCACGGTTATCGGGTGGAAGGCAGTCTACCCTTACGCTGGTCAGAGCCGGAGTTTTCGCCCTTTCTCGATCGCACAGGTGCCTGGTGTAGCAATTTCCAGTCGAGTGAAATACAGTCTTAGAAAGGCAGAAGGCAGGGGCAGAGAGCAGAAGGTCGAGAAAGCAGGATTTCCTTCTGCTTTCTGTCTCAAACTCTAAAAACTTGTCTCTCACTAGGGTGAAAACCGCTGTAATGCTGCACTCAAGGCTTCACAACTGGTCGAACCGTTGTCAACACATACTTACGTCTCAATTCATCACACCATTTGTGGAAAAATATGGAAACGAAACCCCCTCTTCCTCCCTTCACCCTGGAAACCGCTAAAGCTAAAGTGCAGGCGGCAGAAGATGCCTGGAATACTCGTGATCCCGATCGCGTTGCGCTGGCGTATACCGAAGATTCAGAGTGGCGCAACCGAGCCGAATTTTTTAGCGGACGCGCCGCCATTAGAGAATTTCTCAAGCGCAAGTGGGCAAAGGAACTCGATTATCGCCTCAGAAAAGAGCTGTGGTGCTTTATGGACAATCGCATTGCCGTGCGCTTTGAGTATGAATGGCACGATGATGCTGGCTTCTGGTATCGCGCTTATGGCAATGAAAATTGGGAATTTGCCGAAAATGGTTTGATGATGCGACGGTTTGCCAGCATTAACGATGTGCCGATTCAAGAAGCCGATCGCAAGTTTCGTTGGGAGCGCTCCTAACACGTTGTCTTCTACAGACCGCTCGGAGTGATTGATCGTGCTCTACCTCAGCCTGGGCAGTGAATCACTCTAAGCAGTGGCACTGAAGACGATCGCGCTTTAAAAGAACGCGCTGACCAAACAACGAAAGTCAGGCAACATTGGACTGGTTAATTCATCCTCACGGTAAAACGTGGCTACCAACTTTAAGGCAGCATTCTCGCGGCGATAGACCTCAACAGATTGTTCCTTGAGGTTGACAATCCAATACTCAAAAACACCTTGAGCAGAGTACAGTTTTAACTTTGCCTCTCGATCGCGCCGTTCGTTTGTCTTTCCTGGAGACAGCACTTCAACCACTAACTCTGGAGCCGCCGTAAGATGTCCTGCCTCATCTAACAAATGTTCCAGGCGATCGTTGCTGATCCAAACAACATCAGGAATCACGTTATCGGAATCTGAAAAGATAACACCGGGCGTAATGTTTGCTTGACCCAAACCACTCTCGTCTGACCAGAGTTTCAGTACCGATCCAATATTGATGCAAGCAGCTTGATGCTTCCAATCAGGTGCCCTTGTCACAAACAGTTCTCCGTCAATAATTTCATAACGGTTTACCCGATCGCCTTCAAAAAGACCCAAATCGGCGATCGTCCAGCGCACTGCATTAGTTGGCGTTGACTGCATGATGTGCCTCAAAGTTCACCGTTAATTTTCCGCCGCAGTATTTCTGTTATCTGCGCTTGTCCTTCCTCGGTGTCGGGAAAGTCGTATCTCACAGCGTTAGGACTCCGACGACTCATAAGAGAACGAACGGCTTCCAGATCTTCCCGGTTTGCCAGGACGTACGCCCGTAGCTCGGCTTTATTCATGCTTTCAAAGTCAGGTGTCATTAGAAAACTCCCAGCGTCCATCTTGATTGATGCTAATCTCGATGTTCTCTCCAGCCAGAATATAGATATCACCTGTCAGCGGATCAAACCGGAATAGAGTAATGTCCCGGTATAGAGTTGATAGGCTTTGGCAAACTTTGACGGCTTTCAGCGCCTGTCTGGCTGTTAGAAAATACATCTGCATCCATTCTGGCACAGTAACCAATGTTAGCAAAAAGTCGTCGGGTGGTCATTGCCCACTTTACTTACTTGCCTCATTCAATGAAGCCTGGACACTTCAATTTTCGAAAGATAAGATTGACGAAATGACTTTTTCTAGGGAAAGCTGAAAATGACGCAATCTGGTGGTGATGGCGGGAATAACAATCCATATGAAGCTGCTGCCTATGCTGGAGCAGGTGCGGCGGCTGGAGCAGGTATAGCGGCAACTGTTGGTGGAATGGGATTAGCAGTCGGTGGTACGGCTGTTGCAATCACTGCGGCACCTGTTGTTGCTGCTGGTACTGTCGTGGGATTAGCAGCATACGGACTGAAGAGAGCGTTTTGGGGTTGAAGTAGCAGGTACTAATTCAACTATTACTTTCAAAAGATAAGGGTGAGCATTGCTCACCCTTATCTTTTAGTTAGATAGGAATGAGGCTAACAAATACTAAACCTTCGTTTCTTCGCGTACCAACTTGTCCCAGCCGAGATCTTTGAGGTTGTTGTTGCGGCGGAGAGGACGTGTCACCAGTTCCAGAATGTCGCGGGCATTGGTGAAGCCGTGAATTTGGGCAAAGGTGAACTCAACCGACCATTTGGTGTTGATGCCACGCGCTTCTAGAGGATTAGCGTGTGCCATGCCTGTGATGACGAGATCGGGTTTCAGGTCGTTGATGCGCTGCAACTGATTGTAGTTGTCGGGCTTCTCGACAATGGTAGGAGTCGGTACGCCCATCTCACGGCAGGTCTGCTCCAGATACGCGAGTTCTGCTGCCTGATAGCGCTTATCCATATAGGGAATGCCGATTTCGGGGCAGGTCATGCCGCAGCGGATGAGGAAGCGTGCCAGGGAAATTTCCAGCAGATTATCGCCCATGAAGAAGACGGATTTGCCGCGAATGAGTTGGAGGTAGTCTTCCAGGCTTGCCCAGATTTGCGCTTCCCGATCGTCCAGTCCTTTCGGTTCAATCCCAAACACCGAGCAGATTTTTTCAATCCAGGCGCGGGTGCCATCAGGACCGATCGGAAACGGAGCGCCAATCAACTTACACTTGCGACGACGCATAAAGGTGGTCGCGGTGCGTGACAGGAAGGGATTCACCCCTGCCACGTAGTAGCCTTCTTCAATCACAGGCAGCTCGGTGTAACGCTTGGCAGGCAACCAACCGGAGACTTTGATGCCCTGTTTTTTCAATTCCAGCGTCAATTGGGTGACGACGGGATCGGGCAGAGAGCCGAACAGCACCAGCGGCGGGTGATCCACATACTCCGATTCGGAGGTGGCAATCTCTTCTTTTTTGCGACCAAAGTTCAATAGTTTGGTGATGGCGTTGCGCTCTTCTTTGTCACCTTCGGCAGCAAGGGGTTTATCGGGGCAGCGGTTGACCATCGCCGCGAGGACGGTATCTTCGCCCTGAGTGAAGGCATAATCTAAACCATTGGCACGAGCCACGACGATCGGAATCCCAATTTCAGCCTCCAACCGGGGAGCCAAGCCTTCCAGATCCATTTTGATGATTTCGGTGGTGCAGGTGCCAATCCACACGATGACGCTGGGGTTGCGATCGCGCTTAATCTGCACGCACAGCCGCTTCAATTCTTCGTAATCGTTCAATTGGGCAGAAATATCCCCTTCTTCCAGTTCTGCCATTGCGTAACGCGGCTCAGCGAAGATCATTACGCCCATTGCGTTTTGCAGAAAATAGCCGCAGGTCTTGGTGCCAATGACCAGAAAGAAGCTGTCTTCAATCTTTTGGTACAGCCATGCGACGCAGCTAATGGGGCAGAAGGTGTGATAATTGCCTGTTTCGCATTCAAAATTCAGGGCTTGCGGTTCAGTTTCGGCAAGAGACATGGATGTGACCTCTGTGGGGAAAGTTATGAGGGAGAGAGTTATAAGTTATGAGTTTTGAGTTGGGAAGAGAGATGAGGGATGAGGGATGAAAGGAGAACGTTTTGAGTTTAGCTATTCTGACTTCTCACTCCTGCCTTCTGCCTTCTGCCTTCTGCCTCCTGCCTTCTTCACTAATCGCGTCGATCGCGGGAGCCTCGGCAGTCTTCGTCAATTTCAGCGGGTAGTTTCTCGCGGACTTTTTGTGCCTGAATCTTGATCTCATTCAGGGCGGCAGGGAGCATTTTGACAGAACCATTGGGGTCATTGGTTTTGCCGTTTTTGGCGGCGATCGCGCCTACATGATCTTCGGGGTTAAAGTTGAGTCCCAATGCCATGACGATGCGATCGGGGTTATGGCTGAGATCGACGACCAGGGGCAACAGTTGAGCCAGTCGGGGTTCCAGCACTGAGAGGGTTGCCAAAATAAAACCAGACGACGGACGGCGTTGCCCATCACAGTTGACCCACACCCCTAAACGCGACAGCCATTGACGATTTTCGGCGTAGTAGGTCAACCATTTTTCTCGCACAGACTGGCGAATTTGCTCGGTATTCACAAGATTAGTTTTGAGTTTTGAGTGATGAGTTTTGAGTTTGTTATTAACTCATAACCCAAAACTGTTAACTCCTAACTCCCTTTTAGACCATCATTAGATCTAATTCTTCTGCTTCCGATCGTGCGGGTGGCTTGGCAGGGTTGAGGTAGAAGTCGGAAAGGAGGGCGAAGAGGTCACGATCGGGCGTGTCGTTGGGTACCACACCTTCGGGACGCGCCAGAATTTGATCGGCGATGTTGAGGTAGTAATCGCACACGTAATTGAGCGAGGGATCGGTTTCTGCCATTTCAAACAGAGTCTTGCCTTTGACCCGTGACACGCGAATGTCTTCAATCAGCGGCAAAATTTCCAGCACGGGCATGGGCACGGTTTCAATGTATTTGTCGATCAGGTCGCGCTTGGAGGTGCGGTTGCCGATCAAGCCGCCCAAACGGAGGGGATGGGTGCGGGCTTTCTCACGGACGGAAGCGGCAATGCGGTTAGCGGCGAACAGGGCATCAAAGCCGTTGTCGGTGACAATCATGCAGTAGTCGGCGTAGTTGAGGGGCGCGGCAAAGCCTCCGCACACCACGTCGCCCAACACATCGAACAGAATGACATCGTATTCGTCAAAGGCGTTGAGTTCTTTCAACAGCTTGACGGTTTCGCCCACCACGTAGCCGCCGCAACCTGCACCTGCGGGAGGTCCACCGGCTTCGACGCAATCCACACCGCCATAGCCTTTGTAGATCACATCTTCAGACCACACATCTTCGTAGTGGTAGTCTTTTTCTTGCAGGGTGTCGATGATGGTGGGGATGAGAAAGCCCGTCAGCGTAAAGGTGCTGTCGTGTTTGGGGTCGCACCCAATTTGCAAGACTTTTTTGCCACGACGCGCCAGTGCGACTGAGATGTTGCAGCTTGTCGTGGATTTGCCAATGCCGCCTTTGCCGTAAACTGCGAGTTTCACTCTAGTTATCTCCTAATCGTGTCGTGGTCGATCGCCGTTGGGTCGATGAGGTCATTATTGGGCAACGCGATCGCAAAGGAAAGGGCTACCCATCATGAACAGGGTCATAAAACAGAGTCTCAATGCCTCCGAAACTGCCTGTTACTCAACCGGAATCATAAACCCCTATCAGCCTGCAAAACCGTACCTTCACGAGTTTTAACGTTTGTTTTTTATAAAAAGCGGAACAAAAGACAACAGTAACAACCGCGATGAACTGTCTGCTCTGGCAGAATTTTGGGGCGATCGCCCCTCCACCACACGCCACTTCACCGCTCCTACAGCCGCCTTAGAAGGGATATGCAGAGTTGTAAGCCTTACTGAGCGGCGATCGATCCACTGAAAACCAGGCGCTCATCCATTGATTGCGGCTGACTTACTGCGATTCGATCGCCGCAAACCGCTGTTTTATTAAAAATAGTGACAACTTCCCAACCTGTATCCTTTTCGTAACAGAAGCATTACTGCTTCACATATCCGCGAAACAATGGGATTGGCTTTTGGGAACCGTGACCTTGAGGATCATAGGGTAATAATGTTTTCCCATCCGCTGTCACATATAAATACAATGTGCAGTTCTCAGGACATTTGATAACTTTATTTGAGTAATCGAGTTCGATCAACTCGGTAGTGAAAATGAGTTCATTCCCATTAAGCCGAACCTTACCGTAATCCTTAACATTACTAATGCTCAACAAGTTCTGAGACTCATACGTGCCATCCGCGTCTATTTTGATCCACTGTACCTCCAACAATTGTCGAACAGATATTTCAAAGGATGCGCCATCTCGACCATCTTTTTTCAACGCCTCTTGTGCTTTTATCAACTGCTGCTCATCAACAGTACCTTTGTACGTTCCTGCCAGTGACTTGATCGTGAGTGGTGCGGGAACAGGTGAGACGATCGCGGGTTGGGGAGAAGCGGGACGATCGTCGTTGGCGATCGCAGACGGCACAGTTGGCGTACACGATCCCGATAGCGTCAAGACTGGTAGAAGAAGTAGAACAGGTGAAATTCGCATGATGATTGAAGTGCGTTGAGGTGCGATCGCATAGAGCTATGCGGAGTCTAGCAAACGCATGGGTAGAACTTCATCGGCGTTATTACTTGCTCAACGATTGAAGTTCTAGAGGCAAATTTGGGCAATTTGATCAAATGTTGACTAAATTGTGTGGGCGATCGCAAAATTGGCTAAAAATTTTGCTTCAATCTCAAGCCACAGGCAGTATAACGACAGTAGATGTCAAACGTTTCTAAGCTTGGCGCATATCATTATTTCGCGATTGGGCTTTTCTTGACCGATGGAGACTCCATATGGTGACGAGAGGAAAACCCACAGAATTAGACTGGAAGCCGTTTTTAGGGAAGTAGATCCTGGAGCAACATCGTTCGATCGTGTCGTGGTGAATCCACCCACTGGCAGCAAGCAATTTCAATCATCCTCTTAACGTGTAAAGGAGCAAATCGTGGTTCAAGATTTTACCGCCTTCAGAAAAATTTCGTTTCAGACCGTCGATGTGGAAGTGGCTCTCGCCGAGATTGAGTACCAGTATCTCAAATTTATCTGCGAAGCCACGCTCCGTAATTCGGATGAGGTTTTGCGAGAGCAAATCCGCCATTTGCACATTGCAGGTTTGCCCTCGTTTGATGAATGGCGCAAACAAGACACCGTTCCAGCCATGCTGTTGCCTGCCATTGAAACCAATACGATTCCCACGACGGCGATCGAAAGCCAGGATGCGCCCATTGAAACGATCGCTGAGCCAGTTGTAAAAGTTGATGGACGGAAGAAGAACGGTCGCAAACCCTCAGAGCCAACTGCAACCGCGAAAGTAGCCAAAGCAAAGCCGTCAAAAACTGCCACCGCCAGTAGCGCAGCACCCGGTAGTGCCGCCGAGAAACTCGTCAACGTTCTCTCTGATCAGGCAACCGCCAAACTCACCTCGCGTACCGTCATTGAACAACAGCATGAACTTCTAAGCGCTGTGTTGAAAGAAGGCAAATCCTACGATGACCTTGCTGCCATTCTGACCAGTCATGGTGCCAAGATCAGCGCTTCCACCCTGAGAAATTACATTTCAGCGGCAAGACGACTCGCCAAAACCGGGAAAGCCAGTAAAGCAGGTAAGTCAACGACTGCAAAAGCGACGAGTGTAACGGCAATCGACGCGATCGCCCCTGAGCCATCAACCGCAGCATCCGTAGAACCAACCTCAAGCAGCGCCTCCACGCCATCAGCCGCAGAGACCCCAGTAGAAGCACCAACCCCGGCACCCGCAAAACCCAAACGCGGTCGTCCGAAAGCAGCGGCTAAAACCAGCCTTGAGCGCGAAACCAGCATCAAGGCAAAGCCTGGTCGTAAGCCCAAGGAAGCCGTTGCTCAAGCGCCTGCACCGAAACGGCGGAAGGCTAGAGTCTAGTCTCGTCGTAACCAGCCATACCCTGTCTCAACAGATAACGGCAAAGCTACTCCATCTAACGCAGGCAACCGATCGCTGCCAAAAAGCAAATCTGGTAAGCGATCGGGCTGGTAAACCAGAACCGATCGCTCATGGGGATCAAGCAGCCAACCCAATTGGGTGCCGTGTCGCAAACAGTGGAGAATGTTGCCAGTGACTTTGGTTTGACTTTGAGCCGGAGACAAAATTTCAATCACCCAGGGCGGCGCAAACTCAATGCCAGCGCTGCTGATATCGCCGCTTTCATCCAGTGGTAGTTGGCTCTTATCCATCACCACCACGTCGGGCACGATAGAACGGTTGCCAATGGTGCAGCGCAACTCTGGAAAGGCTTCGTAGCGCGTATTTGCCTGATCGATCGCAGCAATTAAGCCTTTCTGCAAGAGGCTATGTTTACCACCCCCCATCGGCTTTTGCACTCCCTCTCCATTGATGTATTCCCAGGCGGGTGACTCCTCGATGTAAGGCAATTGCAAGAATGCCTGCAACGTTAGTTTGGGTGCTGCGATCGTCATAGGTTCACTCCTTAGAAGGTAATGACTGTTCGGATGCCTTCGCCGTTGTGCATGAGGTCAAAGGCTTCGTTGATGCGATCGACGGGCATGACATTTGTGATCAAATCATCAATATTGATCTTGCCATCCATATACCAATCCACAATTTTGGGTACATCAGTGCGACCTCTTGCACCCCCAAACGCACTGCCCTTCCAGACGCGCCCCGTCACCAGTTGAAACGGTCGGGTACTAATTTCCTGCCCCGCTCCCGCTACACCAATGATGACACTCACGCCCCAGCCCTTGTGACAGCATTCCAGCGCCTGTCGCATCACCTTGACATTACCGATGCATTCAAAGCTATAGTCCGCTCCCCCTTTCGTCAGTTCAACTAAGTGTGCGACCAGATCGCCCTCAACCTCACTGGGGTTTACAAAGTGCGTCATGCCCAGCTTTTCTGCCAATGCCGTCTTTTTGGGGTTCAGGTCTACGCCCACAATCATATTTGCGCCCACCATGCGGGCACCTTGAATGACGTTGAGACCAATGCCACCCAGACCAAAGACCACAACATTCGCCCCTGGCTCGACCTTTGCGGTATTGATGACTGCACCAATCCCAGTCGTCACACCGCAGCCGATATAGCAGACCTTTTCAAACGGGGCATCGTCACGGATTTTGGCAACGGCAATTTCGGGCAGCACGGTGTAATTGGCAAAGGTGGACGTGCCCATATAGTGATAGAGCGGTTTGCCGTTAAAAGAAAACCGACTGCTCCCATCTGGCATCACTCCTCGCCCTTGAGTCGATCGAATCGCCTGACACAGATTGGTTTTCTGGCTCAAACAGTATGCACACTGGCGACATTCGGGCGTGTAGAGGGGAATAACGTGATCGCCCGGTTTAAGCGATGTTACTCCTGCGCCGACTTCCGCCACCACACCCGCGCCCTCATGCCCCAGAATGGCAGGAAACAGCCCCTCAGGGTCATTTCCAGAAAGCGTATAGGCATCCGTATGACAAACGCCTGTCGCTTTAATTTCCACTAGCACTTCGCCTGCCCTGGGTTCTTCAAGCTGCACGGTTTCAATACTGAGCGGTTTGCCTGCTTCTAAGGCAACAGCAGCTTTGACATCCATAACGTTGCTCCAAGTCCATTTAAGTGGTGTGCGATCGCAATTCTGCGAGTGAGGCTCAGTTCATAGTTTAAGGCAGAAGGCAGGAGGCAGAGGGCAGAAGGGGAGGCAAGGGGTGAGGGATGAGGGATGAGGGATGAAGGATAAAGGCTAAAAGGTTTGAACAGGTGGCGACCATTGGAGCAGTTACCAACATTGAACGATCGCCAGTGTATGAACGTGGCATGACTCGAAGCAGAAAACAGATCACTCATGATTGCTCCCACTCCCTACTCCCTACTCCCTACTCCCTACTCCTGCCAGCCTTCGCGCCGATCGCGCCCACAGCCAGCCTAAGCCACTTCCTACAACGTAAGGTGGAAAATCAAACCAGCTAAAGGTATTGCCCAAAACGAGCCGTCCTGCTAAAGTAGCGCGTGCTGCCTCTAAAAACGGTGAATGCCAGAGCTGAAGCCACTCTAAGGCACAAGTTGCCAGACAAACCCCAAGGGCGATCGTGCGTAGGGATGTGCGGGGTGAGAGGAAAGCCACGAGTAAAACCCAAAAAATTTCGTAAGCAAGGCTGCCGATCGCGTCATTTAACCAGGCAAAGGTTGGGTTCGGAGCGAAGCGAATGACGTATCCGATCGGCACAAGGATGCTCATGCTGACTAACAGCACCAGCCGATAGTTTAAAAACCAGGATCTTTCAGGGTGCAACCGTGGCATCAGAAATTTTAGGTGACTGTGATCGATGACCAAATTTTTGACGAAGACGGAGAGAAGTCGGCAGCGAACTAAAGACTCAAAGGTAGACGATCAGCAGCCAGTCGAGGCTAGCGTTTGAGTAACGAACTGTAAAGGCAATAGGGTTTTCATTTTTAGACTCCTCTTCACCGTGTTCGATCAGCTAAGAAGCTAATTATTGAAAAAAATCGCCGAGTCCATAAGAAAAGCTGATCGCCGACGCTCGATCGCAGGTGAATGAAACCCAAAATTGTACATTACAGCCAATAAGATGGACAAAAAATGAAGGAGTTGCTATTGTCCAGGATTGGTTGCTACAGCCCCAACACAAAAATTTAGAAAGTTTTTTCAAAAAAAGTGAGCGTTTTTCAAATTCTTTGTTAAAGTTGGAGGCAATTTTACATCCATTTCTGAGAGCTTTATTCGAGCGTGTATGACTGCTAAATTGTCTCCCGATCCGATTGAAACTGATTCCGCTGAATCAGAGATTGCTGAACTCGACTTTGCGATCGATCTCACCGAAATTGAAGAGCTAGATCCGGACGATCCAGTTCCAGAGAAGGTTCCGTACAAGCCAACCAAAGCTGAACGTCTTGGTCTTACCGATGATTCGGTCGGGTTATTTCTGCGCGAAATGGCACGCTACCCTCTGCTGACTCAAGCACAAGAAATTGAGCTGGCGCGCGAAATTGTGAAAGGAGGCGATCGGGGTGAGCAGGCAAAACGGAAGTTGGTACGCGCAAACTTACGACTGGTTGTCTCCATTGCCAAAAAATATCTCAACCGGGGCGTGCCGTTCCTCGATTTAATCCAGGAAGGTGCAATGGGGTTGATGCGGGCTGCCGAAAAGTTTGACTACGAGCGCGGCTACAAGTTCTCAACCTATGCTTACTGGTGGATTCGGCAGGGCATTACACGCGCGATCGCCTCGCAGTCTCGTACCGTGCGGCTCCCCGTTCACATGGTCGAAAAGCTCAATCAAGTGCGTAAAGCGCGCCAAACCCTGTCTCAAGCACTCGGACGCAAGCCTACGAAAGCTGAACTTGCCGCCGCCCTCGAAATTGATGAGGACAAGCTAGAGCAAGTCCTGGATGTCAGCCAGGGCACCCTGTCGCTCCATGCCTGGGTTGGGCGAGAAGAAGATACCGAACTGATGCAACTCATTGAAGATGCTGACAATATCGCGCCCAACGATTGTTTGGATCACAAACTGTTGTGCGATCGCCTCAATTCTGTGTTGGATCACCTCAGCGATCGTGAGCGAGACATCATCCGCTTGCGCTTTGGGTTGGAAGACGGACAACACTATACTCTGACCGAAATCGGTGAACTCTATCATCTTTCACGGGAACGGGTACGCCAAATTCAGGCAAAAGCCATGCGTAAGCTTCGCCATCCACGTCGTCAAGCTTTGCTTAAGGATTGGATTCGTTAAATTGGCTTCTCGCTCATTAACCCTTGAAGCTACCCGCTACTGTGCCTCGATAGCATTTGACCCGCGTGCTCAGCTAAAAACTTGTTCAACCAAAACGCTCATTTAACCAGGAGCTAATCAACGCGTCGGTTCTACCGCTTGATGTTCTATCGCTTTGTGTAGAGACAAATTGTGTAGAGACAAATTGTGTAGAGACAGAGCGTTACAGCGTTTTCCAATTTGCTGAGGTACACCTTACTCCCTTGACTCCTTGCCCCCCTGCGTGGATCTATACTTCACTTGATTGAAAATTGCTGTATGTAGACGCGGGGCGCTATGAGAATTATGGTTTGAAGCTTATTCCAGAATCGCGCATGGTTAACTCGGATGGTAGAGGCAATACGTATTCGCTAATACTAAACTGAAGCATACAGAAACAATGTTTAGTGATGCCAGGGTTAGGATGTTGACTTGTGATGAATCTGCCATTCGTGTCCTGATTGTCGATGACCATGAGCTCACCCGGCTCAGCTTGAGTTTGGCTCTTCGGAGTCAGGCAGATTTTGAGCTGGTTGGTTTAGCAAGCAACGGGCAGGAGGCGATCGATTTGGTGCATCAGCAGCACCCAGATGTGATTATTCTGGATCTCCAAATGCCCGTGCTGGATGGTTTAAGCGCCTCCACCCAAATCAAAAGCACCAATCCGAAGATTCAAATTCTCGCCTACTCTTCGTTGGACGATCCGCAAACAGAGGTGATGATTCAAACGGCAAAAATCGATGCTTTCTGCAAAAAAGACACGGCAACGTTAGACCTGATTGCAATGGTCAGACATCTCGGACAACAAGCAGTGCGGGATTAGGGCGCGTCATCAATTAGTTCCCAAACCTTGTGGTATCAGCCTGATCACGCCGCCCTAACACACCAGGCTAGGGGCTGGAGTTTTTGTTGGAATTGACGTGTGGTCATCATTAATGACAGCCTCTACACGATCGCTCATTTGTGTCATTTTTCTGCGATCGCGATCGTGCTGACTCAGGCAAAAGACTTCAAAGCATTAACGGTTCGGTTAATGTTCAGCTAATGTTCAGCCCCGCAACCTCAAGGCAATTAAACGTCTGGAAACGTCTGCTTAAATTCGTCCAGCAGGTCATCAATCTCTTCGATCGCCTGGTTCACATCAATTCTGAGCGTGCCCAAATCTGGCTGCTCCAACAATCGCACCAACGCTTCACGTTTACCTTGAATCAGGGCAATGCGCTCTTGAAGAGTGTCAGGGTTCATTGTTGGCGCTCCTTTGTCGAGTGTGAGCTTGCGTGGTCGTCCAAGCTTTTTGCTGATCAGGCTTTATTGTAAAGCTTCTTTTCGTTAAACCGAACGTCTTTTTGCACGATCGAGCCTTCATCAGTCTTTGGTTAGATTTTAGCGACCAGCAACCCTCGATTAGGCGCTCACTTAACGCAAATAGGGAGGACGTTTGACGTTCACAGGTTTACTCCGCACAACTTCGTCAATAAAGCGTTTAAGTGCCTGATCGCGGTTTTTCATAAACGCCGACCAGAAGCCCGGTTGAAACTCATCCATTGTTTTAGCCAACGCCCATACATCCACAGCCAGAATGTTGTTGAGCGTCTCATCCTCTCGTTTCAGCGCGTTGATTTGCTCTAGCAATGACTCTTTCTCAGCAGACCGTCGATCTTCATCCTCAGACATAAAAGCCATCCTCAGACATAAAAGCGCCCAAATGAAGAGAACAAAACGAGCGAACACAACGCGATGGTTGGCACTTGATGGCGCAACGCTAGACCTTTATTTAAGCCAGCACTGTTATTTAAGCCAACACTGTGCTGATAGAGGTGCATACCATTCAACTAACCTGATTGCCTTCGTGTTGTCAAACGGCAGCAACCCTGTACCGACTTGCACTGATGCCTGCACCTTTGCGCCACGATCGCACCTCCCGTGAAAACGCCTCTAACGTGACGATCGCACTCCCAATCTCCTGTCTAGCGAGAGCATCGATCCCAGACTGTATTGATTCCCGCTCACCGTCACGAATGCCCTAAGAGAAGGATAATAAGCGTAGAATAAATCTCTACGAATCTGCCAGACCTTTACCTCCCAGACCTTTACCTCTATGTTACGTCGAATTTCTCTAGGCACGCTGGGTCTTAGCGTCGGTGGTCTTCTTACCCTCGTTGGCTTTTGGGCGTACTTTATTACCGATAACGCAACGCTGAACCTGGTTGGCTTCTTTTATGGCATTCCCCTTTTATTGATAGGGCTGGCGCTCAAAGCCTCTGAATTGGAGCCAGTGCCCCTAATGCAGCCAACGGCACCGGATGTAATTGCCCTTCGAGAGCAGCAAGCAACTTCAACCCAAAATCAGATTCGTAAGGATGTGACCCGCTACCGCTATGGTCAACGCGCGCATCTGGATAGCTCTCTCAGCCATCTTGGCTTAAGCCCCACAGATGAAGAATGCCCGACGCTAATCGGCGTACAGGAAGTGGAAACAGAGGGCGCGTACACCCTGGTGCTGGAATTTGAGTCGCCTTTGATTCCCCTTGAGGTGTGGCAGGAAAAGCAGGACAAAATCGCAAGCTTTTTTGGTCCTGGTGTGAAAGCGATCGTCACTCCAGCAGGCGACCAGCGAGTAGATGTTGCCCTGATTGCTCTTCCTTAGGAGCGCCAGTCTGGTTAAGCTCATCGTGATGGCGCATCCTTCTGCTGAGGGTGTAAAGGTTGCAACTGTGAAATGTGAGGGTGTGACTAAGACTGGCTCGGAAGCCGGGACTCATGCCATACCACTACAGTATGATCGCCTTAACAAAGCAATATCTCTTTCATGGTGCCATCGCACTTTCACAGGACTGGTGTGAGTATTTTACAAAATAGACATCATTGAAGTTTCTGCTTTTTGGGTGCATTGACTTAGACGATCGCAACTTAGATGATCGCAAAAGAGGGCAAAGAGCGTTGTCTTCTTGACGTGTCGTTTCGAGCCTTGCTTCGATCGTTCAGTTGTGATGAGAAGCATGTGTGCCAGTTCATGACTTGGGTTGAATGGCATGATGCTCACGTTTCGCTAGAGAGTTTGATCAAAGGATGTCATGGTTAACGGCTATCGGCTTCTTCGCCTTGCTTTATTGACAACGCTTAGCCTTGGCAGTGTGATTTCGCTGCTCTCTACGACCGCTCAAGCGAATGTACCGCTCAAGCGTGCAGTGATTGCCTCATTGCGGAATGCAGTGGAACTCAACGTGCTCAATCAAGCGCCACGATCGGCAACTGTCCGCGATACCTTAGCTCCTGGTGACTCGCTCTCAACGGCACAGGCTGCACGGGCAGAACTCCGCTTTGATGATGGCTCACTGGCAAGAATTGGCGGGCAGGCACTCTTGCGCTTTGTGGCAGACACCCGCACGCTGCAACTATCAAACGGGACGCTGCTTGTTTTGGTGCCTCCCGATCGTGGGCAAACCCGCATTCAAACTCCCAATGCTGTTGCAGCGATCCACGGCTCAGCGCTGTTTGTGCGCTACTTACCAGCAACGGATGTCACACTGGTTGGGGCACTCACCGAGAGCGGCATTGAGATTACAACCCGCGATCGCTCTCAACGGCAAACGCTGCAAGCAGGGCAGATTGCGGTGGTTGCCAATAATCGGATTGCGCAGGTGTATCGCTTTGATCTGAAGACGTTTTATGACACCAGCGAGTTGGTCAAAGGGTTGCATTTACAGTGCGTGGCAGCGAGCAATCGCACAGAAGCTGACCCGGCGATCGCGGCAGTGCGGGCGGAAACGGCTGAGGCTGCAAACATCCAAACCTCGGCTGGAGCTTGCAGCGAGAATGTCGCAGCCGATGATCAAGTGCTACCCGCTTCTCAGGCTTCTACTACCAGGCAACCCACACCGTCCGCTACGACTTCTGTAGAGCAGCCGACAGAAGATATCAGCGCGATCGCGCCGCCAGTCGATCGCTTGCTAGCGCCGCCAACCGTGACGTTGCCTGCGACGTTTCCACCTACGCTCGCACTTCCAACCAACATACCTTTAGCCAGCCCACCTGCCGCGATCGGTTCTACCCCTCCGAAACTAACAGAACCTCCCAGTTTGCGAGGGAATCCTCCCGGTCCAATTCCAGACCCAAACAACCTCCCACTCCCGCCTGTAGGCACTCCTCCCAATGGTGTGAGTACTCCTCCACCGCGAGGCGGCTTACCCTCAGGGCAGACGGGTATCCTTCCAGGTCAAGTTCCCTGAGACTCGACACTGATGCGATCGTTCGTATCTTCAGCCGCTAGGGTGCCAGACGCTCAAGAAGCCACGGCCCCTGCTCCAAACGGTAGCGCAGGCGATCGTGCAGACGACTGGTGCGCCCCTGCCAAAACTCAATTTGCTTTGGAATGACTCGATAGCCTCCCCAATGCGTGGGACGAGGCACGCTTTCATCTGCATAGGTGGCTTTCAACTCGGCGAAGCGTTGTTCCAGCACCTCACGATCAGGAATGACACGACTTTGCTCAGAAGCCCAGGCACCCAACCGACTTGCTAGGGGGCGACTCTGAAAATAGGCATCGGTTTCTACGGCTGCAATTTTCTCAACGTGCCCTTCAACCCGCACCTGCCGCTCCAGCACTGTCCACAAAAAAACCAGTGCTGCATGGGGATTGTCTGCAAGTTCTTGCCCTTTACGGCTGTCGTAGTTGGTGTAGAAAACGAAGCCGCGATCGTCCAGCCCTTTGAGCAGCACAATGCGGGCAGACGGAATGCCCTCACGGGTTGCGGTCGCAAGGGTCATCGCGTTGGGTTCGGGTAGCTGAGCCGCGATCGCCTCCTCTAGCCACTGCTGAAATTGCTTAATGGGATCAGGATCAACGTCTGCCTCATTGAGTGCTTGCAGCGTATAGTTTTGGCGAAGGTCAGCAATGGATTGAGTTGTCAGGTTTGAACGCATATCTAGGTAAAGTTTCTCGATCAATTCCCGTATGATAGGTCTTCTACCTGAGTGATTGCTAAGCTAAAAGCGTTTCAGGGATTTGGCATCACTGATTGAATTAGGTTAAGTTCGGGGCAATCACGGTGTGGGTGAGTAGCCTCTCTGTTAGTATTTGGTCGAGCCGCTAATTGTTGCATCCCTTTGAAACATTATCAATCTAGCGTTTCATGGTTGAAGTTTTTGTCTTTCTATTTTGGGCATTTATCTTCTGTGCTTGCTTTTACGCAATTTTCTTGCTGATTCGGGCGATCGACAGCCAGCAAACGCCAAAGGTCGGAAAACCAACTTCACATCGCTATATTTCACAACCACACCAAAATCAGGACTCAAGAAAACAGAAGCAAAAAAATTCGCCAGCGGCAAAACAGCCAGTGTCTAGCAAGGTACAGAATCAACTTCTCAATCTGGTCAATGGTGATATGAAAGCTGCGAACAGGCTTCTGGAACATACTCGGAAAACAAATCCTCATCAGCCTGAGCAATGGGTATGGGAGAAAGTCATCTACGATTTAGAGCGCGATCGCCGTATTTGATTGACCCCTATGTAGGGTAGCTATTGAAAATCACCGCTTTGAGTCTTCCTGGCTAGTTGATTCAAGGCAATGACGAACTGCTCTATATGTTTACTGGTATGCGTTGCCATGAGCGTGAGGCGCAAACGACTGGTGGGCACCGTGGGCGGTCGAATCGCGGGTGCAAAGATTCCTGATTGGCACAACTGTTTGCCGAGACGAAGCACGATCGCAGGGCTGGCAACTTGCAGACACAGAATGGGCGACTCAGACGGCAGAAGCTGGATCTTTAGATCGGTATTGCCTCCAAACTGCTGACTCAGCGCCTGCTTGAGCGTCGTAACATTTTGCCAGAGTTGGCGGCGACGATCGGACTCTTGCTGAACGATCGCCACGGCAGCCAGGGCAGCGGCAGTATCGGCAGGAGAGAGTCCGGTGGTGTAAATAAAACCAGCCGCACGGTTTCGTAAGTAGTCGATGAGCGTGGCTGAACCAGCGACATAGCCGCCGAGACTGCCCAGAGCTTTACTGAGCGTGCCCACCTGAACGATCGCCCGTCCAGTACACCCAAAATGCTCCACACAGCCTGCACCTGTTGCGCCCAAAACACCCGTAGCATGAGCCTCATCCACCAGCAGCATGGCATCAAACGTTTCTGCTAAGTCCAAGAGCGCTGGTAGCGGGCACAGATCGCCATCCATACTGAAAACGCTATCGGTGATCAATAAGCAACGACGGTAACGATCGCGGTGCTGCTCTAACAATTGCCGCACCTGAGCGACATCACCGTGGGGGTAGTCCAACACCGTCCCCCCACTGAGAATGGCACCCTGCTTAAGGCTGGAGTGATTGTACTGATCAGACAGAATGAGATCCCGCTTTCCCACCAGTGCGCTGACCGTGCCCAAGTTCGCCAGGTAGCCAGAACTAAAGACCAGCGCTGCTTCGGTTTGCTTAAGCGCCGCGATCGCCCGTTCCAGTTGATCATGCAGATCTCGATGTCCACTTACCAGACGCGATCCTGTGCTGCCAGTGCCAAACTCCTGGACAGCAGCGATCGCGGCTTGCATCAGGCGATCGTCTCCTGCCAGACCCAAATAATCATTGCTGGCAAAATTGATCACGGGTTGCCCATTCATCTGCACCACTGCACCAGCACGTCCCTGGATTGGCTGCACCGAGCGGTACCAGTCCGCCCGATGAATGGTGGTGAGAGCGTCTTCTAGCCAGGAGTAAGGAGCAGACATCTATCGCAAAAGGCAGAGGGCAGAGGGCAGAAGGCAGAGGGTTAGGGATGAGGGATGAGGAATGAGGGATGAAGGATAAAAAGCTAACTCCTGACTCCTCACCCCTGACTCCTCACCCCTCTCTTGAAATTCAAAACTCAAAACTCAAAACTCCCAAGCTGACTGCTGATAGCTGACCGCTGACCGCTAATAGCTTAAACATCCAAACCTGTTTGATGCATATAGCTAAGCAGCCAGTTGGCGATCGTGGCGCGTCTGGTTTTGCGTGGAATGAGTTCGCCGACCTTGTAGCCCTGAAACCCAAGCTTCTCCTTCAGCAGTTGCTTGTTCTCGGCAGGAATTGATCGCGTCAGCTTGACGGTGGGTGGACGATTTGCAATAAAGTCTGGCGGTTCCGGATAGGCTTCCTTCCAGTCGAGGGAGACGGCAGTTGTATCCCAGCGATCGTTGTCTGCGTCGTAACGGTAGCCTAACCAGTGCCATACCAATTGGTTCACGATCGTATCATCCAGTGTATCGCTGAGAATGTCCCAAAGAGTTTCAGTGGTTAGCGGTGGCAGTCTAGTCATCATGGTTTTGGCAGCAGGCGTAGGGACAACGTTGAGGTGGCAGCGTTATAGCGGTTACTGATTGGGTAAGCCACGTCTGGCGAGTATGGGTGTGGGGTGTAGGGTGTGGTGAATGCAAATGAAACTGGCTGTAAGTAAGGGCACGAATCGAACTGGTTTTGCTAGCGGCTGCAAATAGTTGAGTGCGATCGGTTGTTATAACCGTAGGGTTGAGCAAAGGTAGCCATAGCTGGAGATTCTTCCACACACCTTCCTGAAAATATTATCGTGTGCTCACCCTTGATCACCTTTCAACGCCCCACCTTTCTTCGGCAATTCCTGAAACTGACTGCCGTCAACGTTCTCTCGAATGTGATGGTACCGATCGCGGGTCTGCTGGATGTTGCCTTTTTGGGTCATCTGGCAGACATTCGACATCTGGCAGGCGTTTCTCTGGCAACGGTTGTGTTCAACTACCTGTACTGGACGTTTGGCTTTCTGCGGATGAGCACAACGGGCATGACGGCACAGGCGATCGGGCGCGGCGATGAAGAAGAAGCCCTCCTAATTGGACTGCGGCATGGCATTCTGGCATTGCTGTTGGGAGTCGCGATCGTCATCCTGCAAGTGCCTCTGCGACAGATCGGCTTTGCGATGCTCAGTGCCACAACCGAGGTAGCTACGGCTGGAGAAGCCTTTTACAATGCCTTGATCTGGGGTGCGCCTGCCACGCTGGTCAACTTCGTCATCATCGGCTGGCTGTTGGGACGGTCTCAAAGCGATCGTGTCCTCATCCTCACTCTTGTGAACAGTGGCGCAAATGTTGCGTTGGATTACTGGTTTATCGTGCGCCTCAATTGGGCAAGCGCAGGAGCTGGACTGGCAACAGCACTGAGCCAATACCTCATGCTGTTGGTGGGTTTGGTGATTCTCAGTCGAGATGGGCGACTCATACAGATGCCGTTCAACCGTCGCCAGCTATGGGACGCATCCGCCTTGAAAACGGTTTTAGTGCTCAATCGAGATATCCTGATTCGCACCTTTGCCCTCATCTCGACCTTTGCAGTCTTTACTAATCTTGGTTCTGCCTTGGGCACTATTCCCCTGACCGCCAATGCGCTGTTAATGCAGGTGGTGACTCTAGCAGCTTATTTTATTGATGGCATTGCCTTTGCCACTGAAAGTTTAGCGGGGCTTTTTCAGGGGCAGGGAAAGCTAGCTCAATTGCGGCAACTGGCGCTCCTTGCGGGCGGACTTAGCCTTGGTGTTGGCGTGCTGTTTGCGATCGCGTTCATCAGCTACCCAGATTCCTTGTTTGGACGACTCACCTCCCATGCTCCGGTGTTGCTGTATCTAAAGCAGTACGTGCTTTGGCTGCTACCTGTACTGGGGTTTGGCTCCCTTGCTTACATGCTGGATGGCTATTTTCTAGGGCTAACAGACGGACGTATTTTACGACAATCCATGTTGCAAGCAGTGCTGCTGGGATTTGTGCCGATCGCGCTCATCGCCTGGTATCACCACAGCAATCATGGGCTTTGGCTTGCACTGGCGCTCTTTATGGCAGTGCGGGCATTCACGTTAGGCTGGCGCTGGTTTCGGCATCACCATAAAGCTGTGGTCAGTTAAAGTACGCTTGCACTATAACAAGCCTTACGATGGAGGGTATTTTTTGCACCGGACTTTACAACAGAGAAGAACGATGTTGAAACGTCAGGAGTAGGCTCAATGACGCTGAAAGAACTACGCAAAAGCGAGATGATGGCACATCTACTGGATGCGCTGGAAAAAGGGAAAGATATTGGACATTACGGGCGGCTCACCTTTGCGATGGTGGCGCATCATTTTTTAGAGGAAGCGGCATTAATTGAGTGGTTGCAAAAAGACCGAGATTTCAGTGAGGCAGACGCAAAAGCGCTGGTGTTGCAGGTGCAGGGAAAGGATTATAACCCGCCCAAACGCGATCGCATCCTGGAGTGGCAACAGCAGCAAGAGTTTCCCATTTGCCCCAATTCAGACGATCCCGATGCCTGCAACGTTTATCGCGATTTGAAGTTTCCAGGTCATGTGTATGATCACATCTCTGACTATTACGAGCACAAAGCCGAGCAGTCAACTCAGTAAGCGACCTGATGAAATTTCATACGGTTGCCCCGCGTCTACGGAATGAGAATTAAATCATCTGTAAATCTGAGGTTTGTAATAGGGACACAGCATTGCCATGTCCCTAGGGGCTGTCATCAATTACGACTATACATACCTTGCAGCAAGGGTTCCAGCCCCTAGCTTTATGTGTTGGGACGGGCGCGACAATGCTGACACCGCAAGGTTTCGAGCTGAATTGATGACGCGCTCTAAGCAGAGAGTTGCACCTTCATAAATCCGTGATCCTAAGCGCCACTCATAGCCTGGTTAACCATTGCCCTGGCTGAGTTTTTGCTCAAGCTCCTCATCCCAGAAGGCGGCTTCTACTTTGTGTCCGTCCGGATCGCGAACAAAGCAGCCGTAGTATGGCTCACTATAGTCAGGTCTGCCACCGGGCGCACCTTCGTCTTTGCCCCCTGCTGCTAATGCTGCCTCGTAGAACGCGTGAACAGCTTCTTTGGTGGGAGCGATAAAGCCAACGTGGGTGCCATTGCCAATGGTTGCAGGTTGCCCATCGATCGGGGTGGTAACCCAAAATTCGGGATACTGTTTGCCATAGGCGATCGCCCCTGGGTATTCCGTCATCCGTTTGCAGCCCAGTGTTGGTAAGACTTGGTCGTAGAACGCGATCGATCGTTCAAAATCGTTAGTGCCGATCGAGATATGCGAAAGAATGCTGGGATTGTTATCCATGTCTGAACCCTCCATACGTTGAAATTGGGTATGCCAGAGATTGGCACAGTGCGTTGATACGTTCAATTTAGTGCGTTCCAACTTCTGCTTCCTCCTTAACCCGAACTCACGTAAAATAAGTACGCAAACAGCGCGCTAGCCTTGCAAAGCATCCTGCACTCCACACCCTGTTACCTTCGCGTGTTCTGAATCTCATGGCTAATCTGTCCTGGCTGCGACGCGGCATCAGCGAAATTTTTCCCGATCAGGTCGAGTCTGCTAACCCTGATGAGAATCTAGAACGACGGCTCAAGCAGCGCGATCGCCCGCTCCGCATCAAGCTCGGCATTGATCCCACCGGAACAGACATTCATCTGGGGCACAGTATTCCCATGCGGAAGCTGCGATCGTTTCAGGATGCCGGACATACCGCCGTGCTGATTATTGGCGACTTTACCGCCCAAATCGGCGACCCTACCGGAAAATCCGAAGTCCGTCGCCAGTTGACTGAAGCAGACGTGCGCGCCAATGCTGAGACCTATCTAAACCAAGTCCGCCCGATTTTGGACTTTGAGACACCGGGGCGTTTGGAAATTCGCTACAACTCAGAATGGCTGTCTGGACTGGATCTTGGCAAGATTCTGCAACTGCTGGCGACGACAACCGTGGGGCAAATGCTGGCTAAAGAGGGCTTCTCGGAGCGCTACGACAAGGGCAATCCCATCTATTTGCATGAATTTCTGTATCCCCTCATGCAGGGTTATGACTCCGTTGCGATCGAAGCTGATGTGGAACTTGGCGGCACTGATCAAAAGTTCAACATTGCGATCGGGCGCGATTTGCAGCGTCACTTTGGGCTACGTCCTCAATTTGGGTTGCTCGTCCCCCTCTTGCTGGGTACTGACGGCATTCAAAAGATGTCGAAATCGCTGGGAAACTACGTGGCGCTGTCAGAAGAGGCGCTTACCATGTACTCCAAGCTTGAGAAAACGCCCGATACATTGCTCAAGTCCTACTTTGAACTGCTCACCGATTGGTCGCTCGATCAGATCCCTGAGAATCCCCGCGAGGCGCAGAAGCTTCTGGCACTGACGATCGTCACCCAATACCACGGTGAAGCCGCCGCTAAACAAGCTCAGCAAGACGCGATCGCCCTCGTGCAAGGCAATACAACCCAGGCAGATACGGTGCCAGAGTTCTCCCTGACCGATGTACAATTTCCCGCCAAGCTGTTCTATTTAGTCAGTGCTAGCGGTCTATGCAAAAGCAGCTCCGATGCTCGACGACAAATTCAAGGGGGTGCGGTGCGGCTGGATGGCGAAAAAGTTGAAGCAGTCGATCGCCTTTTTCAGTCTCCTGATGATCTTGCAGGCAGCGTGTTGCAACTCGGCAAAAACAAATTTGTCCGCTTTATCCGCTAACCCTCGAACGACGATCGCATCCCTTAAAAAATCCGTGGCGATCGCCGCGATCGTGGCTAAGAGTTTCTACACTGGAGGAGAGACGTTGGACGTTTGCTAAATATGGGGTCATTAACCGTAAAAGCACCTAAACAATGGACGATTAAACGTCACTGCTTAAAATAGAGATATTCAACTGAGCGATCGGCAGGGAACTGTCTCAACCTGCACTGCTAACTTCGTACACTGCTGAAAGGAAAAGAACGTCATGGGATTATTTGACCGTGTTAGCCGGGTTGTGAGAGCCAACCTGAACGATGTCGTCAGCAAGGCGGAAGACCCCGAAAAGATTCTTGAGCAGACTGTGATTGACATGCAGGAAGACCTGGTGCAGTTGCGTCAGGCTGTTGCGAGCGCGATCGCCAGTCAAAAGCGCACTCAGCAGCAGTACAACCAGGCTCAAACCGAGGCAAACAACTGGCAGCAGCGGGCACAGCTTGCCCTGCAAAAAGGCGACGAAAACCTGGCACGCGAGGCATTGGTACGCAAGAAAACCAATAGCGAAACCGCCGGGACGCTTAAAACGCAGCTTGACCAGCAAGCCACAATGGTGGATACCCTCAAGCGCAACCTGATAGCCCTGGAAGGCAAAATCTCGGAGGCGAAGACCAAAAAAGACATGCTCAAAGCGCGGGCGAGTGCTGCTAAAGCCAATGAGCAACTGCAAAGCACCGTCGGTCGGTTAGGTACCGGCAGCGCGATGGGTGCCTTTGAGCGGATGGAAGATAAAGTGCTGCAAATGGAAGCCCGATCGCAAGCCGCCGCAGAATTGGCAGGCGCAGACCTGGAAAGCCAATTTGCCATGTTGGAATCGGGCAGTGGTGTGGATGATGAACTGGCAGCCATGAAAGCGCAACTACTGGGCGGCGCACCGCAAGCACAGGCGCAACTTCCTGGCACCACCACTACAGATTCAACAACGGCTAAGGCTCCCTCTACGGCAGCGAACGATCCGGCTGTAGATGATGAGTTAGAAGCACTGAAGACGAAGCTTGATCAACTGTAGGAAGAAAGGCTAAAGGCTAAAGGATGAAGGATGAAAGCTAAGAATCGTGAACCTGTGACCCACTGAAACTGATCGTGTTTGGTATATCCTTTACGGTTTTATCCTTTCGCCCTTATCCTTTCGCCTTTATTAGTCGTTCTGTCACAAAACACGTCAAAATACGAAAGGTTGAATTCTTGTGACATGGTGGCAAAGCGGGTATGAGTAGCGTCATTACAATTTCGGACCCTGAGTTTGAGACAGAGGTTTTGCAGGCGACTCAGCCCGTGCTGGTGTACTTTTGGGCGAGTTGGTGTGGTCCGTGTCGGCTGATGACTTCAGTGGTTAGCACGCTGGCAGCAAGCTATGGCGATCGCCTCAAGATCGTCAAAATGGAAGTAGACCCCAATCCCACAGCCGTTGCTAAGTACAAGGTGGAGGGAGTTCCTGCCTTTCGCTTATTCAAAGCTGGGGAAGTTTTGGAAGCCGCAGAAGGCGCAATTAGCAAGCAAAAATTAGAAGGCTTTCTGAGTCCTCATTTAGCTTAAATTTTGTAAGCAGCGATCGCCCGGTTTGTAGGGGCTTAGGGCGCGTCATCAATTAGCTCTAAAAGCTTGCGATATCAGCACCATCGCGCCCGTCCAAACACATCAGGCTGGGGGCGGGAACCCTTGCTGTCAGTGATGTGTAGTCGTAATTGATGACAGCCCCTAGTATTCGGCAAGTATGCTTTCGGTTATGGCAGAGGTTTTCGCCCGTAGCTTGCCTCCCGTAGGGTATGCTAAGCCCTTACGATTGAGTTTGCTGAAAGCGGTAAACTGAGATCTTCCACATTACACTTCTGTTTTGAGCTGAACGCCCATGGCTGACAGCTAATGGCTAACCGTTATGCAATTTGCCAAACGTCTAGAACCGCTCCAGGCTAATGTGTTTGCTGATATGGATCAAGCAAAAACTAGAGCCAAAGCAGCGGGACGAACCATTATTGACCTCTCGTTGGGTTCATCGGATCTGCCGACCCAACCCCATGTGCTGGAGGCGATCGCGCGATCGCTCCCCGATCCCAGCACGCATGGCTACTTGCTGTTTCACGGTACACAAGCGTTTCGACAAGCCGCTGCAACCTGGTATACCCAAAAGTTTGGTGTTGCAGTTGACCCAGAAACCGAGGTTTTACCCCTGATCGGTTCTCAGGAAGGTACGGCTCACCTGCCGTTAGCGATCTTAAATCCAGGTGATTTTGCGTTGCTGCAAGATCCGGGCTATCCATCACACGCGGGAGGGGTTTATCTGGCAAGTGGGCAGATCTACCTGATGCCTTTGGAGGCTAAGTGGGGCTTCTTGCCTGTCTTTGAGGATATCCCGACCCATGTGCTAGCACAGTCGCGCATGATGGTATTGAGCTATCCCCACAACCCCACCACCGCGATCGCGCCTTTATCATTTTTCCAAACAGCCGTCGCCTTTTGTCAGCAGCATAATCTCGTGCTGGTGCATGATTTCCCCTATCCAGATTTTGTGTTTGATGGGGTTCAGCCGCCCTCTGTGCTGCAAGCCGATCGCGAAAAATCGGTGTCGATCGAGTTTTTCACGATGTCCAAGTCTTACAACATGGGCGGCTTTCGGGTAGGCTACGCGATCGGCAACGCTGATTTGATTCGTGCGTTACGACAGGTGAAAGCCGCCGTTGATTTCAACCAGTATCGTGGCATTTTGAATGGTGCGATCGCGGCTCTGGCAGGTGATCAAACAGGCGTGAGTGCAGGAGTCGAAATCTTTCGCCAACAACGCGATGCCTTTGTACAAGCGCTTCACGCGATCGGCTGGCAGGTGCCGCTACCCATTGCAACAATGTACGTTTGGGCGCAACTCCCAGAACCGTGGTCAAAAAACTCGGTGCAATTTTGTACTCAGTTGGTTGAGGCGACAGGGGTTGCAGCCTCTCCGGGGGCTGGGTTTGGGAAGTCTGGCGAGGGCTATGTGCGATTTGCCTTGGTGCACGACCCGGCGATTTTGCAGGCAGCAGTGGCGAGAATGGCTGAATTTTTACGATCGCATTGAGTCGCTGCATCGCTAGAGCGTTCTTCAGCATCCAATGCTTGCTCATTGCGTGATGTACGGAGTTTGCGCGGTCGAACTTCATCTAAGCTTGATGCATCTCGGTGAGATTACACCGCGACTTTACCGAGAAGGGACTCTCAGGGTTTACACTAAGCGTAAGAAAGTCATTCAAACAGACCGTAGGTCTACTGAAACTCAAGATTCAGTGTGGTTGCCGAATCGTAGCTACGGCTCTGTAGAAGAGTTTTCGTTTATCATGAGAGGCTGAAGGGGGCAGTTTTGCTCCCTTTTTTTTGTAGGACTACGGCATTTACTCAACCTGGAACGCTGGAGACTTAGGGGATTGCACGTAGCGGCACGATCGCCCGCTTACGCGTTTTTCATTTGGATTCACCACACCCCACACCCCACACCCTACACCCTTTCCCCTTCCCCCTTATCCCGCCCACAATTGCTGTGCAAAGCGAAGCGAAAGACTGACCAGCAGCACGGCAAAAAAGCCCAGGGTGGCGAAGCCCCAACGGGGGTAGCCCGACAACAAGAGACCGAACGCGATCGCCACTGAAACAACCCCGTAGGTATGACGCTCGGCTGAAATCGTCCTGCCCGAACTCAAAATTAAGATCAGGCTCAAGCATCCGTAAGCGATCGCAACGGGTGGCAATGTGCGGCGAAACCGCCAGAGCACGTAAACGCCTCCCCAGACCATCACCGCATTAACCAGTGGCGACCCGGCTAATAACCACAGCAATAGTCCGATCGCGCAAGCTCCGTAGTAAACGATCTCTTTGCCTAAGCGCGTGCGAAAGCGCCACAGCAACCCGCCTAAACCGCAAAGCGCGACAAACGCGATCGGGTGCAGTGGATCAACCAGCCGTCCTTTGTTCCAGGTGGCGGGACCGAGCGTAATTTGCACCAGCGATTTTAACCACCCTTCCCCGTAGGCTAATCCTAATGGGTGCCATGCCTTCTGTACCCACAAAAACGCCAGCGGTTCGTGAAACTGCACCCAGCAAAACAGGCTAAAGAGCAATACGCCTCCTGTTGATGTGATCGCAGCAAGATACGCCGACCACGATCGCCGCTCTTTCCAGGCGGTGAGGCAAAAAGCGATCGCTATCGTTAAACCGGGCAGGCGGGTTGCGCTGGCAAGACACCCCCAAATCGCGGCTTGAAAGTGTTGCCGCCGATCAAACGCTCGTAGCGCGGCTGTACTGAAGAGTAGAAAGATGCCTTCGGTATAAACCACCGTGCCAAAAAGCGAAAATGGGCACCAGGCAAGCGCTGCAACTGACCATCGCGCCACTGTTTGACCATAGCGATCGGTCATCCAACCCGCCAAAATCATTAAAGCTCCGAGAAAAGCGGCATTGTTCGCGAGTGCCCCTGCTAATGCGGGAGGCAACCCTAACGTCATGCCTGCTTTGATCAACAGCGGCAGCATAGGAAAAAAGGCTACATTATGACCAATGCCATCTGCTGCGTACTCATAACCTGTCGTGGCAATGCCCAGGTAGTGAACGCTATCCCATCCCACCAGAGCCTGCCAAGCGCCGATCGCCCGTTGAGGGTTTTCAGGCTTAGAGGCGATCGGTGCAACCAGCAACATGCTGACGAGAATCACAAGACGGCTCAACAGTCCTATAACCAGTGCAAACGCCCAGGGAGGCAGTAAGAGCCAGAGGTTTGAGCGACGGGCATCGACTGGTCGAAGCTTCTCCTGCATAATCTCAAGCCTCAACACCACTGCTTACAGCCACGTTCATTTTCATCACCTCACCCTACACCTTACACCCCATACCCGTCTTGAAGACTGTGGCTAACTCGACTAAGAACCGCTGTAAGTGACGCAGAGGTTTTAACCTTACTCTGTAGAAGGGTGCTTTAAAGGATGGTTGAGCAGTAGAAAGATAGCCCAGCCATCTGACCCAAGCCAACCTGCTTTGGCAGATGGAGTATAAGTAGTTGTAGATGGGTTGAAATTGAACAGACGCGCAGAGAGGTAGAGGGGATGGCGACACATACAACAACGCAGCTTCCGATTCCCACCTTTTTTGATGCCGCGCGTGTGGGTAAAGTATGGCGAGTGCCCTACGGCGATCGCGCCACACAAGCGATCGAGTGGGCAGCACACCACCAGTTGCAACCAGCCGCCAAGGATCAAACCCGCGTTTGCTTGCTGATCATTGATGCTCAAAACACCTTCTGCATTCCCGATTTTGAATTGTTTGTAGGTGGACGATCGGGCATGGGTGCCGTTACAGACAACGTACGGCTGTGTGAATTCATCTACCGCAACCTGGGCGTGCTGACGGCGATCGTGCCCACAATGGATACGCACACGGCCACACAAATCTTCCATCCCATCTTTTGGGTGGATGAGGCAGGGAAAAACCCACCACCCATGACGATGATTGCGTTTGATGAGGTGAAAGACGGTACGTGGAAGGTCAATCCGGCGATCGCCCATAGCCTTGCTCATAGTGATGTCGCCAAACTGCAAGCCTTTGCCCTCCACTACACGAAGCGCCTCAGCGACAACGGCAAATATCCCCTCACCGTTTGGCCCTACCACTCCATGCTGGGCGGCATCGGTCATGCGCTCGTTTCTGCCGTTGAGGAAGCCTGTTTCTTCCACACCATCGCCCGCAGCAGTCAAACCCATTTTGAACTCAAGGGCAGCAATCCGCTAACAGAAAACTACTCCGTGCTGCGTCCCGAAGTCATGGACGGTGCCGATGGAGACGCGATCGCCCAAAAGAACGCTTCCCTCATCCAAACCCTGCTGGACTTCGATGCCGTCATCATCGCAGGGCAGGCAAAGAGCCACTGTGTCGCCTGGACGATCGATGACCTGCTCACCGAAATTCAGGCAACCGATCCTGCCCTGGCAAAGAAAGTCTACCTGCTTGAAGACTGCACCTCTCCCGTCGTCGTTCCCGGCATCGTAGACTTCACCGACCAGGCAAACGCAACCTGCCAACGCTTTGCCGATGCCGGAATGCATCTCATCCAGTCAACAGAAACCCTACCGATCGTCTAAGTAGTTGTTAAGTTTTTAGTGGTTAGTTTTTAGTTGTTAGCAGGAGTCAGCGGTCAGCTTTTTAGTCTTTAGCCTTCTGCTTAGCTATCAGCTATCAGCTATCAGTCTTTCATCCTTTATCCCATACCCTACACCCCACACCCCACACCCTACACCCCGCTCCTCAACCCTACTCCCCCATCTCCATCCTCGCCTGAATCCCCTGACTGCTTAGCGTTTGCATTAACTGGTCGGCTTTATCACGATCGCCAAACGCACCCACCTGGATGAGCGATCGTCCCTTAATGGATGTCCGAAACGCATTAGGGAACGCGGTTTGTAGCTGTGCCTGCTGACGATCGTCCGCATCCACCACCACCCGGTACGGCAACTTCAGCCCGGTACTTGTACTGCTCGTGCGATAGACCATTGATGCGCCGCCCACATTGCCGATCGGGGCATTTGGACCAGGTACAGGCAGCAACCCAGCTTGTGTAAACGGCACAGCCCGGAATGGCGTTGCTTGAGTGCTGGCAACGGTCGTCATTGCCACTGGACGGATGGGGGTCGATCGCCGTTCTGGCTCAGGCACTGGAATGTCTACTGAACCGGAGCGTTTCACAGGCAGAGGCACCAGGGCTGGCAGCGGTGCAGGCTGATTGAGATTCGCATTATTGAGACTGGCATTCAGATTGGCAGTAGAGGCGCGATTGAAAGCAACAGGCAGACGGGTTAATGGTCTGCTCAAGCGCGGTGTCGCCACGACTGGCAACGTCGCAGTGAATGAGGGCGCAACGGGCTGGGGCGATCGTAGCAACGGTGTGGGTGGTGCAGCAGCAACTCTCACAACCTGAACAGGACGGGGTGCAGGCTTCGGTGAGATCCCAGACAGCGCGGCTGGCACTGGAAACCCAGGATCGGATGCGACGGGACTGACGGGAGCCGCCACTGCAACAACAGGCACGATCGGGCGATTGGATGACACCGATGGCTGAGCCGCAGGCACTGGAAAGGCTGACGCTGAGATGCCACTGGGGGCTGAGCCGCTGTCCGCTGTCGGTTGCAATGGTTGAGGGGTAGAACTGCTTCCATCCAGCCGGTCGTCTTCTAAGCGTTGCCCAAACGGAATGGTCTGACTGGTGGACGCGATCGTGGTGGGCGTGGATAGCTTCTGGGCGCGGACTGGAAGGGTCTTGCTTTCGGAAGTCGATTTTTCGGCACTGGTGGGCGATCGCTGTCCTGCCGAGAGCGCCACTAGCCGACTGCTCCCAGAAGATGGGTTTGTAGCAGACCACAGCGTAGCAGCACCGGGTGATGCCGCTCCCAGACTGGTGCCTGCTAAGTCGAGCGTGCCGCTGGTTTTCTCCAGATCATTGCCAAACGCTGGAATTTGCTGGCTTGACCCTTTCACATTCACATCAAACTGACCGTTGTTGCGAAAGGAGTTTGCCCCTGGTGCAGCAGCCGTGCCCAAATTGGGACGCGCCCGACCGATCGCCACCAACCCATCCCGCTGGTTTCCCTCTACCGAATTGCCTTGCAAAATCGGCTGTGCGCTTGCCTGCACCACAATGCCGTCTTTATTTTGGGTGATGCGATTGCCGACCAGCAGCGGCGTTGCCTTCTGGTTCACGTTGATGGCAAACCCCGTCTGCTCAAAGATATTCTCCCGCACCTCGGACTGGGACGTGCCGTAAATCGTGATGCCATTCGCCCCGTTCTGGTAGAAATAGTTGTTGCGAATCAGCGGCGCACCGTTGCCCATGACGGAGATGCCATCGTGCCCACTTTCAGTAAACGTACTGTCCAGAATAGCGGGATTGGTGGACTCAATCCACACGCCGTAGCCCTGCGGATCGGGATTCTTCACCGTCACCCCAGAGAGAATGGCGCGATCGGCTCCGACGATCGTCACCTTCTGCCGCGCAAAGGCTGGACTCAGAATGAACCCACTCCCCTGAATGACAATGCCCTGACCCCGCGTTTCCGGATTACCCTGCACCGTCACATCCGGCTTGAGGCGCAGCGGCAATCGTTCACCCGTCTCCTGGCTATACGTCCCTGGCGACAACAGCACGATCGTCCCTGCCTGAGCCACCTGCAACGCCTGGGTAATCGTCTTAAACGGGGCGCGATCGCTCCCATCCGCTGTAGCATCATTGCCCGTCGTAGAATCAACCAGCAGAACAGTTTGAGTCATACTGCTTTGTTGGATGGGTGCCGCCGCAATGGGAGACGCAAGATTCGGTGTTGCAAAGTCAGCGGCAGAAACCGTTTGAGCAACGGCTGCTGATTGCCCACGATCGAGCACGGTCAGCATAGTACATCCAGCCAGCAGCAACAGCCAGATGCGTGAACTTTGCCGCTTAGACACAGGGTTGGTGACGAAGTAGTGCATTACAGGAGCAGTCATGAGAGGAGCGATCGCCAGAAATAAAAGTGCAGACCACAGCAGGTTGATCTGCCACAGAGCCATTCAACGCAACCAAGAAACGGCTCAAAGCCTGATAGCAGTTGAGCTTGAAGGGAACATGCGCTGAACTCTGGTCAACTTTACTCGATCCTTTTGGGTTTGAAACACATAATTTTGTGTCGCCATGCGAAGACGATCGAGGGTGAAAGGCAAGAATACTCAAGGAACAACCCATTCGGCTCAAGAAACGCAAACCCAAAAGCAACAAGTGCTCATCGAAGATCGAGAAATGGGTGTAGGTTGCAAAAGATTTTAGGCTGCGATCGCCTGGTTGAGTTGTGAGGAGAGGTTGATTAACTACAAGCCGTTAACAGGTGTGAGACCAAGTAAAGACCTCACCGCCCCAAAAAATAGTCTAAAATTTGCATATTACCTTTATAAGAGGTTAATATGCAGACAAGCCGCTTTCTAATTACCTCGATCAGGCTGTAAATTTTTATTGAGACTTAAGGCAAAAAGTAGTTTTTGTATGATTAAGTTCAATGCCAAATGTCGAAAAACTATAGCTCCATTGTTTTGTCTATCTCTTTTTTTCGTCATAACAGTAAGCTGTGCTGCTCCTGTAATAAATTTATCAAGAATAGCTAGTCAAGCTAAGGCGGTTGTATCCTTGATTGACACTGCTGAGAAAGCGTTGTACATAACTTCTAATTTAGTGAATGCTTCTTATGAAGTACTAAGAACAGATATTAGTAGTCAAGGTTTTAGGACTAGCAGCAAATTCTCTAATGAGACTATTGTAAAAATGGAAGCTCGGCATTTGGAATTGTTAGCGAAGCATAAGGAATTGGATAATTCAATCGATAACACTAATGTAGCTGCAAACAACTTTTTTTAATGCTTGAAACTAGAGCTAACCAAAACTCTGAATCTTTACTTAGAGAAGGCTCCCTACGTAATATCAGTGCCAAGAAGAAAACTTTTTCAGAGAAAATAGCAATCGCTGAGGGTGTTTCATCGAAACTTAAAACATCAATCAAAGACTATGACAACATTCTAAATGTTTTTCAGGTCGAGGTAGGGCTTAATAAAGTAGAAAAGTATGTTGAAACCGTAGACATAGTTATATCGAAGTACAAAGGATTGGATCAAGAGGTTCAGACAGCCCTTCGCGAGGGAAGGCAAGTAATCATGAACCTTGCAGTTCTTTCTCAAAGCCCTGAAGCTGTAGTTTCCCCTCCTACACTTGGAAGCGATGCTTTTGTAGAGCGAGATCAAAGCAGATTCGGAGTAATTCAAATAAGACTTCCTGGTGAGAATATAGTCAACCTGCGTGCCACTCCAAATGGCGAAATAATCGGCAGGTTACAAAATGGCACTTATGTAACCTTGGGAGAACTCAGTAGTGATACTAAATGGCAACAAATCACAACTCAAAATGGAAAATCTGGTTGGGTATGGGCTGAGTTTGTCCAGTACGATCGCTGATTTTGTAGGTTAGGTTGAGAAACGAAACCCAACAACTTCTTGTTTTCTCACCGCCGTTGCCTCAGCGATCGCTAACTGTATTGTTCAGCGGGCGATCGCCGATTTTGCAGGGTGCGTTGCTTAGCAACCCGCCCTACGCCTGTTTGTTAGCTTGCCAGGGGGACATTAGATTCCCTGAGCTATCATTGGGAGATTCTTGAAATCCAGGCAGAGTCGGGAGTATGTCAGCTTTTTCAGGGGCAAAATGAGTCTTGTATAATCGGAGTATCCGCCCCAAACCAGGAATGTGTTGACATGACTACTGAACAGAAAAATGACCCCCTTATGACCGCTGACAATACTAATTCTAACCAGCGTTCACTGACTAAAGCTATCTATCGCTTTCTTGGTGGTGCTGTACTTGGCATTCTTGTACTGCTTATCCCCGTTACATATGGAGAATTGAATAACTTCGGGCTAGTTCAAGTAGGTGTCGCATTCGTGTCAATTATATCTTGTGGGTTACTGTCAATTTTTTGGGGAGAAAAGTTTATTGACACGGTAACGAGAATGTTGAATAGCACGGGTCTATAGGCAAGTAACCCATACTTCTTTTATAAAGGAGATCTTCGTTAGGGCGTGTCATCAATTAGCTCCAAAACCTTGCAGTATCAGCACAATTGCGCCCGCCCCAACACACGAGGCTAGGGGCTGGAACCCTTGCTGCAAATAATGTGTAGTTGTAATTGATGACAGCCCCTAGTAATCAGCGTTAATTCATGTACCAGTGCAGCCCCTGCAATGATTGAATCGCCTAAAGTCATTCGTCTCTATTGTCGTAGAGTCACTGCTTGAGCTAACACATCCTGCGATATTGGTAGAACTTGAGCAACCTGAAAAAACTCCTCAAAATACTGACGCTGCTGCTCAGTCAGAAGATGATAGCCCAATACTTCAAGATAACTGAGAGCTGATACCACAGGTGAATGTTCAGCAATCAATTTTCTCAATTGAGAATATTCTAGTTGTGCGGAGTAAATAATGATGTTGCTGTCAAGAAGCACGTTTTATCGCCCTGGCAGCGAACGGTCTTGCCGAGTTTCTTGCTGCCAAACGCCAGGATCAATACTCCTCGATACTTGAGTAGCAGCAAGTTTTTCCAATATTTCAGCCATCTTTTTCCCGCGTGTCTTCGGCTCAATGACTGGTTTGTCATCAAGGAACGTGACATGAACCTGAGACATTTGCTCTCCCATCTCAGACACGTCACCAATCCACTCTAGACGGCTTCCTCTCAACCAAGCATTGAATGTTTTCGGCATAATTGCTTTCACCGATGACTGATAGCTTTATCCTAACTTGGGAGCCGAATCTGAAGAAGTGGTTTAAACCATGATCGTCAGTACTCTTACACTCTTCCGTGAGTTTCAAGCTGTCTAGCAGCAGGTTAGAGCTTGCCAAAGCGACGATCGCGCTGCTGGTAGGCAACTAACGCTTGATGAAAGGCACTGCGATCGAAATCGGGCCACAGCGTTTCTGTAACATACAGCTCGGCGTATGCCATCTGCCACAGCAAAAAGTTACTCAGCCGCATCTCGCCACTGGTGCGAATCAGCAAGTCTGGGTCACAAATGCCTGAGGTGTAAAGATGCCGTTCAAACACCGCTTCATCGATTTGATCGGGCTGCAAAAGCCCCTGCTGTACCTGGGTGGCGATCGTCCGGCAGGCTTGCAGAATTTCTTGCCGACCGCCGTAGTTGGTCGCCACTGTAAACCGAATGCTCTGGTTGTGCTGCGTTAGCTCGACCGATCGGGCGATTTCGTCCTGGAGCGATGCTGGCAATGCCTGCAAGTTGCCGACAAAACGGATTTGCACATTTTCCTGCACCATCTCTCGTAATTCTTGCCGCAGCACCCGTTCAAATAGCGTCATCAAAAATTCAACTTCTTCTGAAGGCCGCCCCCAATTTTCGGTGGAGAACGCATAGGCTGTGAGTGCTTGAATGCCCCAATCGCGGCAGCAACGCAGGAGATCTTTCAGCACATCCACCCCACGACGATGCCCCATAATTCTCGGCATACCGCGCTGTTTTGCCCACCGCCCGTTGCCGTCCATAATGACAGCCACATGTCTCGGCAGGCGATCGCACATCAGATCAGCAGGCAACTCCTTCAAACCAGTTGGTGTTACGGTCATGGTCTCTCCCCACAGCAGACAAGTGGATGTATCAAGTGAATCTATACAGCAAACGTGAATGCACCAGAGGCATGTGCCTGTAAGTTTTCGCCCTTAACTTTTACTCTTATGACGATTGAGAAACCGGGAAACCAGCGATAGTCCTTGACTACCCATCTGACGTGCCAAACTCCGGAGATTAGGAGCAACAGTGTCACGATCGGCCGTTTGTGAGAAGCGCGACTCTAGCAATTCTTTGAGTTTACTGCTGGTCAGCGGACGATTTAGGGTTCCCCGTTCTGCCAGCGAAATCGATCCGGTTTCCTCTGAAACTACAACACAAACGCAGTTCTCGACGCGCTCCGTGATCCCCATCGCGGCACGATGACGGGTGCCTAACTGACGGGAAGCGGTACGTTCGGAGAGCGGCAAAATGACTCCTGCTGCTACCAGGCGATTATCGCGAATAAGCACAGCGCCATCATGCAGTAAGGTCGTCGTCTGAAAAATGGTTTGAATCAGCTCCTTAGAGACTTCAGCGTTCAGCCTCACACCTGGCACCGAAAAATCACGCTCATCGATCGGGCTACTCGTTTCCAAAATCAGCAACGCACCAATGCGGTTCTGCGATAGCTCTTTCACCGCATCCACAATTTCATCCGTGACACTACCAGATTTCAAGGGGGTTCTTCGTGAAGATTGGAACAACTGAAGCAGTTCACCGCGACCCAGTTGCTCTAACAAGCGACGAAACTCTGATTGTAAAATAAACGCCATCGCCACCGCTGACCCAATCACCAGATTGCTCAGGACAAAGCTCAACAGCGTTAATTCCAAGCGTCGGCTAAGGGCGGCCGCCAGCATCAACACGATAAAGCCACGCACCATCCAGAGGGTGCGCCGTTCACCAATGATGACCAGCATCATGTAGGTGAGGGCAAGCACAAGCCCAACATCCAGAAACAATCTCAGGTTTTGAGCAATCAGAAGCGGTAGGGACTGCATCCAGCTAGGAGTCGTCGTCAGCAGCCATTGCCTCCATAGATATCCCATTGATCTGGATTAACCTGCGCTTCTACACGTTCTAATCTCTAAAGTCTGCGAGGCAGCGACTGCGATCGCTCCTCATACATGCGGGGTTTGCAATCGCTCCGGCAACCGATCGTGACGAATCAAATCGTGATAGGTTTCCCGCTGCAAAATCAGATTTGCCTCTCCATCGTTCACCAAAACAGCGGCGGGTCGAGGAATGCGGTTGTAGTTGGAGCCCATGCTGTAATTGTAAGCGCCCGTTGCCATTACGACGAGCAAATCACCCGGTTGCGTCGCTGGCAGCAAGGCTTCCTGGATTACAATGTCACCCGACTCACAGTGCTTGCCCGCGATCGTCACCGTTTCTGTGAGCGGAGCCGACATCCGATTTGCCACTACTGCTTGATACACCGACTGATACGTGATGGGGCGTGGATTGTCTGACATGCCACCATCGACCGTCACGTAAGTGCGAACACCAGGAATCACTTTCTGTCCGCCAACAGTATACGCCGTGACGCATGCAGAGCCGATGAGCGATCGCCCCGGTTCACTTAACAGTTTTGGCAGGGGAAGGTTTTGGGCTTTGCACGCAGCGACGATCGACTCACTCACAACCTTGACCCACGCGTCAATGCTCGGCGGATCATCTGCTTCGGTGTAGCGAATCCCCAAACCACCGCCAATATCTAATTCTTGAATCGGCAACCCATAATGAGCCGCTTTGCTTAACCATTGCATCATCACAGCACCCAAATCGTGATGCGGCTCCAGTTCAAAAATTTGGGAGCCAATGTGGGCATGGAGACCAATACACGACAAACTCGGCTGCTGGCTAAGGAATTGAAACACGTCATCCAACTGATCCAGCCCAAACCCAAACTTGCTGTCGATGCTACCCGTCCGAATGTAGTCATGAGTGTGGCATTCGATGCCCGGTGTGAGGCGGAGGAGGATGCGGGTGGGGTGTAGGGTGTGGGGTGTAGGGTGTAGGGTGTGGGGTGTAGGGTGGAGGGAGAGTTTTGAGTCATGGGTTTTGAGTGCCTCCCCTGCTCCCTCTGCCTCCCCTACCCCTTCTGCCCTCTGCCCTCTGCCTTCTGCCTCCCCCCCGATCGCCACCAGCGTTTTCAATTCATGCCAGTTATCCACGACGATCGTGCAACCAGCTTCTACAGCAAATTGAAGCTCGTCCCGCGATTTGTTGTTGCCATGCAGGTATAGCCTGGTCGAACTCACGCCTGCCTGGAGTGCCGTATAGAGTTCGCCGCCCGACACGATATCGATACCTAAGCCTTCGCTTGCCACGATCGCGCAAACCGCCAGACAATTCCAGGCTTTGGAGGCGTATAGCACCTGCGATTCACCGGGGTAATAGCGCGTAAAAGCATCCCGATACTGCCGACACGCCGATCGCAGGGTGGTTTCGTCCAATATATAGAGAGGGGAGCCAAATTTCTGTGCCAACTCAACGATATCGCAGCCACCAATTTCTAGATGCTCTTTGGCGTTGACCGTTGCTGTCAGGGGTAGCAATTGCTGGTTAGGCGATCGCTCCGCTAACGTACCGCCTGTCTCGCTTAAATAGCGACGACCCGTTGCCTGAACCGCTGTAGCGTGAGTCGATCCCATGACATCATTCCTGCCTTCGTTAACTAGCATACGTGCAATATGATCTCTAGTTTACAATCGAGCCTTGTCAATCCTGAGCCAAAAGCGTACCTTTTGTGACCTTTCTCGCACTTCAGCCGCTCTCTGTCGAATTACTTCCTGCTGCTGTAGCGCTCGATCGACGCTGCTTCGGTGGCATGTGGACGCTAGAAGGGTATCGACGGGAGTTGGAGAGTCCGAATAGTGAATTGCTCGTTTTTGTAGAGAAGGGAGAGGGGGGAAGAGAGGCAGAAGGCAGGGGGCAGAGGGCAGAAGGGGGAGCAGAGGGGGAAGGGGAAGCAGGGGAAGCAGGGGAAGCAGGGGACAGGGGTGAGGAGAGAGGAGTCAGGAGTCAGGAGTCAGAAGTCAGAATGAACTCAAAACTCTCTAGCGCAGCGGCGCAAAGCACGACTCAAAACTCAAAACTCAAAACTCATAACTCAAAACTCTCCTCCCCCACTCCCCACTCCCCACTCCCCACTCCCCATTTCTCCCCCCCACCCCTCCTCGGTCTCGGCTGCTATTGGGCAATTCTTGAAGAAGCTCACATTACCATGCTGGCGATCGACCCTGCCTATCAAGGGCAAGGCTTAGGGCAAGCGTTGCTGGTCGCCTTGATGTCATCTGCCTACGATCGCGGGTTAGAACGAGCAACCCTGGAAGTCAGAGTCTCTAATCAGGCAGCGGTTTCGCTATATCAAAAGTTTGGTTTTCGGGAAGCGGGTCGCAGGCGGCGCTATTACCCAGATAATGGCGAGGATGCGCTGGTGCTGTGGCGTGGGGGATTGCAGTATCCTGAGTTTCCTGGATGCTTGGCAGATTGGCAGCGGCAGGTGGACGATCGCTTGCATCAAACAGGCTTGCAGGTGGCAATGGAGCGCGATCATCTGTTTCCCCGATCGAAATTCAATGCTTAAGAGATTAAGAAATCCTGCTTGACTTACACGCCGCTTTCCGATGACAATCTCCCTTCGTGGCAGTCCAATACATCACGGCGCGTCACTGGTGCAGGTACGGGGATCACGAATCTTCGAGGGTGTTTTTCAGGCTCTCGGAAGAATCGTCTATGATAGAATCAACTCTACCGAGCAAGCAGCAGGTGACAGAAATACGCCATGTTTGAACGCTTCACAGAAAAAGCCATTAAGGTGATCATGCTTGCCCAGGAGGAAGCACGCCGCCTGGGACACAACTTTGTGGGTACTGAACAGATCCTCTTGGGTCTGATTGGAGAAGGGACCGGCGTCGCCGCCAAAGTGCTGAAATCGATGGGTGTCAACCTTAAAGACGCTCGGATTGAAGTAGAGAAAATCATCGGTCGAGGCTCTGGCTTCGTTGCCGTTGAAATTCCATTTACACCACGAGCAAAGCGGGTTCTGGAGCTTTCTCTAGAAGAAGCCCGTCAACTCGGTCATAACTATATTGGAACGGAGCATTTGCTTCTCGGTCTCATCCGCGAGGGCGAAGGCGTTGCTGCCAGGGTGCTGGAAAATCTGGGCGTTGACCTTTCTAAGGTTCGCACTCAGGTCATTCGGATGCTGGGCGAAACTGCTGAGGTTACGTCTGGCGGTGGTCAGGGTCGCACGAAAACGCCAACGCTAGATGAGTTTGGTTCAAACCTGACTCAAATGGCAGCCGAAGGGAAGCTCGATCCAGTGGTGGGTCGCCAAAAGGAAATTGAACGGGTGATCCAAATCCTGGGTCGCCGCACGAAGAATAACCCGGTGTTGATTGGGGAACCGGGTGTGGGTAAGACCGCGATCGCGGAAGGTCTTGCTCAACGCATTGCCAACGACGATATCCCAGATATCCTCGAAGATAAGCGCGTCGTCACCCTAGATATTGGTCTCCTGGTGGCAGGTACCAAGTATCGGGGTGAGTTTGAAGAGCGCCTGAAGAAAATCATGGATGAGATCCGCTCTGCTGGAAACGTCATCCTGGTCATTGACGAAGTGCATACCCTGATTGGGGCTGGTGCGGCTGAAGGCGCGATTGACGCTGCCAACATCCTCAAACCAGCCTTAGCACGGGGTGAACTTCAGTGCATCGGTGCAACAACCCTGGATGAATACCGCAAGCACATTGAGCGGGATGCTGCCCTTGAGCGTCGCTTTCAGCCTGTGATGGTGGGTGAACCCAGCGTTGACGAGACGATCGAAATCCTTCGGGGTCTGCGTGAACGCTACGAACAGCACCACAAGCTGAAGATCTCGGATCTGGCACTGGAAGCCGCCGCCAAACTTTCAGACCGTTACATTTCAGACCGCTTTTTACCAGATAAAGCGATCGACTTGATTGATGAAGCGGGTTCCCGTGTTCGCTTGATCAATTCTCAATTGCCTCCCGCTGCTAAGGAATTGGACAAAGAACTGCGTCAAGTCCTGAAGGATAAAGACGATGCGGTTCGCTCCCAAAACTTTGACCGGGCTGGCGAACTGCGCGATCGCGAAATGGAAATCAAAGCCGAAATCCGAGCGATCGCTCAAACCAAGAAGAACGAATCGACAGGTGAAGACGCTTCTCCGATTGTGGATGAAGAGGACATTGCTCAAATCGTGGCTTCCTGGACAGGTGTTCCGGTGAATAAGCTGACGGAATCTGAATCCGAGAAGCTGTTGCACATGGAAGACACCCTGCACCAGCGTTTGATTGGTCAGGAAGAAGCCGTTCGTGCGGTCTCTCGTGCCATTCGTCGGGCGCGGGTGGGTTTGAAAAACCCCAACCGACCAATCGCTAGCTTTATCTTCTCTGGTCCGACTGGGGTTGGTAAGACAGAGCTAACGAAGGCACTGGCAACTTACTTCTTTGGCTCTGAAGAAGCCATGATCCGGCTGGATATGTCGGAGTACATGGAACGCCATACGGTGTCCAAACTCATCGGTTCGCCTCCGGGCTACGTCGGGTACAACGAAGGTGGTCAGTTGACTGAAGCCGTCCGTCGTCGTCCTTACACCGTCGTCCTGTTTGACGAAATTGAGAAGGCTCACCCTGATGTCTTCAACATGCTGCTGCAAATCCTGGAAGACGGTCGCCTAACGGATGCGAAAGGTCGCACGGTGGACTTTAAAAACACCTTGCTCATCATGACCTCCAACATCGGTTCTAAGGTGATTGAGAAAGGTGGCGGTGGTTTGGGCTTCGAGTTCTCCGCTGCGGGCGATGCGGCTGAATCTCAGTACAACCGCATCCGATCGCTGGTGAATGAAGAGCTGAAGCAATACTTCCGCCCTGAATTCCTCAACCGTCTGGATGAAATCATCGTCTTCCGCCAACTGTCGAAGGACGAGGTGAAGGAGATTGCAGTCATCATGCTCAACGAGGTCTTCGGTCGTTTGCGCGATCAGGGAATCACCCTGGAAGTGACGGAACGATTTAAAGATCGGTTGGTTGAAGAAGGCTACAATCCCAGCTACGGTGCCCGTCCGCTTCGTCGAGCCATTATGCGCTTGTTAGAAGACTCGCTGGCAGAGGAAATCCTCTCTAGCCGCATCAAGGACGGCGATACCGCTGTCGTTGATGTAGATAGTGATGGACAGGTGAAAGTGCTGCAAGGAGAGAAGCGAGAGTTGCTTCCTCAGGCTGCTGAGTAGGTAGGTTCGTCGAATACCCTTACTCTAATCGAAGCGGTAGAAGGACATTCCTCTACCGCTTTTTAGTACCTCAAATCAAACATCAAATCCGGTTAAATAACCTGAATTTGGTTGTGTAGGGACGTTACATGTAACGTCCCTACATAATGGGAGGCGTTAATCTGTTGGCACCAACGCCTGAAACCGCCTGTCACCTCGAATCCCATCAAAATCAGCGTCCGTCTTTGCCATCTCCCGGTATTTGTCGGGGTTTAGCTCAACTGCCCGTCGCAGATTTGCAACTGCCTCCTCAACCTTATCCCAAAGGGCAAAACAGCAAGCTTTGTTGTAAAAAGCGTCAGCATCATCCGGCAGGAATTTCAGCGACGTATCGAAGCTCTGTATAGCGTTCTCGTAATCACCTGAATTCATCAGTACAAACCCCCGATTGCTCCAAGCTCCGTGATCGTCCGGTTTGATGACGATCGCTTGGTCAAAGCTGGCAATTGCCGCTTCATAGCGCTTCAGTTTGATTAGTGAAACGCCCCGATTGTACCGGGCTTCGTGTATGTCCGGTTTGATGGCGATCGCTTGGTCAAAGCTAGCAATTGCCTCCTCGTAGCGCTCCAATCTACCTAGCATAACGCCCCGGCTGTCCCAGGCTTCGTGGTCGTCCGGTTTGATGGCGATCGCTTGGTCAAAGCTAGCAACTGCCTCTTCGTAGCGCTTCAATTTGCCCAGTGCACCGCCTCGGTTACTCCAAGCTCCGTGGTCGTCCGGTTTAATGGCTATCGCTTTGTCATAGCTGGCAATTGCCTCTTCGTGGCGCTCCAGGTTGCCCAGCGCAACGCCCCGGTTGTTCCAGGCTTTGTGGAAATCCGGCTTGATGACGAGGAGTTTGTTTAGACTGGTGAGGCTTTCTCGATAGTGCTCCAGATCATAGGCTGCTACTGAAAAGCCGCCCAGTGAGGCACGCATTTGTGAATGACGATCGCTCAACCTCAACAGCAGACGCGACAGGCGAGGAATGTTTTCAGCCACCGCTACTGAGGTTCCCTTTGCTTCAATTTGACCATCACGGGGTTCCAGAATGCTGTTGCCGTCGTGGATCAAATAATGGAGGGCGCGACGAATCGGTTGCCAGCGCTGAAGCCGCTGAAGGAAATTCCCGCCTGCCAGCATTTGGGTGGTGGCGATGACCGTGAAAGCGTATAGCTCGACATTCACCGCCCGCAGTAGTTCAACCGCGTCGTAAATGACCGCCGCGATCGGGTATTTTCGTGTGGCTTTGCGGTATTTTGCTTCCCAGCTTTCCCGCAACGACTCACGAAAGGTATCCAGGGTAAGTGCCCGTCCCTCATCGTTCGCCGTTTGCAAGTTCAACTGGATATTTCGGAAGGTGCGATCGTTCCGTCTGGCTAAACGAGCATACTCATCCGGGTTCGCGGTAATGTCCGTCTGCTCTACCGTTGCTTGAATCAATTGCACAATGGCAGCATCGCTCGGTTTGACCAGAAGATAGCGCCTAAACTTCTGCCATAGCCTGGGATGCTGGTCGAAGCCGAGCTTGTCGAGTTCGCTGATCGACTCATTGTACTGAGGAACAGCCTCATTACGGGCAGTGGCGATGATGCGGATTTCTTCGGGACGGCAAAAGCGCTCATAGTATTCCAGCGTCAGGCGTAATCGTTCCTGGGCAGGTAAATCTCGAAACTGTCGCGGGTCATCTTTCAGCAGTTCGCCCCGCTTATACATCAGCTTGTTCAGGTCGTCCAGGAAAAACAGCAGCTTGCGATCGCTGCCAACCTTTTCCATCGGAAACTGAAACGGCTCATCCAGCAGTTCCGAATGCTTCAGCCTGAGAACCGTCCAACCCCTGCGGTTATATTTCTGAGCCAGTTCTGCGGCTTCCCGCGTTTTGCCCAAGCCTGTCTCACCCAGGATGATGATCCAGTGAGACTCTTCTAGCTGCGCCTCTAGCTCCTGCTGCATATCCCGATCTGCCACCCGTTGCACATAGCGAATGTTGCGATCGGCAAGCGGATTGTCCTTTGCTCCGCCAAACACGGCTTTCAACACATCACTGTTGGGCTTAATCACCTCAAACGGAAAGGTATCAAGGGGTGGAATCCGGGGACGAAGGCGCTGTTGCAGGTAAGCAGCAATGGACTTGAAAAACGCCACCAAAAAACCAGAGCCAAATAGCAGCGTGAACAGACCCAGCGTGACCGTAATGCACCCAATCACAACTAGGAGCGCATCTTTGTTGCTGCTCAAGAACTTAAGAATGGCATCCACTCAGTCTTTCTCCTGACGTTTCCGGGTTGCGATCGCGCTGATGCTGCTCACTTCTAACGCGCACCGAACTAATCTAAACCGACTCAGCCTCTGAACCTGAACTTTCCCCTTCCAAACTCGGTGTTTCGAGTTCTGAACCTGTTACTTCGAGTCTTGAGCCTGATCATTCGAGTACCGCACTCGGTGTTTCGAGTTCTGAACCTGTTACTTCGAGATCTAGGCTCGGAATTTTGAGCCTGAGGCTCGACTATTCGAGTTCCAGACTTGGCGCTTCGAGTTCGTTCCTTGAAACTTCAAGCAAAAGACTCAAACTTCCGCCTTCCAAAGCTGAAAGGGTTCAAAAATGGAGCGATCGTTCTCTTTAGATTCTAATCTCTTGGCAAAGAGAAGCTGAATTGCAGGAGTGGCAAGGACAGCAGGCTAAAGCTACTCTTCAGGAAGATAAGGAATAATCCCTTTTTGAAAGGCTTCTTCCTGAATCGCTCGTGGTGCCTGACGAGCATCAATGATGTACCCATTCACAGAAATCAGCCAGACCAGTGGGTTTTGATCAATGAGGCTGGGCAGCGACCAGTTTGGGTCCATCTGGTGCATCTTCATCACATCTCGAATTTGTTTGGATTTTCCCTGCCCCGTACTTTGACCCACACCAAACAACTGGTAGATTTCAGTTGCCTTCATGTGAGGCGTTTGAGATGAGTCAAATAAGAAGTTGACTGTGCCGATCGCGTGAACAATCCCGCAAGCCCAAGTGTTGGCTTTCCCGCTTGTCAGTGGTGAAGGACGCTTACGGCAAAGGGCAGCCGTTAAATAGCGGCAAAGCTGGGCGTACTCATCATTCAGGTGTTCTTTGCAAAAGCGATCCGTCAGTTGAGTAAGTTCCTCAAACTTTGCTCGCATAGGTTCAGGGACATTTTCTGACTTGGTTGGTTTTGGCATAAGCGTTGGCTGACTGTAGTGAAGCATCACTGACCGAATGATATTATTACCGCATTAGTCCTCTGGTCTTTATCGACTGAGCCATGCGATCGCGCTCCGAATCCACTCTTCGGCATCAGCGGTTTTGGAGAGGGTGCTGCTTTGCCCAACGGTTTGCAATGCCTGCGAGATTTCGCTATTGGTGTAGCCTAGCGCCAGTAAAGTCATTTCCACATCTTCTTGAATGGAGAGGACAGGCCCCGACGATGGAGTGGTAATCATGCCAGCCTGCTGCCGCCATTCTGCTAGTTTGGTTTTGAGTTCAAGCGCGATCCGTTCAGCCGTTTTGGTGCCCACGCCAGGAGTGCGAGAGAGGGCGCGAGTATTGCCCACGACGATCGCCTGCACCAGATCTTGCAAACCCATCGTATCTAGCAACGCCAGCGCCAGTTGGGGACCAATGCCACTCACGCTCACCAACTGGCGAAACAAATCTCGCTCGGCAGCAGAATCGAACCCAAACAGCACGACCTGATCTTCGCGCACATGGAGATGGGTAAAAATTTGTACGGTCTCGCCGATACCCACCCATTGCAAAATTCGAGGCACAATCTGAATGTCATACCCAATCTGCCCCACCTCCAGCGTCAATGTCACGCGGTTATTCGCTTTTTGAATGTAGGCAACCGTGCCCTTGAGATAACCAATCATGCGAGTAAGGAGCAAGAGTAAATGGGCAAGGCATTAGAAGCAAGTTCATGGGTAACTGTTGGGATTTTCGACAACTATGCCTTCTCTTAAAGCGGCTTCGTTCAACTCCCCATCGGAGGAAACAAATGTTAATGACGTGCCACTTGCTAAACATACAGCATGAATGGCGCAACCCACAGCTAACTGAACCGCATCATAACCACGTAAGCCGTAAGTTTCCGACAAACCCATTGCAGACGTAACAATAGCGCTTGTAATGTTGACACTTTGGTAATCGGATTGATAGTCAAGGCGAAACTGATTGCACAATGTCTTTGCGCCCAATGGGGCAAGACTTCCACCTCTTTCACGGCGAGAAATGGCTGCAATCATCTCAACAGCGGTAATAGCAGCAATCACGATTCGGTTATTTGATGCTGGATCGAACAAGCTTAAAACCCAGGAGGAACCTGTTTCGTTTACATAGCGTTTGACAAGGGCACTGCTGTCAATGAAGTAAACAGCCATTTAGCGCCGTTCCTCAATAATCGTTTCAGACAACGGTTTTCCCTGCACCTGAAGTAGTTGTCGATCGGTTTCTTGCCGATAGTGAGGTTGCTTGAGTTGCTCAATTAAGCCAGAATCGAGCAGCGCTCGATCGAATGCTGTTCTTTCAAATGTTATAGCTCTTGCAACGAGATATTGTTGAACAGCTTGGTTCACTTCTTTTAATTCTTCGATTTCAAGCTCTCGAAGTTGATTAAGAATCGCTTGAAGTGCTGTTTGAGCCATATATCTTACTTACTTAACGATCGAGTCCTCAGCAATATTATGGCAATAAATTGAACCTGAATGTAGGCTCGTATCTGGCAGCTTTCAATCAAAGAAATCCAAAGTGTTGTAGCCCTTCTAGAATGCCACCAGCACATTCGGCAAGGGCAAGGTAACGATTAGGGTTGGGATTTACACGGTGCCAGTGGAGCAGTTCGGGGCGGGCGTTGCCGACGATGATGCCGCGTTCCTGGCGATCGCAAAACAGCGCGATGTCATTACCAGAATCACCGCAGGCAACGGTACGAGCAGATTCAAACTCCAGAAATTGCCGTACGAAGGTCATCGCCATGCCTTTATTCGCCTGTCTTGGCAGAATGTCGAGATCTTTGCCCCCGCTGAAAATAACTTGAGCGTCTACACCCTGTTCTTCAAGCAGGGATTCTAGATCGGGAATGACTTCGACGGCAGCTTGTTCGCTCAAAAAGTAGCTGACTTTGAAGGGACGTTGCTCCGAATCGGGTTGAGGCGTAAGGTCAACAAAGCGGGCGGCACTGTTTACGACCACATCCCGTTGCCACCCGACCGAAAGTTTCTGAAACCAGATGGAATCGGGTTCTTTGCTGTCTTGATGGTAAATCTCAGTCCCTACGGCGCAAATGAGAATATCGGGCGGCAGGAGCGACTTTTCGGTGGTGAGGTGTTGGTAGCTGGTGAGCGATCGCCCGGTGGAATACACCAGCTTGGTGCCGTACTGCTGGCGATGCTGCTCTAACCGCTGGTTGAGTTCGTGCATGGCGCGATCGTCCCCCACCAGCGTATGATCCAGGTCGGTCACAAAAAGAAATGGCTTCACGGTACAGGTCAGTGTGAGGAGGTGTGCGAGTCATCCCCTCAGAGTGTATCGCTCAGCGTGACGCGTTGTGAATGTTCCTCACTCATTCGCTGTGAACAATGTCTATATCTTGCAAATATTCTCTCAACCTCAGCAAATTGGCATTGTTACACGGCGCTCTACTAATTTCTTGCAGGATAAAGTAAATGGTCAGGATCTAGCCAAACAATATAGAAGATCTCGTCAATAAAAAATCCATGAACTCTGCCATGCTCGTTTGAGGAAAGTGAAAACTGGTAGGGAGTGTCTACTAACTGCTCCTCGTTCGGCAATCCAAACCAATTTTCACTTGTGTCTTCCCATTTAATTGGATGACATCTCAAAGAACTACTACGATTCATTAATAATTCTCGGTTGGACAAACCTGATAGAGCCTTTAAACGATCAATCAGAGTTAGCCAGTACGTAGACGCTTTCTCAATACAAGAAAACTTCTCATGATCGTCTTGATAATACTTAAACGAAAAGCTGATGCCTTGCGGCTTCAGCTTTACTGATTCAATCCCAGACGTACTACTTTTCGAGACTTTAATCTTCTTTATTTTCTTCGACACGCGCTCCGTAATACTCCTTCATCCACTCTTTCTTGATAATCTCGTTGGAGGGTGCATCTGGTGGTAAGTTGCCTCTAGCCCAGCCCCACGGATCTTCAGCATGAGTCATTTGCTCTAACTCATATGCATCGCAAGCAAAATACTCATCCGCGACCTCATCAAGGAATTGAACAACATCTTCAGGAAGCTTGGGGGTAGCATCTTCCCAAATTGGCTGCCATCCAAAAGCTTTGTATTTTTGATAAAGAGATGGGATTACTGGTCCGTGCACCCAAGCCTGAAAATCTTCTGCAAAGAGAGGCTCGTTGTAGAGAGCAATATGCCAAGCCTGAGCATAGTAAACAAGCTTTTGAAGCTTTAGGTTACTAATGAAGGAGCCAGTCTCATTCGCCAACCAAATAAAATAGTCTGCTATGTCAAAGCAGGACAGCACTAAGCTCACCTCCTTATTGCGAAGTCTTAGGAAGACGGATAGTCGTATATGACCAGCTTATACATTTTTTGCAACAAAAGCTATGAAAACTCTTATGCTTTATAGTTTCTTTGTACTATAAAAGCTTTTGGCTAACTGGAGTTTGGACTAATTCTAAAAATGCTACTGGTAGTGTCTAATTCTGGGAATTTTTCGTTAAAAAGCACTACTTGCGACATTAGTCTAAATAAAAGGGCTAAGCTACGGCAAAAAAATCTCGGAACTCTAGCAAGTTCGTCTTGCCAACAACTTTCAATACATTTCCTCAACAGTTAACCTCAAGCCTCGTAACACAAAACGGTCAGCGATCGGCTTCTTTGGTTACAATCACCAGATGGGCAGTGAGTTCTGTAACCCGTTGCGTATCGACTTCGGCACCTTCTTGATCACCCAAGGTCGATCGTAGTTTGCTGCGTTTGAAGTAGGCGGCGGCGAAGTTGGGGTTGGCGGCGATCGCGGCATCAAAATCGGCAACGGCTCCTTTATTGTCTGCCAGGGTTGCGCGCACTAAGCCTCGCTGGTAGAAGGCATCAGCGGACGTAGTGCCGTTTTGCATGGCTTGCTCTAACGCCTGAGTTGCGGCAGTCGCATCACCCAGGATAATCTGGATGGCGCTGTGATGGATGGCAGTAGCGGTAGAGGTGGGATAGAGGTGGGCGACCTGGGTGAAATCGGCGATCGCGCCTTCGGTATCGGCATTCATTGCTCGGACGATGCCGCGATGCAGATACACGGTTGGCAAGTTAGGATTCACCTGCACCACGTAGTCAAAATCGGTCAGTGCGCCGACTTTATTGCCGAGTTTGGCTTGCAGAATGCCCCGCTGGAGGCAGGTTTTGACGGGATAAAGGCTGCTTTCGACGGCTTGATTGAAATCGTCCTCGGTGGCGCGGGGTTCGCCCTGTTGGGTATGCGCGATGCCTAGATACAGATAATCTTCAGGCGATTTGGGTTGGAGGCGTAGGGCTTCACCAAAATCATCCATTGCAGGTTTGCGCTTGCCCAGTTCCAGGTGCGCCAGTCCGCGCTGCACGTAGGCAGGAATGGAAGCGGCTTTGCTGGTGAGAATGGGGTGAAGATCGGCGATCGCGGCTTGAGGAGTCCCAACCTCAGTGTGCAATTTGCCGCGCTGGAACCGGGCAACAGGCAGGCGGGGATTGAGCTTGAGCGCCTGATCAAAATCCTGCAACGCCATCGCGGTTTCACCCAGTTCTGCCAGCAAAATGCCTCGCTGTACCAATGCTTCCGCAGACGACGGATTGATGTTGAGTTCCTGGTTGAAATCGGTGAGGGCGGTTTGCTGATCGCTCAGAGCCGCCAGGAGGATGCCCCGATTGAGATGTGCGCCGATGGTGGTTGGGTTAACCTGTAGCGCGTGATTGAAGTCCGCGATCGCGCCTTCTTCCTGACCCAGTTTGACCAGCACCAGCCCACGATTGAGCGCCGCCGTCGCAGGGTTCGGGCTGATGGTGAGCAACGCTTGCAGATCAGCCTCAGCCGCTTCTGTGTTGCCCAGTTTGAGGTGAATTGCACCCCGGTTGATGTAGGCATCGACCAGGTTGGGATCATGCTGGATGGCATAGTTCAAATCGGCTAAGGCTCCTTCAAAGTCGGTCAGCCGTGCTTTCAACAAGCCTCGATGCAGGTACGCGCTATCAGAACTGGGGTCAAGGCGAATCGCCTGGTCGAAGTCTGCGATCGCGCCGTCCAGTTCACCCAGCGTTGTTCTCAAAAGTCCGCGTTGCAGGTAGCCAGCCGCAGAATCCGAATGCATCCGCAGGCAGCGGTTGAAGTCTTCGAGGGCAGCATGGTGGTTGCCAATGAGAGCACGAAACAGCCCACGCTCAATGTAGGCATCGGCGGCATTGGGCAACATTTGTACCGCCAGGTTGAAGTCTTCGGAGGCTTTCTGGCGATCGTCCAGTTCAAGCTGCATCACGCTGCGATACAGATGGGCGTTAGGGGTGTTGGGGTTCAGCTTCAGGGCATGCGTAAAGTCGGCGATCGCGGCTTCTCGATCGCCCAGTTCAGCGTGAATTTTGCCTCGGTTGACCAGTGCCTCAACAGAACCAGGATCTAATTCCAGCGCCCGGTTGAAGTCTTCCAGTGCTTTTGGTTTGTTGCCCAGTGCGGCACAGGCAATGCCCCGTTGCAGATACGCCGAAATCGCGTGAGGGTTCAGTTTGAGTCCCCGATTGAAGTCGTCCAGGGCACCTTGAGCATCACCTAACGTCGATCGCACCAACCCTCGCTGCACGTAGGCGGCTAAAAAATTGGGGTTGAGCTTCAGGGCATGATTGAAGTCGGCGATCGCGCTCAACGGATCTTTCTGTTTCGCCCGCACGATGCCCCGCTGCACGTACACATTCGCGGCATTGGGATTAATTTGTAGCGCCTGATCAAAATCCGCGATCGCCCGTTCTGGTTCGCCCCGTTCGGCATAGGCAATCCCGCGCTGGACGTAAGCGGCGATCGCGTTGGGTGCAAGCTGTAGCGCCTGGTTGAAGTCTTCTAGCGCTCCTGATGGATCGTTTGTGGCCGATCGCACAATGCCTCGCTGAATGTAAGCAGACACCGCGTTGGGTGCAAGCTGCAATGCCTGATTGAAATCCTCTAACGCACCAGTCGGATCGTTGAGATCCGCCCGTACCATGCCCCGCTGGACATACACAGCCGGAGCTTTGGGTTTAAGCTGAAGCGCTTGATTGAAATTTGTCACGGCACCCTGCTTATTCCCGGCATGAGCCAGCGCTGTCCCGCGTCCCATGTATGCCTCGGCAATGTTGGGATTGATCTGCAACACGTCGTCAAAATCGGCGATCGCGCCCTTGTGGTCGTGCAATGCCAGCCGCGCATTCCCGCGATGCAAAAACGCCCCGGCATACTTGGGGTAAAGCTGGATGGCTTCGGTCAGGTCGGCAATGGCTCCCTTGTAGTCACCTTTTTGCGCCTTCGCTAACCCTTGATTCAAGAACGCTTCGGCATTCATAACGGGGGGATCGGTAGCAGTACCGCTCAACTATAGCCACAGGCGATGAACTGTAGCTCCGTTATTTCTCGGAGACGTGAGGGTTATTGGCTACGTAGGTTTGCGGGGAGGAAGGCAGAAGGCAGAGGGCAGGAGGCAGAAGGGGGAAAGGGCAGAAGGGAAAGGGAAAGGGGAAAAGGATGAAGGCTAAAGGCTAAAAAGCTGACTGCTGACTGCTGACTGCTCAATCAACCCTTCACTCTTCACTCTTCATCCCTCATCCCTTATCCCTCCCCCCACTTCTCCCTCAGTGTCTCAACGCGCTTGCGATTGACTCCTAAATCCGACTCGCCCAGGCGGGAAGCAGAACGAACCTGGATGACGTTGGCTTTGCGATCGAGATAAAACTCCACATCGTCCACAAACCCGACGATCGGCAGGGTGAATTCAGTGCGGATGTAATCGTTGGTTGTCGTCAAGATACTGACTCTGGGCTGGGCGGCAAGGATGGTTTTCAGTTTATCGAAGGCGGCTTCGAGTGAGGTGGTGTAGCGGAAGGGGGCGATCGCGTTTTCTCGCTCCTGGCTCTGGCTGCTGACACAATTTGGAGTGGTGGGGCAGGGCGCAAATTGACCATCTGCCACCCCCAGATTGGCAGGTCGGGTGCCTGGAAAGGAGAGGATTGCACCGACGATCGGCGCAGGCGGCAACGGTGATGCAGACGCTGAAGCAGGGAATATCAGCCAACACATCGCTGCGAAAGCGATCGTTGCACTAAAGACTGGTAGCGCTGAAAGCAGCTTTGCAAACCAGAATGGACGATCGCCAAGCATAGACGGGCGGAATGGATTAACCATAGCGAAGCTTTTTTGTAGTAGGTTTCAATACACAGACTACTGTTATGAGCCGTTGGGTTGCACACGCACCGCTTGTCCCAACACCTGATGCTTCACACTGCTCTTTAACAAAGCTTTACGAGGAACGGTGCCTTTATGAAGAAACGGCAAGGGTAAAGCGTTCCCGTTCTGGGTATTCATAATGATAAAGGTCTTTGCCGATCGCCTGCCATGCCAATTGATTTTACGGTTGCCATCCGCACGTACAACGCCGAGATGCGTCTGCCAGAGGTACTCGATCGCCTTCTAACTCAAACGGACACGGAAGGGATTCAGTGGGAAGTGCTGGTGGTCGATAACAACAGCACCGATCGCACGACAGCGGTGGTGGATGAATATGCCCAACGGTGGCGATCGGACAGTCAATTGCGCTGGGTTTCGGAACCTCGACAGGGCAGCGCTTTTGCCCGCGATCGTGCCATGCAAGCGGCGGAGAGTGAGAGTCTCGTTGGCTTTCTGGATGACGACAACTATCCCGCTCCAAACTGGGTAGCAGAAGCCTATCGCTTTGGATTAGAACATCCTGAAGCAGGAGCGTATGGCGGTAATATTTTTGCCAAGCTGGATGCGCCACCCCCACCAGAGTTTCATCAGATCAAATTTCTGCTGGCAGTAGAAGAGCGCGGCGCGGTTCCCTTTCGTTTCACAAGGCGAGGCATGGCTCCGAACGGTCCCGGTTGCGTGATTCGTAAGCAGGCATGGCAGGAAGCCGTACCACAGCAGCGCCGACTGAAGGGGCGGGATGAAACCTGGAAAACAATGATTGCCAATGCGGAAGACATTGAGGTGATGCTCTACATCCAAAGTAGCCACTGGGAACTGTGGCACAACCCCAAGATGGAAGTGTGGCACCACCTGCCGCCCAGACGCTTTGAGCGTGAGTATCTGCTGCGGCTGGCTCAAAGTGGTGGGTTAGCCGCGCATTCTTGCCGTTACGCGAAGTTGCATCCCTGGCAGCGCCCGCTGATGCCCTTGTTTACCCCGTTTTATGTACTGTTGAGCGCTTGGCGGGTGGGGTTGTATTACCTGCAATACAGAAATCAGTTTGCGACGGATCTGGCGAAAGCCTGCCTCTTTCAGTACAAGCTCAATGTGCTGCTTAGCTCGTTCCAAACGCCTGCTGTGCAGCCCTACAAGGATTAGGTCAAGGTTTCTAAGGAACGAGAACAAAATAAACCCGATGCAAACTGTAGGGGTTTAGCATGTGGGAGAAACCCTTTACCATCACCGAAAGCATACCTGCCGTAGCTTGCTTCCCGTAGGGTATGCTAAGCCCTTACGATCGGCTTTGTCGATGTTAGTTAATCCATGATCCTAAGGAGTTAGCTCACGAGATCGTGCCACAGATCTCAATCGCCTCTCTGCAAGCGATCGCTGGACTCAGCGGTTGGTTGGATCATGCGTTTACGATCGGCTACTTTCTTCATCACATCTAACATGCGCGGCACATTAATCGCGGCGTTAAAATCACGTTCCACAACCTTGCGCCCCTGGGTGCCCATTTGACGACGCAGGGTGGGATTGTCTAACAGCGATCGGATTGCCTCCGCCAAAGCTGCCTCATCGCCGACAGGCACAATCAACCCTGTTTCATTGTGACGTACCATATCCCCTACGCCGCCAACGCCTGTACTAATCACCGCACAACCCGATGCCATTGCTTCTAAATACGCCCAGGGTGAAAGATCGGCAGTGGTAGGCAATACAAAGAGATCGGCTCTGGCATACAACTGGGCAAGTCGATCGTCGTTGGGACCAATATCCGTGTAGACGTATACATTTGGCAGCGTAGTTGCGGGTGGTTCCTTGGTGACTAGATGCAACTCTGCACGATCGGCAAACTGTTCGCTGAAGACATTGAGCAGCCGATCGCCCCCTTTGCGCTCGAAGTCTCCGCCCACAAACAGAATCTTGGGTTTTGCGTCGGGAGCTAGGGGAGGGCGATCGATGGCTGTCCAGTGCTCAAGGTCTAAGCCTGGATGGATCGTCTGCACCTTCTCACGGGGCATACCGCACTCGTTTACCCAGATCTTCTCACCCCACGCAGACCAGGGAATAAACGCGGCGGCTCGCTTAGCACACCACACGTCAAGCCCTAACCGAAAGCGGTGTCGCCGGAGTGACTTGTTGAAATCTTTGGGATAAATCGGATAGGTATAGGGGTCAACGACTGGAGGATCGTCATTATTCCAGATGATCAGCGGCTGTTTATAGATCAGGCTGCGACAACAGGCAAAGACGTAAGCTTCAAACATGTGAAACAGCACGACATCTAACTGATGCATCTGCTTCAACACCGGAGAAGACTGATACAGAATGACGGCTCGTGTGTAGAAGGGATCTGGCAAATATTTGAACGGGTTTGGCTCTTCTGGGGCAATAAAGTGTTTCACAGGTGCCCAAAGCAGATCGACCTCTGGATCGCGCTCGGCATACTTGCGGAAATTGAGGTAGCGGGTCATGTTGCCCATGCCAACGCTCAACACAATCCCAAACCGATAGCGTTTGGTGGAGTTAAGGTTAGAAGCGGGTTGTCCGCTCAAAGGGCTTTGTATCACAGGTTTACCTTAACGTTCATACTGACAGCCGCGAAAGGAGCACGATCGCTTGAATAACCCTCGTTGGAGTAAAACGATCGCGTCGAAAATGATCCAGATTTAAGGGGTGCAGGGCGAAAGATGAGAGAAGGTAATACCCTGCTGGTTCTGAATGGAAACGTTTTTCGTCGGTCTTAATGTTCTCAAATTCTAGGTGACAGGGATGGGGGCGATCGTCACACCGTCATCCTACCGGGAAACAATTGCCATCAATCCTACGTTCTCTTCAAAAACCCTTGAGAAGGAATTAATAGTATTTATGGAATCTTTGTTGGAGTACTTACGGTAGCTTTATATCGTGCAGAAAGACTGGGTTGCATCAGAGGCATGACGGAAGTAAGCACACAGCTAAAACGGAACCTCAGTTCTGTATGATAAGGAGAGTGATCTAGTGCTGTGGGCGGATTGCTGTTTTTGATACTTCTGGAGCTATTGGTATGGTCACTCTCAAAATTGCCGTTTATATTGTGGTTGCCTTCTTTGTTGCGCTGTTCATCTTTGGCTTTTTGTCTAATGACCCTGCCCGTAACCCGAAGCAGCGGGATTTAGAGTAACCATTGCTTCAGTACAGCATGGCGGTAGGGGTAGCGTAGGCTGCCCCTACTTTGTAAGTGAGGCAATCTTTAGGGGTTGCTTATTCGTTTGAGACTGCTGCAATATGCCTTATCCGGCTTCGCCCCCTGTTCCCCCTGCTTTGATTACAACTCCTTCTCAGGAGGTTCGTTATCCGCCCCAAGCACCCCTCATCGCATCAGCCGTAAATTCACCACCAGCCGCGAAGCATCAGCTACCCGATGCAGGTATCGTTGGTTCACCTGTGTCGGCGATGGAAAGCCTACCCACTGTGGCGACGTTTAGACAGCAAACAGCCGTGTCGCAAGCCTCGTTGCTGGGAACGTCAACAACAACGGGCTATCTCTTAAAGCAAAACTTGCAGCCTGGAGTCTTCAAGCCTCTGGTAGAGCCTGCTGCATTAAAGCAGAAGCTCAACGAGAAAGCGGCTATCAGTCGTGAGCCACAAACGTCTACGTTTGATGACAGGCAGCCACTAGCCAATGCCCGGTTGTTGCCACTCCATCGCTCGATCGCACCCCCACCAGCAGCTCCACCGATCGCACCTTCACCGAAACCTAAAGAGCCATTTCAAGTTGCAGATCAGCCTGCTGCGACGCTGCTGGAAGCTTCTAAATCAGTTGTGTACTCTCTGTCAGGCACCACACAACAAACCCAAAATGCGGCTGAGGCGGCTGTGATGTCGGGGTTAAGTGATGCGATCGTGGTCGATGAGTTTGCCCAGGAAACGCTTGCACAGGAAGAAGCGGGTACACCTGGCAAATCTGGTTTAGAAATTCGCGCTCAAGCCTCTGATCAAGCCCCCCTGCTGTTACCCCTCCCCACACTCGATCAACCCCCAGGCACTCCGCTCCCAGCAACCACGCCTCTTCCTGGACAGCTCTCCACACCCCCTGGCATCGAAACTCAACCACCCACCCCACAAAAGCCCCCCGCAAGTAGTCCTCCCCCTGCTGGGGAAACGCCGAGTGTAGGATCGGTCATTGAGTTGACGGCAGACCGACAGGAGTATGATGAGCAGCGCAAAGTGTTTACGGCTGAAGGGAAAGTTTTGATGCGGTTCCGTGGGGCGCTGTTGGATGCCGATCGCGTGCAGGTGAATCTGGATAATCGGCTGGCGGTGGCTGAGGGCAATGTGGCTTTGACGCGAGGCAACCAGGTCTTACGGGGGCAACGGTTGGAATACAGCTTTGTGCAGGGCACAGGCAGCATCCTGAATGCCAGAGGTGAAATTTTCCTGCCGCAAGCAGGCACTGATCTGGCGATCGGTGCCCGAAGCGACAATGAAGGTGTGACGATCGCCCGTCCTGTGAGTGATCGGGTGACGGCTGCTCAACCCACGCAAAACGTGAATAGTTCTGGCAGCTTTGGGGTTGGGATTGGCTTTGGACGAGATATCAGTCGGGTGCCCGGTGGTGTGCCTCAAGGCGGACAGATTCGGCGGCTACGCTTTGAAGCCGACCAGATTGACTTTACCCCAGACGGCTGGGTTGCCAAAAAGATTCAAATTACCAATGACCCCTTCTCACCGCCAGAACTGGTCTTGAAAGCAGAACAGGCAACCCTCACACGCATATCACCCCTGCGCGATGAGATACGTACCAGACGACCGCGCTTAGTGTTTGATCAACGCCTGACGCTGCCGTTTTTTGTGCCTGTGATTGCCCTCGATCGTCGGCAGCGATCGCCTGCACTCTTCAGTTTTGGCTACGATGATGAAGATCGGGGAGGGCTATTCATCGAGCGTGGTTTTAACGTGCTGTCAACCGCCCCATTGCGGGTAACGTTTACGCCTCAATTCTTCTTACAGCGGGCGCTGAGCAACGGGGGCAATCCCTTCAAGGCAGAAAACTTTGGCTTCAGGTTGGGGGTCAATGCTGATCCAGGTCCATTTACCAGCATTCGTGGGAAAGCATCCTTCACAACCCTGGATGTCAATGACCTGGAGAACAATGTGCGAGCCAGCCTCCGGGCACGCCAAATCATCGGTAGCCACACTTTGGCGCTGGACTATAGCTACCGCGATCGCCTGTTTAACGGCTCCCTGGGCTTTCAAACGGTACAAAGCAGCCTGGGTGCTGTCGTGCTGTCACCTAAGATTCTTCTAGGCAACTCTGGTATTGAACTCACCTATCAAGTGGGCTTCCAGTACGTCAATGCGGATACTGATCGCCTCGATTTGTTAGAACCTGGACGTACCAATAATCGGATTAGCCTGGGACGGTTTGGAGCCACCGCACAGTTGGCTCGCGGCTTTACACTCTGGCAAGGAAAAGCACTGCCGCCCACCCAAGCCGAGGGGTTACGCTACAGCCCCGTACCGCTTACACCCTACATTAACTTGGGCGTATCGCTGAGAGGCGTTGCCAATGCCTATACCAATGGCGACACGCAGCAGAACCTGATTGCCAGCGTCGGGCTGAGTGGGCAATTTGGGCATTTCTCCCGTGACTTCTTTGACTACACTGCCTTCAGTATTGGCTATGCTCAATTTATTGGAAGCGGGCAATCGCCCTTTCTGTTCGATCGCACGGTCGATACCCGCATTCTCAGCATTGGCGTGACGCAGCAGATCTATGGTCCGTTTCGGATTGGGTTTCAAACGTCGATCAACTTAGATTCCAGCAATCAGTTCAGTACGGATTACATTCTGGAATACAGTCGCCGTACCTATGCGATCGTACTGCGCTACAACCCGGTGCTGGCGATTGGCGCGATCGGGCTACGCATCAGCGACTTTAACTGGACAGGCGGCACTGATACCTTTGAAGGCTCTGACATTACGCCGGTAGAAGGGGGTGTCATTTTGCGTCGTGATGAATAGTACCCGATAATAAACGATAGAGAAGGCACGCTTTTAACGCCCAAGTGCCTCAACATCTGCATCAGGATCTCATAATCGCGCTTCAGGATTGAAGTCAAACTATACACTTGGGATCAGCCGCGCTTGCTGCACTCATCAAGCGCCTTGCTGATGCAGTGAGGATCTATGACAGAACTGGTCAACCATGCCACAGAACGATCGAACGATGCGGCGGCTTGTGCTATCAAGTTGCTACATCACTATGGCTTTGACCTGGGTGGCTACCCGCTGTCTCAGTTGCTGATTAATTGGCAACTGCACTACCCAACCGCATGGATACGCATGGCAACCATTGAAGCTCTGTATCAGGGACGCTACAAAGCCATTTCAGTTGAGCAAATTTTAGCCATGTGGCAGCGACGCAGCCAGCCACTCCCGCACTTTAATCATGAATTTGAGCGCTTAGTGTGCGATCGCTTGCCCGATCATCAGGTTGCTAGCACGGCTTCCGGTCAGAGTGAAGCACCGTTAGCGCGATCGACCCCGCTCAGTACCCAAGTGCCACCACATCGTGCCGCTTTACAGCTACCCCACTTTGAACGTGTGCCCTTGCCTGAAGCCGATGTCATGCTAGCGCTGAGAACGCTTCACAGTAAAGAAATGGCAGCGCTACAAGAAGCCGCTCTCGCAGAGGACGCTCAAAGAGAAGCGCCAGAACCAGCCGAGACAGATCAGCCTCCTGCCCAGACTTATGCTTACAGCGTGCGATCGGATGAGCCATCGTATCCTGCACTCAGGCAGGAGCACAGTAGCCCCCTGACGCAGAGTGAGGAAGAGCAGCCCATCCACCTCCATGAAGACACACCTGATGCAGGGTTGGTTCGGCAGGAGATAGAGGGTGAAGACGCTGAGATGCACATGCCTCAAGTGAGCGGTGCTGCGTTGCCAGAGCAGTCGATCGCCCCTCTCAATACCCAATCAGACCATACCCAACCAGACCATACCCAACCAGACAATGAGCCAGACCACCATCAAAGCAGGGAAAATTCTCTACCTTCAAATTCTCTACCTTCACTGTCAACGATGAGTGAGGGGCAAGTGATACCACTCCCACCCGTCGGGGCGATCGCCAAAATTTTGCAGCAGCTAGAGCACCAGGAGCTAAAAGCCAACATCGAGTTGCCAGCTTTAGGATTGATTACATCCACACTCAAGCCAAAGCTTCAGTTGCATCCAACAACGCCCTATCAGCCAACCTGGTTGACTGACCCTTCACGGAAGCAGCCCATTCATCAGTTCACCCCAACTCCAGAGCCATCCGCGTTCTATAGCAAGCTCAAAGCCGTTTCCCAACCGCTAGTACCTCAAGAAGACGAACAGCCCTAGTGCTTTGTCAACACTCAGATTCAGGGTAAAAATCGAGAGTTTAGACCTCGAGATTTTCAAAACCTCGGAGGTCTTTGGGAACGCTCAAAAACTTGCTGCAAGAATGTATAGTCATCATTGATGGCAGCCCCTAAGCAGTTTGCTCAACAGACGATTTAGCTTTTGGATCGGCTGGTGGCGTGACGACTCCCTTGCGAATTTCAGAGCAGAACGAAGCCATACTAAAGCCCCCAGGCTGCTTCAAAATGCTGGTACGTAACCGCAGATTGGGGCTAGCAAACCACAACCGTTCCTCTGAGTACATCGTTTCGTATTCAGTGATTAAGGTCAGCGCTTCATCGCTACCCATGATGTAGCGACCCGCAACGGGCGCTTTTTCGGCAGAGTCCATTTCTCGAAGCAGTTTGCCTTCATTCGGCTTGTCAGGGTTGGCGATCGGCACCAGCACCGTATTCCCCGTATGCTTCTCCTTGTCCCACTCCATCGTGCCACCCCAAAGCACTCGCGCACCGCACAGTGCCAGCGCTGGATCCATTTCGTATTGTTCACACAGCTTGATTACGTCTGGATCGAGCTTGGGCAGCAGTTCAATCTGAAGCTCTGATTGACCACCCTCCGTTTGTTTGAACGTCAAATGGTGGCTCGTGCGTTGCGAAAACCACTTACCGCTGCTGAGTTGGAAAAACTCCACAATATCCATCGTTGACAACGACCCTTTGTTCTGGATGCTTGATTGTGTTTACTATTGTAAGGTCAGCAGGGCTTTAGTTGAGGAAGAACGTCAAGAAGGCACCGTGAAGTCGTGATAACCGATGCCTTTAAACTGGATGGGACAAAGCTGCAAAACGCCATGCAGTCTGCGATCGCAGCAGCAATCCTCACGTAACGACCCCGTGACAAAAGGGCGCTCACCTGTAGACCGAAACCTTAACTTAACCCTGACACAAGTGCATCGGAGAACGTGCATTTACTATTTCTTCATCAAAGATCACTATTTCTTCATCAGAGATATGTTAGGAAGGAGCACGATGGGGTAGTTTAGGCATCGCAAATGCTGCTCTTGCCACGCTTCATAAGACATCGTCCATCCTGCACATTCCACAAACTTTGACACATGACACAACGCAAACGGGCACTCATTACGGGTATCACAGGTCAAGATGGCTCTTACTTAAGTGAATTGTTATTAGAAAAAGATTATGAAGTTCACGGCATTATTCGGCGCACCTCTACGTTTAACACCGATCGCATCGATCACGTTTATGAAGATCCGCACAACCAGGAAGCACGCCTTTTTCTACACTACGGCGACCTGACCGATGGCACCACGCTGCGACGCATCTTGGAAGACGTAAAACCGACCGAAATTTATAACCTCGGTGCTCAATCGCATGTTCGTGTCAGCTTTGATTCGCCTGAATACACTGTGGATACTGTTGGCACGGGCACCCTCCGCCTTCTGGAAGCCATTCGAGACTATCAGCACCGTACAGACATTCAAGTGCGCTTCTATCAGGCAGGATCATCTGAGATGTACGGTAAGGTGCAGGAGATTCCTCAAAGCGAAACAACCCCGTTTTATCCTCGTAGCCCGTATGCCTGCGCCAAGGTGTATGCTCACTGGCAAACGGTGAATTACCGAGAATCCTACGGACTGTTCGCGACAAATGGCATTCTGTTTAACCACGAGTCGCCCCGCCGAGGCGAGACGTTTGTCACCCGTAAAATTACCCGCGCGATCGCACGCATTATTGCGGGACAGCAGAAAAAGCTTTACCTGGGCAACCTGGATGCCAAGCGCGACTGGGGCTATGCCAAAGATTACGTCAAAGCCATGTGGCTGATGCTCCAGCAGGAGGAGCCAGACGATTATGTAGTCGCTACAGGCGAAACTCACGCCATTCATGAGTTTCTGGAGCTTGCCTTTGGCTACGTCAACTTAAACTGGCAGGATTATGTAGAGTTCGACGAACGCTACCTGCGTCCCGCCGAGGTGGAACTGCTCATCGGCGACCCCACCAAAGCGAAACAAAAGCTTGGCTGGGAGCCATCCGTTACCTTTGAGCAACTCGTCTACTTGATGGTAGAAGCCGACTTGAAAGCTCTGGGGCTTGTCCCTTTAAACGGACATCTACACCAAACCGTGAGTGACCATGCAACCGTGCGGCAAAATGTTGTAGGCAGTCCACGGTCTTAAGCGCCCCTTTTGGCAAGGGCGATCGCAACCTTGAGACCGCGAAGAGCGAGGTTATGAAGACTGGAGTAGTCTAAATAGGGCAGAGTATCTCTGTCCTTGCTCACTCTAGGTTCTTGCTCGCTCTAGCGGTTTTTGCTGCTTTGGGCAACTCCTGGTAACCAGACGCTCTAGGGCGTGTCATCAATTAGCTCCGAAACCTTGCAATATCAGCAGTGTCACGCCCGTCTCAACACACCAGGCTAGGGGCTAGAACCCTGGCTGCAAGCAATGTGTAGTAGTAATTGATGACAGCCCCTAGCAAAGTTATCGTGGGTTCTCACCTTTCTTGCTTGCGTCCGTGAGCGAGACACTCACACTCGTTGGTGTGGCTAACGACTCCAGAATGACACCGCAAGAAACCGATAGTCCGCGCTTTGTAATGGTTGGAGAATACATTTAGAAAATAGACCTGTAGCCTTGATGATCGCCATGAGTAAACTAAAGGCTAGTTTCGCTGAAGCTGAGTGTTGGGATGCGATCGTTCACCGCGATCCCAGTGCCGACGGTTCCTTTCTCTATGCCGTGCAAACAACGGGCATTTACTGCCGCCCAACGTGCGCTTCACGACAACCGAACCGAGAAAATGTCCGCTTTTTTAGCAGTTGTGCCGAGGCAGAAGCAGCGGGGTTTCGCCCTTGCAAGCGCTGTAGCCCGCGATCGACCTCCCTACAGCAGCAGCAGGCTGAAACGATCGCCGCCATTTGTCAGCAGATTGAAACCGCAGAGATGCCCCTGTCATTAGCTGCAATGGCGCAAAGGGCAGGACTCAGCGCTTACCATTTCCATCGAGTCTTCAAGTCACTTGTGGGCGTGACCCCAAAGCAATACGCGTCTGCCCATCGCACTCAACGTCTTCGCCAACAGTTACAGGAGCATACCGTGACACAAGCCATGTATGACGCTGGCTTTCAGAGCAGCAGCAACTTTTACGACCAATCCACAACGCTCTTAGGGATGACCCCTGCCCAATATCAGCAAGGGGCAAAGGGGCTGACAATTCGCTACACGGTGCAACCTTGCTGGCTGGGTTGGGTACTGATTGCGGCGACTGCTAAAGGCATTTGCACGATCGCCTTCGATGACACCCCTGAGGCACTGACAACCCATCTCCAGACAACCTTTTCACAAGCGCAACTGTGTGACGGCGATCGTGCCTTTGCAGGCTGGGTCGAGCAAGTGCTGAGCTTACTTGAAACGCCTCATCAAACCGTCGATCTCCCGCTCGATATTCAAGGCACCGCCTTTCAGCAGCAAGTATGGCAAGCACTACAGACGATCGCACCCGGCACTACACTAAGCTACAGCGATTTGGCACAGCACATCGGCAAACCCAAAGCCGTCCGCGCCGTAGCAAACGCCTGTGCCAATAACCAGATTGCTGTTGTGATCCCCTGTCATCGAGTCATAGGCAGCGACGGAAATTTGAGGGGCTATCGCTGGGGACGCGATCGCAAACAAGCGCTTTTAACAAAAGAAAAAGCCAGCCCGACTGGTTTCTAGCGGTCAGCGGGCAGGGCGGAAGTTTTGAGTTGAATCAGTTGTTGGTTGTTAGTTGTTAGTTGTAAAGTCTTTCCTGCGGCACGCTCTGGGAACGGCATAGCTCCGCTAAGGTTGTTGGTGCGTGAGCTGTTCCTGACTCTTTCTAAAAACTTTTCTTGAATGCCCAAAGGGCTATACAACTAAAAACCAACAACTCCCCTGACTTCTGACCGCCCAAACACGACCCCAGCAGACGTACACTAGGAACAGCAACCGTGTGAGAGATGCGATCGCGCCGATGGTTGAACCGATTCCACCGATTACGTTACCGCCAGCCCAAAACCCTGTACAAGAGGGAGAATGGCTGCGACTGGCGCTCTTGCGCTGGCTGAATCAAGAATTCATTCCTGAAGACGCAAATCAAGACATTGCAAAACGCGCTGCTCAGATCTTCGTCCGGCAGCGCATGGAGGGCGAAAACGATCTCGGTTCGCTGGTAATGGCGATCGTCACCGAGATGGAATCCTTTGATTTTTCAAACAGCTTCTTTGGCGAATTCACCGTCGCCAACGCCGTCAGCGATCTCTTGCTCGATAGCCTGGGAATCGATCGCTGCTGTGGACAGTGAGGCAGTTGTTGGTTGTTAGTTGCTAGTTTTTAGAGAGTTACAATCTAAACACATTCAGAGCAGAAGAACGAACTGTTCGACTAATCGTTTCAATCGCTCTAGACTTCGCTCTAACAACTAAAAACTCTCCCTTACCAGCTAGACTTCACCACACCGGGCAGCAGACCCTCGTGTGCCATTTCGCGCAGGACGTGGCGAGATAAGCCAAAATCGCGGTAGAAACCTCTAGAACGACCCGTTACCCAGCAACGATTGCGAACGCGGGTGGGAGCGCTGTTGCGGGGAAGCTGTTGAATTTGGCGGTGGATTGTGAGCTTTTGCTGTTGCGAGGTCGCGGCTGCAAACTGCTCTAGCAGATCTGCACGTTTATCGGCATACTTTGCCACCAGCTTCTTGCGCTTGTTTTCGCGCTCAATCATGCTCTTTTTAGCCATGAGTCATTCCGATGCTCTTTAATTTAAGACACAGCTTATTATCGTACCAAATTCAAACGGCTACTTGCCAACCAAATTTAAATTCGTCGCCGGGGGATCGATCGCAGGCGTGGGATGTTCGGGTGTAATTGCCAGATCGTCGGGTTCAGGGATTGCCAGCGGTTTCTCTGCAAGGGTGGCAGAGGGGCACAGGTCGGCAAGGTCGCAGCGATCGCACTGAGGTTTGCGCGCCATGCAGACGGCTCGACCATGATAGATGACCCGAATTGACCAGTTTTCCCAATCGGGTTGGGGCAACAGCTTCATCAAGTCGCGCTCAATGCGAATGGGATCGGTATGCTTCGTCAAGCCCAGCCGATAGCTCAAGCGTTTGACGTGCGTGTCCACCGTGACACCCATGTTGATGCCAAAGGCATTTGCCAGCACCACGTTTGCCGTCTTGCGTGCCACTCCTGGCAACTTCAGCAACTCTTCCATGACCTGGGGCACGTTGCCGCCAAACTCCGTCATGATCATGCGGCAGGCTGCCTGGATATTCTTCGCCTTGTTGCGGTAGAAGCCCGTGGACTTAACCAGCGTCTCAATCTCAGACAAGTCTGCACCTGCCATCGACTCAGCATCAGGGAATCGCCGAAAGAGTTCGGGCGTGACCAGATTTACCCGCATATCGGTACATTGAGCAGACAGAATGGTCGCAACCATAAGCTGCATCGGCGTTTCGTAGTCCAGCGAACACGTTGCATCCGGGTAGAGGCGCTTGAGTCGTAGGAGCAGTTCGATCGCCCGCTTTTGCTTCGCTGGCAACTTACGTGCGGCACACATAGGGGGAAAGGCTAAAGGCTAAAAGGGAGGGATGAGGGATGAAAAGAGATAAACAATTTGTAGGGACGTTACATGTAATGTCCCTACGGATTTACCGAAAAAGTTTTTGCACCGATTCCAACTGGCTGGTATCGCGCACGATGAGAAAAATGCCCAACCCCAGGAGCAACATCAAGCCCGTTTGCATTACGCCATCCTGAATTTTGGTGGGGAGGGGTTTGCCGCGTAAGCCTTCTACCAGCAAGAATGCCAAATGTCCTCCATCCAGGGCAGGCAGAGGCAGGATGTTGATAATTGCCAGGTTGATGCTGATGAGTGCGCCAAAGGTAAAGAGGTTGAAGGCATCCGATCGCGCCAGCTTTGCCCCTTCATCCACAATCCGCACGGGTCCCGAAATTTGATCGGCAACCTGCCCAAAGTTGGTGATGAGTTGACCAAAGCCTTGAACGGTGAGAACAGTAATGCGCTGGAATTCGCTAGCGGCGATCGTCAGAATTTCGATCGGGTTGCTGACGCGGCGACGTTCAATAATCACGTTGGGTGAAAGCTGCACGCCAATCTTGGCATTGGCATCAGGGGTGACAATGAGCGGTTTGGGCAAAACCTTCCCGTCACGCTGAATGGTGAGGGCGATCGCTTGATTAGGGCGATTCTGAATCGTCGTCATCAGAGTTTTGATGGCATCTTTGGAGGCTCCTAGCTCTTTGCCATCGGCGGCGAGAACGATATCTCCCGGTTTCACGCCTGCTTTCGCTGCTGCCGAGCTAACTTCCGTTTTTACGTCGGGCACCAGGACTCCGGGCTGAAAGTTCACGTCCTGAGTGCCTGCAATGCCAATCTGGGTGACGAGCAGGAAGTAGGCAAACACCAGGTTGGCGATGACTCCCGCGCTGATAACGATCGCTCGATCGAGCACCGGGCGATTTTTCAACAAATTTGGGTCGTTTTGCGGGATGGTGCTGTCTGGATCATCGTCTGGGAATCCAACAAAGCCACCCAGGGGAAAGGCACGCAGCGCATACTCGGTTTGCGGACCCTGATACTTCCACAAAATGGGACCAAACCCAATGGAGAAGCGGTTGGCGTAAATGCCCTGGGCACGGGCAGCCGTAAAGTGCCCCAGTTCGTGAACCACAATGAGGATCGCCAAAACGGCGATCGCAGCCAAAACTGACATACCAAATTCCCATAAAACGGCGGTTTGCGGTTACAGCAACGGCGAGACACCAGTGCAACACGCGTAATCCCTATTCTAGAAGCTACAACTCCGTAAATGTTGCCTGACACAAAATCCCTACCGTGATTGCGTCCAGTCCGAAAGGGGGCAAACGCAAAATAGTTTCATCAGAAGCCAAAACTTGCGGTATACCAGTATCCAGATTGTGTCAACTAACCCAGACGTGTCCCCGTGCCTCTCTTACTCAAACCCAAACCGGAGTCGCTTCAGCAGCAAAATGCTCAGCTAAAGGCAAGACTTGCCCGAGCCGATCGCATCATCGCCCGACTTCAGGCTGAAACCGCCTTTCTCCGCACTCAAGTGGCGCACCTGGAACGGCACCCGGCAGTGCCACCCACAATGGCTCAGCGCTCTCATGCCAAACCGCGATCGTTTGCGATCGGGTCAACGGTTGAGCGATCGACCATGGGTGGTAATCGGAGTAGCCAAAAACGTTCTCAGCCACAGGCTAAGCGATCGCGCAAGGCGACTCCACGACGGCTCCCGGCACGTCTACTGCGGTTAACCCGCGTTACCCTTTTGGCGACTGCCATGATTGGGCTAGCCGGGGCAGGTTTTTGGGGCGTACAACGGTTGCGTCCACAGCTTCAGGTTTCTCAAACGCCATCTGCTTCACCCGTGTCGTCTGCTTCACCGCAACCCTCAGCAGCAGCGATCATTCAAAAGCCTTCGACCGAGCCGAAGCAAACATTTGACACCCTGGCTTACAATACTCAGCCAGAGAATTCGATGCAGCGTAGCGAAGAACTACAGGCGATCGTCGATGGAGCGGTCGCGCTGGCTGCGAGCAGATCTTTGGATACGAAACCACTTTCCATCACGCTGATTGACCTCAAGGGCAACACGATCGCAGGCTACCAGCAAGAGGTTCCCCGCTATCCTGCCAGCGTGGTGAAGCTCTTTTGGCTCGTCGTCTGTGAAGCACAGCTAGAGCAGAGCCTGTTGCAACCGGATGCCGCTTTAACTGCCGACCTGACTGCAATGGCGGTTCACTCGGATAATGATGCCGCCAGCCGTATTTTCGATCGCATTACCCAAACCACCTCTGGCAACCCACTCAGCGGTGCAGAATACGATTCCTGGCTCAAAAACCGTCTGCGGATTAACCAATTCTTTCGCGCGGCAGGCTACGAGGGGCTTAGCATCAGCCAGAAAAACTACCCCATTTACTCACTCAAGCTCGACGGTCCCAACGGACGCGAACTGCAAATGCTGGATGAGCAGCAACAGCCCATTCGTAGCCTGATTACCAGCGATCAGGCAGCACGGCTCATGAGCGAAATCCATGCTGGCAAAGCCATCTCTGCCAGTCGCAGCCAGGAAATGATGGCGTTACTTACGCGAGACTTGAACCCAGAAGTCTGGAAGAAGCAGGCAGATAATTCGATCGCGGGCTTTTTGGGCGAACCCCTTCCCGCCGATGTGCGCTTTGCCTCCAAAGTGGGCATGACCTCCAAAGTCCGCCACGAAGTCGCCTTCATCGAATCAAAAGACGGCAGCGTTGCTTACATTCTTGCCGTGTTTGGCACCGATCCCACCTACAGCCAGAACTCTGAAATTCTGCCTGCTATTTCTAAAGCGGTCTATACCCAGATGACTGAGCGCAGTGTCCATGCGAACGCAACGAAGGGAACGGATGGGTGAGGGGTGAGGGGAAAAGGTTAAAGGATGAAGGATAAAGAGCGATGAGGGATGAAGGCTAAAAGGTTTGAACTGCTTCCGCTGCTTCCGCTGCCCCCTCTGCCTCCTGCCCTCTGCCTCCTGCCCTCTGCCTCCTGCCTTCTCTACAACGCCGATCGCCCCAAAAACGGTTGCAACACCTCTGGAATGCTCACCGTTCCATCAGACTGCTGATAGTTCTCTAAAACGGCTGCCATCGTGCGACCGACGGCTAAACCAGAGCCATTGAGCGTGTGGACAAACTCCGTGCCCTTTTTGCCTGCTTCTTTGAAGCGAATGTTGCCGCGTCGCGCCTGGAAATCGCCAAAGTTGGAGCAGCTTGAAATTTCGCGGTAGGTGCCAGCCGAAGGAAGCCACACTTCCAGGTCGTAGCATTTGGCAGCGCCGAAGCCTAAATCGCCTGTGCAGAGTTCGACGACACGATAAGGCAGCTTCAAGGCTTGCAGAATGGCTTCGGCGTTTTGTACCAGGGTTTGGTGTTCTTGCTCGGAGGTTTCGGGGCGCACCAGTTTGACCAGTTCCACTTTGTTGAACTGGTGTAGCCGAATGAGTCCACGGGTATCGCGCCCGTAGCTGCCTGCCTCACGGCGAAAGCAGGGGGTATAGGCACAGTGATGAATGGGCAACGCTTCTGCTGCGAGAATTTCATCCCGGTAAAGGTTGGTGACAGGCACTTCGGCGGTGGGAATGAGCCAGAGGTCGTCATCCTTGCACTGGAAGCTTTCTTCCGCAAATTTAGGTAACTGTCCCGTAGCGGTTAGCGATTGGGTGTTGACCAGAAGTGGCGGTAGCACTTCAACATAACCTGCGGCGGTTTGACGATCGAGCATGAAGCTAATCAACGCCCGTTCTAAAGCGGCACCCGCACCGATCAGCGCCACAAACCGAGTCTGAGCCAGTTTCGTTGCCCGTTCGGTGTTGAGAATGCCGAGCTTTTCTGCAATCTCCCAGTGGGGCAAGATACCTTCCTGCTGAGGCTTATATTCATCGCCCCAGCGGCGCACTTCCACGTTTTCGGTCTCGTTTTTGCCGATCGGCGTAGTGTCACCAGGCAAATTTGGAAACGTCAGCAACAGCGCTTCGATCTGCGCTTTCAGGTCTTTTTCCTGAGGTTCCAGATCGCTCAACCTGGCTTTGACCTGGTTGCCTTCGTCCTTCAGCGCCTGCAAGGCAGGATCATCAAGTTTCGTACCAGCTTTCATCTGTTGCCCGACCAGTTTGCCAATTTCGTTGCTCCGCGCCTGAAGCTGCGATCGCTCCTGCTCCAGCGATCGGCGTTGTTCGTCTAACTGCAACAATGGTTGAAGATCATAGCTACCATTGCGAGTGTTGAGTTTCTCGCGCACCAGGTCGGGCTTTTCGCGGATTAGCTTCAGGTCAAGCACAGATCGTTCTCATTCTATACAGGGGGATGTTCATCCCAGGATACACTGCCAGAGCCGGACGATCGACGATCTGCCTTACTCATGACGAGTGATTTAAGGCTAGACCGCACAAACGATCGTCCGCCGCCTCAGGAGCACAATCGCTCTATTGAGTTGTGCCAATCTGTTTGAAGAAGCGTTTTACGGGGCATGCAAACCCTGGTAAAAGTGGTGAGGTGATCGTATCTTGAGCGGTGTAAGTAGCGGCTCGCTTGAGGACTGCATTCTCACGACGGTACACTTCAACCTGTTGTAATTCTCGGCTGACAATCCAGTATTCCTCAACGCCCTGAGAGGAGTAGAGCTTGAGCTTCGCTTCACGGTCTCGTCGTTCATTAGTAGCGCCTGGAGATAGCACCTCGACAATCAATTCAGGTGCACTTGTAAAATGCCCCGCGTCGTCTGTAAAGCGCTCCATGCGTTCAACACTGATCCAGACCGCATCGGGAATGACATTATCGGCATCGCTGAAGATAATGCCAGGAGTTGGAAACGCTTCTCCTAGTTGGGTTTCGTCTGACCAATCGCCTAATTCGTTGCAGATATTGCGAATAACGGATTGATGCCTGAGGTGGGGTGCTCTGGTCACAAAGAGTTCTCCGTCAATGATTTCGTAGCGCTTCCATTCATCAGCGGCAAGCAGTTCGAGATCGGCAGTCGTCCAGCGAACTTTCTCAGACGAGGTTTGACTCATGGCTTGTCTCCGCGATCTTCTTTGGTTCTATTTTCGCCTGTTTTATGGTTTCAGCGAACTTCCGGGCAAGGGAAGTCATACAAACTGGATACATGCTTTGTATGCTGGAAAAATTACGGTTTCTGGTAAGGATGGGGCAGACGCAAAACGTTACCAGGAGAAGGAAGTGCGCGAGGCAATTGAGAGCGTCAAGGAGCAAGAACAAAATGACGAAGCTTAAATACCAGATGGTTATTCAGTGGTCTGGTGAGGATGACTGTTTTTTGGTTGGCTTTCCTGATTTTCCTGGGCAACGATGGCGAACGCATGGAGACACCTACGAGGCAGCCGTCACTCATGGCATTGAAGCACTAGAGTCGTTGACGATCGCTTACGAGGCGGCTGGTGATCCGTTACCTGAACCAGCTTTCTGTAGCGCTGCATAGCTTGTAGAGGTGATCGACCCTTCTCCTTGCAAGCACGATCGACCCTATATGAGCAAGCCTATTGGTTCAGAGACGCAACCTCATCGCGCTGCACAGCCTAAACCTTTTGCACAAACGATCGTCCCAGCAATCCCTGGGGTCGCACCATGAGCATGATGAACAGTAGCCCAAAGGCAACGGCATCTTTGTAAGCCGAAAATTCTCCTGGCACAAAGGCTTCGATCAGTCCAATCACCAGCCCTCCTACTACTGCACCGGGAATGCTTCCCAGCCCGCCCAGCACGATCACCGCCAGCCCTTTTAACCCAAAGCCGATGCCAAAGTAAGGACCTGCAATACTCACGCTGGAGCCGACAAGGGTGCCTGCCAAACTGCCCAGAAAGCCACTGACAAAGAAGGTGAGGACGATGAAGCGATCGGTATCAATCCCTAACAAACTCGCGGTTGTGGCATCTTCGGCGACGGCTCGCATCGCTTTACCGTACTTGGTCGCGTTAATGAGGTAGGTGAGAAGCGTCAAAATCACGGCTGAGACGGCAAAGATGACAATTTGCACGCTCCGAATGGGAATGGGGTTGTCTGCGGTACCGAAGTTAATGGCAGGCGGCAAGGTGCCATAGGTATCGGCAGGAAAGGTATAGCTTTCAGCGCCGACGAGATACTGAATCAGGTTGACAATGACGAAGGCGACACCAAGGCTAGAAACCACCGTCAGCAGTGGATCAGCTTTTCTCCGTCGCAAGGGGCGAAACGCCAATCGTTCTACCAGCACGCTCACCAGACCAGAGAGAACGCCACTGAGGACGATCGCCGCCCAAAACGGCATCTTCACGGGTAACATCGCGTTCGCCAGCAAGCCATTGAACCCAAAGGCACCGCCAATCAGCACATAGGTAAAGTAGGCACCCAGCGTAAAAATGGCACCGTGAGCAAAGTTGATAATCCCCAGAATGGAGAAAACCAGCGTGTAGCCCAGCGCGAAGATGGCGTAAACACTGCCGATCGACAGACCATTCAAAACGTTTTGGAAGAAGAGGGTGAGGGACATGGGAGGGGGAGTGGGGAGTGGGGAGTAGGGAGTAGGGAAAGGCAGAGGGCAGAAGGCAGAAGGATGAGGGATGAAGGATAAAAGGCTAATTGCTAGAGAGAAGGCAGGAGGCAGGAGTAAGAAGTAGGGTTAGGGGATGTGTTGGAGGGTGGGGAAGAGGAGAAGACCGAGTAGCAAGCTGGCTGTGTTCATGAGGAGGCTAAGCAGTCCGGCTTTGGGTAGGGATAGCATTGGCTGACTCACGCGATGGATGAGCCAGGTTTCGCCTCCAAATGCAAACAGTTCAGAAGCGGGTAGGGTGATGCGGGCAGTGAAACCGCTGGCAGAGGGCAACCATTCGCTGGGAGCAAAGAACAGCAGCACCAAAAAACCAAGGATGGCTAGAAGCGGCAACGAGAGCAGCCAACCACCAAAGAATTTGCCCAGCGTTTTGAGGGTGACGATCGATTGACGTGCCAGCAGCAGACCAAAGACGATCGCCACGACCAGACTCAAGGCACCGACGACCCGTTCTGCGCGATAGTGAAACGGCTGCAAGGATGGGAAAAACCACCACACAACGGGAAACGTGAGCAGATTGATGAAGGCGATCGCCACGAGCGTTTTCACCAAAAATGAGCGATCGACCTTGAGCCACCACAGCACCACAGCCGCGATTGCCAACTCTGTCACTTGTGTGAGACCAAAGGCAATCCAGAATAAGTCCAGGCGCGACGGGTGACTGGCGCTGGTATCAGGTGCGATCGTCAACTCTCCAGCTTGCACACGCACCTGTAGACGATCGGACGTACTGAACGCAAATTGACCTTTTTGGCTGAGGCGAAACCCTTGACTCGATCGCACCCCATCCGCAAACTGGACAATCAGCTTGTAGTACCGTCTCGGCGTGCGATCGCTGATTGGGTCAACAACATAGAGACAGGTCTGTTCAGCGCAGTCAAACCGATGAAGTGAACTGGTCAACGCTGGCACTGAACGCAAGCAGCCATTCACCTGGCAGGTGCCCGACTGGAGCAGCAACACCGGACGTTCACAGGCAATGGTCTCGCATTCGACAAACTGAGCGCTTTGCACCATGACAGGCTTTGAGGCAGCGTCGGTAAACGTAAACCAGGCATACGTCGGCGGTGCTGGTGCGTTCGCCTGCACGATCGTTGCAAACAGCAGAGCGATCGCGCTTATGCCCAAGCTCAACACGAATGGACGGAGCGATCGTAGACTCACCTGCTGCAACACCCATGCACGATTCGGCATAATTAAATCACTTGATGGGTTCTATAGTAATTTTCGTTCAAGTAGGTACATCGCGTTGAGACGGGGTGTGGGGTGTGGGGTGTACCTCAGCAGACCAGAAAACGCTGTATGACTCGCAGATAGCCTGACTGAAGTTAGAGTTGTTTGATGAAGACTCTAAGCCAGAAATCGCCCAACTTCAACGGATTTTTGTGTCGCAATGGCAGGTTGTTGCTATGACCGCTTTCACCGTCAATTTAGACTCCGTGATTTACCTGACCGATGAGCAGTTTTTTCAGCTTTGTCAGGTCAATCGAGATTTGCGCTTTGAACGCAACGCGAAAGGAGAGCTTATTATCATGACACCCGCTGGTGGCGAAAGCAGCAGTCAGAACGCTGAAATGACTGTGGATCTTGGTTTGTGGAATCGTCAGACGGGATTGGGCGTTGTATTTGACTCCTCCGGTGGGTTTAAGTTGCCGAATGGAGCCGATCGCTCCCCCGATGCTGCCTGGATTGCCCTGCCCCGTTGGGAAGCGCTCACACCAGATCAACGCCGTCGCTTTCCGCCCTTAGCCCCCGATTTTGTCATTGAGCTACGGTCTCCCAGTGACGACCTGAAGCCGCTACAAGCAAAGATGCAGGAGTATATGGAGAATGGCGTGCGACTTGGCTGGCTCATCGATCCACAGAATCGCAGGGTGGAAATCTATCGGTGCGATCGTCCCGTAGAAATCATTCCCACTCCCGCCCAGCTATCAGGTGAAGCTGTTCTACCAGGGTTTGTGCTGCACATTCCATAGTTGAAACTGCCTCCTGCCTCTCTAGCAATCAACCTTTTATCCTTCATCCCTCATCCTTCATCCCCACCCTCCTGCCCTCTGCCTCCTGCCTCCTGCCTTTTCACCCCTCTCTCCTCTCCCCTCACTTCAAATACGCAAACTGACCGCTGCTACCATTCGCATCCATCTTGATCTGCGCTACATAAAACTCCTTCTGCACAATCTCACCTTCGGGTGTAAACGAGATATCACCCAGCGGGGTGCTGTACTTGCCGATGAGAAGCTGCTTGTTGAGCGCCACTCGGAGATCAGGCAAGGCTTGCTGGCTAATTTTGGTCTGTTTATCAACTGCCCTCAACGCTTCGACAAACACCTGAACGCCTGCAAAGGTCTGAGCGCTGAACTGGGGCGGTTCTTTCTTAAACTGGCTGCGATAGGCTTCGCGGAAGGCAGCATTAACCTCACCGGGCTGCTCTGGGCTATAGGCTTGAGCAATCAACACGCCATCACACAATGCTTTGCAAACGGGAAAAAGGTTGGACGTATTGAGTCCGTTGCCACCGATGATCAGCCCCTTGTAGCCCAGTTCTCGCAGTTGTCGCACCAGATTGCCTCCATCAGCGGCAAGACCCGAAATAATTGCCAGGTCGGGTTTCAGGTTGAGCGCTGCCGTTGCTTGACTTTGAAAATCGGTATCCGTGGTTTGAAACTTCTGTACCGTCACCAGTTCTAGCTTTTGATCTTTGACAGTCTGCTGAAAAATCTCCGTTTCTGACTTATTAAAGGCATCGTTCTGAGCGTAGAAAACGGCTACTTTCTTGATATTTGGATTGATCTTAAGGGCAGCCTTCACCGAGTTGGGCGCAACGACTGACACGGGCGCGGACACGCGGGCAACAAAGTCACCAATCTGCGGAATCCCTTTGGCGGTGTTGGAGGGTCCAATGACGGGTACTTTGGCACGATCGGCGATCGGGTCGGCACCAAACGCCTGCTGCGATAGCGTGGGGCCGACAATACCCACTACTTTGTCTTTCGTAATGAGAGTTTGAAACGCATTAATTGCCCCTTGTTCATCGCCGCCCGTATCTTGAAACACGAGCTTGATCGGCGTACCGTTGATGCCGCCCTTGTCGTTAAAGTATTTCTCTGCAATTTTTGCACCGGCGACTTCTTCTTGACCCAAGAGCGCCACATTACTGGTTTGGGCAACCCCAATGCCAAGGGGAATCCCGGTTGCCGAGCCACTGGGCGCTGAACTGGATGTACCTGAAGCTTGAGGCGAACCCGATGCCGTCGGCGCAGGATTAGGGCTACAGGCACCCAGCGCGATCGTGAAAGCCACTAACAATGAGAGTCCAGCCTTGGTTTGCATAGCTTTCAGCATAGGAGACGTTTGAATGATAGAGACATTGATGTAGGCATTGCGTTGTCCATTGAGCCTGCAATTGATGGCGTTAAGTTGCATTGCTCATTGGCTCATGGCTAGATAGAACGATCGCAATTTTTATTTCACCACATCCTGTTGCTCCTTGGACTGTTTTTGCAGTTTGAGCCTTGCATGAGCGGTAGAAAGCAGAGGGCAGAAGGCAGGAGGCAGAGGGCAGAGGGCAGAAGGCAAAGAGCAGCCTAATGCTGACGGAAAAATGTCTGGTAGTGGGAGTTTCGTTCATACATACTGATTAAGTCAAAGATGATTCAAACCAAGATCAAACTAATCATAGATAATCCTGTTTTTGAAGGATTATGGCGGATTGTTAACGAGTGTAAAAAGAGGCTGCGAATCGACGAGATGTCGGCTGGAAGATGGTTTGAGGTCTGATGATGGCAATGCCGTAAGGCAGAATTTTGAGTAGAACAACTCACCCTCAGGGTGCTTTGAAGACATCTTTGAACACGGCGGCTGAAATACGTAAACTTTAATTTCTTTGACTGTTGCCTAATCAGTGATTCTGTTAGTCTCAAACCATAAGGGAACTTGCCGAAATCTGCGAACAGGTGCATGGGGCGATCGAGTTTTAGCGTTACGTTAGCACTTCACCTTTAGTCACATTCTCGCTTGATTGTTCACGACGACATTTATTTACGACGACATTTACCGACGCGCCGAGTTATGCAACATTACGCTCCTCAATGGATTGAAGACTGGTGTGCCGAAAACGGTTGGACTGACCTGTTTCAAGAACGCACTGACTATTGGGCGTTTCCACCCAATGCAGTGATGCCAGTGCCCATTCCTACCCAGGTGTTGAGAGCAATTAAGGCAAAGCGTGGCTTGTGTTTTGAAGAAAAAGTATGGTGCGCTGCGGCGGGTTTAAGCGCTGTGATGGCTGGCGCATTTAGCTATTTCTTTGCCTCTCCTATGCCACTGGTTGCTGCGTTTACCTTTTGTGCCGTCGTGATGGCGCGGATGGAGGATGACGCGCTTTAGTCCATTTGCTTAAGCAACGCTTCGCTCCAAACTAGATAGTTTGCTTGGTCTAACGTGTTGTTTCCCCTACGGTTTATGCAAATAGGCGTAGGGGAATTTTTTACGAGCCCGATCGCCCATAGCCCTCTCGTTCCCACGGCTGAAGTCGTTTATAGTGTAGAGTGTGCTAGCTCGCTACCGCGTGGCCTAACCATGAAGTCCTCTGTCTCTGCCTGTCCGGTTCCGTTCGAGCAACAACCCTTGAACGAATACGAGGAACTCAAAGAGTCCTGGTTTTTTCGGTGGGCAACGCTCGACTTGCCGCGCTATATTCGGAAGCTGCTCTGGATTTGGGGCTGGAGTTGGCTCCTTGTAGGTCCGATCGCGGCTGCTAGTTTTCCACCCGCCAAGCATCCAGTTCAATTTGCGTTGGCTGGGACAGCGGGAGCCGCTTTATTTCTGGCATTCGTGCTGCTCCGTCTGTACCTGGGCTGGACATACGTTCGATCGCGGCTTGCAAATGCCACGATTTTTTACGAAGAGTCGGGTTGGTACGACGGTCAACTATGGGCAAAGCCACCCGAAATGCTCGCCCAAGACCGTCTTGTAGTGACCTACCAGATTCAGCCTGTTTTGAAGCGTCTCACACAGACCTTTGGTGTGCTGGCGATCGTGTCCATTATGGGTGCGTTGGTGTGGCAGTTGTTGTAGTAAGAAGGCAGAAGGCAGGAGGCAGAGGGCAGAAGGTGGGGAGCAGGGAGTCGGGCGTAAAAAAGTAAAAGTACAAGCTTTAAGTTTTGAGCTTGAACAGCGGTCAGCGGTCAGCTTAGGAGTTGTTAGGGCGTGTCATCAATTAGCTCCGAAACCTTGCAATATCAGCAGTGTCACGCCCGTCCCAACACACCAGGCTAGGGGCTGGAACCCTTTCTGCAAGCAATGTGTAGTAGTAATTGATGACAGCCCCTAGTTGTTAGTGCATGAACCTTTCCTGACTCCTTCTAAAAACTGTTCCGACTTCTCACTCCTCTCTCCTCGCCCCTCTCTTCCCCAAACTCAAAACTTTTCCTCCTCCCGTCCCCTTCCAATGCTAGAGTCTTACCCATGACAAGGGGAAGACGCACACAAGCCGCAGAACTGGAAGTACGGTTACTGCGCGAAGGGATTATTGAATCCAAACATTACGTCCAGGCGGTTATTTGTGATACCCGTGGGCGAAATTTGTTGGTGGCTGGCAGTGCAGAAACCGCGACGTTCGTGCGTTCTGCCTTGAAGCCGTTTCAAGCCTTAGCGGTGACGACGACGGGTACGCTAGAGCGCTATGGCTTGAGCGATCGTGACCTGGCGATTATCTGTAGCTCTCATCGTGGGACGATCGGGCAGGTGCGTCAGGCATTCAACATTCTCTGGCGTGCGGATATTGACCCCACCGTGCTTCAATGTCCGGTGCCATTCGGTAAACGGAGTCGGCTGGAATACAATTGCTCTGGCAAACATGCAGGGATGCTGGCTGTATGCCAACAGCGCAACTTCCCCCTCAGCAGCTACCTCCAGCGTAGCCATCCTGTTCAGCAGTTGATCTTGCAAAAGGTTGCCGAACTGCTCCGCATGCCTGCTGAAGAATTCATCAGTGCGCGGGATGATTGCGGTGCGCCGACCTATTTTATGCAGCTAGGGCAAATTGCCTCACTCTACGCCCGTCTGTCCTCTGGCGATAGTTTGGATATGGAACGGATTGTGCGGGCAATGACCCATCACCCAACGATGGTAGCGGGCGATGGCGAGTTTGATACCGAACTCATGCGCCTGACAGAGGGTGAATTGGTCAGCAAAGCGGGTGCAGAAGGCATTCAATGCGTTGGGCGATTGGGGGAAGGCATGGGCTTGGCGATCAAGGTGATGGATGGCGCGAAACGAGCCAAATACGCCGTTGCGATTCATTTGCTGAAGCAGATGGGCTGGATCAGTCCTTCGGTCTCTGAAACCCTCTCCGAAAGCTTTATGACGATGAGCAATGTCACGCGGCTCGAAGTTGCTGGCGAACTGTCGATGCTATGAGCCTTACAGCCGTTTTCATTTGCATCCACCACACCCTATACCCTACACCCTGTACCCGTCGTATTCACAGGGCTGTGGCTTACCTCATCAGTCACCGCTCTATGACTGAAATTTAGATAGTAACCATGCAACCACCTGGCTGTCATCCTGTTGTCGTCGCCGGATCATAGCTTCGCATAGCACTGCTATCTCAAGCCCTGGTAAAATCTGAGACTGGTCAATGCGCCTGCTGCCATTACTAACAATTTGAAACGCGACAATCTGCGCGTTTTCCACATCAACGACCCAATATTCCGCGATCGCCATCTCTTCGTAGAGCAACCGTTTCTTGCCCAAATCAGCGTCAAGGGACGAATCCGCCACTTCGATCGCCAAATCAGGTGGGGAAATTTCATCCAGATTGGCAATCGTGCTTCCCTGAGGGACAAGTGCGGTGCGGTCACCCACGTAGTAAGAAACATCTGGCTGCGCTTCACGGACACCCGTTTTGCGGTAGGTACAGTTCGTTAATCCTTTGATGGGAATGCCTTTAAGACCGCAAAATAAGCCGATCGCCAAAATAACAATCGTATTTTCGCTGGCGTGATCCGGTCCGACTCCCATCGTTTCTACCCTCATCTGCCCGTTGAAATAATACCCTTTTGCTTTGGCACAGGCAGGATCGTCAATCACCCTCAGGTAATCGTCCCAGGTGGCAGTGACCCAGGTATCCGTTAACAATTTAGGCTGAAGCTGAACCATAGTGAGGGGTGAGGGGTTGGGATGGAGTTTTAGGGCTACCGCTCTATTTGAACAATAGCGAATTTCGATCGCAAATGATGACGCGCTCTGGCACTGACACCGAAACAATGTGAGCTGAGACACTATCTAACCAGGGAGGCTGTTAAGATGCAGAACATACGATTTAGAAAGGCTCTTTCGGTATCCCATGAACGACACAGTCCTGCAAGTCAACAACCTTGAAGTTCAGTTTCAACCGGATGGGCGGTTGATCAAGGCAGTAGATGGCATTTCGTTCGCAGTGAAACGGGGTCAAACGTTGGGCATTGTGGGCGAATCAGGTTCCGGAAAATCCGTGACATCCTTGGCGGTGATGGGGCTGGTGCCGTCTCCAGGAAAGGTGACAAACGGCGAAATTTTGTTTTGGGGTGCAGAGAACGGGGCACAGCCGATCGACCTCACCAAATTACCCAAACGCCAGCTTGAAGACTATCGAGGCGGCGAAATCTCAATGATTTTTCAGGAGCCGATGAGTTCGCTGAATCCGGTCTACACGATCGGCTTTCAGCTCGTAGAGGCAATCCGCCTGCACAAACGGGTCACGCCCAAAGAAGCGGCACAGGAAGCGATCGCCCGTCTTCAGGAAGTGCGCCTACTGCACGATGATGAGACCATCAAAGAGCGCTATTTGGAGGATCTCCAGCGCCATAGCCCCAATACTCCGTTGCCACCTGCTTCAGAGTTAGAACACCAGGTATTTCGACAGAAGACGGCTTTTCTCAATCGCTATCCTCACGAGCTGTCGGGCGGACAGATGCAGCGGGTCATGATTGCGATGGCGATCGCCTGTGACCCTGCTTTGCTCATTGCGGATGAACCCACGACCGCGTTGGATGTCACCGTCCAGGCAACCATTTTGGATCTTTTGCGCGACCTGCGCGATCGCCGGGGCATGTCTATAATGTTCATCACCCACGACCTGGGCTTGATTGCCGAAATCGCTGACACCGTTGCCGTCATGTATCAAGGCAAAATCGTCGAAGCAGGTCCCGTGCTGGACATTTACGCCAATCCTCAGCATCCCTACACCAAAGGACTGTTAACTTGCCGACCCAGACCCGATCGCCGCCTGCATCTGCTGCCCACTGTTTCGGATTTTATGCAGGTCAGCACATCTCCATCGGGCGAACTGCTCATTGAAGAACGCGAAACGGATGTCGATCGTGCCCTCGAACTTGCCCGCGAAGTCAGCCAGGAAGAACTCGATCAACGGTTAGCAACGCTTCACAAAGCAGCGCCTCTCCTGTCTGTGCAAAACTTGCGGGTAACGTTTCCTGTAAGGGGCATGTTTGGACAAACCAAGCGCTACTTTATGGCAGTCAACGATGTCTCGTTCGAGGTCTACCCCGGTGAGACGCTGGGACTGGTGGGTGAATCGGGCTGCGGCAAATCCACGCTGGCACGCGCCATTCTACAACTGATCAAACCTGCCAGTGGCTCCGTGCGCTTTGAAAATCAGGAAGTCACCACCCTCTTGCCCAACGCCATGCGACAGTTGCGGCGCGAGATGCAAATCATTTTCCAAAATCCCTTTGGTTCCCTCGATTCGCGCATGACGGTGGGCAAAGCCGTGATGGAACCGATGCAAATCCACAGTAAGCCTAGAGAACGACAGGAACAGCGGCAACGCGCCATCTATTTGCTGGAACGAGTGGGCTTGACTGCCGATGCCATGAACCGCTATCCCCATGAGTTTTCCGGTGGACAACGCCAGCGGATCTGTATTGCTCGATCGCTTGCTCTCAACCCCAAATTCATCATCTGCGACGAATCAGTCTCGGCATTGGATGTCTCGGTGCAGGCGCAAGTCCTCAACCTGCTCAAAGAACTCCAAAGCGAATTCAACCTCACCTACATCTTCATCTCTCACGATCTGAGCGTCGTAAAGTTCATGAGCGATCGCATTATGGTCATGAACAAAGGCGCAATCGAAGAAATCGGCCCCTCTGAAAGCATCTACCGCACACCGCAAAAAGCATACACCCGCCAACTTATTTCAGCCATTCCTGTCAGCAGTTTGGAGAGAATACGCGATCGACAAGCCGATCGGGGTCTCTCAGTTGGGTAAACGCCTTCTCGCACTCAAATCAGTTCGTGATCGGTGCTTTCCCATGAAATTCGAGTGGAACCCTTATAAAGCAGAATCAAACGCTAAAAAGCATGGGGTTACGTTTGAAGAAGCATCTACGGTATTCAACGATTTGTTATCCGTCACCTTTCCCGATCCAGATCATTCAGTGGGAGAGAGCCGCTACGTTATTATCGGTATATCCAGGTTCGGACAGCTTCTAATCGTTGCCCATACTGATCGAGGCGAAAAAGTACGAATCATTAGCGCTCGCAAAGCCAATCGTCAGGAGAGAAGGTTTTATGAACGGAGAAATTAATGCCGAAATGGACGATGAATTGCGTCCTGAATATGACTTTTCTCAGATGGAAGGCGGGGTCAGAGGCAAATATGTGGAGCGTTACCGAACAGGTACAAATCTGGTGCTTCTCGATCCTGATGTGGCTCAAGCCTTTCCAACTGAGGACGCTGTAAACGAAGCATTGCGCTTATTAATGCAAATTGCTCAACGTCAGACAGCCAATAATCCGGTTGGAGTGGAATGAAGAAAGTCTATCTATTTCATTGTCTCTTGCTGTTTGAGGGCAGTAACCCTAATGAAAAATAAGGATAAATTAGAACAAGACTTTTTAGAATTAAGTGTCGATGGAGCAGATATTGCAATTGACCTGTTGACTGAAAGTGAGCTTCTTAGAGATATACCAGTTGCAGGCTTAATTTATAAGCTTGGCAAAACTTTAAGCTCAATCCCAGATGTGATTTTCTTGCATAAAGTTGGGGAATTCATCAAAACAATTAATGAGAAAACAACAGAGAATCAGAGAGTCGCTTTTACTGAAGAACTTAAAAAAGATAAGGAAAAAAGAGATAAGCTCTACAATGCTATCTTCCTAAAGATCGACAAATTTGATGACATGTACAAATCTAATTTGTTTGCAAAAATATTTTCCTGCTTTATCACAAACAAAATAAGAAAAGAAGAATTCAGCGCTCTTTCATCTGCTCTCAACTCGGCACCCATTGAAGACCTGAAGACCTTCTCTACATCCTACTGGAAGGACAGAAATCGTTTCATTAGAAGTACATGCGGATTATCTAAGAAAAATTATGGAAGCCTTTTATCAACCTGCTTAGTTTCCATTGATCTCAATAGTAAGGCTCAAAGCCTGGGTCGAGGTTTGAGCAGCCTGATGCTTTATGATTTAGATTTTATGATTACAGAACTAGGCTGTTTGTATGCTTATGTTGCGGAAGATTTTAAAGCTTACTTTTCTCTTGTAAAAGAACTAGCAAGAAGTAATCAAAGAAACAAGGAAAAAATGTATGTATTTGAAACGCCTTCCTCTTGTGAAAAGCTTAGGTTAGAGGTTCAGCAAAAAATTCCGCCAAACAAATAGCTGCATACTGCACGCTCCAATAATTCTTTAAAGCGAACTACTTAAAGTCATTGCTGGAGGGGCAAAAATTATTGACAATCGTTAGCTAGGAATATTAGTACGATCGCTCCTCTTCCAAATCCAATCAAGCACCACGAAACTCGACAGAGGCTCTGAAGTGAGTGACTGTCCTTCAGCTAAAATCAAAGGATGAAATCATAACGAGTTCAAACAAATGGACGTTGCTAGAGGATAAGAGGCACATGGAAAATCGTGAGCAACTAATTCAGGAGATTGAACAGGTTCCCGATGATTTGGTACAACCAGTGCTTGATTTTTTACATCGGCTCAAGGCTGTACGCCAAAATCATCCCCTTGCAAAGTTTGCAGGCATTTTGAGTGATGCAGAGGCAGAAGAGCTACAGAGAACTATTGCAACCGATTGCCGACAGGCTGATGTCAATGAGTGGTGAGATTGCATTGGATACGTCTGTTGCCGTTCGCTTCTTAAATGGAGATGCAGCGATCGCCGCAAGAGTTCTGGCTTTGCCGGAAATAATACTACCGATGGTCGCTGTCGGAGAATTGCTGTTTGGAGCCGAGAACTCGACACGTCCGCTGCAAAATTTGCCTCGTTATCTAGAGTTTGTAGCAGCTTGTGTCGCAGTGCCTTTAGGGAAAGAAACAGCAGTCGCTTATGCTCAATCCCGGTTGATGTTGAAGCGCACGACCCATCCCAATGAATGATGTCTGGATTGCTGCTCAGTGCCTGGAACATTGCTGGGTGCTGGTCACTGATGATACAGACTTTGATTATGTGGATGGACTGATCTTGGAGCACCGGTAGCACGATCGCACCTCTCCCAAATTCCCTGAAGCATCGCAAAACGCAACATGGGCTCTGAAGTGGGCGATCGACTCTTCAAGTTAAAATTCAAGTTAGGAGGACAGAGAGATGCCGAATACTGATCAGAGGATTCAGGACGTTTATCAGACGATCGTAGCTGCGTTGCCAGCGGGCGATCGTCTACGTCTTGCTGCTCTCATCTTGAATGATTTGGCTCAGCCAAACGTTGATGTAATTGACACCAGTTATACCTGGACAGAGCAGGATCAGCTTGAGTTAGCATCATTCTCTTTGCAACATGCAACCAGTCTTTTCCCCGATGATGAGGAGATGGTTTAGTGCCGTTCAAGCCTGGTGATCTGGTTACAGTCGATTTTCCCGGAGTCACAGGCATCAAGCGTCGTCCTGCTGTGGTTTTGTCGTCCGAAACCTATCACGCCCTTCGCCCCGATACGATCGTTGGACTCATCACCACCCGAACCAGTGGGCTTGGCGCAACTGACTATGAGCTTGAGGATTGGGTAGCAGCAGGCTTACGGGTCGCCTCAGTTTTTCGCAGTTTTATCGTTACCTTGCCCCCTTCCGCTAATCTGATACTGATCGGGCACTTGTCAGAACGTGATTGGAAAAGTGTTCGTATGCGTGTAAAAGTAGCTCTCGCGGCATTGGAAGATTCTGTCAATACAAGTGAATCGCCATAGCAATAGCACGATCGCCCCTCTCCCAAATTCCCTGAAGCATCGCCAAACCTAACACATGGGCTGAAGTGGGCGATCGTGTTTGACAGCGAAAAAGGGTAGATTTAAGGTGCAAGGATGGTGGCTGCTTAGGGTTGTCCGATGAAAACACCAGAGACACTGAGACTTGAAGCGATGCTCCAGCAGCAGCGCGATCGCATTTTGGAAATTGCGTTACAACATGGTGCCAGGAACGTGCGTCTCTTTGGTTCTGTCGTGCGGGGAGAAGCCCAGCCCAATAGCGATATTGATTTACTGGTGGATCTGGACGAACCGTTAAGCCCCTGGTTTCCTGTCGGACTCATCCAAGATTTAGAGACCTTACTAGGGCGCAAAGTCGATGTTGTCACCGAAAAATCGCTGCACTACTTCATCCGCGATCGCATCCTCAACGAAGCCCAACCGCTATGAAAGATAGCCGCGTTTACCTGATACACATTCGAGACTGTATCAACCGCATTGAAGCGTACACCGATGAGGGCAAGACAGCCTTCTTTGTCGACCCAAAAACGCAAGATGCTGTGATCCGCAATCTGCAAACGTTATGTGAATCCACCCAACGACTGCCAGATGACTGGAAAGCGATACGTTCTGACATTGACTGGAGAACGATCGGTGATTTTCGCAACGTCCTCGCTCACCAGTATCTAGACATTGACCTTGATATCGTCTGGAATGTAGTGGAGAACTATTTACCGAAGTTAAAGCAAGCGATCGAAGCAATTTTCCAGCAAGTCTAGGCTGCTTAACAGAAGAGGCGTTCATTCAAGAGCCTTGTCGTACAGGCTGCGACGAAATTCGTCGTCAAGTGCTGCTATAAGTAGGGTCATTGCATACTTAACAGCATCGATCGGACTTAAGCCCTATGTCTACCTTGATGGTTCAACTGTTGCTCATTGGTTTGGCAGCTGGCATTGCTGGCGGCATGTTTGGCATTGGCGGTGGTGCCATTATGGTGCCCGCAATGGTGCTGCTGTTGGGAATGGATCAGAAGTTCGCAACCGGAACCTCGATCGCAGCACAAATTCTGCCGATCGGGCTTCTCGGTGCCGTTGTGTATTACAAAGAAGGCAACCTGAGCATTCGAGATGCCGTTTTCATTGCGGCTGGTCTGTTCGTCGGCTTTTTATTCGGCGCAGTGTTTGCCAACCAACCGTTTATCAGCAGCGCTTTGATGAAAAAGCTCTATGGCATTTTTCTGTTTGTCATTGGTGCCCGGTATCTCTTTTTCCGTTAGAAAAAGCATTAATCAATCGACCAGAATGCGCTGATACTCGCGTTCGGTGATCATGTCCTGGGTGCTTTCCAGGCGATCGACAAAGACGATGCCATCCAGATGATCCAGTTCGTGCTGGAAGATACGGGCTACAAAGTCGGTCAATTCCTGTTTGTGTCGTTTGCCGTTGCGATCGGTATACTCTACTTCGATCGCTTGATATCTCGGCACCTGTCCGCGAATGCCTGGAATGCTGAGGCACCCTTCCCAGCCTTTAACGGTTTCATCCGAGTGGGTAAGGATTTGCGGATTAATCATCGCGGTTGGTTCCATCGTCGGCGCATGAGGATAACGCAAATTTGGACGGGACGCAACAATGAACAGGCGATCGGACTGTGCCACTTGTGGAGCCGCAATGCCAACCCCATTCGCGTCTTTCACCGTAACGAGGAGATTATCAACCAGTGTTTGGATACGCTCCGACTGCACCGCTTCAACCCACTGCGCCTTTTGACGCAAGATGGGATTCCCTAACTCAATCACGTCAAGTAGTTCAGGCATAGACAGTGCTGCAATGAACAACAAGTTTTTAGTCTAAAACGGTCGTTTGTAGAAGAGAAGTAGGGGAGGCAGGGGAAATGGGAGAAGCAGGGGAGGCGGAGGAAGCAGGGGAAGCTATGGAGTAACGCCCAAAGGTTCCTTCGCGTTTAAGCCGTTACTCTCCCTCCGCTCCCCTTGCCCCCTCTACCTTCTGCCTTCTGCCCTCTGCCTCTCTAACACCTACTCATTCTGCGCGGTTTGTGTTGGAAACGCACCAGGACGTACCGCTAGCGTTTGTGGTTGTCCGTTGCGCTTCAATTCGACCTGGAGGTTGCCGCCGACAGAGCTTCTTTCCACAGCTTGCTGCACATCCTCGGCGGTTTTCACCAGTTGCCCGTTGATTTTTTGAATCACATCACCCGGCTTGAGTCCGGCTTGAGCGGCTGGCGAACCCCGCATCACGCGATACACCAACACCCCACTATCTTCTTTCACACTGACACCAGCTTCGGGATCGTTGTTAATTTGCTTCTTGAGTTCAGGGGTCAGCGTGGTCATGCGAATGCCGAGGTAGGGATGGCTGGCTTTGCCTGTGGCGATAAGCTGGCTCGAAATTTGCTGGGCTGTGTTGATGGGAATGGCAAAGCCCAAGCCTTGTGCGCCCCCAATGATGGCGGTGTTCATCCCAATGACTTCGCCACGCTGGTTGAGCAGCGGACCGCCAGAGTTACCAGGGTTGATGGCGGCATCGGTTTGGATGAAGCTCACGCGCTTGTCGGGGGCTTTTACCTGAGCACTGGAGCGTCCGGTAGCGCTGATGATGCCAACAGTGACGGTGTTGTCAAGCCCAAGCGGGTTGCCGATCGCGATCGCCCATTCGCCCGGTCTAAGCTGCTCTGAGTTACCCAAGTTCACTGTGGGCAGGTTGCTTGCTTCTACCTTCACCACCGCAACATCTGTCAGGGGATCGGCACCTAAGACTTTTCCTTTGAACTCGCGCTGATCTTTGAGCGTCACGATTACAGTATCAGCACCATCCACAACGTGGGCATTGGTCAAAATTAAACCATCCGCTTTGATGATGAACCCAGACCCCGTGCCACGCTCGACGCGAGTGGAGGGACCTGTTGGAATATCGCCAAAAAACTGCCGAAAGAAGGGATCGTTGAAGATTTCTGGTCGGCGGGTTTTAACGGTGCGAGACGAGTTGATGCGAACGACGGCGGGACCAACTCGATCGACCGCATTCACAATAAAGTTTGGATCGCTAGACGACAGGATAGCGTTGCTTCGGTTAGGAGCCTGCGCGATCGTTTGCGTTTGGGCAGAAGGGCTGACCGTCTGTGCGATCGCAACCTGCGTCGAAGCCTCGCTGGACGACAACCAGTGATCACCCAGCAGCGCTGTTCCTGCACCCAGGAGCGGCAGTAACAAAAATACCGCTGGCTGTTTCCAGACGGGCTTGCGTGTGTTGCTTTGTTTATCTGTAGAAGTGTTCATTGTTGTACTGTCCAGTTGTCGGCGAGTGTAAAAAGTATGTTGAGACCAACGCCATGCAATCGATCGCCCCGCTACGCTCTCTTAGCTCTTGCTCCGCTTTCTTGCTCTTAGCGTTTCTTGGCTCTTAGCAGCTAGGGGGCGACGATTGAGAGCCACCTAAACTTCACCCTTACGCTCATCCTACCTTATCCAAAATCTAGATCAGGTATGTGACGTTGCAGTTGCTCTGGCATCGCAGTTGAATGAAGAAGGACGCTCAAGGACGGCGGTTTGCTCCCGGGCGGACAAAAAACGTTGTCATTTTAAGTTCATGCTGAGAACATGCGATTGACAAGTCGAGTTGATAGTTTCTAATCACAGGTGAATGAACTGTTAAAGGCAGACAGCTAGTAACCTGCTTTCGTGACCCGTGCCCCTCTTTTGCCAATCGCATGATGGCTGTGGGTAAGCATCAGGTAAACGTGAGGTGGATCTATGCTGTCTGACCTTTTTCTTCCCAGCGTTTTGTATGTATGCAGCTCCGATGCTTTGGAGCGGCTGAGGTTTTGACAACGATCGTGCATTCAAGGCGATCGAGTGTCGTGGTCATAGGATGTCTGAGTAGTATGATCAGCAGCGGAGAGGAGCGGACGAAACGGATAGCCCACCGCTTTAAGCCAACCTGAAATTTAAGCCAGCTTGAAGTTTAAGCCAACCTGAAGCAGTCGCTGAGCTGTTTTCGAGCCGTCGCCCCCAATCGAACGCTTTTCAGACGGTCTCTTAAGTCCCTTCTAAGGCGCGCAATTCGTCATCCATGTAGGAGCGATCGCCCAAAACTTCCAGCAGTGGACCGTGTTCACCAAATTTGACGACACTGATTGAGGCTGCAAGGGCGTTGATACGATCGCGATAGCGCCCCAAATCAATCCCCAACAAGCTGCATAGAATAATCCGAATGGTAGCTTTGTGCGACACCACCAGGATGTTGCCAGAGGGATGCTTCTGCTCAATTTCAGCTACGACAAGAGAAGCACGGCTAGCAATTTGCACCGATGTTTCGCCGCCTGTGGGTGCATTCCAGGCTGGTTCAGCTAACCAGCGAACGTAGTCTTCTGGATAGTGCTCTTTGACATATTCCTGGGTTTTGCCTTCCCATTCGCCATAGCGAATTTCTTTTAAACCATCCCGAAACTGCATGTCCATCCCAATGGCGGTGCAGAGGGGCTTTGCAGTCGCGATCGTGCGCTTCATCGGACTCACATACACCGCTGTCCAATCCATCGACTGATACGCCGCTGCGAAAGCTTCTGCCATTTTGGTGCCATTGGGCGTTAACTCTGGGTCAAGCTCGCCACAGTACCCACCCGTAATGCTGTAGGTCGTTTCACCATGACGCATAAAATATAGCTTCAGGCTCATAAGGCTTGGGGGGAGTGGGGGAAAGGCTAAAGGATGAAGGATAAAGGCTAAAAAGCTGACTGCTGACTCCTTTCTAACAACTTTTCTTGAATGCCCAAAGGGCTATACAACCAACAACTAAAAACTCTCTCAAACCATCGCTGCTCCTGCCTGGACGTATTCTTTTTGCTCGATCGTGACGGGTTTGACGTGCCAGATATCTTCGCAATATTCCCGGATGGAGCGATCGGACGAGAATTTGCCCATGCGGACGGAGTTGAGGATGGATAGGCGCGTCCAGTGATCCTGATCGCGGTAGGCCTGACTGACGCGATCCTGGCAGTCAATGTAGGACTGGTAGTCTGCCATCAACAAGTAGTCGTCTTTGTAGAGCAGCGTGCTGACCAGTGCGTTGAACAGATTGGTATCGCCGTTGGAGAAGCCACCAGACGCGATGAGATCCATTGCCGCTTTGAGTTCGGGGTTGCTGTTGTAGTATTGCCAGGGATTGTAGCCACTGGCTTTGAGGGCGTAGACTTCGGGTGTGGTAAGACCAAAGAGAAAGAAATTTTCGGCTCCCACTTCTTCGCGGATTTCCACATTGGCACCGTCTAGCGTGCCGATCGTCAACGACCCGTTCATCGAGAATTTCATGTTGCCCGTCCCAGAGGCTTCTTTCCCAGCCAGCGAAATCTGCTCGGAAAGGTCGGCGGCGGGATAAACGCGCTGGGCAAATTTCACGTTGTAGTCTTTGAGGAACACCACCTTAATGCGATCGCGCACATCGGGATCATTGTTCACTACGTCACCCACGGAGTTGATGAACTTGATGATCAGCTTCGCCATGTAGTAGCCGGGAGCCGCCTTGCCACCAAAAATGAACGTGCGAGGTGTCACCTCAATGTCTGGGTTAGCTTTAATGCGGTTGTACAGCGTAATGATGTGGAGAACATCCAGGTGTTGCCGCTTGTATTCGTGAATACGCTTTGCTTGAATGTCAAACAGAGAAGTAGGATCCACGTTAATCCCGTTGACCTGTTTGATGTAAGCCGCGAGGTCTTGCTTAATTTCAAGCTTGATCTGCCGCCACTGTTGACGAAACTCGGCATCCTCAACGTAAGGTTCAAGCTGGCGCAGGTCGTCCAGATGCTTGATCCAGCCATCGCCAATCTTGCTGGTGATGAGGTTGGTCAGGCGAGGATTACTCAGCACCATAAACCGACGTGGTGTGACTCCGTTCGTCTTGTTGCTAAACTTTTCGGGATAGAGTTCGTAAAAGTCGCGCAACACGTCTTGCTTGAGCAGTTCACTATGAAGCGCAGCTACCCCGTTGATGGCATGGCTACCCACACAGGCAAGATGTGCCATGCGGACGTAGCGTTCGCCTGCTTCATCAATGAGCGACATGCGGTTTAAGCGATCGGGATCATTAGGAAACTTCAGGCGAATCGCGTCTAAAAAGCGGCGATTGATTTCGTAGATGATCTCCAGATGACGGGGCAGGAGGGTGCCAAAGAGAGTTAACCCCCAGCGCTCCAGTGCTTCTGGTAACAGCGTGTGGTTGGTATAGGCGAGCGTTTTTTGGGTGATGCTCCAGGCGGCATCCCACTCAAAGGCGTGTTCATCGATGAGCAAGCGCATGAGTTCGGCGACGGCGATCGCGGGGTGCGTGTCATTCAATTGAATCGCAAACTTCTCGTGGAACTGGTCGAGCGGAATGCCTTGACGAGTGAGGATCAACATCATGTCTTGTAGGGAACAGGACACGAAGAAAATCTGTTGCGCGAGCCGGAGTTTTTTTCCCTGGGATAGCTCGTCGTTCGGATAAAGCACCTTCGTCAGCGTTTCCGATACGGTCTTTTGCTGTACTGCCCGGAAGTAGTCGCCGGAGTTAAAGGCTGCAAAATCAAAGGATTCTGCCGCTGCTGCACTCCAAAGCCGCAGTGTGGTGGCTGTATTGGTCTTGTAGCCCAAAATTGGCGTGTCGTAGGGAATGCCCATCACCACTTCATTGGGCACCCAGCGCACCCGGTTGCGACCGATCGCCTCGTCCAGGTAGGTTTCGGTGTGTCCGCCCAGCTTGACTTCGACTGCCCATTCGGGTCGAGCGATTTCCCACGGATTGCCGTAGCGCAGCCATTTGTCGGTGATTTCAAACTGCCAGCCATCGCGGATGTCCTGGTCAAAAATGCCGAACTCGTAGCGGATGCCGTACCCGATCGAGGGAATGTCGAGCGCTGCCATCGAATCGAGGTAACAGGCGGCTAAGCGTCCCAGACCGCCATTGCCGAGTCCGGGTTCTTCTTCCTGATCGGCAATTTCCTCAAAGCTAAGCCCCAGTTCTTCGATCGCCTGTTTCACTTCATCGTAAATGCCCAGGCTGATCAGGTTGTTGCCCAGATGCGGTCCCATCAGAAACTCGGCAGACAGGTAAGCAACCGTGCGTACACCCTGTTGAGTATAGGTCTCAGCGGTGGTGAGCCAGCGTCGCAGCAGCCGATCGCGCACGGTGTATGCCAGCGCCATGTAGTAGTCGTTTTGGGTCGCAATTTTAGGAAATTTGCCCTGGATGTAGAAGAGATTGTCCTGAAAGGCGCGCTTCAGGGTTTCGACACTCAGCCCGGTGCGATCGTCCTCCACGACAATCGTGGGCACGCACTCGATCGGTTGGTTTGGTGCGGTCTGCATAATTTGAGTCCTTTTCAGAATTTACACTTCAGCCAGATGGAACGCGGCTCCTAGCCCTGCGCCCATTTCGGCTGGTGTAATTTTGCCGTCGTGGTTAATATCCAGGGCATCAAACACAGCATCGGTGCCCATCCATTCTTCGCGGGTAATAAAGCCATCACCATCGAGATCATAGGTATGAAAGATATCTTCGGCAGCGTGAATGACCGCCTCTTCGCCCTCCAGCATTGACAGTCGCTTTTCAAGCAGTTTTTCGAGCGCCACCAATGCTTTGGTAAAGCCTGTGATGCCTTCATCCAGCTTTTGCGTTGCCATTGGATCTTCAGCGTGGAGTTGGTTGAAGGTGTCCTGGTCGATCGTGATTTTTTCTAGCTCCAGACCCTCTGCCCTGGCGGGATCAAGCTTGCGGGGCAGGTCAGCTTCAGTGGTGTGCAGTTCCTTGAGCAGGGCAGGAGAAATGGTGAGCAAATCGCAGCCTGCCAGTTCCGTAATCTCGCCCACATTGCGGAAGCTGGCTCCCATCACTTCGGTTTTGTAGCCGAATTTTTTGTAGTAGTTGTAGATTTTGGTGACGGAGAGGACACCGGGATCTTCGGTCGCCACATAATCTTTGCCAGTGCTGGCTTTGTACCAGTCGAGAATGCGCCCCACAAAGGGAGAGATGAGCGTGATCCCCGCTTCGGCACAGGCGATCGCCTGGTGAATGCCAAACAACAGCGTCAGGTTGCAGTGAATGCCCTCCTTTTCCAGCACTTCAGCCGCTTTGATGCCTTCCCAAGTAGACGCAATTTTTATGAGAACACGATCGCGGGTGACCCCAGCGGCTTCGTATTGCGCGATCAAGGCACGACCTTTGGCGATCGTTGCTTCGGTGTCGTAGGACAGCCGTGCATCCACTTCCGTTGAAACGCGACCGGGAATAATTTTAAGAATGCGAAGCCCAAACGCAACTGCGAGGCGATCGAACGCCAGTGACAAAATCGTTTCATTGCTGGCACTGGCACCCGCATCGAGTTTTGCCTGCTTCAGAGTGCCATCCACAATTTCCTGATATTGGGGCATTTGTGCCGCTGCGGTAATCAACGACGGATTGGTGGTGGCATCGCGTGGCTTGAAGGTTTCGATCGCCTGAATATCCCCGGTGTCTGCGACGACAACCGTGATCTCCCGCAGTTGTTCGAGTAAATTCTTTGCCATGAGTGACTCCTAAGAGATGGACGCAGAGTTGGCAGGTTGGCAGCGTACAACACGCTACGGGCTGACTAGATCATCGCAGTGGCGATCGTCGCTACGGCTATAGTACCGGGGGTTCGTAAGAACGGAGATTATCATCCAAAAGCTTTAATCTACTGTTTCGCTGGCTACTGACCGTGGGGCGAAACCAAGCAGGTTTCTTAAGGTTTAGGCAGTTGGGTATACAGTACCATTCAGAAGCCAGGAGTTAGAAGTGAAGAAGGCTTCCATGCTAGGGCGCGTCATCAATTCAGCTCCGAAGCCTTGCGGTACCAGCATTACCGCGCCCGTACCAACACACCAGGTCAGGGGCTGTAAGCCTTGCTGCAACTGATGTGTCGTAGTAATTGATGACAGCCCCTAGCGTTCAGACCAGGTGATGTACTTCACTGCGGGATCACTGCTCCTGGATTGCTTTTTGGAGGAACAGTTTTTTGAGTTATTGGCAGCGTGAGTGTTGGTGAACCGAGGAGCAATGATTTGTAGATACTGCCTCTGAAGCCAATGTCGTAGACCTGTTAATGCATCCGCTTCCAGGTCGATCGTGAAAATCTGCGTCAACGTGACCCTATGTGGCAAGATCTGCCTGACTGACAAAACTAAGAAGCTGGTTTTGAGCAACTGCGGCACAAGATGAATGGCTTTATTTGTCCACGGGTGCAGCAATCAAACTGACAACGCATCTTTTCATCTACTTTAGAGAGACAGAAGAGAATTAAGCAGAGGAGATCCTCAACCCTATTAAAGAGGGGCTTTCGGAGTTCCTCCCTTTCTTAAGGATGTTTCAAGTGCCAAGTGCGTAAGTCCTATGCAACTCAATTCGTCTCTGCCAGCACTTCCTGCAAGCGGCTACGAAATTCGCCCTTGGGATGTCCGCCTTTGACTTCGCCCAAAATTTTGAAATCACCTTCAGGAGTGTCACAGATCAAATAGGTGGGCCACCCCATGTCAGCTTTGTCAGGATACTGCGCCAGCAAAATCTTGCGGTACTTCCGATAGGTCGCCGTGTCCTGCATCTTGACGCTAACGAACTCAAGCCCAAGCTCCTCAACCACTTTCTGGTCGTAGAACGACATCTTGTGGCAAATGCCGCAGTCTTCCGACGAAAATTTGATCACAGCCCGCGTCATAGAATCAGCCTCTTCAACACATGAGCGATCGCCCACCATGACGGGAGCGATGCTTAAATTCTACGTTGGAATGCCGATCGATCTCGCGCTCAAACTGTTGCAAATCTTGTCGAGGGGTGTACCACCTCCCCAAGCGGACGATCGAACTCCCTAGAATGAAACTATGGACTTACAGTGACGACGGATTAGACATGGTTCTTTACAAGCAGCCGTATCTTAGCGTCTGTCCTTTGGTCTGTGTCTTGGTTCTACACCCCACACCCCACACCCTACACCCTGTCCCCACTAGCTGCACCTCACCTTCTAGAGCAAAGCTGTATTTTCCGGCTTACTTTACGCTGATTCCTTAAAGAAATTGGGAAGCTGTTTGAAGTTTCGGTAACGTTCCCCGTTGAAGAATATCCACGGACATAGCCCATGCCATGATCAATAAGACTTAATAAAACTGAGTTTGCTGACTCAGTGCATTTACCGAAAACATCCGCCCTTTCTCTGAAGTCGTCTGCAATCGAGCTACGTTTTGTGGAGACCCTAGACCGATTGTGTTGTTATGGCTTCAGTAGGGCAACCTAAATCTGAGTGAGCATGATCAAGATCACAACAAGTTCCCCTGATTGACCCCTGCGATCGTTGATTAGATAGGTTAGCCCCATACGATCGACGTGCAGACAAACAGGGGATTGCATCTATAGTCTCCTTGGAGAAGAACTGTGACCCAGGAATTTCATATTTCTGTGACTCCGATAGGGGAAGACGACTACCTTGTACGGACGGAACGGGTAGCCCCAGGTGTGCCATTGGCAGAAGAACAAGTCACCTGGCCCGTCGAGGAGTGGTTGACCCAGGCAAGTTTGTTGATGAATGACCCGTTGCAGGGATTGTTGCGGGGTGACATGCTCCATTCCTTTTCGGATGCCTCCACGCCAAATTCTGACCCAGCCTCAGAGGCACAGGGAACGCTGGTGGCACTGGGGCAACAGCTTTACAATGCGCTGTTTCAAGGGACGATTCGAGATAGCTGGATGACCGCTCAGGGCATTGCTCAACATCGGCAGGAGGTGCTGCGCTTGCGGTTAGGGTTGAAAGATACCCGCTTGCCACGTCTGCCCTGGGAAGTGCTACATGCGGGCAATCGCTCGATCGCCACGGGCACTGATGTCGTCTTCTCTCGCTATCATTCCAGCTTTGCTGCAATGGCTTCGTTGGTGCAATCCTCGCCCACAAACGCCGAAGCAAATCAACCGCTCAAAATTCTCCTGGTACTGGCTGCCCCAACCGATCAGGAAATGCTGGCGCTCAAACAAGAAGCCCTGTACCTCCAGGAAGAACTGGAAACCACCCTGCAAAACGGGAGTCGGAACGGCAGCAGCCGCTACTCAGAGATTCAACTAACAATCCTGGAGCAACCGGGACGGGAACAGCTTACGCAAGCGCTGGAGCATAACCACTACCATGTGCTGCACTATGCAGGGCACAGCAATTCGGGCGCGGCTGGTGGCAAACTCTATCTGGTCAGCAGCAAAACAGGGCTGACGGAAACCCTGAGTGGCGATGATCTGGCGGGGCTGCTGGTGAACAACGGCATTCGCATGGCGGTTTTCAACTCCTGTCGAGGAGTCTACACGGCAACGACAGAAGCGGCGACAGAAACAGGTGAGGGCAACCTGGCAGAGGCATTGGTCAAGCGGGGCATTCCGGCAGTTCTGGCAATGGCAGAGCGCATTCCAGACGATGTAGCGCTTAACCTGAGTCGCCTGTTCTACCGCAATTTGAAGCAGGTTTATCCGGTGGATCTCAGCCTGAATCGGGCGCGGCAGGGGTTGGTGTCTTCCTATAGCTCCAAGCAACTGTACTGGGCACTGCCGATTCTCTACCTGCATCCAGAATTTGACGGCAACCTGCAATCGCTGGATGGGTTGAGTGGGCAGATGAATGATGTCGATCGCCTGCTGGAATCAGACCCTCCGGTCAAGACGATCGAACCGATCGCTCCCTTCGCCGCGTTAGAGTCCGTGCTACCCTCAGTCAGTGCTCTGCGTGATGGGACGGAAGCGTTACTGAACCCGTTGAAGCAGGCTGAATCCGATCGTGATGAGTTGGTGGATGTGTCCACGTCTACTGAGGATGAATCCAGTGACCTGGAGGCGCTGGAATTTGACGATCCAGCCTATGAGAGCGATATGGAAAGCGTCGCTCATCTGGTCAATCAGCTTTCCTATGGTGCCGCCTCCGAGCCATCAGAGGACGATCGTCTGCTGCCAGCCCCTCCTTCAGAAAACCTGCTTCCTGAAGCGGGCTACACCTTTAAAGCCGACGACTACCTGGTTCTGCCCGACTATCCTCATGAACTGGCACCTTTGGAACCAGCCGCATCGGAGCTTGACTCTACTCAACCTGGAGGCGCACTGACCTCCACAGCCGTTGATGCCAGCGAGGTGGAAGTTTACTCAGAGCTGACAAGAATGCTGGCGGAAACTGGCAAGCTGACGGAAGCGATCGCTACCTGTCATCAAGCGATACAGGATAACCCCAATGATGCCAATGCCTATTATCGCCTGGGGATGGCGCTCAACCAGCAGGGCTATGTCTCTGAGGCGATCGCGGCGTACCATCAGGCATTGCGTCTTAACCCCACCCTAGCGGATGCACATAACCAATTGGGGCTGGCGCTTTACCAGCAGGGCAATCTAACCGATGCGGTACAGTCTTACGACCACGCGATTCAGCTTGACCCAGAGTTGACCAGCGCTAAACGCAACTTAGAAGCGACTCTGCTGCGGCAGGGCAACCTCGGAGAAGCGAAGCAGGCGCTGCTAGAACGCGCACCAGCCCAACGGCGCAGCACCGAGCAACCCTTGCTTGCCTATGCCGATCGCAATCTGCAATTGGCAGACGGCGGTTCTGCGTCGATCGCCTACAGAAAAGCCCCGTGGTATCGTCAACCCTTGCTGTGGGTCGGCGCTGGCATGGTGGCAACGCTGGTAGCTGGCAGTTGGTTCTTCCGCGATCGCTGGTTGCCTACTACGCCTCAGCTTCCACCCGCCGAAACAGCCTTTTCTGCCAATTCAACCGGCGAATTAAAGCAACTGAGTACAAATCTGGTAGCAGCACTAGCAACAGAGCGGCTCAATCAGGGCAAGCTTACCGAGGCTCAGGCGGCGATCGAAACGCTGTTCGATCGGGGTGCCCTTGTTCAGGCGGCGGCAGTGCTGACATCTGCCTTAGGGCGAGAGCCAGAGAACCCAACCGTAAACTTCCTCATGGGTCGCCTTGCGTGGCAGTCTGTCAAAGTGGGCAACAACGATTACAGCGTAGATGATGCGCGCCGCTACTGGGAAACCGCTGCAAAGCGTCAACCGAGCGCTCAGTACCAAAATGCGTTGGGCTTTGCTTACTACACTGAAGGCAAGGTCGATCGGGCGAGTCGCGCGTGGCTGCAAGCAACTAAGCTAGAGGGTGGTCAAAGCACCAAAGCGGCAACGCAGACCAGCACATCACCATCGCCCATCCTCACAGCGTATGCAGGGCTAGCTCTTATCGCGGCAAAAACGGCTGCAAACCAGCCCCCAACGAAGCAAGCCAGCCTCAAAAACGAAGCGATTCAACTCCGTCAACGGGTGCTGGCAGACGATCCGGTCAACTTCCAGCCAGAAGAATTGGCGAAAAATTGGATGTGGTCTGAAACCGCCATTCGTGACTGGCGATCGACCCTTGCAATCAAATAAAAAGCTTTCGCCAATTAGTTTGCTTCCTTAATATTTCAAATGGCTGAACTGTCTGATATTGAGACTACAGTACTTCATGACATCATTGAAGATTATGAAGCGGGTGGAATGCGCTTAGACTTGCTTATTTATGTCATTCATTTTTACTTTGATCAGCCTGACTCAACGATTGCAGATATTTATCAACTTGCGCTTGATACTTTAGGGTCACTTGAAAGAGAAGGTTTAATTTATTTTGCGAAGCAGATTTTTCAGAAGTCAGATGACAATCACTGGCAATTTGTTGCCGAGGAATTAGTTTCCAAAGAGCTTGCGCTTGAAATTCTGCGCCATCCAAAGACATGGAGCTGCGATACTACCTATGACAGTGAAAGATATCTCTACATCCCAACTGACGAAGGAGTTAAGAGGTTTAACGAACTTGCTTGACCAATCAGCGAATTGCGGTAGTCAAAGGATTTGATGCGTTACGGCTACGCCTAGAACATCCTACGTTCAATTAGGGCTACCTACTTGTTCAGCAGCGGCTAATAACCTTCGCATCACCTCTAAGATCTTTAGCCTTTTGCTGAGACACGGTATCGTACCGCTGTTCGCGTCGCTTTCGGTTCTGGTCGTGAGTTGTTCCTGATCGTGAATTGTCTAAAGTGAAGCAAGCAATATCACTTTCTGTAAACATCCTTCCGGTGCTTGCATTGCAGGAGGAGAACGGTTAGCTCTCTATCATCGACTTCATAACGAACGCGATAATCACCGCTACGAATGCGGTACTCGTTGTCAGCACCTTTTATTTTGATCACTCCATCAGGGAGTGGGTTCTCAGCGAGTTGTTGAATCTTAGCAGCAATGTATTTGTAGGTTTCATCAGGCAAAACATCTAGCTGTTTTTGCACAGATTTAGGTGTGATGATGACGTAAGTGATGCCGATCGGTTCGCACGCTGTGCTGCGTATTGGTCAAATGTAGTGTAGTCACCAGCCTTGTAGTCGGCACGGGCAGCTTGAATTTCAGCAATATCCTCCGCAGAATCCTCATCATCAGAGAATAATTCAGCTTCTAAAAGTTCCCAAAGCTGATGCTTTTCAGAACTTTCAAGTGATGAAATTGCTTCCAGCAGTGATTGAAATGAAATGTCTACTTTCACAGTATGTTTACTTGTCAGAATCTGGGTTCTTTCGCTCTATTAGCGTGTGCTTTGTGAAGGGGATGCTCAGAGATGCAAGCTCAAATCACAGTCGGTAACGTTGTGCTACGTCCTCACTCACAAACTCGGGCGGGACAATAAGTGCTCTATGCTGCGCTATTCCGCATCGTCTAACTCATCAAATTGTGGCGACCAGAGATCTTCAACCTTCACCTCCCAGCCAGGGAGGAGGTCAGGAATCGTCAGCGTATCTCCATCTCGCAGGGTGACTGGCTCCTGCTCTGAGCGACGAACCTCGACCCAGCGCTGTTCTGGGTGAATCAAAAGCCCTACTCGCGTACCTTGTGCCAGGAAGCTATCGATTTTCTCCCGCAACCCCTTGATGCTGTCACTGGGCGATTTCACCTCCACCATCAAATCTGGCGCTAGTTCGGCAAAGCTGCGAGGGCTTTTCCGCAGTCGCTGTGCCTGGACAAAGGAAACATCTGGGGCGCGAGTATCAGAGTTGGGCAGGGTGAAACCTGCACCTGCACCCGTGATTCGACCTAAGCGGTTTTGATCCACAAACGTGAATAGCTTACCAATCATTCTAGAGGCAACTTCATCGGACTCGTAGCCTGATGGACTCATAACCGTGATGCTCCCATTCACCAACTCCATCCGATAGTCAGGAGCCTGTGCTTGCAACTTCTCCAGATCTTTAATGGTGAGAGTCATACAACCTCCAACAGGTTTACCGCTTTTGACGATCGCGTCTAGCTGCAATGTACACGAAGAACATTTCTGACAGCATCATAGCAACGGCGACACCGATCGCGGCTTGCGAATATCTAGCCGATCGGCAAGGCTGGCTTCGCCCCAATCAAGCGGTTTTTTATCTTCGGGCACGATCGCCGTCGGCAAATCAGCGGCTTGCTTGGCTGTTTGTGACACTTGCTGAGCCAATTGCATCAGGGTTGTAGGAGCCATAAACGGAGCCGCAACTGGTGCAGGCTGAGGTGCTTGGGAGACCAGCGCCAGGGATTGCAATGCTGTCTCAACAGTCGTTGGCGCGGCTGTAGGAAAAAGAGGTGCGGCTTCTGAAGCAGCGTAGGGCGCGAGTCGCTTCGGTTTCGCATTCTTGCGCGATCGCGGTGGTCGGTTTGCCTGCGACGAGATGAGCATGGAACCAGCGGCGCAACTGAGGGCAATCGCTCCAAACAACCACAGCGGCAGATGGCTTTGACTGGCTCTGGTAACTTCCGAGGGGGTCGATCGAACGGCTGCCGTTCCTTGAGGTGGTTTGTTACTGGACAGGTTAGGGCTAAGCAAACCGCTGACTGCAATGAGCGAGATCACCACCACAACTAGCCATGCACTGCCCAGAAGCACTAGAGAAAGATGCCACCTAAACTTACCACGGCTGAGCGCGGTTCTAGGCTTGCGTAGCGGCTGGCTTGAATGCGCTGGCATTGGTGATTGTGGCTGCCTTGAGCGATGCAGAGGTTGCTGCCTTTCCATACCATTTCCCGGTGCATGAACGGCGATAGCAATTGCCCAATGGCTGAAAGCGTGGCACTCAACAGACTATAAAGCGCTACTTTGAGCCAGATGGGTTACGTGCCCGATGGGTGGGGTTTGCACCACGCCCTCACGAATCCAGGTTTTTACACTTCGCTATCGCTGTCTAGATTTTACTCAAAGTTCTCAACAAGCACCATGAATCTCAGGGATCAAGCTGAATTTGGCTACTTTGGGTTTGATCTCTGGGGGTGACGCAATGACCGTCGATGCAACAGTTCTCAATAGCGCTCTACGGGTTTGGAGTAGCATGGGCAGTGCTATATGCTACCTCTGTAGCCACCGATCGGGATTTTTGGGTCGATCGCGGCTAAAGGTGTGTGGCGACCAGGCAAACCGCTTAAGCTAGAACAGCCGTTATCACAGCAGGATATGCCCTCATTGCCATTATTACCCGTTTCGACCTCTACTCTCTTGCTCTATGCGATCGCCACCGCAGCGGCTCTCATCTACCTGCCGTTTCTCGTCGTCGCCTATGGTCGCCTGCAAGCTGGCTATGACATGGCATCACCTCGTGCCCTGTTTGATAAACTACCGGACTACGCTAAGCGAGCCACCTGGGCGCATGAGAATGCGTTTGAGTCGTTTGTGCTGTTTACAGCAGCGGCTTTGATGGCATACGTGACTGGGCAGCAGTCCTCACTGGCTGGGTGGGCTGCGATCGCCTATGTCATCGCTCGTCTGTTCTATCCTGCGTTTTATATTCTGAATGTGCCGATCGGGCGATCGCTGATGTTTCTCACAGGAACGTTGAGCATCACCACGCTGATTGGGTTGAGCTTGCTGACAGTGAAATAGTGGACAGTGAAGTAGTGGGTAGTTGCAGCACTCGCGTTGGAAATTGACCAGGAGATTTAGGAGGCATGTATGGCAGAGCGATCGAGCCGGGATTCAGACATTGATTTGGCTCCGTTGATTGACCATGCGCTGCTCACCCCTACCGCAACGCCAGAGCAAGTGGATCAATGGTGCGCCGATGCCGATCGGTTTAAGTTTGCGACCGTTTGTCTTCACCCCGCTTATGTCGCGCAAGCTGCTGCGTGGCTGCATGGCAAGCGTCCCAAAGTCTGTACTGTGATTGGCTTTCCCTATGGCGCAACCACGTCAGCCGTCAAGCTCTATGAAGCACAAGAAGCGGTTGAGCATGGGGCAACGGAACTGGATGTAGTGATCAATATTGGCTGGTTGAAAGCGGGCAAAGCAGATGCCGTACACCGCGAGATTGCCGAAATTCATGATGCCACGGGGCAACCCATCAAGGCGATTTTAGAACTCGCGCTTTTGACTGAAGCGGAAAAACGGTTGGCGGCTGAAGTGTGTATGGAAGCGGGTGTAGCATTCTTAAAAACCAGTACGGGCTTGTATGGTGGTGCCACCGTTGCCGATGTGCGCCTGCTGAAAGAGATCACCAAAGATCGCATTGGCATCAAGGCATCGGGAGGTATTCGCACGGCTGAGCAAGCGTTAGAGTTGGTGATGGCTGGGGCAACACGCTTAGGAACTTCTCGCGGACCGGAATTAATCCGACAGCGAGAAGAGATCACGATACGCTAGAGAAAGTCAGAAAAGCTCCATCGGCAAAGTATAGGACTTACGCAAACCTCCGAGGTTTTCGCCAAGCAATATGCATAGTCATTCCCGTTCTAGCTGAAACCTCCGAGGTTTAGTCAAAACACGTCAGCCTTCTTTAAGCACGCGTTGGAGTTGATGAGCTGATGAGTGGATGTGATCGCCCTCATCAATTTATGAATTCAGATCATGGACATAGAATTCAAGTGTCAATCAATCCTGTATAACCGGAGCGATTCGGCTATAAGACAGACGGCAGAACGCTTGATTCATTGTTAAGTTATGACGGTTTCATGCCTTTCACGATCGCATCCTTTTACTGCCTGCTGCATGAGTCGCACCTACAAGACCACTGGAATTAACCTCAAAAGTATGCCGATGGGCGAGTCCGATCGACTGCTGACGATTTTGACGCGCGAATTTGGCTTGGTGCGAGCAGTGGCAATGGGGGCACGCAAGCACAATTCGCGCTTGGGTGGGCGGAGCGAACCGTTTGTCGTGAATGAGTTGCTGATTGCCAAAGGTCGATCGCTCGACAAGATTACGCAAGCAGAAACGCTGGAGTCCTACCCAGGATTGGGGCAGGATTTGAAGAGGTTGATTGCGGGTCAGTATCTTGCCGAACTGTGCCTGCACCAGGCGTTGAGTGACCAACCGCAAGAAGACCTGTTTTGCCTGCTCAATGAACATTTGGCGCGATTGGAGCGATCGCCGGGGTCAGACGTTTTAGCCCATTTGACCCACGCTGTCTTTCAATTGCTGGTGCTGGCAGGGGTTGCTCCCCAAGTGCATCTCTGCTGCGTCACCCGTGAGGCATTGCCGCCCGCTTTTGGCGATCGCAACTGGCGGATTGGGTTCAGCATCCCCGCTGGTGGCACCGTTACCCTGCCTACGCTAGAGCAGTTATTGGCAACGCAACCATCCCGACAACGCTACAAGGTGGCTGAAAAAGTGGTAGCGTCTCCTCAAATTGAGGCAAGCCGCACTAGCCCATCTGTGTCGGCTAAAACTTCAGTTGACTCATCGTTTAGCGATTCAGCCCTATCGTATAAACCATCGCCCTCGATCGCAGGCTTGCATCGACGCATCAGTGCCTCTGAACTACTGCTGTTACAGCATCTCACGGATGCCACCCTGCCGGAACTGAAAGGGTTATTAGCCTCAGTCGGTGTTGCCGAACTGTCTCAGCAGACGCTCCATCAGCTCTGGCGATCGGTTGAGCAAGCGTTGCGCTCCTATGCCCAGTACTATCTTGATCGTCCCATTCGCTCTGCGGCTCTCATCGATGCCTGTTTCACGACTGCTGATCTTGCTTAATACCTTCAAGCACCTCTTCAAGCTATGATGCGATTGTCTAACTCTGACCTGGAAGCCACAATGATGTTGTCTTTGAATCTTCCCAACACAGGTGATAAGACCAACGATGGGGAGCGCAAACCAGGAACGGAAGCTCTCTTGTCTAAGCAAGAACTGCCGTCGTTCAAGGATGGCGCAGAGTCGCCAGCTAACCACCATGCTGGCAAGCCAAGCAGTCAGAAGGCTGACAAACCAAGCAGCCAAAAGGCTGACAAACCAAGAATAGCAGATGATCGATCGGCAGAGGATAGTCTCAAGACTGAAGCGACCCCATCATCAACGCATCAACTGGATCACCGCGCAGACGCAGAAACATCTGACGAGAAGGCAGTTCAGACTGCTCCAGCCGCCAAACCAGACACGCCCTCAGTGCAGCCGTTATCACCCTCTCGTAACGGGCATGCTTCAACTTCTTCTGCCAGCAGTTCAGGGGCTTCAGAAGCGTTAGAGCTGGTTCAGAACGATTTGACTCCGCCAAATGGACAGGCACCAGAACCAGAGCGCGGCTTCTTTCCTGTGCTCAAGAATCGCAATTTTTTAACCTTATGGAGTGGTCAGGTCTTTTCACAACTGGCAGATAAAGTCTACCTGGTGTTGATGATTGCCCTGATTGCTAGCCGCTTTCAACGGGACGATCAATCGATTAGTGGTTGGGTCTCGTCGATTATGATTGCGTCCACGATCCCAGCGGTGCTGTTTGGTTCGATCGCAGGCGTTTTTGTCGATCGCTGGTCAAAGAAAACCGTTCTGGTGCTGACAAACTTGCTGCGAGGAGGACTGGTATTTGCACTACCGCCGCTGCTGTGGGTATCAAAAGGCTGGTCTCCCTTAGCTGGATTGCCCGTTGGCTTTTGCGTGCTGCTTGGCATTACGTTCTTTGTGTCAACGCTGACTCAGTTTTTTGCGCCTGCTGAACAGTCTGCACTGCCGCTGGTAGTTGAGCGCCGCCATCTCTTGTCTGCAAACTCGCTGTATACCACCACCATGATGGCATCGGTGATCATTGGTTTTGCGGTGGGTGAGCCGCTCCTGGCTCTAGCAGATACGCTCATCAGTAAGCTTGGCTGGACGGCGATCGGGCTGGGCAAGGAGTTGGTGGTTGCCAGTGGCTACACGATCGCGGGATTCATTCTGCTGCTGCTGCGAACGGGGGAGAAACGCCGCACCAAAACCCTTTTGGCAGGAGACGTGGTGGCTGACGACCCCGTGGAAGGCGCGATCGAAGTTGAAACGCCCCATGTTTGGCAAGATATCCGGGATGGGCTGCGCTTTTTAGCCGAACAGGGTCGCGTGCGGAGTGCCCTGATCCAACTCGTCATCTTGTTTTCTGTGTTTGCGGCGTTGGCAGTGCTTTCGGTGCGTCTGGCAGAAGTCACCCCCGAAATCAAATCCTCCCAGTTTGGCTTTTTGCTGGCAATGGGTGGAGTGGGCATGGCGATCGGGGCGACGTTTATCGGTCAGTTTGGGCAACGCTTTCCCCACGCGCAACTCAGTCTGTTGGGGTCGCTTGGCATGGCAGCGGCATTGGTGGGCATTTCTTTGTCCGTGACGCGCTTGGTGCCCACACTCTTGCTCATTGCCGCGTTGGGTGGCTTTGCAGCGGTTGTCGGTGTCCCCATGCAAACGGCGATTCAAGAAGAAACCCCCGAAGCCATGCGGGGCAAAGTGTTTGGGTTACAGAACAACGCGATCAACATTGCCCTGAGTTTGCCACTGGCGCTGGCAGGAGTCGCCGAAACGTTTTTAGGCTTGCGAACGGTCTTTCTGGGTCTTGCGGCTTTGGTCGTCGCAGGAGGGGTCTTAACCTGGTATATTTCCCGTACAGGACTAAAGCAGCGTTAGTGGGTTGGGGGCTGTTCGGTTTCGGTTTGTTGGACTCCTGCCAATGGCTCGCTAGCGACTGACCGTTAATCCCTTACCCCTATCCTTTCGCTTGATACCTGAATGCATATTGCATGGCTCGGAAAAAAGTCGCCGTTCTGCGGCAATGTCACCTACGGTCGAGAAGTGACCAATGCACTGCTCGATCGCGGTCATCAGGTCAGTTTTTTCCATTTTGCTCAGGCAGAACCGCCGCCCGATAACTGGCCCGACTTTCAAGAGATTTCCATTCCGTTTCTCTACAAGTCGCAAATTTATACGATCCCCACATTCAAATCGAGCAAAATTCTGGCTCAGGCGCTCTATAAGCTCAAGCCTGATGTGGTTCATGCGTCGTTAACGCTGTCGCCGCTGGACTTTATGCTGCCAGAAATCTGCTTTGAGTTGGGCATTCCCTTAGTTGCCACGTTTCATCCGCCCTTCGATCGCAAGCCGCGTAATCTCACATCGGGCACTCAACACCTGATGTATCAGCTTTATGCGCCGTTTCTGGCAAAGTACGATCGTGTCATCATCTTCTCTCACCTTCAGGAAGAACTCCTCGTTCGCCTGGGTGTACCTGCTGACACACTGGCTGTGATCCCCAACGGTGTGGATACGCAAAAGTACTCCCCTGGACCATCTAGCCTCAAAGCAGAACTGGATGCCGATCGCATTTTTGTGTATCAGGGACGCATCGCGCCAGAGAAAAACATCGAATCGTTGCTCAAAGCCTGGAAGCATTGCCGCCTGGACGATCGCGCCAAGCTTGTGATTGTCGGCAACCATGGGTCGTTAGCCGCTTCCCTGATTCCCTTCTATGGACCAGAACACGGCATCATCTGGCTGGGCTTCATTGCCGACGAACAGGAGCGCATCAACATCTTGCGTGGGTCTGATGTCTTTGTGCTGCCCTCATTGGTAGAAGGGCTTTCGCTCTCACTGTTAGAAGCGATGGCGTGCGGGTTAGCCTGCGTTGCCACCGATGCCGGGGCCGATGGCGAGGTACTAGAAGACGAAGCAGGCGTGATTCTAAAAACTCAAAACGTAGCGACCCAACTCAAAACCTTGCTTCCCCAACTGTGCGACCATACGGGTTGGACAAAACTGCTGGGACAAAATGCCCGCCAGCGAGCGAAAGAACGCTATACGTTGACAGACAACATTACGCACCTGGAGCGCCTCTACGACGAAGTTCTACGGCATCAGCCCGCACCACTGAAGCGGGTTTCCTGACATGAATTCGATCAACCTGGCGTTTGCCCCAGCGCTTGAACAAGCAAACTTGGTGCGCCAACGGGAAATCTCGCCGCTGGAGTTAGTAGAGCTATACCTGCACCGCATTGAGCAATTCAATGGGCAACTGGGTAGTTACGTGACTGTCGCTGCCGAGCAAGCGATCGCCGATGCCAAAGCGAAGACAGAGGCGATCGCTCACAGCACCGACGATCTGCCGCCCTTTTTCGGCGTGCCCATTTCGATCAAAGATCTCAACGCTGTAGCGGGGCTACCCTGTGCCTATGGGGTCAAGTTGCTCAAAAAGCGGATCGCCACCGAAGACGACGGGGTAGTGACTCGGATTAAGCAAGCAGGCTTCATTCTGTTAGGGAAAACCGCCACATCCGAAGTAGGTACGCTTCCCTACACAGAGCCAGATGGTTTTCCACCCGCTCGCAACCCGTGGCACCTGGATTATACGCCTGGTGGTTCTAGTGGGGGAGCAGCAGCAGCAGTGGCAGCAGGGTTGTGTGCGATCGCTCAGGGGTCAGATGGGGGTGGCTCCATTCGGGGACCTGCCTCTTGCTGCGGTCTGGTCGGCATTAAACCCTCACGCGGACGGGTGACTCATGCGCCCTATGGCGATCGGTTGAGCGGCATTTCTACCAGTGGACCGATCGGGCGTACTGTAGCTGATGCCGCCGCTCTGCTGGATGTGATGTCGGGCTATACAACGGGCGATCCCTATTGGTTGCCCGATCCCGCAACATCGTTTCTTTCGGCGACCCAAGCACCTCTGGGACAGTTACGCATTGCCTTTGCCACGACCATAGACCCCGTTGGAACTGCCGATGCTCCTTGCCAGCAAGCCGTTCTCAATACCGTGCAGTTACTGCAATCATTGGGGCATGTCGTTGAGCCTGGGTGCCCTGACGTGGGCGATCTGATTGAGCCGTTTACGATCGTCTGGCAATCGGTTTTGAGTGAAGCAGGCATTCCATTTATCTTTCTGGGCAAAATGAACCGCTGGTTACTCAATCGATCGCGCTTCCAGTCCAGTGGTAAATACTTGCGAGCCGTCAGCAAAATGCAGATTATTGCCCGCCGCATCGTGACCTTTTTTGACACTGTGGATGTCCTGGTGCTACCGACCTATCTCCATACCACTATTCGAGTGGGCGAATGGGCACAACTCCGTCCCGCTCAGACAATGGCAAACATTATTGGCTGGGTTGCGCCCTGTCCACCGTTCAATGCCACAGGTCAACCTGTCATCACAATTCCTGCTGGCTTTGACCCTCGTGGCTTGCCGATCGGCGTGCAACTGATTGGTCGCCCTGCTGCCGAAGCTACTCTCATCACTCTCGCCGCTCAACTTGAGGCAGCAAACCCTTGGAGCCAGCATCGTCCTCCTTTCCCATCTAAAGACTAAGCTCTTCCTAAACGCTGCCGCCAGACCGCCCCTTTAGACCAAGATGAACCGTATGGCGCTTAAAGCACTTCCAGCCACGCAATCTCAAGCCATAAATTTATCGTGCTTAAAGATTCCACAACTTCCAAGACAGGAGGCAAAAGATTCGGTATGATGTTTGGAAAGTGTAGTGAGCAGCACAAAATGCGCTTGCACCAGAAATTAATCTGGATTACGCTTGAGTGCGTCAGCTTGTTAGACTGTTTGCGTATAACGATAGAAGACCTTGACAGTCGTTCTATATCGGTGTGAGGAGAACAAATTAAAGTCATGTCAAACGTATTTTTGAAATCGCTGCTAGTCAGCCCTGCCGTTCTTGCTGCTGCTTTAACGGTTTCTGCATCTGCAATGGCAACGGAAGCAAAAGCGGTGAACGAAGCTGTTCAGCCTCAAGCTTCTGCATTGCAGCCTCTGTCGGTAGATGCAGCATCGAATCCTTCGACAATCAGCTTCGGTCAGAAGATCGTACCCGTGCAAGTTGCTTCTACACCAGCAGAAGTCGCTAGCCCTGCTCCTCAAGCAGCTAGTCCTGCTCCTGAAGCAGCCAGCCCTGCTCCTGAAGCCGCTGATAGCTCTTTGAATCAGATCAATCGCTACACCCGCGAAGGTCGTTCATCGAATGCTAGCCAGGTAACGTCTGTTTCTCAACTATCTGACGTTAAGCCGACAGACTGGGCGTTTCAGGCATTGCAATCGCTGGTTGAGCGTTATGGCTGTATTGCGGGCTATCCCGATCGCACCTACCGAGGCAACCGCGCTACAACGCGTTATGAATTTGCGGCTGGTTTGAATGCTTGCCTTGATCGCGTCAACGAGCTGATTGCGGCTGGTACGGCTGATTTAGTCAAAAAAGAAGACCTAGCCGTCTTGCAAAAGCTGCAAGAAGAGTTTGCGGCTGAATTAGCGACGTTGCGTGGTCGCGTTGACTCCCTGGAAGCTCGCACTGCAACCCTGGAAAAACAGCAGTTCTCCACCACCACCAAGCTGGCGGGTGAAGTCATCTTTGGTGTCACCGACGAATTTAGACAGCCGTTCAATAACAACACTGTCTTCCAAGACCGGGTTCGTTTGTCACTCAACACCAGCTTCACGGGTAAGGATCTGTTGATTACTCGTCTTGCCGCTGGTAACTTCGTGCCCTTTACCTACCAGGGTGCAACAGGTGGTATTGGTCTACAAAGCTTTCAGTTTGGTAGCACAGGTGGCAACCAGGTTTTTGCTGACTGGGTCGCTTACTACTTCCCGCTGGGCGAAAAAATCAACGTTTACATCCCTGCCTTTGCGGGTCTTCAGTACGACTACGCTCCCACCCAGGCTGGTTTGATGGAAGGGTTTGATAGTGGTTCTGGTCCCATTGGTTTCTTCCCTCAGCGCAACCCCATTTACAACATTGGCGGCGGTTCGGGTATCGGCATCAACTTTGATGTCGCTAAAGGCTTCAAGTTGAGCCTTGGCTACCTGGCTGACAACTCGACGCTTACCACGGTTGGTCTGGGAGCAAACAACCCTGCTGATAAAGCTGGTTTGTTCAACGGAAGCTACTCTGCTCTGGCTCAGGTTGCTTACAAGACAGACTTCTTCTCGATCGGTGCAACCTACGTCAACGCCTATCGTCGCGGCGCTATCTTTGATACTGGCGGCGGCGCACCCGTTGAAGGTACCACAGCAGGTAACTTTGCCTTTACTAACGTAGCAGGCAGCAAAGCCGGACAATTCACCTCAACAACAGTTAACGCGTTTGGTCTTTCGGGTTCTTTGAATTTGGGTAGAACCATCTCGCTGAACGCGTTTGGTACCTACGTCGAAGCGAACAAGCCTGGTGATGGTGTTGGTCGAGGCGAAATCTGGTCTTATGGGGTTGGTCTTGCGTTTGCTGATTTCCTCAAGAAAGGTAACCTACTAGGGTTGTCTGCTGGGGTTGAGCCATATCTGGGTAACTCCAGAAAGTTTGGTCAGGGCACAAACGTCCAACCGCTTCACTTTGAAGCCTTCTACAGATACCAACTGAGCGATAACATCTCGATCACGCCTGGTGTCATCTATGTCATTAACCCTGCTCAGGGTAATGGAGACACCGATGCTCTGATTGGTACGCTCAGAACGACCTTCACGTTCTAGTAGCTGCTGATAGTGGCTGCTCGTAGAGTGTTTCGCAAGCTTCCTGACGAAGTTTTAACGATTCAACTTTTGTAAGCTCTTCCTTCTGGGAGAGCTTTTTTTTGAGAAGAATGTTTTCGTGTGGTCGTAGTGCTTGTAACTGAAAATTCAAAAATTTTCCTGTTTTTCCAACTCGATCGCTAAAAACTGGTTCTGAAAAGGTGTATATCTTTAAAGTTACGTTAACCATCGTCTCTGATAATGGTTGGAGAAATGGGTAAGCGCTTTCTAATGACCGAGCTAAAGGTGACTGAGCTAAAGGCACTCCAGAGGTTATCTCTGAGGTTCGCTTGCACTGTTCTTAAGCGGTTTCACCCTTAAGAATTTCTAGCTGGTCGGTCAGTCAGCATTGCCTTGATGGCTTTTCTGTCCATAGATTCGTTTGTATTTAAGGTGTGAGTGTGAAAGCAATGATGTCGAAAACTATTTGGAAGTCTCTGCTAGCGGCTCCAACCCTCCTGGGTGCTACTGTTGTCGCTTCTGCGATCGTGGGTTCTAATGCGGCTGTGAATGCTGCCGAAACGGCTACTGCTGCACCCAAGGCAGCGACTGTTGAGCTTACTGCTAGCCAAGCTCCTCTGCCTGAAAGTCCAGCAATTGTTGCTGATGCTTCGGTTTCGCAAGCTCAGCCAACTGCTCCTACAGCGTCTTTGAATCAGGTCGCTGGTTATAGTGAAGGCGCTGCTTCTACAGGGATTGTTGGTCAAGTCACTTCGGTCTCACAGCTCTCAGACGTAAGACCAACTGATTGGGCGTTCCAGGCACTGCAATCGCTGGTGGAACGCTACGGCTGTATTGTGGGCTATCCTGACAAGACCTACCGTGGCAACCGGGCGTTGAGCCGCTATGAGTTTGCGGCTGGCTTGAATGCCTGCATGGATCGCATTAATGAACTCATTGCCGCTGGCACCGCTGATCTGGTGAAGAAAGAAGACTTGCTGGCGGTACAAAAGCTGCAAGAAGAGTTTGCGGCAGAGCTGGCAACCCTCCGTGGTCGTGTGGATGCGCTAGAAGCGCGGACAGCGACTCTGGAGAAACAGCAGTTCTCTACCACCACGAAGCTGGCTGGAGAAGTGGTCTTTGCTGTTGCCGATACCTTTGGTGATCGGGCTACCCGCAACGGTCGCAATGGTTTTCTTGCTGGCGTGAACGCGGGCAACGAAGGTCGTTTAGAAGATGATCAAACGCAAACTACTTTTGCCAATCGTGTTCGTCTAAACTTTGATACAAGCTTCACGGGTAAGGATCGGCTGCGGACTCGTCTACAAGCTGGTAACTTTACGTCCTTCAGCGGTGCCTTCACCGGCACTAACGAAACCCGTCTGGGGTTTGATGATGGTGGCAATAATGCCTTTGGGATTGATGAGCTGTACTATCGTTTCCCACTTGGCGATAACCTCCGTGTTCAGGTTGATGCTGTCAAGAACGAGTTCTACGATGGTCTCGTCACTAGCCTTAGCCCCTTTACACCCAGTGGTGCCGGAGCGTTGTCTCGTTTTGGACGACTCAACTCAACGCTGCGAAGTGGTGCAGCGGGCGCTGGGCTTACGTTTGATTACAAGTTTGGTCCTGCGTTGAGCTTGCAAGGTGGTTTCACATCGGATACCGACAGCAACGACCCAAGCCCTAAAAATGGTCTATTTAATGGTGCTTACTCCGCGATCGGGCAAGTGGTCATTAGACCAGCCAAGCCCCTTGAAATTGCGTTGTCCTACGTTCGTTCTTACTACCCCGGTGGTAATGTCAACGTATCGGCAAGCACGGGTAGCGCCTATGCGTCTACCCCATTCACCGCTAATCCTACATCGGTTGATACCTTTGGTGCCCAGGTAAACTTCCGCCTGAGTCCTCAGTTTATTATTGGAGGCTGGTTTGGCTACTACAAAGCCTATCAGGGGCGGAGTAGCAATGAGGCAGAGATTTACACTGGCGCTGTCTATTTAGCATTTCCTGATTTGGGTAAGAAAGGCAACCTGGGCGGCATTATCGTTGGTGTTCCAGCGAAGGTGACTGGCAACGATTTCCGCAATGCTGCGGGTATTCGCCGCTATGACGACGACACCACATTCCATGTGGAAGCCCTGTATCGCTATCAACTGACGAACAACATTGCGATTACACCTGGTGTCATTGTGCTCTTCAACCCAGAAGGGAACAACGACAACGCGACTCAATATGTTGGCGTGCTTCGGACGACCTTCACGTTCTAAGTTGTTAGGTCACTGAATCAAATCCATCGAAAAGCCCCGCGTGAGCGGGGCTTTTTTGCGTCTAGCCGTATGTTGCTGATCAGGCTTAAAGGGGCACTGTGATGAGCGTTAAGTGTGCGCATTGAGAACGTCCGGATCGCGTGGAGCAGACGCGTAAGGTGAGTAGGGTTAGAACACCCTGAGTGCATTCACCAACCTGTATGTGATGTCTGTATCTCAATGCGAACGGTGTGGAGGAGAGGGTTAACCATGTTAAATCAGTCTTGGAAAAGGTTGCTGGTAGCTCCAGCACTTCTGAGTGCTACGGCGGCAGCGTCTGCGATCGCGGGTAACAGTATCGCTGTGCAAGCGGCTGAAGCGACGGATGCTACTTTACCAGCGGCAACGATTGATCACGCTACGGATGTGGCGAATGCAGTGTCTTTGCGTCCGACAAACCAGGCGACTGGGGTCAGCATTGCTGCCGCCTTGCCTCAACCATCGCCGCCTGCCTCGACCCTTGATCCAATGGCTGCCTATAGCGTCGAAGGCAGTGTAGTTGCACAAACGGTAGCGTCTGTGCAGTCGGTGAGCCAAACACCTGAGACGATCGCGTCAGACCCGTCACCTCAGCCAACGCCACCAACCGCAACGCTTAGTCAGATCGCTGCTTATACTGCTGAAGGCAACACGTCCACAAATATGGTTGGTCAAGTGACCTCTGTATCGCAGCTTTCAGACGTGAGACCGACTGACTGGGCATTTCAAGCGTTGCAATCGCTGGTTGAACGCTATGGTTGCATTGTGGGCTATCCCGATAAAACCTATCGCGGCAACCGGGCGCTCAGTCGCTACGAGTTTGCGGCGGGTCTCAATGCTTGTATGGATCGGGTGAATGAGCTGATTGCGGCTGGCACGGCTGATTTAGTCAAAAAAGAAGATCTGCTGGTTGTGCAAAAGCTGCAAGAAGAGTTTGCGGCAGAGTTGGCAACGTTGCGTGGTCGTGTGGATGCGGTGGAAGCACGAACGGCGACTTTGGAGAAACAGCAGTTCTCGACCACCACAAAGCTAAGCGGTGAAGTCATTTTCTCGATCGCAGATACGTTCGGCGATCGGGCGACCCGCACGGGCAACAATTCCTTCCTCGCTGTAAATGGTGTTAATGCGGGGAACGCGAATGCCTTGCGAAGGGATCAAACCCAGACGATCTTCAGCGATCGGGTACGGCTGTCGCTTGATACCAGTTTCACTGGCAAGGATCGTCTGCGGACTCGACTACAGGCTCGGAACACCACTCCCTTTAACGGTGCTTTTACAGGCACCAACGAAACCCGCCTGGGATTTGACGGCAACGAGGGCAATGCGGTTCAAATCGACAAGCTGTTCTACCGCTTCCCGTTGGGTGACAAACTCACCGTCCAAATTGATGCACTCAATGATGAGCCTCAAGATGGAATGATCAGCAGTTTGAGTCCTTTTGAGAGTAGTGGTGCGGGAGCCGTATCTCGCCTCGGACGCTTCAACTCGTTCTATCGGCTCAGCAACCCTAATAACCCTGGCTCTGCTGGCGTTACATTTGCTTACAAGTTTAATGATGCGGTGAGATTAGAGGGCGGTTATCTTTCCGGTGTCAGCAGCAACAACCCTTCTGCTAAGGGAGGTTTGTTTAACGGCTCCTATGCTGCGATGGCTCAGGTTGTTCTTCAGCCTAGTCAAGCATTAACGTTGGGTCTTGCCTATGCTCACTCGTATTACCCTGGCACTGAGCCAAATGGTGGCAAAGTTAACCTCACAGGCAGTACGGGTACTGACTACGCCTCCAACCCCTTCAACGGTGCCGCGACAGCAGCAGACTCCGTTGCAGCTTCTGTACAGTTTAAGCTTAATCCTAAACTCATCATCGGTGGCTGGGCATCCGCCTCGTTTGCTCATCAAAGCAGCAACAGCAATAACGCAACGATCTTAAGCGCAATGGGCTACTTAGCCCTCCCAGATTTGGGTAAGAAAGGCAACCTGGGCGGCATCCTGTTCGGTATCGCACCAACCGTGATTGATACCGACTTTATTAACGCGGCTGGCCTCCGTCGTGACGATCGTTCCACGCCCCTCCATCTGGAAGCCTTCTACCGCTACCGCCTGACGGACAATATCGCCATTACACCTGGTGTCTTTGTCTTGTTTAACCCCGAAGGAAACAACAGAAACGACACTCAAGTTGTTGGCGTTATTCGGACAACGTTCACGTTCTAGGTTGCTCAAGCTTCAAGCTAATTCATGAAAAAAGCCCCGTTTTGATGGGGCTTTTTTGTGCATGAACGTTGATGAGTGATTCTGTGTAGTAGTAATTGATGACAGCCCTGAGTTACAGCATCGGGTCTATGCATAAACAGCATAGGCTGCAAGCGCTTTTTAACTATTGAGTGTAAGATTTTAGCAAGTTAACCGTTAGGCTACGGCAATCTTGAATGGACTGCTTTAGCTGATGTGGTTAGCGTCATGAGTGTGAGGATTAAAATGATCATGTCAAACCAATTCTGGAAGCCTTTGCTGGCAGCTCCAGCGCTTCTTAGCGTTGCCGTTGTTGTTTCTGCGATCGCGACTATAGCTCCGGCTGCAAAAGCAACTGAAGCGGCTGATGCCCTTGTGCAACCCACGACTGAAAGGCAGACAGACAAAACTTTATCGGCACGCCCTGAAAGTCCGGTGCTGCTAGCAGAAGCTACCCCTGTACCCGCTCCACCGACAGTGCCTCTAAGCCAGGTGCTGATTTACGGCACAGAAGGCACCGTTCCCGCCAGTGCTGCAAGTCAAGTGACCTCGGTATCACAGCTATCGGACGTGAAACCCACTGACTGGGCATTCCAGGCGTTGCAATCGCTGGTTGAACGCTACGGCTGCATTGTGGGCTACCCCGACAAAACGTATCGTGGCAACCGCGCCACCACTCGTTATGAGTTTGCAGCAGGCTTGAACGCTTGCATGGATCGCATTAATGAACTCATTGCCGCTGGCACTGCTGATCTCGTCAAAAAAGAAGACTTGCTAACGGTACAAAAGCTGCAAGAAGAATTTGCGGCTGAGCTAGCAACATTACGTGGTCGTGTGGATGCTCTGGAGTCGCGGACGGCAACGTTGGAGAAGCAGCAATTCTCCACGACGACCAAGCTCACAGGCGAGGTGATTTTCACGATCGCCGATGCCTTTGGTGATTTCCCCAGACAGGGTGGCACCAATACGGTGTTTAACGATCGCATTCGACTCAACTTTCTCTCCAGCTTTACAGGCAAAGATCGCTTGAGAGTGCGTCTTCAAGCTGGTAATGCGACTCGGTTACTGAGCAATCCCACTATTCCTAACGCACAGGCAAACTACCAGCGCACCAACGAAGCAAACCTGCCCTACGACGGTGCTAACCCTGCGGCTGATGGAACGATCACTGATTCAAATAACGGCGGCAATAGCGTCTTTGTTGATGTCTTAGATTACCGCTTTCCGATCGGGAGCAATCTCACGGCGACGGTTTTTGCCAACGGTGCCCTGCATCACTACTATGCCGATACGGTGAACCCCTTCTTTGAAGGCAATGGTGGCGGTCAGAATGCCATCTCTCGCTTTGCTGAGCGCAACCCAATTTACCGCATTGGTCCCTTGGGCGCAGGTCTGGGTCTTAACGTTAAACTCAGCAATAATTTAAAGCTTGATCTGGGCTACCTTTCTAATACTGCCAGCAACCCTGGAGCGGATGGCGGACTGTTTGATGGTAATTTTTCAGCTCTAGCGCAGTTAGTCTTCAACACAGGTGGGTTCAAGCTCGGCTTGACCTATGTGCGTGGCTACGAGCGAAATACTCCAGGTTTGACGGCTGGTAACAACTTCAACCTGGGTGGCACGGGTACGACGTTCGCCAACTTGAATAATAATTCCCTGCTAAGAGGGCGATCGTTCCCCGTCGAAAGCAACTCCTTTGGGGTAGAAGCGTCTTTCCGACCCGCTCCTGGCTTTGTTGTGAATGGTTGGGTAGGCTATAGCGATGCAACGCTGATCGGCTTAGGCGATGCTGATATCTGGAACTTTGCGGTCGCGGTTGGCTTCCCAGATTTGGGTAAGAAAGGCAACTTGCTGGGCATTGTTGCGGGTGCAGAACCGACGCTGAGAGGCATTGATGTGGGTAACGCCAACCTAAGCCCAGCGTTTGCCAGCCGGAGTCAGGATTTTGCTTACCACATCGAAGTCTTCTACAAGTACCAGTTGACAGATAACATTTCAATCACACCCGGACTCATCTATCTTCCCAACGTGAACCAAAACGCCGGGATTCCGGGTGTCAACGACAATGAAGACGTGTTCGTTGGGGTTTTACGCACCACCTTTACGTTCTAGCTGGGTGACGTTTGAGCTGTCCTGAAGGTATTTAGAATGTGGATTAAATAACTTCAACAACCTCAGCCGTTTACTTTTAAGGGCGCGGCATACCCTGTGGGAAGCAAGCTACGGTAAACAATTTTTGCCATTAACGAGAACCATCTGCCGAATGCCACGCCCCTACGCAGAGAATAACACCTTGATAAATTCTCATTCCTCAATGAATAGATCAGCCCTGCGATCGTGGGGCTGATTTGTTTTTGTTCATCCGAAAACCCCAGCGGAGAACCGTAGTATAATCGTATAGAAGGCAACTTCAACTATTGTTTATTAAAATTTAGCCGTGGAAATCTCAAGCAAAAACGAATATGCTATTTTGGCGCTCATTGAGTTAACGACCCATTACGCCAGTGGTGAACCGCTTCAGATTCGTCAGATTGCCGCGCAACAACAAATTCCCGATCGCTACCTGGAGCAATTATTAGCTACACTCAGACGGTGTGGCTTGGTGCGATCGCAGCGAGGGGCAAAAGGCGGCTACATTTTGGCTCGTGAACCCTGGAAGATCAATCTTTTCGAGGTGCTCCAATGCCTGGAGGGAGCCGAAGCTCAATCAGCAGAACCGCAGGTTGTGCCCAAAACGGTTGAAAGCGCCGTCATCTGGGATGTATGGCAAGAAGCGCATCAAGCCGCAAATGCCGTTTTACAGCGCTGCACCCTGCAAGACCTTAGCGAAAAATGCAACGCCCGACGACAACTCGACATCATGTATTACATCTAGACCCATGCGAATCGCTCAGAATATTACCGAACTCATTGGTCGCACACCGCTGGTGCAGTTAAATCGGATCCCCCAGGCAGACGGGTGTGTGGCACGCATTTTAGTGAAGCTTGAAGGGATGAACCCCTCGGCTTCAGTTAAAGACCGCATTGGCATCAGCATGATCGATGCCGCCGAAAAAGAAGGGTTGATCACACCGGGCAAAACCGTCTTAGTTGAGCCAACCTCAGGCAATACAGGGATTGCCCTGGCGATGGCTGCCGCTGCCAAAGGCTATCGTCTGATTTTGACGATGCCAGAAACCATGAGTTCAGAACGGCGTGCCATGCTGCGAGCGTATGGTGCCCAACTGGAACTCACGCCAGGTATTGAAGGCATGAGCGGTTGCATTCAGCGGGCACAACAGATTGTTGAAACGCTGCCCAATGCCTACATGCTGCAACAGTTTCGCAATCCAGCCAATCCACAGATTCATCGCCAAACAACCGCAGAAGAGCTTTGGGATGATACAGATGGTCAAATTGACGCGATCGTGGCAGGGGTGGGCACTGGCGGCACCATCACAGGCGTTGCCGATGTCATCAAAACGCGCAAGCCAGAGTTTCGGGCGATCGCCGTTGAACCTGCTAACAGCCCCGTGTTGTCGGGTGGTCGCCCCGGTGCCCACAAAATTCAGGGTATTGGCGCTGGGTTTGTGCCGCCCGTGCTGAATGTCAAACTGATTGACGAAGTGATCACCGTTTCGGATGATGATGCGATCGCCTATGGGCGGCGCTTAGCTCGTGAAGAAGGGTTGCTGTCTGGTATTTCCAGTGGTGCCGCGCTGTATGCAGCTATCCAGGTCGGTCGTCGTCCTGACTATGCAGGCAAGCTCATTGTCATGATTCAACCGAGCTTTGGTGAGCGCTATTTGAGTACCCCGCTCTTCCAGGAATCTGAGCTAAACTTGCCCGCTATGCTGGGAGGGTAAGCCTGAAGCAACCGCATGAGGTCTGATCACTATCGCACTTTAAACGTTTCGCCGACCGCAACGCAGGCAGAGATTAAACGGGCGTATCGGCAGCTAGCAAAGCAGTTTCACCCCGACAGCAACCGGGAAACGGCTAACCACGAAAAGATTGCCAGGGTCAACGCCGCCTACGAGGTGCTGGGAGATCCTGACCACCGTAAATCCTATGATCAGCAGCTCCAGTACCTGACACAACTGGAAGACGCTGGTTTCTCTACAGGGCGAGGGAATCGGCAGCAGCGGACGGCTGACGCTCAGGCGCGGTACCGTAAACCGCAGCAGACAGCTCAGCAGGCTGACGCGCATCTGGAACAGTGGTTGACCCAAATCTACGCGCCTGTCAGTAACCTAATACAGCAAATTCTCAAGCCTTTAAAGGAGCAAATTGACAATCTTTCTGCTGATCCCTTTGACGATGCGCTGATGGCGGATTTTCAGGAGTATTTGGAAGATTGCCGCGATCGCCTTCATCGCGCCGAAACCATTTTCCAGTCTCTTCCCAACCCCAAAACACTGGCAGGCGTTGCTGCCCACCTTTATTACTGCTTAAACCAGGTGGATGATGGCATTGAGCAGCTAGAGTTTTTTACGCTCAACTACGACGACTCGTATCTGCACACTGGACAAGAGTTGTTTCGGATCGCGGCTGGGTTGCGCCGAGAAGCACAGGCAGCGGTGAAGGAAGTCGTTTGACGGCTACCAGTGGTGTGTGCGATCGTGCTATACTGAGCAAGCAAACCGGGGCGTAGCGCAGCTTGGTAGCGCACTACTTTGGGGTAGTAGGGGTCGTGAGTTCGAATCTCGCCGCTCCGATGGCAAAAACCCTCTCAATGAGAGGGTTTTTGCGTTTTAAAGCAAGCTGGGTCTAACATCAGTTTGGAGTTGAGAGCGCTGAGGCAGTGCTGATCGGCTAAAACACCGCAAACATGTTGAGGAGAGCTTGACGTAAGCAACGATGGCATAGGGGTTTCAGCTTATCTCGAACTCGGCTTAATCTAGGGGCTGTCATCAATCAATACTACACATTGCTTGCAGGAAGGGTTCCAGCCCCTAGCCTGGTGCGCGGGGACGGGCGTGACACTGCTGATATTGCAAGGTTTCGGAGCCAATTGATCACACGCCCTAGATTGCAGCGCTATACAACTTTGAGTGTGCTCAGTCTGCTCAAATCAGCTAGATGCAAGAGGTCTTTTACAAGGCACGGACTATCAATTTCTTACGGTGTTATGCCGGGTCGTTTAGCGCCTCTGCACCTTCAGCAACCTTCTCATGTCATTGCACGGTGGCGATGCGTCCGATGAAGAGAATTTTTCCGGTGGGACGATCGAGGGGCGAACCGGTGGATGGCTCCAGGGTGATTTCAAACAACTGCCCTGCTTCTAAACCGGGGAGACGATCGGCTGGAATTTGCACCGGGCGATCGCTGGGTAACAAGCCTAGAGAGGTGGGTTTCTTCGCCTGCACGGGTTTTGTCCAGAGCTGAAGCGCGCGGTCAGGGTCAACGGCTGGCTTTGCGACAGGAATGACTTGCAGTTCGCCTGCACGATCGCCCTGCACCACCCAGCCAGCGCTTTTATCAGCAGGGGATTGCAAAACGACAACATAAGTAGGGGCTTGCTGCGTTGGTTTGGAAAACGTTGTCACCGCCAGAAGGACAGAAGCAGCAGCGCCGATCGCGGTGGTAAAGCGCCAGAATGCCAGTGTTTCCCAAAAGGGAGAACGGCGAGGCGGCGAGACGGCTGTTTGCACAGGTGCAGGCAAACGGCGTTCAATCTGGCTCCACAGGTCTGGGGATGGTGTGACGGGTGATGCCAGTGCCACCATGCCCAATAAGCGCTCTTCCCAGTAGTGGACGGCTGTTCGCAACTCGTCATTGGTGGTCATCAGGCGCTCGATCGCGGCGGTTTCCTCCGCCGTCAGCACACCGAGGACATATTCACCCGCCAACCCCCAAAGCTCATCACGGTCTTGTAAATTCCAGTCTTGTGCATTCATTGCAAACACTCTCGCAGTGCTAAAAGCCCCCGCCGAATCCAGGACTTCACCGTACCCAGCGGCACTTCAAGCTGCGCCGCTATCTGTATGTGAGTGTACCCATCCATGTAAGCCAGTAGGATGCTCTGTCGTTTTGGTGATTCCAGTTGCTCCAGGCATTGCTGCAACTCTTTGGTTTCTGCCAACCGTGAGAGATTGTCTAGCAAATCTGGGGTGGCAGGCGATCGATTGGCAATGAGCGTTTCGTCTACCGCAATCTCGCGGGAGGCTTTTCGCAAGGCATCCAGCGCACGATACCGCACGATGCTAAAGATCCAGCTACGGGCTGTACCACGGCGGCGATCGAACAGGGCGGCTTTCTGCCAAATCTGCAAGAAGGCATCTTGTAGCACCTCGTCTGCCAGATCGCGCCGTCGCACGATGCGGAGGGCAACTCCCAATAGTTGACTGGCTTCCTGGGCATAGATTTGATGGAGCGCAGCACGATCGCCCTGAGCACAGGCATGGAGGGCAGATTCACAATTAAAGCTGGGGGCTGGAGGAGAGGAGGCCATCAAACAACTTGAGCATAGATGGTAGACAACGGGCAAAAACGATATGCACTTATCATGCCATTCTTGATGGCTCTATCAGCATTACGCACGACACGGCTAAATCGATGCAATATTCTTCTCGATCGCTCAACCTTCTTTTAGGTCTTACGCAAACCTCGGAGGTTTTAACCAAGCATCAAGCATCGCAGCCAACGTTTTGGCTTAAATCTCCGAGGTTTTAGTCAAAATACGTCAGTCCTGTTTACGTCTGCCCTCTGCCTTCTGCCTTCTGTCTTCTACCTGTTCGCAACTGTTCTTCACTCGATTAGAAACCGCCATAGACCAAAAATCTGAAGTGTTGACGAGTGAAATTAAAGCTTTGACAGGTGTGCATTAAAGTTTTCATAAACAGTCGAAATCATCCCTGCAATTCTACGGAGAGTGTGACAAAATTCTCTCAAGAAAGTAGTTCGGTTAGATGTTGATTTGATCTCGGGTTGATCTCAGCACACACGATCGCAGGTTTTTATGAAAACAGTTTCTCCTTTGGGCGTGCAAACACGTCCTGTTTCGCCTGTCTGCCTGACGTTTCAGCCTTCACCATCACCAACTACCGACACGATGGTAGTCATCGATCCTTGTCTTCCCAACTACACTCATTTAGCTGCGGGGGGTGTTAAAGGCACAGCGATACTTATCCTTAATCCTCGCCTGGACGGTGTTGCACAAATTACAACGGCGCTCTCAAATCATCCCCATCTCAGAAATTTACACTTAGTTTGTCATGGCGCACCGGGTTGCCTTTATCTGGGCGATGGACAGTTGAGTCTGGAAACACTAGAGAACCATGCGTCTCAATTGCAAAGTTGGTTTCCCCATCGCAAGTCTCAGCTTTTTCTCTATGGCTGCAACGTAGCGGCAGGGGATGCGGGAGCCGAGCTGATTGAACGCTTGCAGACGTTGACAGGGGCTGCGATCGCGGCATCAACAACCCCGATCGGTCACTCCTCCTTGGGGGGCAACTGGCACTTGGATGCAACGACCCGTGACATGGATGTGGCGGTGTGCTTTCAGGATGACGTTATGCAGACATACCCTGCCGTCCTTGCGGCGGGCGATCTGGATACGAGCTTTGGTAGTGGCGGTAAGGTGACAACCAGTTTTGGTGCTTCGGCAACGAGTTACGGCATCACCCTCCAGCCCGACGGCAAGATTTTGTCCACTGGTGCGGTTGGCTCAAGCAGTAGTAGCGTGTTTGCGCTCACTCGCTACAACCTGGATGGCAGTCTAGACACGACCTTTGGCAATGGTGGCAAAGTCACAACCGATATTTACACCCCACCGACCAGTTATCCCTATGGCAATGATGCGGATGGGGGCATCACTGTCTTAGTGCAACCAGATGGCAAAATCGTGGTTGTGGGTGGCACCACCAATGTACAAAGAGCAGCACCAGACTATGCCCTCATTCGTTACAACAGCGATGGCAGCCTGGATAGCAGTTTTGGCAACGGTGGCAAAGTAACAGGCTGGATCGGTGGCTATGCCAACAGTGTCAGTAATGCCTTTCTGCAAGCTGACGGCAAGATTGTGGTGGCGGGCGACAACACCTATAGCCGATCGGGTGACTTCTTTCTCGTTCGCTATAACAGCAACGGCAGCTTTGATACCAGCTTTGGCAACGTCCCTCCACCTGGAATTGGTTCGGTCTCAGGTCCCGCAGCGGTGATAACGGATGTTAACTACCGGGATATTTCTGATGATGTCCTACAGCAAGCCGATGGCACCATTCTTGTTTCTGGCATTTCCCGCGTTGATCTACTGAGTGGTGGCATTGATACGATGAGAAGCCTGACACTTTTGCGTTATGGCTCGAATGCGGGTCTTGATCCTACCTTCGGCAATGGGGGTGTTGTCACCACAAGCAGCTTTATCCCGCCCAATAGTTTTGCCTTTGATGATGCGTCTGAAAGCCGGATGGCTGTAACACCGGATGGCAAGATTGTCGTGATCGCCAACGGTAGTTCTGGCAGCGGCAGAAGTTTTGTCTTACTCCGTTTCAACAGCAACGGTAGCCTGGATACGAGCTTTGGGACGGGTGGTCGTGTCATTAGCTCCAGTCTCACAACCAGTAGTGGGGTAGCGATCGATGCCACGGGCAAAATTGTGGTGACAGGGCAGAGCAATGGTGATTTTGCCCTGATTCGCTACAACAGTGACGGCAGCCTGGATACGGGCTTTGGCAGCAGTGGTAAAGTCGCAACAGATTTTGGCACCAGCAGCGATAGCCCGTCTAAGCTCGTCATTCAAGCAGACGGCAGAATTGTGGTCACAGGGTCAGCCAACGGTAGTTTTGCTCTGGCTCGCTATGACGGTAGCAGTGGGGTCAGTCCCGTCAACAATGTTCCCACTGACATCGCGTTCAGGGGTCGCACATTTATTCCAGAAAACGTCCCGGTGACACCCATTCAGAGCGCTTACTCGGTTGCGCTGACGCTGGGGACAACTGACCCTGATCCAACCGATCTGCATACCTACACCCTGGTTGCTGGAGCAGGGGATGCGGATAACACTGCCTTTATCATTGATGGATCGCTGCTGATTCCAACCCAAACCTTTGATTTTGAAACGAAATCTAGCTACAGCATTCGGGTGCGGACAGACGATCGCAGAGGCGGTATTTTTGAGAAAGCACTCACGGTTGCCATTTTCGATGTTTCCGATTCACCCGTAGTGCCAAACGGTGCGCCAACCGACCTCAGCGTGAGCAGCACGACTATCGCTGAAAATTTAGCCGCGAATACGATCGTGGGTACCTTGAGTACCGTTGATCCTGATGCTGGGGATACCTTTACCTACTCGTTCGTTACAGGCACTGGCAGCGACGATAACGCGTCCTTTGACCTGTCTGCAAATACGCTTCGCACCAGCCAAGCCTTTAACTTTGAGGCAAAGTCCGCTTACACGATTCGGGTGCGTACTGATGATGGTAAAGGTGGCAGCTTTGAAAAAGCGTTAACCATCAATGTGCTTGACGTGAACGAGCAGCCCGTTGTAACCACGGCGATCGCCAATCAAACAGCGACGGCTGGTACGGCGTTGCGTTTCGTTCTGCCTGCAAATCCCTTCTCTGATCCAGATGCAGGCGATGCGCTGACCCTGAGTGCTTCCCTTGCCAATGGTAATGCTCTACCGACCTGGCTCAGCTTTGACCCAACCAGCCTCACCTTCAGTGGCACGCCGACCAGTAGTAATGTCGGCACCTTGAATTTACTGATTAAAGCCACCGATCGCGCGGGTCTCTCTACTGCGACGGGCTTTAACTTGACCGTCAATGGCAGTAATAGCAATCAAGCACCGACCAGTCTGAGCTTGAGTAACGCCACGATCGCCGAAAATCTACCTGCCAATGCAATTATCGGTAGCTTCACCACCACTGACCCCAATGTTGGCGATACCTTCACCTACAGCCTGGTTTCAGGAACGGGTGCAACCGATAATGCTGCCTTCACGATTGTGGGGAACACTTTGCGAACGACTCGATCGTTTAACTACGAAGCCAAATCCACCTACAGCGTGCGGGTTCGCACGGATGACGGTAAAGGTGGAGTGTTAGAACGGGTGTTTACGATTAGGATTAGCGATGCTAACGATGCCCCCCTTGTGACCACTCCACTCACAAACCAGAGGGCGACAGTCGGAAGAGCATTCCGCTACACGATACCTGCATCAACCTTCTTTGACGAAGATATGGCTGCCAACGATGACCTGGATTGGCTCACGCTCCGCGCCACCCTCAGCGATGGGCGTAGCTTACCCAGTTGGCTCAGATTTAACCCATCAACGGGTGTCTTTAGCGGCACACCCACCAGCGGCACGGTTGGCAGTCTCAGCATCGTCGTCAAAGCCACCGATACCAAAGGAGCATCCGCTAGCAGCAGCTTCACCCTTGTGATTCAGTGAGTGAGACCAATTTGTTTAGAGTATGCGACAGATCTGAACGGGTAAAAGGCGAAGGGGGAAACGGCAAAGGGCGGATGAGTATTCCCTTTCCCCTTTGCCCCGCTTCATCTGCCACTTGTTCAAATTAATAGGGCTTACGCAGGTCGGGCACTCGTACCAGACGATAGACCCCAGCGCGGCTGATTTCTTGATATTGATCAGGCTGTAAGCCAGATTGCTGTAGTGGTTTGTCTCCCGCAATGACGAGTGCGCCCGTGCGATCGCCCGCTTGCGATCGGAGATGATCCATCACCTTCGTAGGCGGACTGAGATAGGTCACATGCTGGCGGGTGTAAAACACCAGACTCGGCTTCTTGAACCCCAGCATGAGCAGATCTTCCGTGGGCTGCTTCGTTTGCACCGCGACCGCTGCCAGTTGCCGCAAGGGAAGTTGACGCTCCACATCGGCAATCAACACCAGCGGATGAACTACCAGGATGAGAAACGCCAGAAAGCCCAGCAGATTCGCAAACCACAGCCAGCGACTACGCCACAGCCAGAAACCGATCGCTGCGATCGTCGTCATCCCCCAGAGAACACCTCCAATAATGGGCAACTGTGCCTCCTGGATCTGCAACCCCAGATTTGGCATCCACGGATCATTGCCCAGCCAGTGAGGGCAGTACACGATCGCCGCCGTCATTGCGACTAGCAGAACGATGTTAAACCCGCCGCTAAGCAAGAATCCGGGTTGTCTGCGAGAATCTGTTCGGGTGATGTAATGAGTCCACAGCAGCGCCACCAGAATGGCAGCGGCAGGCATCAGCGGCAACGTATAGCTGAAGTATTTTGTGGTGGCGATCGTAAAAAAGCCCAAAATCACGACAAACCAGACCAGGGCAAACAGACCAAGCTGCTGGAACCGGGGCTGATCCTGCCAATAGCGACGTTGCAGCGGTTTGATGTGGGCGATCGCCGCTGGCAGGTAGGCTGACCAGGGTAAAAAACCCACCAGAATCACCACGATGTGAAAATACCACGGCCCTGCATGACGATTCACCACCTGGGTAAACCGCTCAACGTTGTGGTAGCCAAAGAACGAATCGATAAACGCTCTCCCGTTTGCCAGCGTCACCAGCACGTACCACGGCAGCGCAATGACCAGCACCACTAAGGCACCCCGCAGCAATCGCATTTCTCGCAGCACCACTTTCGCGTTGCCCACGTACAGCAAAAAGCCGCCAATAATCAGCCCTGGCAAGAGAATGCCGATCGGTCCCTTCGTTAGCACCGCCAGCGCCATCAACCCATAAAACGCAAAATACCAGCGCTTTTGACTGATCGGGTGATCGGGCTGAGCATATCCCAGAAAGAACGCCAACAGCGTCCCACCCATACACGCCGTCAGCAGCATATCCGCATAGCCCGTCCGTCCCCAGAAGAAGGTGTTGGGGTTGAGGAGGAGCATCGTTGCGCCGATCCAGGGAGTGAGAGGGGTGAGGAGTGAGGAGTGAGGAGTGTAGGGTGTAGGGTGTGGGGTATGGGGTATAGGGTCAGTTGAAGCACCAAACTCAGAATGTTCTACCTCTCCGCGTCTCTGCGCCTCTGCGGTTGCCCCCCCTGCCTCCTCTGCTCTCTCCACCTTCTGCCCTCTGCCCTCTGCCCTCTGCCTTCCGCTCCCTGCCTCCTGCCTTTCCCCCTCTACCCCACACCATTGCAGCGTGTAAAAGCACAAGAAAACGATCGCAACTGCCGCAAGTACCGATGGCAACCGTGCCGCAAACTCATTGACACCGAACACTTGAAACGCCATCACCATCAACCAGTAGATAAGAGGCGGCTTGTCAAATCGGGGTTCGCCATCAAAGGCGGGAGTCACCCAATCGCCCGTCAACCACATCTGGCGCGAGGCTTCGACAAACAGGGGTTCGGTTTCATCAATCAGCCCAATGCTGCCCACATGCCAGAAGAGTGTAATCACCGCGATCGCCAGTAGCCAGAGCCAGGGAAGCGCCCTCACCATTGCTGGATACCGCTTGCCATAGTCCTGTAGCGGCTGCATGACACGCGCAAATTTCACACCCATGCGTTTCTTCTGTTCAACATCTCGCGTTATTCAGACTCACTGTAGCGGGAAATAGGTGCAGGTGGGTTTTCTCCAGCTATGGTTTTTGGCGTGTCAGCAACACAAACCCGTCTGCACTGCCTAATGGTTGCACAGACGGTAGGGCAAGCTTTGCCGCCAGCACCTGTTCGACCAGCACATAGGGATAAGGATCACGCTGCCAATAGTCCGTGATGGCAGTCTCAGCGGTCGTTTGCACTATGCGCCGATCGCTGTAGAAGTTGAGCGACGGGCGACTATAGGGATACAGTGTCCAGATCGTGGCATCCGGCGGCGTGTGCTGTCGTACCAGAGCCGCTACAGGCTTCACCGGGTAGGACTCATCCAGTTCCCAGATCCAGTAGGGTGACGCGACAAAGAGCGCCAGCGATACATACATACCCCACAGCAGCACCAGCAAAAACTGTGAATCGCGCCGCCACAGCAGCACGATCGCCACCGTCAGCGTAAGGGCGATCGCACCCAGAATGATTGGTAAGCCTGCTTGAGAATAACCACCAACGGGACTGAAGTAGAAACACCCGATCCAGCCCGCGATCGCCACCAGACTCAGCAGTACGATCCAGGCGATCGGATAGCGGAGGCGATCGGGTTGACGCAAACCCACCAGGTCGGATGGGTGCCAAAGCTCCGCAAAAAAAGCTCCCACCGCAAGCGCCAGGGCAGGATAAACGGGCAGCACATACCAGGGCAATTTTGTACTCATCAGCGAAATTACGAGCAGGTAGCCAGCCGCCCACACCAGCACCAGCTTTGCCCAGCTCACATTCCGGTTTTCCCATGCCAAGCGAACGCTCTGAGGAAAAAACAGTAGCCACGGAAGGCTATATTTCACAATTTCGAGCAGGTAGTACCAGGGTGCGCCGCGATTGCCTTCGACAGACACCACGACTCGATCAAGCGATTGACCCAGCACACTCGTACTGACAAACGCTTGCCCGTAGTGCAACCATTGCGCCCAGTACCACGCAACTACAGGCACATTCCCCAGCAGCACTCCCAGCCAGACATAGATAGAGGTGAGCAGCCGTGGCGTATCCCAGGCAATGAAGGCGATCGCGATCGCGCCCAGCAGCAGCGCCACAATCCCCTTCGTCAGGCACAGTAGCCCAAATGCCAGCCCCACGCCCAATCCCCAGCGCAAATCCCGCCGTGATCGCAGTAGACAAAGGACGAGCAGCAGAAAAAAGCACAGCACCGCGCCATCCAGCATTGCCAGCCGTCCATGCCGCACCACAGGCAGCAGCGTCAGGTAGACCAATGCTCCAAAAATGGCAGGAATCCGACGGGAAAACAGTTCTCGCCCGATCGCATAGAGCAGCGCTACTGAAAGCGCAGTCAGGCTTGCTCCAGGCAAACGCGCCATCCACTCATTCACGCCCCCCAACCGAAACGCCAACGCCATCAACCAGTGCATCAAAGGCGGCTTGTTGAGGTACGGTTCACCCGCGATCGTCGGATGCAACCACACCCAGGAACCAGACGGCGATCGCCAGATGTCCCGTGCTACCTGTGCAACCGTCCCCTCATCCCAATCTCGCAGCGGCAGCGTGCCCAGATCTAACCCAAACAATACCCCTGCTGCTAGCAAAAGCCCCAGCAACCAGAAGCGATCGATCCATGCGGGGGCGATCGATCCATCGCTTGAGTTGTTCCAGGAAAACGGCTTACGGAGCATGGGCGGATGTAGGCGGTGAGAGGGGAGGCAAGGGGAGCAGGGGAGGCAAGGGGAGTAGGGGAGGCAGAAGGCAGAGGGCTAAAAGGTCTTAACAGTCGCCAGTGATTCAGTGAAACAGTCACCAGTGGACAGGCGTAGCATGACCGAAGGCTGGAAACTGCAAACTGATCGCTGTAGCTTGCTTCCCGCAGGGTTGACTGAAGACTGACCGCTGACCGCTATTTAACTCTGAACTCTTAATTCTTAACTCTTAACCCTCTCCCCCTTCCCCTCACTCCTCCCCCCGCTCCCCTCTTCCCTCATGGATCACGGGTACAAATCGTTCCAGCCACTTTGCTCCACTCAAAATTAATAAGGTCAAGAGTGTGCCAATGAGGCTAGTTTGCCATAAACCCAAGCTCGCAATCATGCCCAGAGCCGCCGTCACCCAAATAGCAGCAGCAGAGGTTAAACCTTTTACGCCCGGTTTACCTGACTTGGCACGCGATTGATGCACAATTTCACCCGCCCCTAAAAAGCCAACCCCGGTTGCCACGCCCTGGATTGCACGACTGGTTGCGTCGGCATGAACGGTGATGCCGATCGTCGTCATCATGACAAACAGGGCTGATCCCAAACTCACCAGCATATGCGTTCTCAAGCCACCTGCTTTACCCGCTATTTGCCGATTCAAGCCGATCGCCCCGCCAGAAAGAGACGCTAACAGCAACCGCCACGTCAAGCCCCACCAATCATCCGCATTCACCGCAATTACTTCTACAGGCATTGCCAATGAGACACCCTCATTTGAGAAGACACTTATTATAGGGTGAGGAGTGAGGAGGTGAATCGGTTGTTAGTTGTTGGTTGTTAGTTGTTGGTTATAAAGACCTGAAGCTTTGAGGCATATCAGAAATGGGCATACCAGAAAAGTTACTAGGGCGCGTCATCAATTAGCTCTGAAACCTTGCAGTATCAGCATCATCGCGCCCGCCCCAACATACCAAGCTAAGGCTGAAACCATTGCTGCAAGTCCTATGTAATCGTAATTTGTGACAGCCCCTAGTGTATGAGCCGTTCCTGACTCCTTCTAAAAACTAACAACTAAAAACCAACAACTCCTTTGCCTTCATCCCTCAATACCCGATCGGCAACGGTCGCGTACTGGGATTAATTTCTGGCTGGGCTGGTGGTGAAGGGCTGAGTACCTCCGGGGCAGGAGCGTCTGCACTATCGGGTGATTGGGAAACGATCGCAGGTTGCACCGCGATTGAAGCCGATGCGGTTTTAGAACTGTATGCCTGTGGCTGCTGAGCCAAAGTTTTTGAAAGAGGCTTCACTGCGCGTGCTTGCACCTGACGCACGGGAACCTTCCCTTTGGAATTGCGCGAGAGCCTGCCGCTACCCAGTGCCGCTTCGATCGCATCCAGCGCGATCGGCTTGGTAGCATCACCCGGCAGATCCACGACCACAAGATAGCCTGAAAAATTCTTGCCGCCTATACCTTCGAGAGCATTGAGAATTTTGGGCATGTCTGCCTGGATGAGTTGACCTTGCTCGTTGTAAAGCTCCAGCGCGGAGAGGCAGCCGATCGTGGGGTTCCAGTTGTAAGTATCGGGGTATTTGTCTTTGCCGCTGAAGAAATCGGGCGACTCACCAGAGCCGTGAATGCGAAAGAACGATCGTCCCGCTCTACCTGCCCAAAAACTTTCTTGAATCGACCAGTGGTTCCGCCAGGAGGGGGGTAGCAAGCGCTTGTAATTCGCCAGACTGCCCCTAAACGGACCTGACTTTCCGGGCACAAACTGCTTGGCACCCGGTTCAAACGGCACAAAGAGATTCACCAACGCAAACTGACCATACGCCCTAAAAAATTCGTCATCGGGTTGAGGCACTTTGCCTTCAATGCGGAAGATCCCTTGAGGCGTTTCACCTCGGATGAAATTCCAGCTCAGACCGTGAATCGATCGCAGAAGCAGAGGCACCGACCAGAGTTGACCATTCTGCTGCCGCACAAACTCGCCCTTGCGATCTTTCAGGACGGTCTGGCAGAGCACGGCACGATTTTGCTGACACAGAACGTACATCTGCAACTGATTGGGGGCGATCGTCCAGTTGAGCAAATCTTTGAGGGGTGGCACGGGGCTAGGTGAAATCAACTCAGCCATCTCACGCAGGGTTGTCTGCAACGAAACGTTTCCAGACCAGCGGGGAAAGCGCGCCTTGACCCGTCCCACCAGCGGTTGAATTTGCTCTGGCTCTAAACCGCCTTTACCAAGCCCAGACAGTGCCATTGCCACCCATTCAGGATCAGGGCTGCGATCGATCAGTTGGCGAAACTGCTCACCAATGCTGGTATAGCGGTTGGGGTTGCTTAAATACAGTTGGGTGCCCACTCGTGCGGCGGCATCGATCGTGCGCTTTTGCGAGTCGGATAAGCCAGGACGTACCGCCATCGCCAGCACTTGCTCGATTGTGCTGGCAACAAACTCTTCTTGGGGCTGCACAACTGCTGTTGTCCATAGTAAGTTGCGCCAGTATTTTTCGTTCTGGTTGGTAACGGGGTAACGATTGAGATCAAAATTCTCCGGCAGAATTTGGCGCTGCTGCTCTTGCCGTTGCTGTGCTCTAAACTCAACGTTTGCTTGTACCTGTTCGCGGTTGTCGCCAGCCAACACCTGAGGGATATCTGCGTTCGATCGCAGCGCTGGTTTAAACGCCAGCCCAGCACCTAACACCAACATACCTACCACTCCAGCCGTGCCATAGCGTTGGAGCGATCGACGATTGAATTTGAGTGAGAAGCGTTTCATCAGAGCCTAAAAGGTATCAGAGGACACAAAGCGATGATGTCGTCAAAAGAGTTCCCTATTTTCTAGCATTCCCCAGCGATGAATCCGAGGATGTGCAAAATCTTAAAACGTATTAGAAACGAAAAATTGAACCGAAAAATTGCGCCACGGCTGAGCCCAAAAAGCAGGGCATCGTTGGGAACATTGTCATAGCTTTGAAATTCTTCACAAACAGAGATGCCATGTTACCATCTGGATGGTCAGCGTCGCTCTATGGCATCTGTTGATCACATTCTCGGTGGTGGAGGAGATTAATAGAAATGCAAAATGGCATTTCGTCGGGTTTTGCAGGCACACAGTCTGCCAGTGCTCAGCTTACGACCGCACAGTTACAGCGCAGTCATCCTGAACCGATTCGGGTCGGCGTGATTGGGGTTGGTAACATGGGTCAACATCATACTCGCGTTCTGAGTATGTTGAAAGACGTTGAGCTGGTTGGTGTGTCTGATGTTAATGTCGAACGTGGCATTGATACGGCTAGCAAGTATCGAGTGCGCTTTTTTGAAGATTACCGCGACCTATTGCTACACGTCGATGCCGTCTGTGTGGCTGTCCCAACACGGCTGCATCATCAAGTGGGGATGACCTGCCTTCAAGCAGGCATTCATGTGTTGATTGAAAAGCCGATCGCCGCCAGCATTGCCGAAGCCGAATCGTTGGTGAACGCCGCAGCAGCATCACAATGTATTTTGCAAGTGGGACACATTGAGCGGTTCAATCCAGCCTTTCAAGAACTGCATAAGATTCTTAAAGGTGAGGAACTGCTGGCGTTGGAAGCACATCGGATGAGTCCCTACTCCGATCGTGCCAATGATGTGTCGGTGGTGCTGGATCTGATGATCCACGACATCGATCTGCTGTTAGAGTTAGCCGCATCCCCCGTTGTGAAGCTCACCGCTAGCGGTAGCCGTGCCTCCGACTCTGGCTTCTTAGATTACGTCACCGCAACGCTGGGCTTTGCCAACGGTATTGTGGCAACGCTCACCTCTAGCAAAGTCACCCATCGCAAAATTCGACGCATTGCCGCCCATTGCAAAAATTCGCTCACCGAAGCGGATTTCCTCAACAATGAGATCCTGATTCATCGCCGCACTACATCCAACTGCATGACCGATCACGGGCAGGTGCTCTATCGGCAGGATGGCTTGATTGAAAAGGTCTACACCAGCAATATTGAACCACTCAACGCTGAGCTGGAACATTTTGTTGGGTGTGTGCGGGGTGGTAATCAGCCATCGGTGGGCGGCGAACAAGCACTCAAAGCCCTGCGTCTTGCCAGTCTGATTGAGCAAATGGCGCTGGATGGGCAGGTCTGGCAACAAAAGGATGCACAGCTCCATGAATTTTCTCAAGCTGTTGCCGTTTAGGTGCGATCGCTGAGGATCGTGGATTAATTAACCTGAACCACTTCCCGTCTGTAGGGACGTTACATGTAACGTCCCTACAGAAAGAATTACTAAATGTTCGATCTTATTTAATCTGAATGCTCCAGCTTACTGGAGAGTTAACCATCAGGGTCGGGCGGCTGCCTAACCCTCTTTAATCACTCTGACTGGAGGCAATTAGAACCCGGCATTCAGCCGCATCCTGCCGCCGTTGCGCCGAAACGTGCCGCCAGATGTTTACAGCAATGGTATAGCTTCTGTTCTATCGGGATGGTATGAAACGTTCCGACAGAATGTTATGTAAATTCTTCGTCTTACCCCTTGACTGTCCAGTGGACTGGAGACTTCAAGATGGGATAATGACGCATCAAAGGATTTGAAGCATGACGATTGAACTCACCGTTTCTAATATGGCTTGCTCTGCATGTAGCAATACCATCACCCATGCCATTCAGTCGATCGACCCTGCTGCCTCTGTGCAAGCTGATCCCAAAACTAAACTCGTTGTGGTTGAAACACAAACGCCTGAAGCAACCGTGAAAGAGGCGATCGTGGCGGCTGGTTATGCTGTTGCGTGAGCAAGGTATCGACAATGGAAACCGTTAACCTCAAGCTGCGAGGCATGAGTTGTGCCGCCTGTGCCAATAGCATCGAGCGCGCAATTCGTGCTGTACCAGGAGTCAGCGCCAGCAGTGTAAATTTCGGGGTCGAGCAGGGCACGGTCACCTATGACCCGCGAAAGACGACCGTAGAAGTCATTCAAAACGCGGTGAAGGATGCGGGCTATGTGGCTTCGCTGCAAGAGGAGGAGTCGATCGGAGAAGATGCGGCTGAAAAAGCGGCTCGTGCTGCCGAAACCCGTGCTCTGAATCGGAAAGTTGGAGTTGGGGCGATCGTCAGCCTCATTCTGGCGATCGGCTCACTGTCGGCAATGACAGGACTGAAGCTACCGTTCATTCCTGGTTGGCTGTCAAATCCGTGGTTTCAGCTTATGCTCACGGCTCCTGTCCAATTTTGGTGCGGCTACTCTTTTTACCGCAATGCCTGGAAAGCCTTGAAGCGCCATGCCGCCACGATGGATACACTCATTGCGCTGGGGACGAGTGCCGCCTATTTCTACTCGGTGTTTGCAACGCTGTTTCCCCAATTTCTCCTCCATCAAGGCTTGATGCCAGAGTTTTACTACGAGACAGCGGCGATCGTCATTACGTTGATCTTGCTGGGGCGACTGTTTGAAGCCCGCGCACGGGGGCAAACCTTAGAAGCCATTCGCAAATTGATTGGGTTACAGGCGAGAGAAGCACGCATTATCCGGAATGGACAAGAGATGCAAGTGCCCATTCAGGACGTGCAAATTCATGATGTCGTGGTGGTGCGCCCCGGTGAAAAGATTCCTGTGGATGGCGAAATTGTCGAAGGGATCTCGACGATCGACGAATCGATGGTCACGGGCGAGAGTGTTCCCAGCAAGAAGCACGTAGGCGACGAGGTGATTGGAGCCACCCTGAATAAAACAGGCAGCTTCAAATTTCGGGCGACTCGCGTGGGCAAAGACACGGTGCTGGCGCAAATTGTCAAATTGGTGCAGGAGGCTCAGGGTTCCAAAGCGCCCATCCAGCGATTAGCCGATCAGGTGACGGGTTGGTTTGTCCCCGTTGTCATCGCTATTGCGATCGCCACCTTTGTCATCTGGTTTTTGACTATGGGCAATCTCACCCTGGCGTTGATCGCTACGGTGGGCGTGCTGATTATTGCCTGCCCCTGTGCGCTGGGTTTAGCCACGCCTACATCGGTCATGGTGGGGACGGGCAAGGGCGCAGAGAACGGCATTTTGATCAAAGGTGCAGAAAGCTTAGAACTGGCGCATCAAATCCAAACGATCGTGCTGGATAAAACGGGCACCATCACGCAGGGCAAACCCACCGTAACGGATTTTGTCACCACCCAAGGCACCGCGAACCGCAACGAGCTAAAACTGCTGCGCCTGGTGGCATCGGTAGAGCGCAACTCAGAACATCCCCTGGCAGAAGCGGTAGTGAACTATGCCAAAACGCAACAGGTAGAATTCGCCACCGTGCATGATTTTGAAGCAATTGCAGGCAGTGGCGTTCGGGGCATGGTGTCCGATCGACGGGTGCAAATTGGTACGCAACGATGGTTTCATGAATTGGGTATCCCTACCGAAGCGCTGCAACACGAGAGGGATCGACTAGAAGCGATCGGCAAAACGGTGATTTGGCTGGCTGTTGATGGAGAAGTCCAAGCCATCATGGGCATTGCCGATGCCATTAAACCTTCGTCTGCTCAAGCTATTCGAGCCTTACAGCGCTTGGGGTTAGAGGTGGTGATGCTGACGGGCGATAATCGTTCCACGGCTGAGACGATCGCCCGTGAAGTCGGCATTTCTCATGTCATTGCGGAAGTGCGTCCTGACCAGAAAGCTGATGTCATTGCATCCCTACAACGTGGGAAGCCTGACACCCGTACCAACTTTAAACAGGCAAAAGTCAGGCATCCACAGGCTCGGATTTTAGCAATGGTCGGCGATGGCATTAATGATGCACCTGCTCTCGCTCAAGCAGATGTGGGCATTGCGATCGGCACTGGAACCGATGTGGCGATCGCCGCCAGTGACATCACCCTCATTTCTGGCGATCTCCAGAGCATTGTCACCGCCATTCAACTCTCCCGCGCCACGATGCAAAATATTCGCCAAAATCTCTTCTTCGCCTTTATCTATAACGTGGCAGGCATTCCGATCGCCGCTGGTATTTTGTTTCCGTTCTTTGGCTGGTTGCTGAGTCCCATCCTTGCGGGTGGCGCAATGGCGTTTAGCTCAGTTTCAGTTGTCACCAATGCCCTGCGGCTACGAAAGTTTCAGCCCAAAGCAGCTACATAGATTCAGAGGGTGTGTGTGGTAGTGTGCAGATGAAACCGATTCAACGTTGCAGGAGATTGAAGCATGGTCAGTAGAAAAATGATCTTCAGGCTTGCAGGATTGGGTCTCCTCCTCGCTGCAAGCACCATCCTTCCCTCCTTACAAGATAGTGCCAACGCTCAAATGCCGATGGCAATGCCTGCATCAGAACCCCATCAACCGTTACATCGTCTTGAGCAACCTTTGGGGCTAAAAATTGGGGTAGCGGTTGGTGGTGCAGCCCTCATTGGACTGGAACTGTGGTGGTTTATGTTTAGCAAAAAGCAGGTGCAGAAGGCAGGAGAGATGAAGGATGAGGGATAAAGGATAAAAAGCTGACCGCTGACCGCGCAATCAACTCCTCACTCCTCACTCCTCTCTGTTCAACTCAAAACTCTTAAGAGGATTGCGATCGCCCTTAACCCATCCGCGCCATCAACACCACGGACGATCGCGCCTCGGCTGTATATTTTTTGCGCCTGATTTGCGGTGCAACCGTTGGCTCTGCGATGTCTCTGGGGGCAGGTAACGCGGTATCAATGATGCGGTACCATCGTTCACCTGTTCCTAGCGGCGGCACTTCAAAGGTGAGGGGTTCCCAATAGGCGTTGAGCATCACATGAAAATGTTCAGTCGCCTCTGGATGGCGCAGCGTAAACGCAAGGCAATGAGAATGTTCGCCCCAGTCGGGTTTGCCGAGTTCAACGCCATGCCAGACGATGTGGGGTTTTTGGCTTGCGTAGGTGACTTCGAGCAGGCGTTCTTGCCGAAAAATTTCCAGCGATTGGATGAAATGAATCAGCGTTTGCACAAAGCGCAGGAGATCGCTTTCCTGGTTGACACTGCTCCAGTCAAACCAGCTCAGTTCGTTGTCCTGGCAGTAGGCGTTGTTGTTGCCCCGCTGCGATCGCCGCACTTCATCGCCCATTAGCAGCATGGGAGTTCCCTGGGCAAAAAAGAGAATGGTCAGACAATTTTTGATCTGCTGCAACCGCAGAGTGTCGATCGCCGGATCTGTGGTTTCACCTTCCACACCACAATTCCAGCTATGGTTGTCGTTAGCACCATCCCGACTGTCTTCCTGGTTCGACTCGTTATGTTTTTCGTTGTATGAAAACAGGTCATTCAGGGTAAACCCGTCGTGGCACGTTACAAAGTTGATGCTGCGACTGGGTTCACGATCGGGCTGAGGATAAATGTCGGGACTACCAAGCAACCGATTTGCCAGCGTTGCCACCGTATTGGTATCGCCTTTCACAAAGCGGCGCACATCATCGCGAAAGGGACCATTCCATTCAGCAAAGCGATCGCCAATAAACGATCCCACCTGATACAACCCTGCGGCATCCCAGGCTTCGGCAATAATTTTGGTGCCTGCCAGAATGGGATGGGATTCGATCGTCCAGAGTATGGGAGGATCTTCGAGCGGCTGACCCGATCGACTGCGCGACAGCACGGATGCCAGATCAAATCGGAACCCATCCACATGCATATCGGCCACCCAATACAGCAAGCTTTCCAGAATCATGCGTCCCACAATATCGTGGTTAGCTTTGAGCGTATTGCCACAGCCGCTGTAGTTGCTGTAATCCTCCTGGTCTGGCTCCAGAATGTAGTACGCCGAATTTTCTAGACCTTTGAACGACAGGGTGGGGCCAATCTCATTCCCTTCTGCCGTATGGTTAAACACCACATCCAGAATGACCTCAATACCCGCCTGGTGAAGCGCTTTTACCATGTCCCGAAATTCGTCTACGGGTCCCATCGGGTCGCGCCGAGAGCTATAGCCTGTGTGCGGTGCAAAAAAGGCGATCGTGCTGTAACCCCAATAGTTCGTCAGCCCCGGTTGTACATCCTGTTCGTCAAACTGGTGGACGGGCAGCAACTCCACCGCCGTCACGCCCAACTGCTTCAAGTAAGGAATTTTCTCAATCAGCCCCGCATAGGTGCCCCGCTTGTGAGGCGCTACGCCTGCATTGGGGTTGCGGGTAAAGCCACCTACGTGCATCTCGTAAATCACGCTGCCCGCATGGGGAATCGTGAGCGGTGCATCTCCCTCCCAGTCGTAGGCGCTGGTATCCACCACCACGCCTCGCAATGCCTGAGCGCAGTTATCGCCTGGACGAATCGCCGCCTCTCGGCTGTAATGCTCCCAGCCCACAACCGCTTTGGCATACGGGTCGAGCAAGACTTTGTTACGGTCAAAGCGATGCCCCTGCTCAGGCGCAAACGGACCATCCACGCGGTAGGCGTAGATTTGCCCCGCACCAATCCCTGGCACAAACACATGCCAGTAATAGAACGTTTTGTTCTGCTTGGGGTGCAGCGTAATCACACGGACAGGCTTGGGATCACCCGCCTGATCAAATAAAAGCAACTCCAGGGCTTTGCCGTTTTTAGAAAAGATGGCAAAGTTAACGCCATCGGGATACACCGTTGCACCCAGAGGAAAACTGCGACCGGGCAAAACTTCAGACTGCATGAGGGTGAAAAGATAGAAGGCACAGGAGGAAAGAGAAGGCAGGAGACTGGATCAACGCTGAAAAGCTAATAGGGCGTGGCACCCATCGGCATCATATAGCAAAAGGCAGGAGGCAGAGGGCAGAAGGCAGAAGGCAAAACTACGGTTATCAATGCTTTGAGCAGTGCTATGTGTCCTAATCAACCTTTCAATTGCTATACCCCCTATTTCTAAGCACCATGCCAGCCACCACCGTGGATCGCACGCGCGATCGATTCCCTCTAGCTCGCAGACTTGCTTAGGCGTGCGACATTGATGGCCCCGATCGCGCCCTCACTGCCCCTGCTACCGTCTGAGCCACCAGATGAGAAGGACGATCGCCAACCCTACCAGCCCATAAACCCACAACAGGCGTTTAGACCTCCGATTTCTTCGAGGAAGCGCACTTCTGGTAATCTCAGGCGCACGGATGGCTTGTTGCACCGGAATGATTTGGTTGAGGTGATAAATGGCAGCGTCACACTCTTCTACCGCGTGTTTTAACCCCAATGCCCGGTAGATCTGTTTAGCTTGCTGGTAATGCTGAAGTGCATCCCAGGATCGTCCTAATTTAGCAAGAACATTCGCTAGGTTAAGTAGAGAACTAGCTTCGCCTTTACGATCGCCTATTTCACGTTTAATTTCTAAAGACCTCTGGTAGAAGTAAATTGATCGCGAATATTGCCCTAATGAGTGGTAAACGTTACCTATTCCTAGAAGTGAATTAGACTCATAGTTACGATTTCCAACCTCACGTTGAACATCTAATGCCTGTTGATATAGGTTAATTGCAAGTTGATATTGCTTTAAAAAGTAGTAGCCATTGCTTAGGTTGCAAAGGCTCCCTCCCTCACCATCGCGATTGCCAATTTTTCGGTTAATTTCTAAAGACTGTTGGTGGAATTCGATTGCCTTTTGGTATTGCTCCAATAAGTGATAGGCATTGCCTAAACTCATCAAAGAGAGTGCTTCGCCGTAGCGGTCGTCGATCTCTCGTGCAATGTCTAGCGATTTCTGATGATTATCGATCGCCTCTAAATGACGCGATTGAGAATTAAAGAAGCCGCCCAAGTCTCTGAGTGCCCACATTTCAGCTGATCGATTGTTTTGTGCCTGATAGTAGGCTATGGCTTTCTGAAAAGCATTGATCGCATTCTCACGTTCCTGCTCTAAGTTTTCAGCGATTCCTTGGCGGACTCGTTGAGCATAGACTTGCCCCAAGCGCTCGTACAGCGTTGCCAAACCGGGAGCATCGGGATCTTGGGCAGTAAGTTCGGCGATTTCTGCCTGTAGCTCTGCTAGCGGTGGCAACGGTTCGGCATCAGGATCGTCCTCGAATGGTCTGAGTGGCTGTGATCCAGCGACACTATTTTGAATGACCGAAGGCGATTCTGCCTCAAAGCGTAAGACTGCCTTGCGCCAACTCCAAAAATCGGCTGCCCGAATACCTAGCTCATGCAAAATCCGGTACGTGACCCAGAGGACGATCGGATAGCGAAACTCCCGTAAGCCCTCCCGCGTCCACTGCAAATAGCCAAAAAACTTGTCTAATTCGCTCTGTTCATCCTGGGGATTCAGCTTTACCCGCAGAAGCATCTCGGCTCCTGTCACCGTAAAGACTGCCTTGCCACCACGCTGTAAATGGGGTTGCTGTTGCGTCAGCGTTTCTAACCCTGCCCTCATACTCGGTTCCTGCCCCAACACAATCCGATAGGGGCGAATCTGTGCCTCCCATGCGTCTGATTCGTAACGCTGGATGATCCGTTGCCGCAGCGCTTCATCATCACAGGCAACAATGATCGGCGCTAAGCGACCCTGTGTGTTTTCAATCAGCGAAATGAGTTGATCGTAGGTTTCCTCGTTTGCCTGAGTCAGCGCTTGAGCCTCATCCGGTTGTGGCACCATCCAGCACCCCCTCTTGCTCCAGCAGGTCTTTCACGATCGGGTTCAGATCATACCAATGCAAGGCATTACTGTATTCCAGTAGGTATAAGCCATGCAACAAATCTAAAAACCGCTGATTTTCGGTATCTTTGGGCTTAAAATCCTGATAAATCCCTTTTAACAAGTCGAAGTCGTTTTGCCCTAATGACTCGGAATAGCCAATCTGCAAATCGGTTAACACAACCTCCAAAATCGTTTGGCTAATCACCACAGTAGGCTGGTCAAACTGAGCTTGACGTAGTTGGCGGCGAATGTCTTGCATCGCACGATCGCAGCAGCTATCCGCAATCCGAATCAATTCTCGCAACACGCCACCACTTTTAAGGATTATCTGGGGCTTAAGCGTTGGGTCAATTAAATGCTTAGGCAACCGTCGTTCCAGAATTTTGCTAAAGATTGCCATCATTGCTGTATCTGGCACGCGATCGACTTGGCGCACGGTAGCCTTGCTAAAAAACTTCGCCACTGGCATCTTGTGAATCTTTTTCACAACCGCTTCGATGTTGCGTTTGAGTGACACTTCGCGGAGAGTTGCGATCGGGATTGTATAAAGAATCCGAAAGGCAGGTTCAAGCAACGGCTGAATATTTTTGCTAAAGATTGTTTCTGTAATGCTCAAATCCAGTTTATCCAGGTCATCAATCATGACCAAAACCGTTTGCCCAGTCGCGTTTTCAATATAGGTCTGAATTTCATTCAGCCTTGCAATCAGGTCAGAAATTTTGCGCGCAAACTCAGTGCTGATCTCATCCCGAATCACTGAGTTCACTTTCAGGATGGACTTCACTTTCAGCAAAAACTCTAGAATGACTGGCAATCCAACTTTACTGCTAACTTCGCCAGTAGCTTCAATTGCCGACTCTACCGCATTTACCTCGGTTTTCGTGTGCTTTGCCAGCCAGCGATAGAGGTCTTTTTTCAGTCCTGGCTTCAGCTTCACCTGCCGCTTTTCTGCTTCTTCCAGCAGTTGTACTGCCATTGAAAACAAAATATTGACATGATCCACCGCTGATTGCTCGATCGTGTCGGAAATGGAAAACATCACCACAAAATAGCGGTTAGTCTCCGTCAGCCTAAAGCCTAACTCTGCCAGGAGAGTGGATTTGCCACAACCACGATGCCCCGTAAAAATCAGCTTATTGTCTTGCTTAGTACAGTCTTCAACCGATTGCTCTAGCTCATCGATCAGTTTTGTTTGATACTCCACCCCAAAGTCGTTGAATGCCTCTTGCGTCACCAACGGTACAAGCTGAAGGTTTTGTCCAGCGGTACGAAAGTCTTCAAGGCGTTGTTGAAGTGCCTCACGATCGGGCATAGCGGATCTCAATTCCTACAGAATGTGCCTGTATTCTACTTCAGGAGCGACTGTATGACCGAGCGAGCTTTGCTCATAAGCAGGGTTAATGAGTATCTTTACCTAACAAAACTTTACAAAAAGCGATCGCAGCACCAATAATAGAGGTGTAGCACGTTACAGAAACCCAAACGTCATTCGACAGGGAGGCAGGTATGGTAGCACTCACCGGGCGAGTTCAGCGATTGACCCTGGAAACCGTTGCACTGGCACATCCCAATGGTATTGACAGCACCGATACAACTGCCATCCGCTGTCTAGATTGGGATCGGGAACGCTTCGACATTGAATTTGCGCTCGACAACGGCACGACCTACAACTCATTTCTTATTCGGGGTGAGAAAGTTGCCCTTGTGGATACCTCCCACGAAAAGTTTCGGAAGCTCTACCTGGATACTCTGAAAGGGCTAATTGATCCCGCTGAGATTGACTACCTGGTGATTAGCCACACCGAGCCGGATCACAGCGGTTTGGTGGCAGACATTCTGAAGCTCGCGCCTCATATCACAGTTGTCGGGGCAAAGGTAGCAATTCAGTTTTTGGAAGATCTGGTGCATCAACCGTTTGAGCGGAAGTTGGTGAAGAACGGCGATCGCCTCGATTTGGGCAACGGTCACATCCTGGAGTTTGTGTCGGCACCGAACCTGCACTGGCCTGATACCATCTTTACTTACGATCACAAAACGCAAGTGCTGTATACCTGCGATGCCTTTGGGATGCACTACTGCGACGATTCCACCTTCGACGAAGACCTGGAACTCATTGAGCACGATTTTCATTACTACTATGACTGCTTGATGGGACCCAATGCCCGATCGGTGCTGTCCGCCCTCAAGCGCATGGGCGATTTGCCGGGAGTGGTGACGATCGCCACCGGGCATGGCCCCCTGTTGCAATACAACCTGGAAGAACTGGTGGGGCGCTACCGCACCTGGAGCCAGGAACAGGCAAAAGCAGTGAAAACGGTTGCTCTGTTTTACGTCTCAGACTACGGCGATGGGGAACGATTGGCTCATTCGATCGCCCAGGGCATTCTCAAAACAGGCGTTGCGGTGGAACAGATGGATCTGCGGACTGCTGAACCGCACGAAATCCGAGAGTTGGTCACGATCGCTGTCGGTGTGGTGATTGCCATGCCGCCTCAGTCGGGTTACTTTGCACCTTCTGCAAAAGCCGCGCTGGGAACGATTCTGGCGGCGACCCATGCCAAGCAATCCTTTGGACTCTTTGAAAGTGGCGGCGGTGACGACGATTCTGTTCACCTGCTGCGTAACAAATTGCAAGACGTGGGCTTGTCCGAAGCCTTCCCGCCCATTTTGGTGAAAGAAGCGCCTACCGAGGCAACCTATCAGCTTTGCGATGAAGCAGGAACAGACCTGGGGCAATGGCTGACCCGCGATCGCGCCATCAAGCAAATGAAGTCTCTGGATGGCGATCTGGACAAAGCGTTGGGACGGTTGAGTGGTGGACTCTATATCATTACGGCTCAAAAAGGTAAGGCATCCAGCGCCATGCTTGCCTCCTGGGTCGCTCAGGCAAGCGTTGAACCATTGGGCATTACGATCGCGGTTGCCAAAGATCGGGCGATCGAATCCTTCATGCATGTGGGCGATCGCTTTGTGCTCAATATTCTAGAGGAAGGGAATTACCAGCCCTTGATGCGGCATTTTCTCAAGCGCTTTGCACCCGGTGCCGATCGCTTTGTGGGAGTGAAAACCTACCCCGCAACAAACGGCTCACCCATTCTGGCAGATGCCTTGGCTTACATAGAATGCCAGGTCACCAGCCGCATGGAATGTAGCGACCACTGGATCGTCTACAGCACGGTGGATGCAGGACGGATCTCCAATCAGGATGGTTTAACTGCCGTGCATCATCGAAAAGTGGGAAACCATTATTAAGTTGTTAGTTTTTGGTTGTTAGTTGTTAGTGAATGAATGGGGAGTAGGGAGTGGGGAGTAGGTCAAAGCGAAAGGCTAAAGGCTAAAGGCTAAAAACTGTAGCTTGCTTCCCGTAGGGTCGGCTGACTGCTGACCGCCTAAACGCTAAAGGCTAAAGGTTTAAGGTTTAAGGCTGAAAGCTGACCATTGATCGCTCAGTCCAACTTAAAGTCATGCCTTCTTCTGCTCCCCCTGCCCCTCTGCTCCCCCTGCCTCCCCTGCCCCATTTCTCCCCCTCACCTATCATGTCTTCGCCTAATCCGTTTCTCAGAGCACTTTCCAGCTTTTTCAAGTTTGCGCCGTCACCAGATGCGTTACAGGAAACGGGGGTTCAAAGCGCTATTGCAGAGGCAGAGACCGAAGCAGCCGTGCCGCTTACTGCGGAATCCGATGCGCCGCCTGTAGAGACGAAACCGCGCGATGTGCAGGTGGCGGAAATTGGCGAAGGTACGACGGTGTTGCGATCGCGCACCTGGGATCGTCTGAAGTTTGAGGTGGAGTACGGGCGACAAAAGGGTACGACAGCCAACGCGTATCTTATTCAGGCAGACAAGACGGCGCTGATTGATCCCCCCGGCGAATCGTTTACAGAGATTTTTCTAGCAGAGTTACAGCAGCACCTGGATCTGTCGCAGTTGGACTATGTGATTGTGGGGCATGTGAATCCCAATCGCATGTCAACGCTCAAACGTCTCCTGGCGCTGGCACCACAGGCAACGGTGATTGGCTCAAAACCAGCGGCGATCGCGCTCCGAGCCGTATTTGCAGAAGAGACCGTCCAAATCAAGTCCATTCGCGGCGATGAAGTGCTCGATCTGGGGCAGGGACACGAACTCCGGTTTGTGTTTGTTCCCACTCCCCGCTGGCCCGATGCCCTTTGTACTTACGATCTCGCTACACGCATTCTCTTCACGGACAAATTTTTTGGCACTCATCTCTGCGATGACCCTGTGCTGGATGAGAACTGGAAGGCGCTTGACGAAGATCGGCACTACTATTTCGACTGCCTCCATGCTGCTCAAACGCGTCAGGTCGAAACTGCGCTGGATAAGTTTGCCACGCTGAAAGCAAAGCTCTATGCGCCTGCTCATGGTCCGATCGTGCGTTATAGCCTGAGCCGCCTGACCTATGACTATCGAGAGTGGAGCCAGCAGCAGCAAACAAAAGACTTGAAGGTAGTGCTGCTTTACGCCTCGGCTTACGGGAATACGACGGCGATCGGGCAGGCGATCGCCAAAGGCATTGCCCAAACGGGAGTGAATGTAGAGTGTGTGAACTGCGAGTTTACCGATCCTGCTGAGTTGACCAGTTTGATTGAACAATGTGACGGCTTCATCATTGGCTCGCCAACTCTAGGCGGACACGCTCCCACCCAAATTCAGACTGCATTGGGCATCATTCTCTCTACGGCTCCCAGAACGTTGCTAGCGGGTGTGTTTGGTTCCTATGGCTGGAGCGGTGAAGCGGTTGATCAGATTGAGGAAAAGCTGAAAGACTCTGGCTATCGGTTGGGGTTTGATACCCTACGGATTAAGTTTAAACCGACCGAAGAAACCCTCCAGCAGTGTGAAGCAGCCGGGACGGAGTTTGCCCAAAGTCTCCGCAAAGCAAAACGCATTCGGGCACCCTATCAAAACCCGGCTGAAGTGCAGACCGATCGCACGGGGCAAGCCGTTGGGCGAGTCACTGGATCACTGTGCGTGCTCACAGCCCAGCAAGATGACGCACGGTTTGGTATCCTGACCTCCTGGGTATCACAAGCGAGCTTCAATCCACCCGGACTCACGATCGCGATCGCCAAAGATCAGACGGGCGAGTTGCTGGCTCATCCAGGCGAACCGTTTGTCCTGAATATTCTCAAGCAGGGTAAAAATCTGCGCCGACACTTTCTCAAGCCACCCAGCCTGGGCGATGACCCGTTTGAGGCGATCGCCACTGAAACCGCCACAAATGGTTGCCCGATCTTAACGAATGCGCTGGCGTATCTGGAATGCACGATTCAAAACCTGATGGAATGCGGCGACCACTGGCTCATCTATGCGGTGGTCGAGCGTGGCAAAGTTCTAGATGCAACTGGCGTAACAGCCGTGAATCACCGGAAGTCAGCCCTTCAGCCATAATGACGAATGCATCTCTTGATGGTTGAGTCCACCGAGACTTGGATGACCGCAGGGCACCAGGCAAGCCTTACCTAAAGGACGTTCAGCAAAAATCACCCGAATGGTTGACAGTTGCAGGATGTCGGCGCGCATTTCTCGCTCTAATGTGTCACTGGAGGACTTAAAGCGACACGCGATGAAATGGAAGGTGGGACAAGAAGTCGTGTGCGATCGACCGGGGCAACACCCAGCAGATTGCTACATTCGTGCGATCGACATCCATGAAAGCGCGATCATTTTTTGCCCTGCAACAAACACGGTGGTTTGTGGTCAGCGCCAAAACCTGGAGCGTCTGGGTTGGCGGCTGCGATCCTCGATCGGGCGGTTCCATTAACCCGCGATCGCTGATTCAGCCTTTGCGTACTCGGTTCTGTACTGGTAGCTCTTCACTGATCGAGCAGCCGTGAGGCATCAGTATCGCGCACAAACATAAGGTGGCTGAACGCAAAGATCCAGTCACTTGTGATAATAGTTTCGTGGAGTGCATCCCATTTTTGTATCAATAGTGCGAGCGTCTCGCTCGCGAGCGAGACGCTCGCACTGTAAAAACCTTAACTCTGCAACATTGGGATGCACCCGTTTCGTGATGCTGTCGATCGATCACCGGGCTACGTCACTACTAGATTTCCGCTACTGCACGTTCGATTAGCCGACGAGCCAGGGTTTGAGTGCCTGTATGGGTGTAGTAGTTAACCGATATATCGAGAAACGCGCCTACGTAATCCAGCTTGTCTTTCGAGACTTCAACAAACTTGGTCAAATTATCCAGCACGTTGTCCTGGGTCAAACCACGCGACGACACAAAGTCACTCATCCAGCCTTTTACGGAATCAAAACTCTGATTGATGAACCCCAGCTTGCCAGCCGAATCACCACCAGGAATCAGATCGCTTACGCCCTTAAAGGTTTGGTTTTGCTCCAGTTCTTTTGGCGATGTTCCTTGAATGGTGGATAGCCCTTTGAGGATAAAGTCAGGTCCCAGGGGAATCAGCCCATCGAAGCAGACCAGCGCCGCCATCCGCATCAATGATTCGCCGCCATAGTCGCCCAGTGCTGCCAGAAAGTCGCCGATGCTGTCGCCTGGAATGCCATTGATTTGACAAAAAGCCACCAGTTCAACGACTAGCTTGACGGTCAGGTCAATGCTTTGGGCTTTTTCTGGCTTGGGAGTGAGGTTTCCCAAGAAGCCTAGAAAAGAAATGTCTTGACCCACTTTATTTGCCATTGCAGCAGCGCCCAGTGCCCCAGAAGCGCTGTCTACGGTTTGGTAGAGCCACAAAGCACGCTGGTAGCCCTGAGATTTATCGTTAAACAGGTAGACGGCACGTTCACCAATTTGCTGAATTAATGCCTCATCGGTTTCGCCTGTGACTTCCCGGATGGTATTGGTGAAACCAGTGAGATTGTTCCACTGCCCTGGTACGGCGAAGTCGAGCGATCGCAGTGCCATGACCGTCACGCCACCCGTCGGTAGCTCATCGACCAACTCAAAAATGGATTTGCTCATAGTTAAAGGTAGGGTTGCTTAAAAGAACAGAGCGGTACGTAGAGTCAATGGTTGAAAGTGATGGTTGAGCCTTTCCAGGACTGATGCAGTTTAGCTAGACGCGTCAGCCATGGTTCTTCCTATTTCTTTAATCTCGCTAGACCAGCGAGATCAAACCGCTGAATCCATGCCTGTCGATCGGTTTTGTCGAAGGCTGGACTGCGCGATAACACTTTCACCTGATAGCGATCGGCAACCAAAACAGCCGTCTGCGTTGTACCCACATCCACAGCCGGGTAGCCCGCAATCTTCGTCACGCTCTTTTCAAACTTTTTGGTGGCACTCACGCCAGCCGTAGTATCAGCCGCTGCATCTGAAATCGCCAGCATGGCAACATCTTTGCCATCTTTCTTCAGTTTCGCTTCGGCAAAGCCTTTTTTCTCTTGCGTAAATACCCGCTCATAGCCATTACCTGGCTTGGGGAAAAACTTGTTAAAACTGCTACCTTGAGTTGCATCTTTAGCAACCGCAGGCTGAGCACCTTTTTGAGTGCTCTCTTGCTGTGCCTGCGCGAATGGTGAAGGTTCTTTCGCGGTGCAGCCTGTGACTAAAAGCAAAACGGACAGCACAAGCGGTGCGATCGCCCTACGCCAGTTAAAAACAGTCATGCCACTCTCCTTGATTGTGCGATGAATGAAGCAGAACGCCATCAAGTTTAACCCCGTGCGTCCACTTCAGTAGAAGGGTGTTGCTGTAGCAGGAGCAAACAGACCAGAGGTTCAACTCTTTCTGTTGGTTTCGTACTCTGTTTGTTTCGTGGCAACACCCAAAACGAAAGCAGTCAGCGTCTTCTGCCATGCCTCAAGATTAACGTGTTCTTTCCAGTTGGCTGCTCGAAAGCAGTGTTTCTTCAAACTCGTCAGAAACGATCCTGAAGCATAACGAAACGACTTGCCCTTCTGCCTTCTGCCTTCCACCCCTCTGCCCTCTGCCTCCTGCCTTCTGCCTTCTTCTAACAACCAACAACGCCCTTGCCTTCTGCCCTCTGCCTCCTGCCTTCTGCCTTCTTCTAACAACTAACAACCTTAGCGAAGCCATGCCGAAGGCTTTACAACTAACAACGTCCTTTGCCTTCTGCCCCCTGCCTCGTTACTTATGCGACGATCCCCGATAAATGCGCTCTGCCTGCTCCGTTGAAAGCCAGAACTCTGTCGCTAACTCCTGTACACCCGGATCTGGCGTACCCTGGGCTGGCTTGGGCTGCGCTGACTGTCCGTTCTCGCTAGAGCGATGGTTATTAAAGCGCTGTGGCAATTCGCAGGCAACGGGCGAGGGAAATCTTCCTCCCGCTTGTGCCGTTCCTTCTTGCTCTTCGCTAAAGAATTGAGGGAGAGGGACATACGTGTGGTCAACTGCATCGTAGGCAAAGACCTCGCCTGTTTCAATGTGGTAAACCCAGCCGTAGATTTTCAGCCGTCCCTGGTACAGCCGGGAATGAACGACGGGATAGGTTTGGAGATTTTCAATTTGTGTGAGGACGTTTTCAGCGATCGTAATCTCCAGCAGTTCCTCACCCTCATACTCCTCATAGTTTTCTTTGACTAACCGACGGGTTGCCTCAGCGTGCCGCAGCCAGTCATAAACCAGCGGCATGTCCTCTTCCAATTTGCCCAGTTGCAGCAGCCCCTTCATCGCGCCGCAGTGAGAATGTCCGCAGACAACAATCTGCTCAATGTTGAGGGCATGAATGGCATACTCAACCGCTGCCCCTTCACCGCCATTGGTTGCCCCAAACGGTGGAATAATATTGCCAGCATTACGGACGACAAACAGCTCACCCGGTGCCGCCTGGGTAATCAACGTGGGGTCAATGCGAGAGTCTGAGCAGGTAATGAACAGCACTCTCGGCTTCTGCTTGTGGGACAACTGTTCAAACAGTTCCCGATGAGTGGAAAAGTAAGTGTCCCGAAATTCTCGTAACCCTCTAACTAATTTCTTCATTGCATGAGACTCCACGCCCTCGGTTCATACGCACCGCCCTTAAGTTTAGCCTTTGTTATCACCATTACTGCCTCGATCTTAAAACTGCCCCCTCTGCTTCCCCTGCTTTGTTACCAACATTGCTGCCTCGATCGTGAAACCCTGATAGGGTGTTAAAGGCATTCACCAGGACTCGGATCGATCGCGCTTACATCAACAACATTCGTCAACAAGGTAGTGTTTCAAACGTGTGGTCGGCGAACCGTAGGGACGTTACCTGTAACCTACCTACGAAATCGTGAACAACATTTTTAGAACACCACCCGTCAACAACATTTGGGCATGAAGGAGCATTAAGTCAGTGGAATCTCATGCATGGGCTGAACACACGCTTGCACCTGCCGCAATGGGCGGTCACACCGTACACCCCTGGGACATTGGAGCCGCTGTTGCAGAACTACAAGAATTGCTCGTTGCTCATGGGTTTTCTCGCTTGAGAATTGATGGCAGCTTTGGCTACATCACAGAAGCGGCTGTCAAAGCCTTTCAGCGGCAGCAGGGGTTACGAATTGATGGCTGGGTTGGTCCCAAAACCTGGGCTGCGTTGAAAGCATCAATTGAACCTGGCACACGATTACTCAGGCGAGGGCATACGGGCGCAGATGTGGCTGAATTGCAGGGCTTGCTGCGGATCAATGGCTATACGGTCGATCGCAACGGCATCTTTTGTCCGACCACGCACACTTGTTTGCATCACTTTCAGCAGGAACACAAGCTGAGAGACGATGGTGTCGTGGATGCTGTCACCTGGGCAATTTTACGCGGACGACCCCTAGCCAAACAGCACGAAAAACAACGACGCTGGTTTTGGGAACGTCGCAACTGGTGGTAGTTGAAGGTATTGGGGGAAAGATGCGTCTAGATGCGGGGTGCGAACTGTTGTTTGAGGCGGGTGAGCCAACACCGCTTATCTTGATGCTACGACCGCGCAGCGGTGCAGGACAATGGGTTGTACGCGAAGAATATGTTCTGGAACCCACGACTCCAGTTGTGGAATACACCGATAGTTATGGCAACCTTTGCCAACGCCTGGTCACACCGCAAGGGGCATTTCGTGTTTACACCACCGCTTGTGTAGAAACTGCCGACACGATCGACCTGGAACCTGGAGCACCCTACCTACCCGTTCAGCACTTACCAGAAAATGTACTGCAATTTTTACTGCCCAGCCGCTACTGTGAAGCCGATCGCCTGGGTGAGTTAGCGAGTGAAATTGTGGGCGATCGCACACCAGGCTACGCGCAAGTAGAAGCCATTCGCCAGTGGATTCAAACGAACGTGGCATACGAATACGGCACGAGTGATACCTCAACCTCCGCCGTCGATACCGCCAAAACCCGCGTTGGCGTATGTCGAGACTTTGCCCATCTGGGGATCGCGCTTTGCCGCAGCTTCAGCATTCCAGCGCGGATGGTGGTGGGCTATTTATACCAGCTTGACCCAATGGATCTTCACGCCTGGTTTGAAGCCTACCTGGGCGATCCTGCTGGTACTGCTGAAGGGCGCTGGTTTACCTTTGATGCTACCCAGCCAGAGCCACGCGGTAATCGCATTGCGATCGCCTATGGGCGAGATGCCACCGATGTCGCCCTGGCAACTCAATATGGTCCACTAATCCTCAACGAAATGCGCGTCTGGGTTAATGCGGCTGAATCATAGTCAATGGAATTCACTCGATTAAGCGGTCAGTGATCAACTTACGCATTGAAGCTAACCGCTGACCGCTGATAGCTTGTTTCTACGCGGTTGCCACTCCGATCGGGCAGGAAACATTGGTGCCACCTAGCCCACAGTAACCACCTGGATTTTTAGCAAGGTACTGCTGGTGATATCCTTCTGCATAGTAGAAGGGAGGCGCATCCATGATTTCAGTCGTGATTTCGCCGTAGCCTGAAGCGCTCAACGCCTTTTGGTAAGCCTCGCGTGACGCTTCTGCCGATTTTCGTTGTGCATCGGAGTAGACGTAAATACCAGAGCGGTATTGAGTGCCCGTATCATTACCCTGCCGCATCCCTTGAGTCGGATTGTGACTTTCCCAAAAGACTTTAAGCAGCGCTTCGTAGCTAATCACGTTAGGGTCAAAAACCACCTGAACGACTTCATTATGCCCCGTTCTGCCAGAGCAGACTTCCTGATAGGTTGGGTTGGGCGTACTCCCAGCCGCGTAGCCAACAGCCGTGGAAAAAACGCCGTTTTGCTGCCAAAATTTGCGCTCTGCACCCCAGAAACAACCCAAACCAAAGACGGCTACTTCAAGCCCACTGGGATAGGGCGGTTGCAGCGGATTGCCATTCACAAAATGCTTGGCAGGCACTGGCATTGGCTCCGTTCGTCCTGGCAGGGCTTCTTCAGGAGTTGGCAGCGTCAGTTTTTTACCCAAGCCAAAGATTGCCATACGGTTTAACTCCAATGTGTGTTGAACAAATGTGCGTTTAACAGCTACGTTCCTTTATGGTAGCGAGAGATGATGAGAGCGTGCTGAGCGACGATCGCCAAGAAACCGAGATTCTTAGCTGACCATCAGCAAATCACCTTAGAAACTGCCAGCAGCGTCGATAAGATGCTGACACATGGCATGTTCTGCCCAGGGTTAGAAATAGCTGGACTCATCTTTACCCCTTAAGGGGCAGTGGCAAGAGGGCTGAACGCGACAAGTTTGTGCCAAGCAGTGCAGTGGTGTCTGAGGTTTCAGGTGCGATCGAGCGTGCTCAAAACGAGCTTGGGTTAGAGGCTGTCAGGGTTTCAGAAGGGGATTCAAGACGCTGTGCATTTGCGTTTGCCCCAAACGTAACCTCTTCAACAGCACCGGGTTCTCCGAGCCGCTTAGCCGTACCGTTATTCAAGCTCACCATCACTCCGCCTGCGTTTCCAGCCCGTAAAATCAACTGTTTGTTGGCTTCCCATTCTCGTTGGGTGCCTTCTGACAACACACCTTCAAAGTCTGTTTTGCCATCCACAACAATGCGAACCCACGATTGGGAGGTCATCGTCAGACCAACGCGCACTGACTTCTGTGGCAACGGTGAAGCCGTAGTGAGAGGCGCTGCATTACTCCCCGTTGCGGGTGAGGGAGAGGGCTGAGCGCTATTCTCTGGACCGTTTGGTGAGGACGGGACAGCGGCTGTGTTGATCTGTACGGGTTTTGCCGTTTTGTCTAGCCCCGCCATTTGTGGTGTTGAAGAACGGTTTAAGAGGAAAGACAACCCGCTGACGGCACCAATCACCAGTGCCATGTAGATCAGATAGAGGTGCAAGGGGCGTAGTTGTGCCTGGACGGTGCCTCGCCACGACGATCGCACTGCCTTCAAATCGGTTTGAGCCGGGAACGCGTTTGCCAGCTCCATGCCGTTCATGCCGATCGCGTCGGCGTAGCGACGAATAAATCCCTGAATGTAGACTGGCTCCGGCAATTGCTCGACATTGCCCGTTTCGATCGCCGACAGCAGACGGACGGGAATCAGCGTTTTTGATGCAACCGTATCTAACGAAATGTGCTGCTTCTGACGAAATTGCTGCAAGTGGTAGCCCAACTCTTTGAGCCGTTCTGCCTGCTCCAGGGTGATCTGAGCCATTTGGTTACTCATCGGCTGTACTCCTCGCGCGTCACAGTCTCCCCTTCTGATGTTAGGTTAAGTTGAGCGTTCAAGAAACGGATCTCTAAATCTTTTAGTGGGCGGTATTGACCACTTGCCAATCGCTCTGTGTCCGCAGCTTGCAATTGAATGGGTCCGATCGCCGTGCGATGCAGTTGTAAAACGGGATGACCTAGCTGCTCCGCGACACGACGAATTTGTCGCTTTCTACCCTCAGTCAAAACAACCTGCAACCGTGTTTTACGATGAGGGGAGTCTTTAAGAACCGTGACGTTTGTGGGTAAGGTGCGACGACCATTTAGCATTACCCCTTGCCGCCACTGCTGTAAAACCGACTCTGATGGATACCCCTCCACCCAAACCTCATAGGTTTTGGGAATATGATGTCGAGGATGGGTGAGATAGAAGGTCAGCGCGCCATCATTCGTCAACAGCAGCGCCCCGGTCGAATCTGCATCTAAACGTCCGACGGGGTGAATGCCCGTGCTTTCTGCCAGAGAGGGAGGAAGGAGATCAAGGACAGTCGTACGCTGCCAGGGATCGGTACAGGAAGTCAGCACACCCGCCGGTTTGTGCATAAGCAGATAAAGAGATGCAGGGCGCTGTGCTGGACGAATCACCACACCATCCACGGCAACGAGATCGATCGCAGGATTCGCTTTCTGACCCAGTTGAGCGATCGTGCCATTCAACTGCACACGTCCAGCCAAAATCATTTGCTCTGCCTGACGGCGCGAGGCAATGCCCCATTGCGACAATAGCTTCTGTACTCGCTCATCCATGAATCAATTCTGACCAATGCCCCCGTTTTGGGCTGCGAATGACCTTTGGGTTACGCTACGCTAGCAGCACCACCGGCAACTAACCTCTACTCAATTGCGCAAAGCGTCGTGACCGTGAAATGTGCTGCCGTTTAGGACTTTTTAACTCAAACGTCCTATCTCTATAGTAGGGAATATTAAGAAAATTAAAAAGACCTTGTTCAAAACGATATTAGAGCCAGCAGCCAGCGTCAGCCAAGAGCCGCTCCTTCAACGATCGCGTAAGATAAGTCGTAGTGGCAGCATGGCTCCAATGCTCCATCCGTCGGGTGCGTTGATTTGAAAGTCCCCTATGTAACCCTGCAAGATGGCTAAAAATCTGCCGTTACCCCAAACGGAACCGCTGACTGTTAAGACACCTTCTACCACTAAACGCCTCACAAATACGCTGAAGTCGCGGCTACACACACCAGAACCAAGCGGCTTTGGGCATCTTGTTGTGGGAGCAGTGGCGATCGCGACTGCCTTGCTCACTACCAGCCAATCAAATCTGGCACAACTGCTAGAACGCCAGGTGCAAACCCTGTTTTTTGAATTACGCGGTCCCGTTTCGCCCCCTCAAGAAGTCGTGATTCTGGCGATCGATGAAGATTCGCTTTCCCAGGGCACGAAAGTTTATCCCCTTGATCCCCAAAAATATGCGTTTCTGGAACCGTTGCAAACCTGGCCCTGGAGCCGAGTAGCGTATGCACATGCGATCGACCGTCTCATGACAGCGGGTGCGCGATCGGTAGCGGTTGATTTGATTTTTGACTCTCCCAGCAGCTATGCGGAGGGCGATCGTGCGTTTCAGCAAGTGCTACAGCGTTATGCCGGACGCATTACCCTGGCGGCTAAGTATGAAGACACCACAACGCCGCAAGGTATTTTGACCCAGCTTGTGGGACCGCATGACCTGTTCCAAACCAAGCCTATGTCGGTTGGCTTAATTAATTATCCTGTTGAGCCAAACAGCCGTATTCATGCGTTGGGTAGCCGTTTTGCCCGTCAGGTCGAACAAACCAACGTCTCCAAACCACCTCCAGAATGGTTGATTGGCTCTCAAACCGTCATGCCGTCTTTTGCGGAAGCTACCATGCGAACGTCCCAGCGCATGTATCCTGCCCCGCGAGGCGAGAATCTGTTTTTCTACGGTCCTGCCGGGACGTTCAAGCAAATCCCCTTCTGGCAGGTGCTTGACCCTGCTAGTTGGGAGCGACTGGTTAAAAGTGGAGAGTTTAAGGACAAGATTGTACTGATTGGTCCCACCTTTGGGCTATCGCAAGATTTTCACGCGGCACCGTTCTCAGAAAGCCCCCTCTATCCCCAATCCATGTCAGGGGTAGAACTCAACGCCAACGCGATCGCCACCCTGCTGGAAGATAAAGCGATCGCAGACGGTATCCCAAGCGCTCCACTTCAGGGTGCCTTCGTCTTTGTTGTGGTTGTGGTGGCTGGCTATCTGCAAAGCAGGGCAAAGCGCTCCTTACGACGGTTTGCGCTGGCAATGGGTATCGTCCTTCTGTGGGGGATCCTTACCTATCTTGTCTTTACCCAAAAGCGGTTAATTTTACCAGCGGCAGTGCCCATGGCTGCGATCGCGCTCAGCGGGACAGGGTATCTGTTCATTGGCATTGCAAGTGAAAAATTCAAGCTGCGGCGCACGATCAAAAGTTACGCTGGCTCCCCCCTGATTCAAGAAATCATTAGCAAGAGTGAACAAGATGATTTGAAAGATCTGCTGCCAGCCTATCGGGAGCAGGAAATGTTTGGCAAAACGCTGGCAGGTCGCTACACCATCAAGAAGGTGCTTGGCTCTGGTGGGTTTGGCGAAACCTATGTGGCTGAAGATACCCAGCGACCCGGTAATCCAGTTTGTGTTGTAAAACAACTTCGACCCAACAGCAATAACCCCAAGCTTTTTCATCTGGCGCGACGGCTCTTTCAGCAGGAAGCAGAAGCGCTTGAGAAGTTGGGCAAACACGACCAGATTCCGCAACTGCTGGCGTACTTTGAGGAAGATCAAGAGTTTTATCTTGCCCAAGAATTTATTGCTGGACAACCCCTGAGCAGCGAACTATCGCTTGGCAAACAGGAACCGGAGTTCAGAGTGGTGGCAATCTTGCAAGAACTGCTGACTATTTTAGAGTTTGTCCATCGTCACAATGTGATCCATCGAGACATCAAACCGAACAATATTATCCGGCGGCGCTCTGATGGCAAACTCGTTCTCATTGACTTTGGGGCGGTGAAAGAAATTAGCCAGATCACAGAAGACGATCGGCGCACCGGGTTCACCGTTGGCATTGGTACTCAGGGATACATGTCCAACGAGCAGTGTGCTGGCAATCCTCGGCTCAACAGTGATATCTATGCCGTGGGGATGATTGGCATTCAAGCGCTGACAGGGTTGTCTCCAAGTCAGCTTATTCAAGACAAAAACACGGGTGAAATCTCCTGGAAGCACCGAGCGCAGGTCAGCTATGCCCTTGCAGAAGTGCTCAGCAACATGGTGCGCTACGATTTTAGGCACCGCTACCAGTCAGCGACAGAAGCACTCCAGGCACTCCAGGCTCTAGGAAACGGTGTGGGACCATCGACACTAGCAGAGGCGATCGTTTTACCACCACAGCTAGACACCGATGTGATCCCGCTTCATGCTTCGACTCAGCCGTGGCCAAACACCTTTGGAGAGTCCAATGACTATTTACCGTTGACTGAAGCCGCACCCGATCGCGATACCAAATATGACTCCTGAAGGAGATCGATAGCGCTCAGTGGTTAAGAGTCTACAGGTTAAGAGTCCACATCGTCACCTGACCGCACTTCTGAAGCAACAGGCTCACTGGCTTGCACCGCTTCAGTCATCGCCACTTCTTGCTGTACAAAGGGCAAAAAAGCACCCTTTAGCCCGCGTTTGATGCGTTCTGGAGTCTCTTCAAACACCACAAAGAGGGGATAGGGATTGTCAGCCCCTTCGTTTAGGATGTGTTTGTACCGCAACGGTAAATCCCATTCGTAACCGCGACTCAGTATCACCTGCGTTTGCCGCCAACGACTGAGGAGATCCGAAAAATCTTCCTGCGATCGACGGATAAAGACAAAAACCTCAACCCCCGTTTTGATCTTCCACTCCGGGTCACACATTAAAAGCGCGAGATCACACGGTAAGCAAGCCGCCTCACTGCCTGTGCTGCCTGATGCGTTCGCAGAACTGCTCTGGCGAAACCTGACGATCGGCAAAGGCACGGTAATCAGGCTCTCGTCAGGGCGGCGCATACTGGGAAGCAATTCCAGATAGGGACGATAGCGTTTGAGGAGCGCGATCGCCCCCGACGCATCACAACACTCAGCTAAGACCGCTTCGTAGTGAGTTCCATGAATAGACATAATCCTGCTGAAGCTCAGGCTTAACCTAGCTTCTCGAAAACCGCAAACATCGGCAAGTACATGGAAAGCAAGATCGACCCAACCATGCCGCCCAGAAAGAGGATCATAATCGGCTCCATAATACTGGTCAGCGCCTTCACTGCCTGCTCAACCTCATCTTCATAAAAATCTGCCACCTTCATCAGCATCTGATCGATTTCTCCCGTTTCTTCCCCAATGCTGATCATCTGAATTGCCATCAAGGGGAACACCTGCTCCCTCTGCAACGCGATGCTGATCATGCCACCCGTTTGAATCTCTCGCCGCGCCTCATCTACAGCGTTGGCAATGATCTGGTTGCCTGCGGTATCGCGCACAATCTCCAGACAGGTCAAAATGGGTACACCCGATCGAGTAAGAGCACCAAACGTCCGGCAGAACCGTGCTGTGGCTGTCTTTTGGATGAGATCGCCAAACAGCGGCATCTTTAAGGAGAGACGATCGATCGTTTCGCGCCCCACCCGCGTTTTGTAGTACTGCTTATAGGCAAAGATGCAAACAGGGATCAGGACGATTAAAATCAAGACTCTAGGGCTGCGAAGAAACTCACTAATCGCCATCATTGCCTGCGTAAAGGCTGGCAACTCAACCCCAATATCCTTAAAGATGCTTGCGAAAACAGGCAGCAAGAACACGGTCATTGCCACAAAAATAATGGTTGCCAAAACGCCAACCACCACCGGGTAAGACAGTGCTGCCTTAATCTGATTCTGCAACCGTGCCACGTCTTCCAGCAGCTTCGACAAACGGTTCAAAACCTCATCCAGCACACCGCCCACTTCGCCTGCCTGAATCATAGCCACGTACAGGTTATCAAAACAGCCCGGATGTTTTCGCATCGCATCCGAAAGGTTCATCCCCTGTTGCACATCAGCACTGATCTCTAGCAGTGCTGCCTTGAACTTAGGATTTGTGCATTGCTCAGATAAGACCCCAAGCCCTCTCACCATCGCCACACCCGCATTGACAAGCACCGCAAACTGGCGAGAGAACACGGCTTTATCCTTAACCGTAACCTTCGCCATCGATGTTTGAAACTTCTTCATGTCGAAGTTCATCGAAAGCCCGTCATCTTGCTTCAGGTCTTGAATAAAGAGACCTTTCTCTCGTAAAGCGGTACGGGCATCGCTGATGGTATCGGCAACGATTTTTTCTTTCTTGGCGTTCCCTTTAACGTCTTGAACACGAGCAACGAAGGTAGGCATGGTGGATACCAGGATAGAAAAAGGAGTGAATCGAGAAGCCCTACGCGCTTCCTACCATACTGATAGCAGGTGAGAAGCTGTGCAAAATGAGGCTGACGTAAGTATGCGCCTTGTCTTGCTTGAGAACCGAAAGACCGTTCGCTACAAGCTTAAGCAACGTTAAGGATGGCTCTACGTTTGGAGAGGCGCGATCGCACACAAGAAGCGATACCCGATTGTACTGCTGCAACGAAGATGTTAACCAACAAAACAGTCGCAAACTTAACTAACGCTTGACGGCTCCCGCAGGCGCTGCTCCTGTCGGCGCTCCACCAATCAGACGCTGAATTTCATCAGGGCGCGACGTTTTAGACATAGCGGCTTCAAATGAAATCAACCCCGCTTTGTACTGGTCAGCCAGCACCTTCTCCAGAGTTTGCATGCCAAGCTTACCGCCCGTTTGGATGGCAGAGTAAATCTGAGCCGTTTTGCCTTCCCGAATCAGGTTAGAAATAGCTGGCGTAATGATCATGATTTCTTGAGCCATGATCCGACCGTATTCCCCTGGTTTGGGATTTTTCTTGGGTACGAGCGTTTGGCTAAAGACGGCTACTAACGAGTTGGAAAGCTGAACGCGTACCTGCGTTTGTCGTTCGGAGGGAAACACGTCAATCATCCGGTCAACGGTTTGTGACGCTGAACTGGTGTGTAGGGTGCCAAAGACAAGGTGCCCCGTTTCAGCCGCCGAAATTGCCAGAGAGATGGTTTCCAGATCTCGCATCTCACCCACCAGAATGATGTCCGGATCTTCTCGCAAAGCGGCTTTCAGCGCATTGGCAAAGCTTTTGGTATCTTCGCCTAGCTGACGCTGGTGTACCAGGCTTTTAATCGGTTCGTAGACAAATTCAATGGGGTCTTCGATCGTCAAAATATGTTCGGCACGGGTGCGATTGATCAGGTCAATCATCGCTGCCAGAGTCGTGGTTTTACCGGAACCCGTTGGTCCCGTCACGAGAATCAGTCCTCTGGGCTTTTCGGTCATGTCGCGGACGACATCAGGCAGACCTAGCTTCTCAAAGTTAGGAATCTTGGAACTCAGCGCTCTCAAGCAGGCGGCATAGGTGCCCCGATCTTTGTAAACGTTGACCCGGAACCGGGCTAAGCCGCGTACCCCATAGGAACAGTCAAGCTCCCAGTTTTGCTCCAGGTTTTTCCGCTGCGTGTTGTTGAGCATGCTGAAGATGAGCCGCTGGCATTCTTCGGCGGTTAGGGGCTGATCGCCGATCGGCTGTAAGTGACCGCTGATACGGAAGTAGGGTGGTAGCCCAGCCGTCAGGTGCAGGTCGGAGCCACCCATTTCGATCAACTGCTCCATCAGGTCTTCAATCATCAACTCCATGAGGCTTGCTCCTTTGAGAAATGGTTAGCGATTTGCCAGTGGTTGGGGTTGGCTCAGGTGCGATCGCTTAAAGCACATCACGCAAATAACTAGGAGTATAGTCTACCCACCTAGCTCGGCTGAACCTTCAAAACGGCAGCGATGTGGTTTCACCTTGAGCACCATTCATCAAACCTGAAGGTTAAAAAACAGGCTTGAAACTTCTTAATCCTGGAAACGTGGGGTCATACAGTACGGGCAATCAAGCCACTCTTGTTTAAGGTCGGCGCTACAGACACGGCAGCTTAGGGATGTTTTACGTTTGGCTCTTAGCTCAGATTCTAAGCCCGTATCGGTAAAGGTCACGCGTTCAACCTCTTCAAGCGTGGTTTGTCCGGTGCGGACTAGATTGAGGCTATATGCCAACAGGGTTTGCATCCCCTCTTCGACTGCCACTTCTTTGATCGATTCTGTTGGTGCGCCTTGCGTAATCAGATTTTGCAGGCGTTCAGTGACGCGCATCACTTCGTAGACCCCACACCGCCCTTTGTAGCCAGCGCCACCGCATTTAGCGCAGAGTTGCTGTCTTGCACGCGCTTCCTGAATTTCGCTCGCCTGTAGGGTGACGGCTTTGTAGAGGGTTAACTCCCCTTCACCGGAGGCAGATAGCCCGAAACGAGCCAGTTCTTCTCTCGTGGGAGTATAGGGCAGACAGCACTCGTTGCAAACGCGGCGCATGAGTCGTTGAGCCACAACACCCAGCAGCGCGCCCGACACCATGAACGGTTCAACGCCCATTTCATCCAAACGCGCGATCGCCCCAGCCGCATCGTTGGTATGCAAAGTGGTTAAGACTAAGTGACCTGTGAGTGCGGCTTCGATCGCAGTTTTCGCGGTTTCACGATCGCGGGTTTCACCCACCAGGATCACATCGGGATCTTGACGCAAGAAGGCGCGTAGGATGGCAGCAAAGTCCAACCCTTTTTCACGAATAACCTGTACCTGCGTGAGACCAGGTAACGAATACTCAATGGGGTCTTCAGCCGTGCTGATATTCACCCCTGGGTCATTTCGTTCTGCCAGCGCTGAGTAGAGTGTCGTCGTTTTACCAGACCCGGTCGGTCCTGTCACCAGGATCAATCCAAACGGACGGCGCACCATTTCCTGCACGATTTGGAGTGACTCTGGGTCTGCAATCAGCTTATCCAGACCAAGCTGTGTGGCAGAGTTGTCCAGAATCCGCAGCACGACCTTCTCGCCGTAGCGGCTGGGCAATGTATTCACCCGAAAATCGACCTTACGACCATCATAGATACGACGAATGCGTCCATCCTGGGGCGATCGACGTTCGGCAATGTCAAGCTGGGCAATAATCTTGAAGCGTGCTGTGACGGCAGGAATAATCTTCTTGGGGAATGGCTCTGCAAAGGGTTCACGCAGCACCCCATCTTTGCGGAAGCGCACACGCAACGATTCTTCTTGTGGCTCGATGTGGATGTCAGATACGCCATCCTGAAGCGCCTTGATCATGATTTTGTTGACCAGCGCAATCACTGGAGCCGCTTCGGCATCCGAAACATCCAGATTGGCATCGTCTTCATCGGGCGCATCTTGTAGATCGAGGTAGCCTAGCCCCTCTAAATCCTTGTTAACGTCAACCTTGGATTGGTCTTCAAGCTGCTTCTCACGCTTCTCTTTCTCATCCAAATATTGGTTGATCAGGCGACGGTAATCTTCGACGGTAATCACCAATCGCTGGAGCGCTAACCCTTGAGGGCGGAGACGGCGGTTCAGGTCATCCTGAGCTTGCAGGTTGTCTGGATCGACCATTGCGATTAGCACAAATGGCGGCTGATTATCGCTTTTAGAGAGCGGCACCAGGTTATAGCGACGGCACAGGTCGATCGGGATGAGGGTGTCAATCAACTCGCCGACTTGCGTGCCAGTAATCTGGCTAATTTCGGGGTCAAGCGACTCAACACCGTAGAGAATCTTCAACTCAAAGAGCTGCTGCTTCTTGTACTGACGGAGCAGATCAGGCGGCAGTTGATGCCCTGTGATTGCCTCCAACACATCGATCAGCGCTCTGCCAGACTTTCGACTTTCGATGAGAGCCTGCTGCATCTGGGCGTTATCGACATAGCCAGATTGGACAAGCTTGTTGCCAAAGGGCGAAAAGTTATTCTGGACGACAAGCGCACGACGTTGGGAAGAGGAGTTAGTCATAGCTGGTTGAAGAGGGTCTCCTGGTTTACTAGAATATGCCCAATAATCTACAAGAAATCGCTAAGCAGATGTCGGTTTCTCGACGACGATCGCCACCTGAGTGGAACTGAGGTTGCAGCAAGCTGAATCTCAAGGATGAAAGCTCGATCAGTGGTGGCAAGCTTCAGTCAAGCCAGTTAGCATGAGATCATCTGCATGATAAACGTCTGCATGATGAACGAGGAAATGGAGCAGACGCAAGAGCCGAATCAATGAGCACTGAATCTCATTAACGAAGTTCATTAACATTGGGTCTCATTAGCATCAAATCTAAGGAGCGATCGCCTGACGCATTTGGTAAGTTCAATGCTTGCCTTGGTCTGTAAGGTTCTTCCATGAGCCTCGACGCTCTAAAAGCATAGCCCTTACAGTTCAGTTCGTCAGGCGTTTAAGAACAGTTCGTTTTGAACGGTTGGCTACTTTGGTTACTAAGATTGCTGATCGATGTCCTCAACCGACTGGCTTGAGGCTTGCTACTCTCCTTCCTAAATTTAGTTGCAACAGATACATTGCAACGTTCGTGAGCAAAACAACACGTCAGGGAACATCCATAGCATTGACGAAGGCAGAATCAAGGAACCGCAATTAGGGTGATTCTTGCCGTCGCTTAATTCTTAAAGCGTATAGGATAAATCTGATAGCCAACAAGCAGTCTTGAGGATTGGGACGAGATAGCAATGATTGATGAAGTAAATCAGCATGAAAATGTACAAGGTGCAGCGACCGACTCCGCGGAGAGTGCTGTTGGTGCAGCCGATGCCGCATCTCTAAAGGATACAGCCACAGGAGACCCTGCGATCGATCCAACGTTAGCTGCTACCCCGATCGACAGTGACCCATCTGCACCGTCGCTTGAAACGGCTCAGGCAGATGTCGTTGATCACGGTTCAACTGCGCCTGATAGTTCAACGGTGCTGAGCGAGAAAGACAATGAAATTAAGTTGTTGAAGTCGCAGCTAGAGGAGCGGACGAGTCAATTTGTACGGATTTCTGCTGACTTTGATAACTACCGTAAACGTACTCAGCGTGAACGTGAAGATTTGGAGCTACAGGTTAAATGCTCGACCATCAACGAGATCTTACCGGTGGTCGATAACTTTGAACGAGCACGATCGCACATCAAACCACAAACGGAACAAGAAACAACTATTCACAAAAGTTATCAAAGTGTTTACAAGCAATTGGTTGATTGCTTGAAACGGATTGGGGTTGCCCCCATGCGCTCAGAGGGCAAAGAGTTTGACCCTAGCCTGCATGAAGCGGTGATGCGTCAGCCAACTGACGAGCAGCCTGAAGGCACCGTCATGGAAGAGTTGGTGCGTGGCTACCTACTGGGCGAACGTGTGTTGCGTCATGCGCTGGTAAAAGTTGCTGCTGCCCCAGAGCCCGTGATAACCTCGGAGGAAGCCGATCAGGGTGGTGCAGAAAATTAATTTCGGCTGATACGTTTAATTCCAAATTTAATTTGGGCATGCTTGGAATCAGAATGGAGAACCGATACGACGACAGCACGTTGGTTTCGTCAAGCATCGATTTCTAAGCATCACGTTCACTTCACGTATTTTTACCGCCACTCGTTATGGGAAAAGTCATTGGTATTGACCTCGGCACGACAAATAGCTGCGTTGCCGTCCTAGAGGGCGGTCAACCGATCGTCATTTCTAACTCAGAGGGTGGGCGGACGACCCCAAGCATGGTCGGCTTTGGCAAAGTGGGCGATCGCTTGGTGGGTCAGCTTGCTAAGCGTCAAGCGGTCACCAACGCCGAAAATACAGTTTTCAGCATCAAACGTTTTATCGGTCGCCGCTGGGAAGACACCGAGATCGAGCGATCGCGGGTGCCGTATACCTGTGTCAAGGGTAAAGACGATACCGTTGATGTCCAGATTCGCGGGCGGAACTTTACGCCCCAAGAAGTGTCGGCGATGGTGCTGCAAAAGCTCAAGCAAGACGCTGAAAACTACCTGGGCGAACCTGTGCTGCAAGCGGTCATCACTGTACCTGCTTACTTCAGCGATGCTCAGCGTCAGGCAACCAAAGATGCGGGCACGATCGCGGGGCTAGAAGTGCTGCGGATTATCAACGAGCCAACCGCCGCTGCTCTTGCTTACGGCATGGAGAAGCAAGATCAAGACCAGTGCATTCTGGTGTTTGACTTGGGTGGCGGGACGTTTGATGTCTCTATCTTGCAGATGGGCGATGGCGTGTTTGAAGTCAAAGCCACGTCTGGGAACAACCACCTGGGTGGCGATGACTTTGATGACTGCATCGTGCGCTGGATGATTACGAGCTTTAAAGACCAGGAAGGCATTGACCTGTCGATCGACAAAATGGCGCTGCAACGCCTGCGTGAAGCCGCTGAGAAAGCCAAGATCGAACTTTCTGGTACGCTGACAACTTCCATTAACCTGCCGTTCATTACAGCCGATGAAACAGGACCAAAGCACCTGGAAATGGAGCTGAACCGCTCTACCTTTGAAGAATTGGTCAGTCATCTCGTGGAAGGCACGATTAAACCCACGGAACAAGCGCTGAAAGATGCTGATCTCACGATTACTGACATCGATCGCATCCTCTTGGTCGGTGGCTCCACGCGCATTCCAGCCGTGCAAGATGCCATCCGCAAATACTTTAATAACAAAGCGCCCGATCGATCGGTGAACCCTGATGAGGCGGTTGCCTTAGGGGCTGCCATTCAAGGGGGTGTCCTGGGTGGCGAAGTCAAAGACTTGCTGCTGCTGGATGTCACGCCTCTTTCGCTGGGGATCGAAACCCTGGGCGAGGTCTTCACCAAAATCATTGAGCGCAACACCACCATCCCGACCAGCAAGACTCAAGTTTTTTCCACGGCAACGGATGGGCAAACATCGGTCGAAATTCACGCCCTGCAAGGCGAACGGGCAATGGCGAAGGACAACAAAAGCCTGGGTAAATTTCAACTCAACGGCATTCCTCCGGCTCCCCGTGGTGTCCCCCAAATCGAAGTCTCGTTCGACATTGACGCAAACGGTATTCTCAAAGTCTCGGCTCGTGATAAGGGGACGGGGCGCGAGCAAAGTGTGTCTACCACCAATACTGGCGGCTTAAGCACCAGCGAAATTGAGCGGATCCGGTTAGATGCCGAAGTGTTTGCGGAGGAAGACGAGCGCCGTAAGAAACTGGTGGTGCTGAAAAACCAGGCAGACAGCTTGCTCTACAGTTATGAAACCCTGCTGCGGGACAATGGCGACTTTATTAGAGACGACCTGAAAACGCAGGCATTGGAGAAGGTAACGGTACTGAAAGCAGCGGCGGCAGACTCGACGATCGCGCCCGAAACCTTCAAACAACATCTGGATACGCTACAAGAAACGCTGCTGGCGATCGGTGCATCGGTTTATCAGCAAGCGAACGAAGTGCCAGCCGACGAAGCAGCGACTCAGTTTAGCCCGTCGAATGGGGCATCAGACCCCGACGACTATAGTTTTGAGGACGACGCTACTGTTACAGCCGATTACGAAGCTGTAGATTAGTTAAGGTATAGGAGTGGTCAGTATAGGTGAATGGTAGAGGGTAATCGTCCAAAGCCAATCTTTCAGACCCAGAACTCAAGCCCCCAGCTCTAAAAAACCTTTACCCTCGCAGCAGTATTCTATGGCTCGTGACTATTACGAAATTCTCGGCATTTCGCGCGATGCCGACAAGGACGAAATCAAGCAAGCGTACCGACGGCTAGCACGTCGATACCATCCTGATGTCAACAAAGAAGACGGCGCTGAAGAGCGCTTTAAAGAAATCAGTCGCGCCTACGAAGTACTTTCAGAGCCAGAAACTCGCGCTCGTTATAACCAATTTGGCGAAGCTGGCGTTGGCTCTGCTGCTGGCGGAGGCTTTCAAGACTTTGGCGACATGGGTGGGTTCGCGGATATCTTTGAAAGCTTCTTCAGCGGCTTTTCGGGTGGTACACCGGGTCAAGCGGGACGGCGGCGCAGTGGTCCGATGCGCGGCGATGACTTGCGCCTGGATCTAAAGCTAGACTTCCGTGAGGCGATTTTTGGTGGTGAGCGCGAAATTCGCATTAATCACCTTGAAACCTGCACAACGTGTAGCGGGTCAGGGGCAAAACCGGGCACTCGTCCACGTACCTGTTCTACCTGTAGTGGTGCGGGTCAGGTACGGCGAGCCACCCGAACTCCCTTTGGCAGCTTTACGCAAGTCTCTGTTTGCCCGACTTGCGCTGGTACTGGACAGGTCGTCGAAGAGAAGTGCGAGGTCTGCAACGGCAACGGGCAGCGCCAGGAAACGAAGAAGCTCAAAATTAACATTCCCGCTGGAGTTGATAATGGCACCCGCCTGCGCGTTTCTAATGAGGGTGATGCGGGACAGCGCAGTGGTCCGCCTGGTGACTTATACGTGTATCTGTTCGTTAACGAAGACCCAGAATTTCAGCGTGAAGGAATTAATATTCTTTCGGAGCTTAAGATTAGCTATGTGCAGGCAATTTTAGGGTCTCGTGTTGAAGTCAACACCGTCGATAACGAACCTCAAGAACTTTTAATTCCACCGGGAACGCAGTCGGGTAAGGTGCTGACGCTGGAAGGAAAGGGCGTGCCGAAGCTTGGTAATCCGGTCAGCCGGGGGGATTATTTGATTACGATTTCGATCGACATTCCCACCAAGATCTCCGTCGAAGAACGGGAACTGCTGGAGAAACTCGCAAAACTGCGCGGCGATCGCATTGGTAAAAGCGGCATTGAAGGCTTCTTTGGTAAGGTGTTTGGCACATGAACGCAGCCGAACTCTCTTCTGCCCCAGATGCCCAACTAGATTTGCGCGGCACTCCCTGCCCGATCAATTTTGTGCGCACGAAGCTAAAGCTTGATCAAATGCCTCCAGGATCACTTTTAGAAGTGTGGCTTGACCCTGGCGAACCGATCGAGCAAGTGCCCGATAGTTTGAGAATGGAAGGCTACGGCATCGAGCAGATTGAAGACCATGCTAGCTACTTTGCGCTGAAGATTCGGCGACCCGCTCTAAGCCCTGATGATGCTTGAGCAGGTGTTATGGACATCGAGCCATGAGCAGTGACCTATGAGTGCTGATTTGGATGCTCCACGACCTCAAGGTGCAAATCATGCTGATCCAGGATTTAGTGTATCTGTGCCGCTGCTGGGAACGGTTCTCGCGGTGCAGGCGAATTACTATCATGTGAAGCTGGATGTGATTGGAGAGGCAGGAGGCAGGAGGCAGAAGGCAGAAGGCGGAAAGGCGTTACCAGTGATGTTGCTGTGTACCCGTCGATCGCGCTTGAAGAAAATTGGGCAGCGGGTGATGGTGGGCGATCGTGTTGAGGTTGAAGAGCCGGATTGGGAGGGTGGACGGGGGGCGATCGCGCAGGTGTTGCCGCGACGTTCCATGTTAGATCGTCCGCCTGTGGCGAATGCCGATCAGCTTTTGCTCGTATTTGCGCTGGTTGAACCGATGCTCGATCCCCATCAACTCAGCCACTTTTTGGTGAAAGCGGAGACCACGCAGCTACAGGTATGCCTGTGTTTGAATAAAAGCGACCTAGCGACGGAAGATGAGCGCGATCGCTGGCGTGTTCGTTTACAGGAGTGGGGCTATGCGCCCATTTTGATGAGTGTGCAGCAGGCGATCGGACTGGCTGAGGTGGAAGCGCAACTGGGCGATCGGGTCACGATCGTCTCTGGACCATCCGGGGTGGGTAAGTCTAGCTTGATTAATTGGCTCGTGCCCCATTCTGATTTGCGGGTTGCGGCTGTTTCGGGCAAGCTGGGGCGAGGACGGCATACCACTCGTCACGTTGAGCTGTTTGAACTGCCCGCAGGTGGCTTGCTGGCAGATACACCAGGGTTTAACCAACCCGATCTGGACTGTGCGCCTGAAGCATTGGCAACCTGTTTTCCTGAAGCACGGGCACGCTTGGCGACGGCAAACTGCCAGTTTAGCGATTGCCTGCATCGGGATGAACCCAACTGCGTGGTGCGTGGCGATTGGGAACGGTATGAGCATTACTTGAGCTTTCTTGAAGACGCGATCGCCCGTCAGGAAGCCTTGAATAAGCTGGGTGATAGCGAGTCAACGATGAAGCGCAAGAGCGATCGGGATGGTGAACAGTATGAACCCAAGCTCGAAACAAAGAAATATCGCCGCCCGTCTCGCCGTGTGCAACAGCAAACGCTACAGAACATGCGGTATGACTTGAAGGATGCGTCGCTGGATGGGGATTAGAGAGGGATGAGAGGTGAGGGATGAAGGAAGGATAAAGGATAAAAAGCTGGTTGCTAGGCAGAAGGCAGAGGGCAGAGGGCAGAAGGAAGGCTAAAGGGTGTAGCTTGCTTCTGCGGAGCAGTAGGCTGAAGGCTAAAAAGCTGACCGCTCTCCCCCTGCTCCCTCTGCCCCCTTGCTTCCCCTGCCCCGCTGCTTCTGACTCCTGACTCCTCACTCTTCATCGTTGTGCTGGACTAAGGCTAGAATTACACTACGTTTGCACATCAAAGCGTTCTAGCCCCTATGAGAAAGCCTCTTGATCGATTGAAGTTGCTGCCGTGGCGATCGCTCTTTCAAGCAGCGGTAATAGCGATTCTGCTGCTCATGGTGCCGATCGATGGCTTGCTTCAGCTTGCGGTGCGTTATCGTGACCAATCGCCGATTTTGGAGAGCCTAGTGAGTATGCTTAGGTCATCGCTGGTATCGCTGGTGCTGAGTCTTGGCATTCCAGTGTTGTTAGGAGCCTTTGCTGTGTATGTCTTGGAGCGCGTCGATCGCTTTAGTATCAGTACGGGTAGCCTGTGGGCGTTGGTGCTGTGCGTGGTGCTGGTGTTGCTGCTGGAGCAATGGCTGTTATTTGGTTCGCCCGGGTTTACCATGACGGAACTGGTGCTCATTGCTGTGGGTGTTTTTTGGAAAGGGAGACCTTATTGGCGATCGTATCGCCGCTGGTAGCCCTTCTAGGAGGGTGGCGGTTCGGTTGGATCGACGGCGTTAACGAGGTGATCGAGTACGTCTGTGAGGCGATCGAGGCGTTTGAGCGATTCATGCTGTGCCTCGGTCAGCGTTTGGATGGCATCACTGAGGGCAAACACCTGGTATCCCTGCTGTTGTACCTGATCTGTTAAGGTGTCCATGCGTTGAGAAAGGCGATCGACGGTTGCGATCGTTGCGAGGACAGCCTCGCCGATCTGCTGCACAATCAACTCTAATTCTGGGCGATTTTCAACGTCCACAGTCCGAAAGCCTTGGAGTTAAAGAACGAGCGGTGAATTGAGAGGAACAAGCAACCAAAGCCCAGAAAACACCCACGACCAGGCTCAAAGCGTTCATGGCACCTTGTAGAAGTTTTAACGCCAGAGCCTACGGCTTTAACCTGCCAACTTTACTACTGGTTCGGGATCTTTCCTAGAGACGCGTTCTTGTAGTAAAGCCCCAAAATTTGTTGATAGTTATTGCCACCTAACGCCAGATTGTAAGCGCCCCATTGACTCAGCCCAAGCCCATGACCAAAACCACGCCCAATCACTTGAAACATGGTGGGAGACGCTTGCTCTTTCGCTTTACTTGCTTCTAGCGCTGGCGGAGGCAAGATATTAAAGAGCGTGCTTTTGAGGTTTAACGCGGTTTGAAGGGCTTCACCGCTGATGGTTTTACGACCGCGATCGCCGACCACTTGCATTGACTTAATGCGTCCACAGGTCGTAATACTTACAGGCTCAAAGGCAACAATGTTACCCACTCCAGGGATACGCTTACTCAGTTCATTGCGAGGGATATCAATTTCCCATTGAGCAACGGGTGAAACTTCTTGAAAACCTTCTCGCACCGATTTCAAGTACGGTACAGGGTTTAACCAGACATCCTCAGAGTTTTCGGTGCAGCCGCCTGCTGAGGAGTGAAAGACTGCCTCGATCGGACGGTTCCCATAGGCAAGTACCTGACTGGCAGTGGCATTGACCGCCATTTGCGTACCAGTCGATTCGTCCTGAATGCCTCGGTAAACCTGTGAGGCAGTTGTATCAACCACATCATACGGACGACTGGCTGCGATCGCTCTCTCACGGTGATAGAGAGCATAGGAACGAGCGGCGACTGCCTGTGCTTTGAGGGCTTCCTGGGGCCAGTTACCATTCATTTCGCCACCAAGGACGCTGTAAAGATACTGCTCTAGATCGACATAGTTCACGGCAACCAGTCCGCTTTTGCTGGGTGTCACGAGGGTACGTCCGCGATACCAGCGATCGCCAATGTACACATAGCCCCCATCGGTTGGCTCTACCCAGATTTGAGCAGACTGCCAGCGATCGAGGGCAACACTGCCTTGCTTGGGCTGGGCGATGAAGGCATTCATGGGTGCAATTTCACCCAGCGAACGACCACTGCTGTCGCGCACGATCGCTTTGCTAGAGCTGCCAACCGCAACCTGACTCACGCCTTCTTTGATCGCCACACGCAGTTCTAAAGCTGCCTGGGCGGGGCGACCGACGGCGCTTTCGATCGCTGCAAACAGCGCCATCCAGATTAAGAGTCCAAACCACCCACTGTGTCCCGTTACGTGCCTTAACGCTCTCAGGTGAGAGGTCAGTAAACGGGGGAAGCGTTCCAATGACATGTCTAGAAGTCTCCTCACAGGTTTAAGCACAGATAGCGGGTCTAAATCGGCTAAGCCACAGCCTTCCAAGACGGGTGTAGGGTGTGGGGTATCGGGTGTGGTGAAGGTGAATGAAAACGGCTATTAAACGTAGCAATGTGATCGGGCGATCGCAACACTACAAAGCCGATCATTTAAGTCAACGAGGCTTAATATAAGTCAATTTGCTTTAGATCAAGTCAGGCATTTTGTTGTAAATGTTCCCCATCTACGCCAGATATATCGGTGTGAGGAACAAGATAGGCACTCTAGCCCATACATCTTGTGTCTTCGATCGTTTGTAACGATTATTAAATCAGATTCTTGAGCCACTGTCTTGATCAAGGTCTTATCTCCTTCGCCTGTGTCAGTATAGGTTCAGGAAGAAACGTCTACGGAACGCTAAGTTTTGCAAATTACATTCCTGGGAACCAGTTCTGGCGTGCCAACGCGATCGCGCAATGTCTCCGGTGTAGCGTTGCGCTTGCCTCAGCGTGCCGAATTCTGGCTGTTTGATTGTGGTGAAGGCACGCAGCATCAGCTTCTCCGCAGCGAGATCAAAAGCAGTCAGTTAACCCGCATTTTTATCACCCACATGCATGGGGATCACATTTTTGGGTTGATGGGGTTGCTGGCAAGCTCTGGGCTGGCAGGCAATGTGCAGCGCATTGATATCTATGGTCCACCCGATCTGGATGAATACCTCAAAGCCTGTCGGCGCTACTCGCAAACGCATTTTTCGTACCCGGTGAAAGTGCATACGGTACGTCCCGGCGTGGTTTACGAAGACAGTGAGTTTACCGTGAGCTGTGGTTTGCTGAAGCATCGAGTGCCTGCTTATGGCTATCGCATTGCAGAGCGCGATCGTCCCGGTCATTTTGATGTGAAACGCGCTACAGCGATGGGCATTCCCCCCGGTCCTCTGTACGGCAAGCTGAAGCGGGGTGAAGTCGTTACGCTACCCGATGGACGGCGCATTCTTGGGACGGATTTGTGTGGCCCCACCGAAATTGGGCGCAAGCTGGCATACTGCACCGATACGGTGTTTTGCGATACGTCGGTAGAACTGGCGCAGGATGCGGATGTGCTAATCCATGAAGCGACGTTTGCCCATCAGGATGCAGAAATGGCGTATCAGCGGTTGCATTCCACCTCGACAATGGCGGCACAAGTGGCGTTGACTGCCCAAGCGAAGCGGTTGATTATGACGCACTTCAGCCCGCGCTATGCACCTGGTAATGAGATTGAACTCAAAGATTTGTTGGCAGAAGCAAGAACGATTTTTCCCGCCACAGAAATGGCTTCCGACTTCTGGACGTATGACATTCCCCGACGGCAATCCGCAGCATTGGCGGCTGTTTAGGAGGGTTGGTTAAACGGTTGGTTAAAAGCCTTTTGGTCTATGCAGCGATTTGCAGCTAAATGAAGTACAGCCTGCCAGTCTGAAAGCTATTAACCCAGCAGCAAAATACCTTGCTCAAGCGGTGGGTTTCGGCTGCGCTCAACCCACGAGATAGCCGAGTGCTGAGCGAAGTCGAAGCACAGTTTTTCCAGATGCACAAACATTGCGGGTTAATGGGTGAGAACTGGCTGACTGACAAATCTTTTAGCGCGTACTTGAACCCGCCCTGCACTAAAAGTGCGGGCTAATGGCAGGAAGTCCTCTTAAGAGGACTAGAAGCGGCTTACAAACCGTTTTAACGGGTTTCGCACCATTAGCCCGGATTTGAATCACGGGCGGGTGAGCAACGAAGCGACAAGCCTTTCAAGACTTTTGTCAGTCAATCAGGGGTGAGAAGCTCTTTTCACTTCTGACTTCTGACTCCTGATTTCTGCTGTACTGCTCTCGTTTAAGCAAGTGGCTAAATTCGACAGCGTGTCTTTTGACATCCCTTAAACTCTGCTCTAACAATGAGGGCGGCTATGGCTGCATTTGATTCAAAGCAAACATGCATGGAATCAAGTGGTTTTAGGGTGTGAGAATTTAGTCACTTTTAGAGTTATGAAATTACGCTTGCTATTACCCGGTGCTATGCTCCTGGGCGGCAGTTTTTTGCTGGGAACAACAGCTCAAGCTGCCGACGTGATCCTGGATCTGGAAGCGTCCCTTGATGCTCATAAATCCCACGATCGCCTGAACCATTCTGTCAAAAAAGCATCTCCAAACATTTTGCGTTTGAAGGAGTTCGATCGTCCTCTTACGCGTGCGGAAACGTTGCTAGCAAAGCCACGGTTCCCTGATTTAATCAGCCAATTACCAGCGAATCAAACGACTTCTGAGGATGACGAAGAGCCAGAGGAAGAGATTGTGGTTGAGGGCGAAAAGAAGCCTGTTGGGTCTTCTCCCACCTACACCATTACTGGGGAGGAAATCGACAAGCAGGGGGCAAATAGCGTCACCGAAGTGCTTAAAGGCTTACCAGGCTTTGCGATTAATGACACCGGGTTTGGTGCCGATATTCATACCGGGTTTTACTACCGGGGCACCACGATTAACCAAAATACGTTTTTGCTGAATGGGAGACCGATCGGGAGTAATGTCAATACCTACCACGGTGCCACTGATCTCAACACATTCTTAACGGGTGGCATTGAGCGGATTGAGCTTTCTAGCGGGACTGCTTCCACTCTGTATGGTTCCGATGCCTTTGGCGGCGTGGTTAATATCATTACCAAAGAAGCAATCGGTCCAACCAAGTTTAGTGTGCTGGCGCAGGGCGGTTCCTATGGACAGCAGAATTACCGGGGCGGTATTGCAGGTTCTTTAGACGCGTTGAGTTATGCCATTGGCTATGAGCGCTTTCAAGCAGAGAATGATTACCCTGTGCCTAGAGGTGCGGCAAACCGAGGTCCGGATGGACGCTTGTTTAACGGCGATACTAAGTTTGACAACTACTTTGGTCGGCTGACCTACCGGGTTGATCCCCGCAATACCTTAAAGCTGGATGCATATGCCAGCACCAGTCGTAAAGGGCTGATCTATTTCGGGTTTCCGCTCCAGCGCGATCGCCTGGAACACGATGGCTTGAATATCGGCTTGGCGTGGAATGCCCTGGTTGGCGGTGGCAATGATTCGATCTTGACGGCAACGATCGGCTACAACCGGGACAACTTCAATACCTTCGGTCCGACCCAAAGCGTGTTCTTTCGTCGCGGCTCGTTGGAATCGCAGGGCTTAACCGCCAGAGTGGAGCATAACTGGCAAATCCTACCCTTCTACAACCTGCGCTACGGGCTGGATCTCCGCAGTGAGTTTTTTGAGGGCGAAACGCTGAGTAATGTGCCGCGCTTCATTCGCTTTAACGAGACAGAAGACCGCGATCGCACCAATGCGGCTCTGTTCGTGCTCAACACCTTCAAAATTCTGGAGAATGTCCAGCTTGAACTGGGTCTACGCCAGAACTTCAACACGGAATATGGCAGTACCACGAACCCTAGCGTTGGCGCACGGTGGGATATTACGCCTGCGATCGCGCTACGAGGCAGTTGGGTCTCAGTCCGTCGTAATCCGGGGCTAGATCAGCTTTACCTTTTTGATACGGTGCATGGCTGGTTGCCCAACCCAAATTTAGACCCAGAAACAGGTTCCGCCTGGACAGCCGGAGTCGATTTCAACCTCACCTCGACCCTCACCGCCCAACTCACCTACTTTGGCAACCGTTTGGAAGACCGCATCAGCGTAGTATCGGGACGTTGGGAAAACATTGGCTTGGTCAACACGAATGGGTTTGAAGCAGGCGTGCGGTGGCGCATCACGCCCCAAGTTTCGGCACTGCTCAACTACACCTACACCGATGCACGGATTGAAACAGGTGCCGAGAAAGGCTTACAACTGAGTACCATTCCCTTCTCGGTGGCTCAAATTGGCGTTGGCTACGACTGGAACGGCTGGCAACTGAATCTCTACGCCAACTACAACAGTGGGTCTCGCCGCGCCCTGTTTACTGCCGCTGGTGAAGATAGCCGTAGTTTCTCGCCTTCCTGGTTGAATTTGGATCTGAATGCCCGGATTCCGATCGTCCAAAATGTGGCGCTTCTAGTGTATCTAGAAAACTTAGCCGATGTCAGCTACGAACGAGTGAACCGCATCTACCAACCGGGCTTAACATTTCGCTTAGGAGTGTCTGCAACCTTCTAAGGGGTGTGAATTAAATAACTTCGACAACCTCAGCCTTTTAGTTGTACGGGCGCGGCATGGGGCAAATCGCCTTGGGCGAAGGCGAGGACTTCCTCCCGCATGCCACGCCCCTACGTGCAGAATGACACCTTCATAAATCCACGATCCTTAGCCGTTTGCTCGCCGAAGCCGACTAACCATTGGCTCGCCGAAGCCGATCGCGCACCTGACCGATGACTGCCTGACTGCTAATGGGCGCACGGGGCTGGGGTAGTTCTGTATTCGGCCATCCAGGCAGATCAATACAGGGGCATTCTAGCGTGGCAACGCCTTGCACTTTGACTGGCACGGGCATATCACAGCGACCACAGGGGTCAATGTCCCAGGCAGGGCTGAAGAGTTCGGCGATCGTCTGATTGGTGCCTTCTAAATAACAATCGCCTGCTTCACCAGAGCGAATTTGCTGCCAGCATGACTCAAAGGCTTGACTGTAGCGATCGCCCTGAATCACTGGACGCGGTAGCAAAAAGTCTTCTCCACCTCGAATGGCAAGGCGCTTGCCTAGCTGAAACCAGTAGGCGAGGTACTGTCTAACGTCTTGTTCAGATGCCATAACGTTGAAACGAAGAGCAAAAAGGCTCTGCAATAATTGGGTAATGTATCGACTCTCTTTATGGCACTTCTGCGGCTAACAGGCTTCCAGCCAAAGGTGTAGTTTGAGAGGAGTTTTGCTGGATTGTTCCATCCTAATCTGCATGGCTCGACTTCTAGGGAGTGTAAATCTGGAGCTTTGGTTAAGTTCTGGTTGTTGGGTAGGTGTGATGGGGTGGGCGGTACCGCAGAGGCGCGGAGGCTCAGAGACGGTAAAGCGGGTGTGGGTTGTGGGGTGTAGGGTGTGAATGCAAACGGCTGTACAGCGTTTATGTGTCCTCGTTCAATTGGGTGCGAGGTGTACCAAGGATACTCAGGTTAAGGACGTGCCCAGCGGTGACGAGGTAGACGGGATGGGCGATCGCGCCAATGTGACGGGTTAAGGTGCCGAGGCGATCGCGGAATAACCGTCCGATGGGATAGGCAGGTACAATGCCCCAGCCAACTTCTTCTGCAACAAAGATGATATCGCTCGTGGCATGACGCAGGCTGTGTAGGAGTTCTGCTAGCGTTTTATGCCAGGTGACTTCATCTTGCTCTAAAAGATTTGCAAGCCAGGTGCCTAAAGAATCGACCAGAAGACAACTGTTTGGCGGCGCGGTTTGGATGGCTTCGGTTAAGGCAATGGGGACAGCAAGCGTTTGCCAGGTAGCAGGACGGCGCTGGCGATGCTGCTCGATGCGGGTCTGCCACTCGCGATCGGTCGGATCAATTTGAGCGGTCGCGATGTAAATAACCGCTTTACCGGAACGAACCGCGAGGGTTTCTGCCCATTCGCTTTTGCCCGATCGGGCGGGTCCTGTCACCAGAATGAGCTGATGGTCAGCCATTATTGTCACTCCTTCGCCTATTGGGTTTTCAGTCTGTCTCACCCACGATGATCGACCGCCTTAAAGCTGGATGTTCCAACTTTATTTAGCGTTGGCGCATCCATCAGGCTACATCGCGCGTAGTGTTCTCTAGCAACGTCGGGAATGACCCGATTCACGCTACGTGCCAGGTGCTCCTTGTCGAGCAGCGATCGCTGTCATCTCACAAGGCTCTGTGCGTTGGCGCTGCTTTGCTATGCACGTTTTCAAAACGACGAGTATGCCGATGGTCAGTCGATCGCAGACAGACCATCGCTAGATTCTCCTGCTCGTTTTGACTGAGACCTGAGCCGCGGTTCACAAAAGTCTACCTGTAAACACAACACAATCAGAGGAGCAATTGACGTGGCAAATATCTTAGGCACCCCCAATAGCGATCTTCTCCGTGGCACCGATGCTAGCGATCTATTAGCGGGTGGTGATGGCAACGATGCCCTGTTTGGCGGCGCAAGTAGCGATGCCCTGTTGGGTGGCGCAGGCAATGATGTGCTGGATGGGGATGGCAATCTGGCGCTAGTGGCGCTCACTGAGGGAGGAAATACCCTGATTGCCTTTGACCCCGCCCGCCCGAAGCAAACAACGACGATCGCAGTTACGGGCGTGGATGGCACTCTGATTGGCATTGATGTGCGTTCTGCGAACGGTCTGCTGTACGGCATTACTGATGCGAACAAGCTGTATACGATCGATGCTACGACCGGACGTGCAACCTTTGTGAGCACGCTTTCAGCACCCTTCAACGGGGCAGAACAATCGGGTGTGGATTTTAACCCCGCTGCCGATCGCCTCCGCCTGGTGGGTAGCAACGACCAGAACTTCCGTATCAACGTCGATACAGGCGCACTGGCAGATTTTGACCCCAACACACCAGGCGTACAACCCGATGGCAACCTGGCGTATGTGGTAGACGACGTGAACTTCGGCAAAGACCCCAGCGTCACAGCCGCCGCTTACACCAATGCCTTCCCTGGCGCACCCACACCGACTGGTGTAACGCCTCCAACCCGCACCACGCAACTCTTTGGCATCGACGCAAATCTGGATGTGCTGGTGCTGCAAAACCCACCGAATAACGGCGGACTCCAGACCATTGGTTCCCTCGGCGTTGATTTTGATACGACAGGTGGCTTCGACATCTTTTCGCCCCAGAGCGGACAGAACATTGCCTATGCCGCCTCTGGTTCCACCCTGTACACCGTTGACCTCTCGACGGGTAAAGCAACGGTAGCAGGGACGATCGGCGATGGCTCTCTGGATCTCTCCGGTTTAGCCGCAATCACGATCGCCAACCCTGCGACCAGCGGGGATGATGTGCTGAATGGGGAAGCAGGCGATGATGTGCTGCGAGGTGGTGCTGGTAACGATCTGCTCAATGGTGGCAGGGGCACCGATCGCTTAGAAGGAGGGGCTGGCAGCGATGCCCTTTATGGTGGCGCGGGTAACGATACGCTGTTGGGAGGCGACGGCAATGATGTGCTCAACGGTGATGCTGATGTGCGTGTGTTTGGCTTAACCGACCGCAACACCCTGGTCTCGCTTGACCTCAGCGGTGCAGGGAAACCAACCAGCATCAATGTTACAGGCGTAGAGGGTAGCCTCATTGGCATTGATGTGCGCTCTGCCAATGGCTTGCTGTACGGTGCTACTGACACCAACAAACTCTACACCATTGATTTCAATACGGGCGCTGCCACCTTTGTCAGCACGCTCTCAGCACCCTTTAATGGGGGCAAGCAATCTGGGTTTGACTTTAACCCCGCCGCCGATCGCCTGCGCTTAGTAGGCAGCAATGATCAGAACTTTCGTATCAACGTCGATACAGGTGCGCTGGCAGACTTTGACCCCAACACACCAGGAGTCCAGCCTGATGGCAATCTAGCCTATGTAGCAGGTGACGTGAACTTCGGTATAAATCCCAACATCACAGCGGCGGCTTATACCAACGCGTTCCCCGGTTTGCCAACTCCAGCAGGCGTAACGTCTCCAACACGTACCACCCAGCTTTTTGGCATCGATTCCAATCTCGATGTGCTGGTGCTGCAAAACCCGCCGAACAATGGTGGCTTGCAAACGATCGGCTCTCTCGGCATTGACTTTGATACAACAGGTGGCTTCGACATCTTCTCACCCCAAAGCGGCACCAACATTGCCCTTGCTACCTCAAACTCAACGCTCTACAGCATCGACCTGGCAACCGGTAAAGCGACTACCATTGGCGCGATCGGTGCCTACAATTTTATTGGGTTAGCCGCTGCTGCTGTAACCGATGCCACCCTGAGCGGTGATGACGTGCTGAATGGTGGACTGGGCAACGATGTGTTTCGGGCAGCTCTCGGCAACGACACGCTGACGGGTGGCGGCGGTCAAGATACCTTTGCGATTCAACTGGGCGACGGTAGCGAAGTCATCACCGACTTTGGCGGCATTGGCAGAGGTGTTAATCCTGCGGCTGCGATCGTGGCAGAAACCGACGTACTGCAATTTCAGGGTGCGGGTCTGGTTGCCAGAAACCTGCTGCTCACCCAGAATGGGGCCGATCTGGTGCTCACCTTTGATGGCATTGCCAATACCCAGGTGACGCTCAAAGGCTTTGCGCTAGAAAATCTAGACAATTTGCAGCAAGCTACAGGAGCCAGCGTTAACTTAGGCAACATCCTGTTTGACGGACAGGCATTGGTGCAGGACAGCTTTGATGTCTTTAACGCCGACTCCATCATGACCAATCTGTTTAACCGCAACACGGTGACGTTTCTCAACGACCTGAACAACACCGTCTATGGCTTCGATGGCTCAGACGATGTGATTAACGCTCAGGGCGGCAATGACATCATCTATGGCGGCAGCGGCAATGACGTGTTGAGAGGCGGTGCGGGTAATGATGCCCTGTATGGTGGTGCAGGCAATGACACCCTCACAGGTGGGCTGGGAGCCGATCGCTTCGTCTTCGGTAGCGGAGCTGCCTTTGATGCTAATGCTCTGGGTGTCGATGCGATCGCGGGCTTTAGCGTCACCGATGGCGACCAGATCGTCTTGAGCAAGCAAACATTCACCGCGTTGACATCGCCAGCCAACAGCGCCCTCACCGGAAATGATTTTGCAGTCATCAATGATGCGGTCAATGGTGCAACCTCTGCCGCCGCCAGCATCGCACGCATTGTCTTCAATGGAGCAACGGGCGATTTGTTCTACAACCAGAACGGTGCTGGCAATGGGTTTGGCTCTGGTGGACGCTTCGCCACGCTCACAACCTCCGGTACATCCTCACTGACGGCAAACAGTTTCCTCACCGCCTGATGTATCTCAGAGGATGTTCTGAAAAGCGTCAAAGCAGTGGGCAACGGATCGAAAGCCAGAGATCGCTGCTGATCGATTTTGGCTGAAAGCTGTGTGCTATCCGTTTCATCCGCTGCTGATCATGCTCCTCAGACACCCTCTAATGATGGAGTCAGGTTGTTTGACCTTGCTCCATCATGGTTTCTCGAGCCAGCAATAATGTGATGCAATGCAACCGCAATGCAAGACGATCGCTACGCAAGAATAGGGGTTTTGAGAGTTCTGTCAGTCAATCAGGGAAAGAAGACTGTGCAGCAAGTTTTGTTGTGGTTGTTAGATTCCTGCTAGGATGGCTCCGCCACTCTGCGCTTAAGATCGTGAATTAAATGATATCGGCAAAACCAATCGTAAGGGCTTAGCGTGCGGTAGGTATGTTTTCGGTGAGGCAGAGGGTTTCGCTCGCATGCTAGGGGCTGTCATCAATGACGACTACACATTGCTTGCAGGAAGGTTTCCAGCCCCTAGCCTTGTGTGTTGGGACGGGCGCGACAGTGCTGATATCACAAGGTTTCGGAGCTAATTGATGACACGCCCTAAGCCCCTACAGAATCACTGCTTTTTTGTTCTCGTTCCTTAGAGTGCGTTTGACGCGATCAATCACGCCATTATATAGTTCAATGCCTTTACCGCTTCCACTGCCCCTGTCTCCGGGGCTTGCCCTCACCGCGCTTGCCCCCATGCAGGATGTCACCGATATCCGCTTTATGAGCGTGGTGGCTCACTATGGCAGTCCCGATTATTTCTTTACGGAATATTTTCGCGTTTATCCCAGTTCAGGTTTGCATAAACACATCCTGCGATCGATTACCGAGAATGCCACTGATCGCCCCGTATTTGCCCAGTTGATTGGCGAAAGCATTCCTGACCTGATCCGCATTGCGCGGGAGTTGAGCCAGTACCCGATCGCGGGCATAGACCTGAATCTGGGCTGTCCGGCTCCCAGAATCTATCGCAAAAATGTGGGTGGTGGGCTGTTACGCGATCCAGACAAGATTGATGCCATGCTGGGCGCGCTGCGAGAAGCTGTAGACGGACGATTGACCGTGAAAATGCGCGTCGGGTTTGAGGATACCGCCAACTTCGATCGCATTCTTGACCTGATCAATCATCACCACATCGATTTGCTGAGCCTGCATGGACGCACGGTGCGCGAAATGTATCACGGTGCCGTGCATTACGACCTGATTGCCCATGCCGTACAACGAGTGCAATGTCCCGTCTTAGCTAATGGCAATGTCACCTCTGCACTGGCGGCGGAGACTGTCCTCGCGCAAACCGGAGCCGCTGGAGTCATGATTGGGCGTGCCGCCATCCGCAACCCCTGGATTTTTCAGCAAACCCGCCAATGGTTGAGCGGTCAACCTGTTTCCATCATCTCGCTGGCAGACGTGCGGGGGTATATCGATCGCCTGCGAACCATCATGTACGTCCCAGCCATCCCGGAACGCGCACGGGTCAACCATATGAAAATGTACCTCAACTACATCGGGCAAGGCGTTGATGCCGCAGGCGCGTTTTTAACCGAGATGCGCCATGCCCGGACGGAAGCAGAGTTGTACGATGCCTGCGATCGCCACTTGCTAACCGAACCCGATCGTGCCTTTGCCTCAGAACCCTATCCTGGGCTGACAGCACGTCCCAATCGAGAGGGCGATCGGGCTTTGGTGGTTGGGGGATGAGAGTAGAGGGCGGAGGGCAGAGAAGTTGTTGGTTTTTAGTTTTTAGAAGGAATCAGGAATGGCTCACGCAGTAACAACTAACAACCAACAACTGTTTCAACTCAAAACTCCCAGGCTGAATCGCTGACTGCTGACCGCTCTTTCCACCCAAAACTCAAAACTTTCTTACTCTTCACCCCTCACTCCTCACCCCTCACCCCTCACCCCTACAACAAAATAAGCCCCTGCCTTGCTCCCAGGATCACGGCTTCAGTGCGGCTGGAGGCGTGGAGTTTGCTGAAGATCGAGCCGATGTGAAATTTGACGGTGTGCTCGGAGAGGTTGAGGCGACGGGCGATCGCTTTGTTGCCCAACCCTTCTGCCAGCATGGTGAGTACTTCGACTTCGCGGTTGGTGAGCGCTTCACCCGATTCTGTGGGGGGTGTACGAGTGCTGGCGGGTAAACTGCTGAGTAAGGGGCTGAGCAGGTCGGGATGGATAACCGTTAAGCCTCTGGCAGCAGCGACGATCGCGCCCACAATTTCAGTGACAGTAGCATCGCTGGGCAAAATACCCCGCACGCCTGCCTGGAGAATGGCGGCGATTGCCAGGGGTTGCCAGTCATCCACCACCACCACGATCGCGGGGCTAAGATCCAACCCGTCTCCGCCCATTGTGTCTACATCGCTTCCGTCACCCGGATCGGTGATGAGTACGGCTGGAATGCTGTCTGCGGCATCGTTCCATTCCCACAGGACGACATCGGGCTGCGATCGAGCGATTTGCTGGGTCAGCGTTTCCGTCGTACTGGCACGGCTCACAAGATCCAGATCGGGACTGGAAGATAGGAGCACCTCCAGTCCTGCCTGCATGACCACCGAACTGGCAGCGACCAGCACGCGGATCAGGCTGCCTGCGGTTGAAAGGTTTTGCTGCATAGCACCACATCTACAGTAAGCCGCTGGTTGTTCCGCATCACTTCCAGGGATAATCCGTCTCCCACGTTTGAGTTTTCTAGCAGGTGAACGAGTTCATGGGGTGATTGGAAGAAGCTACCCCGAACGCCCAGTATCACATCGCCAATCTGTAATCCGGCTCTGTCGGCTGGACTTTGGGGTTCGATCGCCGTGAGCAAGAGTCCGATCGCCAGTCGCCGCCTGACTTGCACACCCACTGGCTGCGCGGTAATCCCTAAGAACGGCTCATCGCTGCCCTGGCTAAGGAACTGCTGTACCACATGGCTGGGGATGGCAAACCCCCGACCCTGCACAATCATGGTGTTGATGCCGATAATCTGTCCCTGCGCGTTTGCCAGCGGTCCGCCCGAATTGCCCGGTGCAAGCTGAATGTCGGCTTGAATCCAGTTGTGGCTGGCAGTCTGGGGTTTAACGCTGTGGATAATGCCTGTGGTCAAAGCCCCGGTGACTCCCCACGGATTGCCGATCGCCACGACGAGTTCACCGACCCGCAGTTTCGTAGAATCCGCGATTCCTACGGAAAGCTTCGCTAACGTCCCTGCGAAAAGTCCCGTGGCTGCGACTTTCAACGCCACCAGATCGCGCTGACGATTGCGGGCTGTCACCGTTGCCTTCAGCGTTTGTCCATCCGCCAATTCGACCGTAGCGCTGTTGCCTTTGACCACATGGTCATTGGTAATAACGACCCCATCGGCACTCCAGATCACGCCTGATCCTGCTCCCTGACGTTGAGTGCGTACCTGTACGGTAGACTGACGGAGCGTTTCGGCAAGAGTAGCGATCGCTGAAGTAATGTCTGCCTGCACAATCCCTGACTGTACGAACCGATTGTCTGTATCCATCGTCTTACCCTCGCGTTTGGTGTGGTCGTTCGCCAACCGTAATCGTGATTTCAAGCAATGCGCCGCCGCGAATGATTTGTGCCGCCAGCGGTTGACCCACTTGCTCTGGATCGAGCAAATTGTGAACATCGCCCACATCGCTGATGGGTGAACCACCCAGGGCAATGAGAATATCACCCAGCAAAACGCCTGCCTGCTCAGCCGGTCCATCTGGCTCAACGCTGACGACGATCACGCCCTGACGGTTAGACAGATGCAGTCGATCGAGCAAGGCACGCGGTAGCTCCACCGATTGCATCCCCAAACCCAGAAAGCCCCGCTGAGCGCTGCCACCTTGCAGCACCCGATCGACCACCCGATTGACAGTAGAAGCCGGAATGGTTAACGCCATGTGCCGTGGTCCTGCGGTATTGATGCCAACGACTTGTCCCTGCGTATCCACCAGCGCACTTCCCGAAAAGCCGGGATACAGCATGACCGATGGACGAATGAACTGATCAATGCGTCCCCCGTGCCAGGAACGCCATGTCCCGCCGATCGCACTAATGACACCGAAACTAGCTGCCACACCGCTATCACTCCCGCGAGCGATCGCCAGCACCATATGTCCGACTTTGAGCGTGGTGGAATCACCAACGGTTGCAACTTGCAAGGCGGGTGTGTCTTCATTAAGCCGTAAAACCGCTAAATCGGTCCCCGCATCCCGTCCGATTAAAGTAGCGGTCTCGGTGCGATCGTCCGGTAGCGTCACTGTTATTTCATCATCTCGACCGATCGCGTGCTCTGCCGTCACGATGATCCCCGGTCGCCAGTAAACGCCACTGGACGATCGTCGCCGTCGCCCATTCATCGCCACGATCGATGCTCCTGCACGTTCGGCGATCGTCGCCAGTTGATCCGAAAACGCGATTAAGGAACCGTTCTCCTCAGAACGTGTATTTGAGGGTGAATTGGTCATGTCATGTCTCCATAAGATTCAGCGTCCAACCGTTAATGCTGTATTCTCTGATTAAAAGAATGTCTGCGAAGTCTGATCAGCAGCGGATGAAGAGCGGATGAAACGGATGGCTTTTCACCTTTGTTGACCACTTATCCGCTTCATCCGTTACTAAATCTGTTGCTAATTAATGGAATGAAATAGCCCTGCCAACAACCAACAACCAACAACCAGATCGACTAACGCCTGTGTCCGCCTATCTCTAGAATGCAAGGTACGCCCGCTCAGTCGCATCGACGAAATGGGCAGTGAGACCCTGGAAAAATGGTTAGGATCGCATCATGCCTGCTGGTTTGTGATACCTTCAGAGCGATCGCTGGCACATTCATCTGCTTCAAAGACCCAAATTAAGCCTCTACTCAGCTTGACTTCAAGGCTTGTTTAGCCTCAAACAGGACACTTTCATAGGGCAGTTCCATACAACAAACCTCTCAGGGAGACCTACACCGCATGGAAACAGCAGATTTGATTGTGATTGGCAGCGGTCAGGGCGGCATTCCTCTAGCCGCTGATTACGCCAGAGAGGGGCGCAAGGTCGTGTTATTTGAGCGCGATGCCATTGGCGGTAGCTGCATTAACTATGGTTGTACTCCCTCCAAAGCGTTTCTAGCCGCTGCACATGGGGCAGGACGGGCACGGCAGGCTGCAAAACTGGGCATTCACACCCACGTCGAAGTCGATTTTCCAGCCGTGATGGAGCGGGTGAGAGGAATCCGCGATAGCTTCAACCAGGGTGCCCGCAAGCGATTGGAAGGCGCAGGTGTGAGAGTGGTTTGTGCCGAAGCCTCATTTGTGGGCGAACGTACCGTGAAGGGAGGCGATGTCACCGTACAAGCGCCCTTGGTGGTCATTAATACAGGCACATCCTCCTTGATCCCCAATGTGCCCGGTTTGGCAGGCACGCCGTATTTGACGAACCGGAATTTCTTTGATTTAAAGACCCTGCCTCCTCGCTTGCTCGTGATGGGTGCAGGCTACATCGGGTTGGAATTGGGGCAGGGATTGGCGCGCTTAGGCAGCGAAACCCATTTAATCGTGCGGGGCGATCGCGTCCTGGGGCAGGAAGAAGCCGATGTCAGCGATGTCTTAGCCGATGCGCTCCAGCAAGACGGCATTCACCTCCATTTTGGAGTTACCGTTGGGCAAGTAAAGCACGAGAACGAACTATTCACGCTCACCCTGAGTAACGGTGACCAACTCCAGGGTGAGGCGGTGCTGGTGGTCATTGGGCGCAAACCGAATACCGATGCATTGAACGTTGCTGCCAGCGGGATTGAACTCGACGACAACGGCTTTGTCAAAATCGACGACCAGTTTCATACCACCTGTTCTGGCGTGTATGCGATCGCCGATGCCGCCAAACAGCCTGCCTTTACCCATATGTCCTGGGAAGATTATCGCCGTCTCAAAGCAATTTTGAAGGGTGAACAGCGCACCCGCAACGATCGTGTCCTTGGCTATGCCGTCTACACCGAACCGCAAGTGGGTCGCGTCGGCATGACGATCGAAGAAGCTCAGAAGAAAGGCATCAACGCCCGTAGCGTCACCCTCCCCATGAGCCAGATTGCCCGCGCGATCGAGTGGGGGCACGACTTCGGCTTCTACCGCATGGTGATCGACCAGGACACCGACAAAATTTTGGGTGCCACACTCGTCGGCTACGAAACCGCTGAGCTAGTCCACGTCTTTTTATCGCTCATGGAAGCCGGAGCCACCTGGCAATTGCTGGAACAGTCAGTTCATATTCACCCCACCTATGGAGAAGCGTTGCCCAGTTTGGCACGATTGCTGATCGAGAGTCCTTAAAAGGATGTGCATGAGCGGACGATCGCCCTTACGGACAAAGCTACAATGCTGGGGTAGAAAAAATGTAGCCCTGTCTCCAAGTTGCCCCCATGCAAGCTGAAGCAACAAACGATTTTTTCATCAGCTACAATCGCCACGATAAAACCTGGGCAGAATGGATCGCCTGGACACTCGAAGCCGCAGAATACACCGTCATCATTCAGGCATGGGATTTCCGTCCCGGTGGAAACTTCGTGCTGGATATGCAACGCGCCGCGTCCCAGGCAGACCGCACGATCGCCGTCCTATCTGAAAACTATCTGAGTTCGCAATTTACCCAACCCGAATGGGCAGCCGCCTTTGCCCAAGACCCAACCGGAGAGAAGCATTTACTCATTCCCATTCGCGTCGGCGAGTGTACCTTAACCGGAATGTGGGCACCGATCGTCTACGTCGATCTGGTTAGCGTTGAAGAAGCAGCCGCGCAGGAATTAGTGCTGCAAGCCGTACAAACCGGACGCACCAAGCCTCAGCAAAAGCCAAGCTTCCCCGGACAAACAGCATCAATGACCGATCGCGCCAAACCCATCTACCCGCCCAACATCCTCCAGAACCTTCCCTACGGCAGCAATACCTTTGTCGGACGAGACGCGGAACTCGAACAGATCCATCACCAGTTGCAGCAAGGTTCCACCGTCGCCATTTCTGCCCTTTCCGGGATGGGTGGCATTGGCAAGACCGAACTCGCGTTGCAATATGCCCGCCAACAGTGCCGTGAGGGTTCTTATCCCGCTGGACTCTGCTGGATACGGGCACGAGAAGATGTTGGGGCACAAATTATTAGCTTTGTGCGATCGCTCCTGGAATTAATCCCACCAGACGACCTGGAACTCGTCGAAAAGGTGCGCTGGTGCTGGAGACGCTGGCGTGAAGGAGCCGCACTCCTCATCTTTGATGACGTGCAGCACTACGACGATATTGCCCCCTTCCTGCCGCCGCAAGACTCGCGCTTTAAGGTATTGCTAACCACGCGATCGCACTTCGGCTCACCCGTGCAGGATTTGCAACTAGATGTGTTGTCGGAGGCAAAGGCGCTGGAATTATTGCGATCGCTGGTGAAAGACGATCGGGTAGATCACGCCTTAGCGCGAGCAAAACAACTCTGCGAATGGTTGGGCTACCTGCCGCTGGGAATCGAGCTAGTTGGGCGGTATCTGGCACGCAAACCCGATACATCGCTGGAAACCCTGTGGCAACGGTTGCAGGACAAACGCCTGGACGCGATCGCCTTCAAAAAGCCGAACCCGGTATGACAGCATCGTTGGGAGTCGCCGCCGCGTTTGAGTTGAGCTGGCAGGCATTGGACGAGTCCGCGCAGCAAGTCGCCGCCGTCTTAAGCCTGTTTGCCCTGGTGGAAATCCCCTGGACGCTGGTGGAGCAGTGTTTGCCAGAAGTGGATGCAGAAGAGTTGGAAGAGATCCGCGATCGCGCCCTCTTAGGCGCAAATCTACTCAAGCGTGTCGATCAGGGGATGTACCAACTACATCAACTGCTGCGAGAATTTTTTGCTGCAAAGCGATCGCAACGGGCAAATGACTCAGCATTGCAGCAGCGGTTTTATGAGGTGGTGATTGCAGAGGCAAAAAGAGTGCAGGAGAAGCCGGAGCGATCGCTGATCAAGGAATCGACGGTGGCGATTGCCCACTTGCAGGTGGCGATGGAACGGTTAACCAGACCAGAGCAAGCACTGGAGGCAGCAACCTGTCTATTTTGGCTAGCAAGTCTCTACCACGATCAAGGACGCTATGTGGAAGCAGAACCGCTCTACCTACGATCGCTCTCAATTCGGGAACAGCAGTTGGGACAAGACCATCTTGATGTGGTACTAAACCTGGGCACTTTAGCAAAGCTCCTTCGAGTGCAGGGACGCTACCCCGAAGCAGAACCGCTCTGTTTAAGAGCGCTTGCCATTCGAGAGAGAAAACTAGGAGCAGACGCTCCCGATGTAGCAGCAAGCCTGAACGATTTAGCAGGACTTCGCTCTTCACAAAAACGATACCCCGAAGCTGAGACACTTTACTTACAGGCGCTTGCCATAAGCGAGCAGCAACTAGAAGCTGACGATCCTTTCGTAGCAACTAGCCTAAACAATCTAGCAGGACTTTATCAATTGCAAGGACGCTCTGATGAAGCTGAATCGCTTTACAATCGAGCGCTGAACATCAGCGAACGTTTATACGGGGAGAAAAGTTTTGAAGTAGCAGAGATTTTACATAACCTGGCAACACTTTACTATTCCCAAGAACAATACAGCAAAGCAGAGCCACTCTTACTGTTTTCTCTACCTATTCACGAGCGATGGTTAGGAGAAACGCATCCGGCTGTAGCAATCACCATCAATAGTTTGGCAAACCTTTATCAATTACAAGGACGCTACGTTGAGGCAGAACCGCTGTATGTTCAGGCATTAGAAATCTTGTTGAATCGCTTAGACAATGACCATCGCCATACTCAAACTGTACAGCAAAGCTTTCGACTTCTTTTGCAGAAGGTGATGTGGGCAAGACAAGCCGAGCAACTCTCCGACCATCCAGTGACGCAGAAGTTGCTGCGGCGGATACAGGCAGGGGATACTAATGCCTGAAATCAGTCGCTTCTTTGGCATCATCATCGCCATGTACTACAACGATCATCCACCACCCCATTTTCATGTGCGTTACGGTCAACAAAAAGCCATCATTGAAATTCAGTCCCTCTCCATTCTGGAAGGAAAACTTTCCCCTAGAGTTCTGGGACTCGTCATCGAGTGGGCATCTGCCCATCAGGCTGAACTGTTGCAAAACTGGGAATTAGCCAGACAGCAGGAGCCGCTAGAATCCGTTCAACCCCTGGAGTAAGGTTTATGCTCAAAGACATTGTGGCAGTCAAACGATTAGAAGGTTATCAACTCTTTCTACGCTTTGAGGATGGCATTGAAGGAGTTGTGGATATTAGTCAGTTGATTCCATTTTCCGGTATCTTTGCCCCTCTACAAGATCCGGCAACCTTTGCCCAAGTTCAGATTCACCCAGAACTAGGCACACTAATCTGGCAAAACGGCGCTGACCTCGACCCCGACGTGCTGTACGCCATTGTTTCTGAGACTCCGATTCCAACCTATTCCAGAGTGGCTACACAGTAAGAGTGGTAAGAGCAGCGCACGGATGAACTGTCGGATGATCCGATGACGCGATCCATTCTCCAAGAGCTTCGCACCCAAACACCATAGGGAAATGAGGTATCATCTCCGGGATAGACGCATCTCGCCATGAGAATCTATCTCGACACTAGCGCCCTGAATCGGTTGTTTGACGATCGCTCTCAAATGCGAATCGCTCTTGAAGCCAAGGCAATGGAGTCCATTTTGCTCTTGATTGAAACGGGTGCAGTTGAGTTTGTGGCATCAGAAGCCCTTGCCTACGAAATTTCTCGCAATCCCTACCCAGACAGCCAAGCGATCGCCTTAGGTATTCTAGAAATAGCCCGGACTTATCAGACACTCACACCTGAATTGTTATTCAGAGGTCAGCAACTTGAAGCCAAGGATCGGATTGGACAACTAGATGCCTTACATATTGATATTGCCTGTGCTGAAATTCTCGCTGCTGACTACTTCATCACCTGTGACGATCGGTTAGTTAGACGCTACAAAGGTAATACGCAAGTCTGTAACCCAGTAGATTTTATTCTCAGCGTCACTGCACCAGAAACTTAAATGAATAACACTCCAGCCCTACCAACCAGTCAAGATGTTCACAGAGAAGCTATTTCTGTATTGATCGAGCAACTTGGCATTACCAAAGCCGCTATTTTTCTGGGTGAAACGCGGTGGCAACCAACAGACTACTTGCAGCTTAAACAGCAATTGTTTGCTGGTGAAACTGTTTCTAGTTTGTATGAAAAAGTCATTCACTGGCGCGAGCAACAGCAGCATTCTTAATGCTTTTGCTCGCGATCGCACCGATGAACTGTCGGATGATCCGATGACGCGGGGGGAGTTGGGGGAAGGGATGAGGGATGAAGGATGAGGGATGAAAGGGGGCAATTGGCTCTGTACTGGAGGTAAACTGAAGCTGGATGGCGTAGAAAGAACATGCGATCGGAGGTCATCTTGTGGAAGCCAATCAACTCAAACAACTGGTCAAAGACAGCCTGCGGGAAGTGCTTCGAGAAGAACGCTTAAAGCTGTGTCAAGTGCTTATTCCCTACGTCAGCGACAAAGAAATGCAGGAAATTCAAGCCAAACTAGGATCACCTGCTGATTACAAAGAGACAGAATTTGTCAACATGACGGACTGGGTCAAAAATGGAACTCGTCCTCAGTAAAGCTTCTGTCAAATTTCTAGAGAAACTGTCCCCTAAAGAAACCGAGAAACTCCAGGAAAGACTTGCTGTCCTCCTCCAATCGCTTGAGGCTGAGGGCATTATTCCCTTTAACGAATTAGACATCAAAAGCCTCAAAGGAGAATGGAAAGGATTCTTCAGGATGCGTGTAGGGAAAGTTAGAGTCGTTTTCACGATCGACTTAGAAGTGGATGCCTTACAGGTCTACGACATCGACTTCAGAGGCAACATCTACAAAGCTTTGCTCCTTGGTTCAACAGCGATCAGGTTGTCAGTTACTCAAAAAATCACTCCTCCAAAAAGCCATCCAGAAGCAGCGCACCGATGAACTGTCGGATGATTCGATGACGTGGGAGGTGGGGGGAGTCGCGGGAGGGGGTGTAGGGTGGGGGGAGGGGCGATCGCATTCTAAACTAAGGCATTTTCATGAATCCCATCCCCACTTGGAGAAAACGATCGTCCTGAGTCAGAACAGAGAGAATCGCCTGCTCCTGCATCATCACCATTGACGTTAAGTCGGTAAACGAATATCAGCGGTTTGTCTTGAAACCGTTTTCTCAAACCCCAAGCCAATGCAAAATGTTGGGAGGTCACAGGATGGATCTGAAGTTGCCCGTACTCTTTAGCGGCAAAAATACCCTCGACAAACCCCGTTGCCTCTTGAGTTTGTAGAACCCGCTGCATCGTCCATCACCTGACAGTGCTACTCGATTGCACGGCAATTCGCCAAGCGATAGGGGTGGTTCTGCCCCGATACACCACCCCAACCCCAACAAGGCAGAAACAATGCCACACCAGGGTGGTATCGAGGCTCAGATACAGTTGCTCCTGCTTCCCTTGAGAGAGAGTTTGCTGTATGAGCACATGATCGGCAAGGGTTCCAGCCCCTAGCCTGATGTGTTGGGACGGGCGTGACACTGGTGATACTGCAAGGTTTTGGAGCTAGTTGATGACACGCCCTAAGCCTGCACCAATGACATAGCTACTGAACGTTCTAACCAAGTTGCAGTGCTGTAGTGGAGCTAGATGATTTACCAGCTTCCTTAAAAGTTCTTGGTCTTTCTAGTCGTAAGATATGAATACCCTGATCGGTTCGGCAGGTTCCGAAAACGGCATGAAGATTGCTCCGACTCAGGGTGAATGCTTCACTTCCATTCTGTATTATTCTTTCAAAACTTCAAAGTGGTTGACTTCGAGGACGGGACCAATCATGGCGATCGTCATCACATCTGTGCGGATTTGACCCTCGACCTTAACGGTTAGCCCTGCTGTTTGGAGTTCTTTCGGGGGGATGTGCAGTTCGTAGGTGTCGCCGCTGGTGCTGACGAGTGCCCAGGTGCCTGTGCCAAAGCCCTTTCGTTCAATTTTGCCTTTTACCTTGATGCTGTCGCTCATAGGGATTGCGCTCCTGGTTTAAGGGCAAGTCGTGCCAACGCAAAGCAGAGCAATGCGTTGATGGCGAGGAAACTGCGGGCGATCGCGCCATCGCCCAGCCACATCATGGATGGAGACATTACAGCACTCACACCGAGGCAAGCCGCAATGCCGATCGTGGTGCCAATAGCGAACCATTTCCACTGGGTATGTCCCAGGAGTAAGGCAATCAGCGCCAGTGGAATGAGGGCACTGGCAAAGATGGGATTCAGCGCGCTGGTGCCCTGAATCGCCCCACCCAGTTCGGGAATCGAACTGCCCAGAATGCGGAAGGGGAACTGAGGGGCATCGAACAGGTAGAAGCCTTTCAGGAAGAAGAGTCCTGAACTGCCTGCAACCAACCCTGTGCAGAGCGTCCACCCCCAGGCGAAGGGGAAATAGTTTCGCAAGAACCACGCCAGCAGGTAGGAGCCAAGCACCATCGCCACTTTCGGCCATAGGGCAATCACACCGCCATCAATCCAGAAGCGAGGATTGAGGTAGCCATTGTCGCGCAGCCAGCGGAAGAAGTCACGGAAGGTAATTTGACCACGGGCGGCTAGCTTCACCGCAGCGGCAGCATCCAGTTTGCCTGCACCATAGTGGTTCAGGTCATCGTCCTTGACCTGCAAGGCAGATTGCTTGAGGACATCTTCAACCGCATCCGGCTCTTTAATGCCTGACGCTTTGACTAACGCCGCGACCCCAGCAACGTGAGGTGCCGCCATACTGGTGCCTTGATAGGACTCAAACACCGATTCGCCTGTGGAGGGGTCGATCGTGTTCTGCAAAATGCCCCCAGTGGGATCGTCACCTTCCTTCATGCCACCGGGAGCCGAAAGGTCAATTCCCGCACCAAAGTTAGAATAGGTTGCCTTGGTTCCGGCGGGTCCTAAAGCCGAAACACCAATGACATGGGGATAACGAGCGGGATAAGAAGCGGCGTTCTCACCCGCATTCCCAGCAGCAGCGATAATCACCACACCTTTTTCGTGGGCATAGTCGATCGCCTCTTGCATCAACTGGCTTTCACCACCCCCACCCAGGCTCATGTTAATGACATCTGCACCATTATCAGCGGCAAAGCGAATCGATTCCGCAATATCTGCCACCGTGCCGCCACCGCTACCAGACAGTACTTTGAGCGGCATCAGGTTTGCCTTAAACGCAATGCCCGCTACCCCAAAGCCATTGTTAGTTGATTGAGCGATCGTGCCTGCAACGTGGGTCCCATGCCCGTTATCGTCGGTTGCCTCCGCCTGATCGTTCACAAAGTCGTAGCCTTTGACAAACTTGGTTTCTTTCAGGTCGGGAACCTGACTGACCCCGGTATCAATCACCGCGACCGTGATGCCCTCTCCCTGTGTATCGTCCCAGGCGGCTTCGACGTTAATGCTCCGCAGGTTCCACTGTTTGCCGTAGTCAGGGTCGTTCGGTGCCGTGAACGCGCTGTAAATATAGTCAGGTTCAATAATCTCGGTGTATTGCTTGATATCAGATTTCTTTAGCGCGTCCAGCGTGGCGCGATCGCCCTTCACAACAAAGATGTGATCCGCAAACGAAAAGGCGCTATTCAACCGGGGCGTGACCTTGTACTTCTGGGCGATCGCCTGCACCTGGCTCTCAACTTGAGCCGCACCCAGATCTTCGCGAAAATCCAAAATAATCGAGTCGTAGGTGCCTTGAGCCGCCAAACCGCTAAAGTTAGAAAGCGCCCAGCCCAGCCCAATCAGGAACAGCCCAAACAGCAAAAATCTTCTCATAACGCCCCAGTGACGGACAAGTTTGACTACCACCATAGCTCAAGCCTTGCTTGAATGTTGCGTTTGTAATGTTGCGGATGGTTAAGAATGGGGAGTGGGGAGTGGGGTTTTCCTAGCCAGGAAGCCTGAAGTCTGAGAGACCTATGTAGATCAACGCCTCCAAGAACGTTAAAACAGTTGTGCTTCGGACGATCGATTTCCAACGTGAAACTGGTGCGACGAAAGAGGCGATCGAATTCACTACCAACGACTTTAAGCAGCTAAGCACTAAGACACCTTTGTATATAGCGTCTGAACTAGGTGATGAAACCCAATTGGGAAGCATTCCTCCAAGCCCAATAGGGACTAGAAAAAGAAGCGCTGAACTAGCGAGACCCAAGCCGAGTGAGACTAAGAAGACATTGAATTTACGGTTGAATGAGATCATAGTTCTGTATTGAGTTCTGCACTGAATCATGGTTGTTGTCCAGACCTGTAACCGTTTCAAGTTAGTGTCGATTTCACCTTCTCTCTCCTTTCACCTCACTTTGCACCCTCATGGAACGCGGTCTCTTCTGGCTCCCTTTACTTGCCCTCTTCATCTGGCTTGCCTGGGCGGGTTGGAATGAATACCAAAAACTGGAAGCGTATAAGCTCTGGGCAGAGTCGTTTGAGCGATCGAAATACGATATTTACGCCGTGCTGGGGCAAAAGGGACGCGAACTCACCTGGGGCTTACCCACTCGCAAGGGAGCAGTGAACTTAGAGACGGTTTCTCTTGACAGCGTGCAATCGATTCGCGTGCTGGTGAATGAACAACCCGTGGACTTAGAGGCAGCACCTAATAAGGGACGCGCTGTTCTAGAGTTGACGATCGCCGATCGCCCTACTCCTATAAGGATTCCCTTCACCGAACCCCCGATCGCGGCAAAATGGGCAGAATATCTGCAAAAGAGCCTGCAAGGGCAATCGGAATTTTAGCTATCAGCGGTCAGCCGTCAGCTATTAGCTTTTTAGCCTTTAGACCCCTCTGCTTCCTCTGCCTTCTCCCCCTCTGCTTCCCCTGCCCCCACTCCCTACTCCCCACTCCCCTTTCTCCGCCTTCTGCCCTCTGCCTCCTGCCTCCTGCCTTCTCCTCAAAGATTGCGTGACGCTGCCGATAATTCCGGTTACAGTGATGGTCGTCAACTGCCAGCGTTGTTTCAGGCTGTTGTGGCATGGCAACTAATCCGCGCGATCGCGCCCTCAAGCGTCCCCAAACAAGCACAAATCTCCCCCAAAAGCCCCCCGTTACGGCTGCGTCAAAGCTGGTGCCTCACTTAGCAAATCGCTCAGTCAAGCATGGCTGGAATTTCCGTTTGCCACGGCTATCCACCTGGTCGGCGATCGTGACCATTTTGCTGGCGGTAGGGGGGCTTGGAGCTGCTGGGTGGCTGGGTGTACGACTGATGGTGAATCCTCAGACGCTTCTGTGGGTGAATCGCTTTTTGCCCGACTGGATTCCCATTCCCATCACCGGGTTGAAGCCGCCTCAAACGCTGGCAGCGATTCAGACTGAGCTAACTCAAGCAGGGCGGATCTCTGGCGCACTGGTTCCACTCGGCACAAACACCAGTTTTCTAGACCACAAAACAATCGTTTCTGATGTGCTGCTACCTGTGTTATCACGGCGACCCAATTGCCAGAGCGATTGCGAAAAAGTAGTCGAATTACGGGTGTACCAGACGCTCCCAGCGTCGCAGCGTGAGCAACGCTATCAATTACTCGATCAACTGACGATCGTGGGACCCGATGAATCGTTTGTGCTGGCACCGCTGATTAATGCTGGTGATACCCATCAAGGCTCTACCCGATCGCTGCCACTCATGACGCTTGAGCGCTTTAAGGGGAAGGTGCCGACCCAGGGCGTTTGGCTGAATCTGAGCGGTCGTTGGTTGCGCGGCGACAGCACGATCGCCTACGGGCAAGTGCTGCACTACAACCCCAGTCGAGTGCATCTGCATCTTATGACCGAATGGACGAGTCCAGCGGGAGAGGAACCCATCTGGGCAAACGTTACGGGAGCCAGCGTACCCAATCTGGTGATTAACCAGACGGTTGGCATGGAACCTCAGTTTCAGCTTTTTCAGGTAAAGCCGCGTAACTTTCTCGCCAGTCCGCTGAAGGTAGAGCCGCTCTCTTTACTGGAACCCGCGATCGACAACGGTACCTATGCAAATGGCTTACTGCTGGCTCGCAACGGGTTGTGGTCAACCGGGCTACAGTGGCTACAATCCATCAAGCGGCACGATCGCACGGGGCAATGGTCAGCCACGGCTCAAGCGCAACTGGCGCTCATCGCTCTGCACGCACAGGCAACGCGGACACAAGCCAATAAATCCTGGGCAAGCCCCAGCCAGCAGGTGCTCGCTAACCTGATCGATGGTCGATGGAGACGAGCTTTAAGCGTCTTCACTGCCAATGCTGAAAACAGCGCTGAAACAACCGCTCTCCTAAAAGCAGATTCTGGACGGTTGCAAAGTCGGATCGAAGCCGCGCTCCGGGTTAGCCCACAGCAACGGGATGTGAGACGTTGGGGGGCGCTACTCATCGCCGCCCGTCAAGGAAGCAAGGCGGCGATCGTCTGGCTGAAAAAGCAGCCCGGAAGCACCAGTACAGATCTTGCACAGGCAAACGCGCTCATTGCACGCCTGGAAGCTCCCACGGTAGAGAGTCCATCGTTCGACACCTTAGCGCCAGGTCAGCTTGTGGGTGTGGCGGATGTTCTGCCCAGCATCAATGCCTCTGCCTGGTTGAAGCCCAAGCGTTACCCAGCCTTGAAGCTAGACCAATCTCAAGCCTGGTATCGTGTACAGATCGCTGGCTATCAAGACGGGAAACGCTGGCGCTTCGCCAATACGTCCCTGGGTTTATCTGCGAAGGCTTCTGCTGATCGCCTCTGGAATCAACTGGGGCTAGCGATGGACTCTCCTCTGTCGATCGTGCTCTGGTTGCCCAATGGAGAGCAGCAAACCGTTTCTGCCAGCATTAAGGCAGTCCGACTCAAAGGTGATGGATTGGAGCTTTTAGCCGCTGGAGATGCATCACCTCCAGGGAGTACCAAACCAGGCACACCGCGCCCTTTGGCATACACTGAAACAGCTTTGCAATGGCAGGATCCACAGACAGTCCCCCTCTCCGACTGGGTGCAACAACAACCTGCCTGGGCAACCAGTGCGCTCCCCTTACTTGTCAAAGAACTAACACGGTCAGGCAACTTGCCAACTGGCATAGCAATCACCTGGGAGGCGCTAGAAGCATTGGGGCTGGGGAGCAATCCTGTACAGCTAGCCGCGCTTACCAGCAGCAACCCCTCTGATGTGATTGTGACAATCGATCCTGAAACCCTGGATGGACAAACTACCCAGACAACGAAGCGCACCACTCGTCGATCGCGCACCTTAGTTTTTTCAGCCACAGGCAAGTTGCTCTACAGCGAATGTTCGACTGACGCTGCCCTAACCTATCTGGCGATCGCCGATCTGGGTCAGGATGGTGGTCGTGCGATCGTGGCAAGTGGGTCTGAAAACTACAGGTTGTTACGTTGGTCAGCGAAACGAAAGCGTTTTGAATAGCACTGAGAGAAGACCAAAATAATCTTTCAACAGAGAGTAGGTGATTCTGGATGTAGCCAGCCAGTGAAAGGGATGTAAAAGCTTGCTGGGGGCTGTCATCAATTACGACTACATATCATTGGAAGCAAGGGTTCCAGCCCCTAGCCTGGTGTGTTGGGACGGGCGCGATGATGCTGATACCGCGAGCTTTTAGAGCTAATTGATGACGTGCCCTAGAAGGTGGGCGTATCCCGACCCAAATTTGTCTTTCGCTAACCTACCCCTTAGCCACTCATTGCTCACCATCAGTCCAATTTCAGCGCATTTGCAGGCACATCATCCCAAGACGTAACCGTGCGAAGACGAGCAATCCACCCCGCCGCAATTTGTTCATTGGTCAAATTGCTTTGGAACGATTGATGACAGTCTTGCGCGTGGTCTTCATCGCAACAGGCAATGCACGAATACAGGATGCCGGATGGATCAATTTGTTCGTTTACCCAAATAGACACGATCGCGTCCTCCCAGAGATCAAACTAGAGAAACTGAGCCGTCCTGCAAGCTGTCCTTAGGGCACAAATAGGTGCATTACAGGATGTAAGGCTCCGCAGGTCAACTTTAATTTTAGGATTCAATCTTCTTGAGGGCTCAATTGCAAGCGAAATGTGACAATTGGCAATCCTTCTATGCATTGTCTGCTTTTGATGACATAGCCGTACCAGCCATTAGCGTCAACGCCTCCCCTGTTACCCGGCAGATGCGCCAATCGGGTAACACAGTGGCTCCCATTTTTTCGTAAAAGGCGATCGCAGGTGCATTCCAGTCCAGCACACTCCACTCCAAGCGTCCGCAGCCTTCAGCGATCGCCCGCTGTGCGAGATAGAGCAGCAGTGCTTTTCCAATCCCCAGCTTGCGATAAGCTGGCAGCACAAACAGGTCTTCGAGGTAAATGCCTGGTTTGGTTAAAAAGGTGGAGTAGTTGTAGAAGAACAGCGCCAATCCTGCGACGGTGCCTGCCGTTTCTGCCAAAACGACTTCGGCATAGCGACGTTGACCAAACAGATGTTCGTGCAGGGCTTCTGGCGTGCCTGTAACTGCGTGAGCAAGTTTCTCATAATCTGCCAACGCTTGAATGAGAGCAAAGATGGTTGGCACATCGTCGGCAGTGGCTGCACGGAGATGAATGGGGTTAGGCATTCAGGACGAAAGGTAGGTGTTCGGTTAACTGGCGATCGCCAGCGAAGCCGTTTCGGGCTGACGAGTGGCGCGATTAGGATGAAGGCGATCGTCTAGATAACTGTACATGCCTTCACACGCATCGAAATAGATGGTAACGCCCTCTCGCCCCTGTTCCGCAAAGATAATTTGCGCTCCATAGTGAGGTGAGGTGAGGAAGTTCAGCCATCGAGCTACCTGGACGTAGGGCACAGCGAGTTTACCTAGACGTTCGCCATCCACAATTTCGAGCGAGAAGTTGAGTGCTGGTTGCATTGGAAGTTCCTCAATGTTCTGCTGTGAGTATTCTACACGCAAAACAGTATATTTGTACTATTAAGAAATTCTAATATCATCTTTGTTTAGAGAAAAGGCAGAAGGTAGAAGGCAGGAGGCAAGAGGCAAGGGATGAGGGATGAGGGACAAAAAGCTGGAGGTGACGGAGGAGTCAGAAGTCAGAAGCCAGGAGATGATTTTCAGTTGTGTCGTTTTTCTACACTAATGATTACTTAGGACTTACGCGGTTGAAGCTTGAAGTCTCGATCCCCCCTTAGTCCCCCTTCAAACGGGAAGAACCTCTAAAGCCCCCTTTTTAAGGGGTTGGGGGATCTCTTCTGCGTAACTCCTGTCACTGTTGAAACTCAAAACTCCTCTCCCCTCTCCTTTCTTCCCCTTCTGCCCTCTGCCCTCTGCCTTTACTCCACTCCTACTCCGCCTTATCCAAAAGTGCTTGCAACGCCGCTTTCATCTCTGCCTGAGTGGTGGGTGTGGTGCCAAATTGCCGGACAACAATGCTAGCGGCTAGATTGCCTAAAACGGTTGCCTCCCAGAGGGTTGCGCCAGCGATCAACCCTAATGTAAAGCCAGCCACGACGGTATCACCAGCGCCCGTTACGTCAAAGACATCGGTGCGGTTAAAGGCAGGAATGTGAAGCTCGGTGCCAGCGCGATCGAACAAGCTCATGCCTTCTTCGCCGCGAGTAATGAGCGCCTGTTGTGCCTGCGTCAATTGCAAAAGATCGTGCCCACCTTGCCGGAGTTGCGTCAGGTCAGCGGCATCACCGGATGGGTTGACCAGGGAATAACCAACGGCTTGCTCGGCTTCGGGCAGGTTGGGCGTGAAGACGGTTGCACCTTTGTAGCGATCGAGCCTGGTTTGGGCATCCACAATGCTGAGCGGATGGGCAAGGGCAGCAGCGATGACGGCTTCTGTAAGAGTGCCATCGCCATAGTCTGAGCAAACTACCGCATCAACTGTCCCAACGTGTTGCTGAATGTAGTCGGCAAGCTGACGCTGAAGGGCTTCATTGGGCAGTGCGTCTGACTTGCGATCGACCCGGACAATTTGCTGCGTCACCGATTGACGAGCGTGCCCCGAAATCCGCGTTTTGGTGACGGTGGGGCGATCGCTATCCAGAAAAATTCCCTGCGTATCAACACCTGCCTCTTCAAAAATACGCCGGAGCGCTTTGCCCTGGTCATCCACACCCAACAAGCCCACCGCTTTCACCTGTGCGCCCAGTTTCGCAAAGTTGTAAACCGCATTGGCACCTCCACCGGGCACCTGGCGCGTGGTTTCGTGGCGAATAATCAACACAGGTGCTTCACGGGAAAGGCGCTCAACCTGCCCGGTGAGAAACTCATCCAGCGTTAAGTCACCCACCACTAAAACCGTCGCTTCGTGAAAGCGATCGATCAGGTAAAACAGCCGCTCAGCCGCTGCTATAAGCTGAGCCGCAAAAGACGCATCAAAAACCATAGACGATCGCGCATGACCGAAAGTAAGCAACCAATATTATCTCAGTCAGAGTAACGTATGCGGGTGTTTGCACATGCAGCTTCGACAAAGAGATTTGTGTCTTGCCACCATGCCTACTTATTCACAGCATTTTTTAGGATGGCTTCGATCGCGTCGCTTTGCAGACGGAACTTGGGTTGAACGCTACCTCAAACCGGACGATTTGAAAACGCTCACTCGTCGTGAACTTGGTTTTGGCGATCTCGTCGATTGCGATGGTGTCCAAGCCCTTAAACCCAGAGGTTAGTAGCAAGGTGGGCTTTTCTGCCAATTGACCGTCGGGCTTCACAATTACGCCAACTGTACTTGTTCGAGAGTCTTTCATAAATGGGCAAGCATCGTCTGGGAAAGGACTCTCAATCTTCTCTGCGTTTTGGTAGCGCTTAGAATCGTACTCACCACCAGATAGCTTAACAGCCGCATCAACGAAGACAGTTGCATTTGTTTTAGCAGATTCAAGTGCCTCATCTTGCGTCTTTGGACCACTGAAGGCATACAAACTTCTTAGCTCGCGCGATCGTTCTGCATCTTTCTGTAGCTTAGCAAGTTGTTCGGGAGAAAGGGTTTTCGATCGCGGCTCATCAACCTTGCCATCTTTGCCGCCTGGAGTTGCGGATTTTGGAGGCTCGGATGCCTTTGGATCTGGGGCTGGGGGGGGTGGAACGTTCGTCTTGCCCGTCGTTTGCTTTTTCGGCTCTTTCTTTGGTTCAGGATCCTTTTTGGGGAAGAGGCCGGAAAAATCGCCTGAGTAAATATCAGGTGGTGGAAAGACCGGGATGGTATCAAGCGGGTAGCTATAAGGCTTGTTGAGGTCAGGTAGCTTAGTGCCTGACTCTACTGGGGGGGTTGGCTTAGTAGGTAACAGAGTTGGCACTTCATTCAGCCCTAACGACGGCAGTTGTCCTTGCTCGGCAGGCGACAGTTCCACAACCTGAACGCGCCGCTTGGTATCCAGTTCCTTTTCTGTATTAGCCAGCATGTTGGGCAACGCAGCCCACAGCAAGCCATGCAACCCCACTGAGGCGAGAACGGCGATCGAAAACGGTTGTCGCAGCACCATCAACGCTCTTTCCAGCGTTTCCTGGTTGAAGACGTTGGGTGCTTTTTTGGGCGAAAAGGAGTTGGACATAGCAGATAAATTCAGTCGGGGGCACGGGTGAGGCAACGGAATGATGCGATCGATAGAAACGCCCTGCTCAAATCTTAGCGTTCGCGGTTGGACTGGTTGAGCTTTGTTGCCAGTTTGGAAACTGTGAGGGGGGAGTGAGGGGTGAGGAGTGAGGGGTGAGGAGTAAAAGGAGGCAGAGGAAGCTGACAGCTAGTTCCTATTGTGTGCAAAAACGCTTTAGATTTTAGGAGAGTTACGAATGTTCAATCTTTTTGCCCATGCCACAACCGATCGTCATTTTGCCGGGTTATCTTGCGGGTGCTGTGGAGTACCGCGTGCTGGAACAAACGCTACAGTCATTGGGGTTTCCAACAGTGACGGTGCCTCTTCGCTGGCAGGATTGGGTGCCGACGATCGGGGGGCGATCGGTATCACCCATTCTCCGTATTCTAGATGCCACCGTCCGGCAAGTGCTTCAGCAGTATGGTGTGCCAAAAGTGACGCTAGTTGGACATTCTGCGGGTGGCTGGCTGTCACGCATCTATCTGGGCGAAAAGCCTTACTGTATTCATCCCAATGATGCTGCTGATTGTGTCTGGTCTGCCCGCGATCGAGTGACAACCCTCATCACGCTCGGCACCCCTCACACCAGCCTGGAACGCTGGACACGCAAAAATCTCGAATTCGTGAACCTTAGCTATCCTGGTGCGTTTTACTCAAACGTGCGCTATGTGTGTGTTGCAGGCAAAGCAGTCTTTGGCGATCGCGGAGCGATCCTGGGAAAACAGCGCTGGCGCAGTTGGTTGGCATACAGCAGCTACAAACTCACCTGTGGACAGGGCAATACCTGGGGCGATGGCATTACCCCGATCGCAGCCGCTCATTTAGACGGTGCCGAAAATCTTATTCTGGACAGCGCGATGCATTCACCCAGAGGCAACCGAGTTTGGTACGGGTCGCCTGGGCTGTTGGAACAGTGGACACCGTATCTTATGTAGGCAGGAAGCGGGAGAAGTTTTTAGTTGTTGGTTGTATAGCCCTCTGGGCATTCAAGAAAAGTTGCTAGAAGGGCAGAAGGCAGGAGTCGAAATCAACTCAAAATTCAAAACTCTTCCTCTATCCCCTTACTCCCTACTCCCCACTCCCTACTCCCTACTCCAACGAACACTGCCGCGTGAGTGCTTGTTTCAGCAGCGTGTTGTATTGTCTGCTGCCAACGATGTGAGCACCAAACCGCTCTAGATGGGGATTCATCATTTGGGCATCGAAGAGCATAAACTGTCGATCGCGCAACCGCTCTACCAGCTTTACCATTGCGACCTTTGAGCCGTCAGGAATGCGAAAGAACATTGATTCTCCAATAAAGGCACCACCAATGACCAGTCCCAAAATGCCGCCAGCGAGTGCGTCACCCTGCCAGGTTTCAAAGCTGTGTGCCCAGCCAGCCGCATGGAGCGATCGATAAATGTCCTTTAGCTCAGCCGAAATCCAGGTGGTTTCGCGATCGGCGCACCCTTCGATGACTGCCTCAAAATCTCGATCAACTGCTACTGTAAAGCGCTCCTGATTGAGGACACGCTGGAGCGATCGGGGATAGCGAAACCGCTCATCCAGGGGAATCAACGTCCGCTCTCGACTGGAATACCATCCCAGCGACTTTCCCGCCTCATCTGCCATGAGAAAGTAACCTTGGGCATATCCCTGGACGATCGAGTCAACATCAAAGCGATCAGTCAATCGTGCAACGCTCCCAGTCCAATTTGATGCAAGGATTTCATTATAGAAGTCTAAGTGGAGGAAGGAGGCGTAGGAGAGGCAAAGGGTGTAGGGGAAACGCCTTCTTACACTACGCGGCTGAGCTATACGTCTACTCCGCCGCTAACAAAGACTCAACCATAAAGGAGCAACTGCAATCATTAACAAAGCGCGGTCTGAAGCAAAAAGGTGCGCTTCTATAAATGGAAAACCAACTTAAATTCTCTGTGAAGAGAGCAAGCAATTTTAGTGAAGAAGACGTTAATACTCAAGCGTCACCTTACGTATTACGTAGAATGTTTCTGACACCACTTGAAAATAAGGCAGGTAGCAAGAGGTAGATAGCAAGGGTGCATCCCAATGTTGCAGAGCTAAGGTTTTTACAGTGCGAGCGTCTCGCTCGCGAGCGAGACGCTATTGATACAAAAATGGGATGCACTCGATAGCAAGAGGTGGGTAGCAAGTATTTACGTAACGTATCCAGGCATCTGCTGTAAGACAAAGTACTTTTGCCGTCACCCAAAAACACTAATACCAATTCTCTTTCAAGATGCACAAAATTGTATGCTGGGTAGAACAGCGTAACCCCCAACAATGGCTGAGTTCTGTTAGGTTTCGTTAGACTCATCCCAATCTACCGTTTGTCTGCAAGCTCATGTGGAATTGCTCTGAAAACGCGGCTGTTCACACCCTACGCCCCAAACCCTGTACCCTTTTCATCCTTCGAGGTGCTGAAACGTCAGCATGGATGATTGGTATGAAACCACAAATGTAAGATTACCAGGGAACTAGCGCTCATGTATCTCTTAATGGCTGTTGCTGCTGCGTTGTTTTACACTGTTGGTGGCATTTTCATGAAATTTTCAGCGGGCTTTTCTCAGCTAATTCCTACTGGAATGGTGTATCTATTCTTTCTTACAGGTGTTAGTTTACAAACTTACATCACCCACAATGCTCATCTAGGAATTACGTATATCTTGGTGCTTGGCTTGGAAGCAATGTGCGCTGTCTTGTTTAGCTTCTTTATCTTTAAAGAAAGCTATACGCCTTTGACTCTTGTGGGTGTTTTCTTGATTGCAGCAGGTACGGCATGTCTGCGAGGAAAAGTAGTGTAATTCAGCCAGATAGCTGCCGCCGAATGAAGGTTTCTTTTGCCAGTGCCAGCTATTTACAAACACGCCATTGGTGCCGTGCTCCCGTTGGCTGTCGCCATCGTTAATGTAATAGTCTTCACCCGATCGCCGCCGCAACGTATGGCAACCAGAAACCACCTGCCAGTTACCCGGAAGCACGAAGTCAGCCGCTGGCTATCCTGCCCTCAAGAATGTTGTTCTTGCGTCAAAAAGCGCTGAATCGTCGTTCCTTGCTTGCTCAACTCCAGATTAGCTCGAGTGAGGACTGTCTTTTCGCTGGTTCGCATGAGTTGTGTTGGGAAAGGGCGGGTTAGATGTCTGTGTTCAGACTACCCACAGCCACTCATGTGTTCAGACTACCCACAGCCACTCATCGGTGATAATGTCCCCAGCGCACAAACGTCGTCACGATGTAAATGATGATGGCACAACCAATAATAGATGGCACCACCGCAACGCCGCCATAGCCCCAGGAAAGAAACGGCACATTCAGTCCGTGCTGAGCTTTCAGCAACCTGTAAACCGTTTCTCCTAGCCAGACTCCGACCAATCCCGTCAGCACAAAGCCCAAAAACTTACCAGGAATCTGACCGGGAATCAGCATATTTGCAATCCAACCACAGACGATCGCAGCCATCAACTGCACCGCAATATGAGACAAGTCCATGTCTCCTCCTTAAGCATGGGTAGAAGGTTTAAAGCTTGGGAGTAACCAAACATCACCCTTGGCGTTCAAAGCTTTAAACACTTCTTACGAGGGATAAGCGAGCTCCACCGGAAGGTCTGCATCTTTTTTGCAGCTACCATCAATCGAGTTTGCCGACGGCTCGGACAGGAACGGTTTCATAACCGTCAACTAACACGCAAGGCACCTGGCGTTGGGCGCGTAACCTACCAACAGCCACTGCGACGCGAGAAGCAACCGATGCCCTCTGACCGTGAGACTCGTACAATTGAGACGATGGTTGAGTATTTAGAAACGGTTCTAGAGCGACCCCATCCCGTTTTTGGAGGGCTACCCATTTGCCCGTTCTCTAAAAAGGCGCGCTTGCAGAACAAAATCCTCTACAAAGTGCTGGCTCTGACAATGGATCAATTGCAAGCTGGCTCTGAACTCAGACAGGCGATCGCATCCTTCCAGACCAGCAACCAATACGATGTCTTGCTCGTCATCAGCCCTGACGAACAGGCGCTCACGGTTGATCAGGTGCAAGTCTTTGTAGAGCAGTTGAACCAGAGCCTCGCCCCGTTCGGTTTAACCGCCTTTGGTGGGCATCCCCAAGACACCTTCAACGTGCAAGGCATCTATACCCGCCAGGAGCCATTTATCAATCTCACCGTACAGTCACTCGCCGTCTTACAAGCCGCTTCCAAACAACTGACGCGCACAGCCTACTATCAGCACTGGTCAGCAGAAGAGCTACAACAGATTGGCTTCCACGATCGTGGCAATAGTGCGGGAGTGGGGAGTGGGGAGTAGGGAGTGGGTCAAAGGCAGAGGGCAGAAGGCAGAAGGCAGACTTCGGCGTGAGCGGTCAGTCGAACGAGGGCAGAAGGGGGGAGAGGGGCGAAGAGTAAGAAAGTTTTGAGTTTTGAGTTGATGGAGCGGTCAGCCATCAGCTTTTTCGCCTTTCGCCTTTCCCCTGCTCCCCCTGCTTCCTCTGCCTTCCTCTGCCTTCATCCCTCATCCCTCACCCCCTACCGCCCCAACTCCTGCGATCGCCCGTAAGCAGCCAGCACCGCTTCGATCAACGCCGATCGCAAACCAGCCCGTTCTAAGGTGGCAACCCCCGCGATCGTCGTGCCACCGGGACTTGTCACCTGATCTTTGAGCTGCCCTGGGTGTTGCTTCGATTCCTGGAGCAACTGGGCTGTTCCTTTAACCGTTTGGAGTGCGAGTTGCAGCGCGATCGATCGTGGCAAGCCTGCCGCCACTCCTCCATCTGCGAGTGCTTCAATTACCAATGCTACATAGCCTGGACCAGAGCCAGATAAGCCTGTCACGGCATCCATAGCGGTTTCAGGGACTTCGACCACCTCACCCACCGCTTCAAATAGCTGTCGTGCCTGTGCTAAATGCTGGGGTTGGGCATGGGTACCAGGGGCGATCGCCGTCATACCAGCGCCTACTGTGGCGGGAGTATTGGGCATCGCTCGTATCACTGGCTGCTCTGGAAACGCCGCTTCCAGCTTGCTTAAAGGCGTGCCTGCCAGGATTGAAAGCACCAATAACGGAGACGATCGTGCCGCCAGCGCTTTCTCCATCCCTGCTGCCACCACGCTAAAAATCTGCGGTTTAATTGCCAGTAACAGCACCTCTGCCTCGACTGCGGCTGAGTTCTCCGCTGTTACCTGCACACCATAGGTTTGTGCCAAAAACTCTCGCCGTTCTGCCTGTGGCTCACTCACTACCACATCATGGGGGGTATAAAGACTACGATCAAGAAGGCGGGATAACAGAGCTTCCCCCATTACCCCGCCACCAATCATGCCGAGTTTGATACTCAATTTAACTGTCTCCAAAAGTTGTTGGTTTTTGGTTGTCAGTTGTTAGAACCGTGCTTCTCTTCTGTCTAACAACTAACAACTAATGCCTAACAACTATTACTGCGCCATTCTCATGGGTTCGTTTGCCCAGGCAGGAGCGGGTGCTGCCTGACGAGTGGGGCGAGCCTGGGGTTGCTGCGGCTGCGGCGCTTCGTAGCCGGGAACACCCTGAGTGCTGACCTGAACGCAGCTAGGCGTGAACAGGAAAATGCTTTCGCCAATGCGCTCTTGATGACCATCGATCGCGTAGGTACCACCCGCCACAAAATCAACTGCACGCTGCGCCTGATCTGGATCCATGATCGTGAGATTCAGGACAACGGACTTGCGTTCGCGCAACGCTTGAATCGCCTGGGGCATTTCTTCAAACGAGCGGGGTTCCATCACCACCACTTCAGAAACACCGTTGACACCGGGCATACCAATGACATTACCCATTGGCGATGCACCCATTGCACCGACCTCTGTTCCGAGTGGAGCGCGTTCACGTAAGCGGCTAGGGCGACGTGTCCGGGCATCTTCTTGAGGGGCAGCGGGTTGAGCATGCTCCTGCTGGTAAAGATTTTGGTACTCCTCGCCATCCATTTCGTCGTACTCGTATTCGTAGTCCATAGGTTCGTTAAATCCCACAAAGTCCCGTAACTTGCTAAAGATGCTGCTCACTGTTCACGCTCCATCACGATCAGGGTTTAGATTGAAAAACGTATGGCGACCAGATATCAGGAATAACGCTAAATCTAGTCTGTAATATCGAAAGCGCTGGCAAGAGGATTGTCTCTTGAAACGTTGAGTGAAAGCCCAATGGATGAAGGCTTAGATCCGCAAACAATTTGTTCAGGCACCCCGCCCGCCTTAACCGAATTGAAAGAATAGTATACATCCAGATTCCAAAAATCAAACATGTCGTCAAAAGTTTTTTGATCAGGTGTTTAAATCATTGACATATCAGGCAGGCGAACAGGCTTATAGCGCTTCATTTGACCCAGCAGGAACCCTGCATTTAAGATACTCCATCTTTTGAAAAGCGCTTTACTTTTTCCTAAATTCCACAAACAATCTGAAATTTGGAAAAACGCTTTATTTTTTCTTAAATTTCACGAGCGATCGCAGGCTGCTGGGGCATCGTTCGACAGAATTTGGCTATGGCGCTAAGGACGATCGCCAAAGAGGATGCGCCCCAAGCGAATCATGGTCGTGCCTGCCTGCACCGCTAACTCGTAATCATTCGACATCCCCATCGACAGCACTTGCATTTGCAGATGGGGCAAGTTCTGTTGCCGAATCGTATTAGCTAATGCGGCTGTCTTTTGAAACGCCATCGTTGCGTCCACCGCAGCTAATCCATACGGAAGAATGGTCATCAACCCTTGAATGCTGAGATTTTCACACTGACTCAGTGCCGAAAGATTGTGCAAGAGATCGGCTGCCGACCAACCATATTTATCTGGATCGGGCAACAATTTCACCTGAAGCAGTGATTGTGGTTTTTGAGGTAACTGTGCCGCTAAGCGATTTAATCGTTGCGCCAGCTTTAAATCGTCGATCGAATGAATCCATTGAAAACAATCCAACGCCTTTTGCGCTTTATTACCTTGTAAATGCCCGATCAGATGCCAGGTGACATCCGTGAGATCACTCAGCTTTGCCTGTTTAGCCTCAGCCTCTTGCACCCGACTTTCCGCAAAATCACGCACCCCAGCCGCATACGCTTCTCGCATCGCCTCGACTGAAACTTGTTTGGTGACGGCAATGAGCCGCACCGAATCTGGCAGTGCTTGGCGAATTTGGGCAATTCGTTCTGCGATTGTACCGCTAAGCGGAGAAAACGCTCTCATTGAAATGTTTGTTTATAAATCACCTGAAGCTGGTTGTAGTCTTGCTGCTGCCCCTGACGACGCAAGACCCGCATACGGTTCTCGACCAGGATGCGAGCATCCGTCCGGGTAATCGGCTCAAATTCCAGCCCGTCGTCTCCATTGGCAACTAGAAAGAACAAACGCTGTGCATAAAGCGTTGTGAATAACTCACGCGCTGCATCAATAAGACAAACTCTGAAAAGCAAGCCAAAATTCGGATGATTTAGATAGTTTTCGTTGCTCATTCAGGTCTAAACGGCGCGACGATGAAAATAATCCAACGTAAAGTCGGTATGCCATCACTTTACGTGATAACGATGCCTTCGTAGCAGGTTTTGTGGGGGAGGGAGGTGAGGAGTGAGGAGTGAGGGGTGAGGAGTTTTGAGTTTTGAGTTTTGAGTTGGGCGGTCAGCGGTCAGCTTTCTTTTTACCTTCTGCCTTTTACCTTTTACCTTCTGCCTTCTGCCTTCTCTCCCTAAAGTTCCCACCCCCACACCAAACGGGCACTCCATAGCCCGATCAAACTGACGATCGCCAACCAATCACCCCAGCGGAGTTGAAACTGGTGCCACTGTACCTGGTGGTCGTTGGGACTGGTAAAGCCACGAACTTTCATGGCGCTGGCAATTTGTTCTGCCCGCAAGAGCAGGTTGTTAAGAAGTCGCTCAGCCACAATGAGCCAGATTTGCAGTGCCCGTCGCCAACCGAGTTTACGCCAGTTGATGGCACGGGTGCTGATCGATCGCACCAAATTTTGCACTTCTTCCAGGACGAGCGGAATGAAGCGGAGGGAGAGGGTGAGTGTGAGAGCAATTTCGGTAATGGGTAGGTTGAAGCGACGGAGGGGCGACATCCAATCTTCGATCGCGGCAGTAATTTCTTCGGGTGCTGTTACCAGTAAAAAGAGGTTGGTGCTGTAGAGCAGGGTAAACAGTAGGGTGCCGTAGCGAATGGCTAAGTCGAGCGATCGCTGCGTTACGGTTAGAGAACCGCGTTGGAACAGCACATAGCGATAGTCCGTCGGCTGCGGCAAAGCAACATCTGGCGCGGTTCCGGGTAATGGTAAGACAGTGGGCTGACCAACGCCCCAAGGGTTATACCAGGGACGTGGTGCAGGGGTAGGCGGCAACGTTGCGGGCTGTTGGGCAAAGGCAAGTTCATCCACTGGTAAGCGAGCTTGATGGCGTGTTTTCAGCCCATCTGGAAGAAACATCGTCAACGCAAAGACCATGAGACTCAGCACCAGCAGCCAGACCATTTGCTGTCGCCAGACGCGCAGAGGAATCCTGGCAAGAATGGTCACGATCATTAGAAACCCAACCAGCAGCAAACGCCAGAACGAATTGGCTAGCAAAGGAGCCGCCAAAAACGTCATCAACCACGCTAGCTTGATCCGTGGATCGAGACGGTGCAGCCAGGTGATGGGTTGTTCCAGGTACAGTCCTAGAGGAAGGGAGCGCAGAAGATCCATGAATAGTTTTTAGTTTTTAGTTTTTAGTTTTTAGCGGCTGACCGGGAAAAAGTCTAACAACCAGCAACTAATCACTACGTTCGCACTCACCGGACGCAGACAACCCTTGCAGCAAATCGACTACATTGCAACGTTCCAGCGCGGCACGATTGTTAGGTGTAGAAGCGTCATCTTCACCATACCTGAATGCGCCTCGCTGTCTCCGGATCACTCACTTCATACACAGATTCACTAGGCGTAAGAAAGGCTTCCTGATTCTTCTCTCCCAAGTTCTGTCTCTGCTCCGCCACAAACTCCGAAATATCTTCAATGCTGACAATCCATTCACGGGAATACTTCAACGCTGCTTCTCCCTGCAAACCTAGCTGAATTGCTCGACGCTCTAGCCGATTCCCCATTGGATCATGATCTGGGTCCCACTGTAACCGAACGTCTGAACGCTTCACTTTAAGACTCCAGGCTGCCTGGTCTTCATACAATTCTGGAATGTGCTTCGAGTGAACCGCTTGACTCAATATCCAGTCAAATGCTGATCGCTGAATCCGAATTGCCAATGTCACTTCTTGACCTTCTTTCCGTCCCCAGCCAGACCGATACATCATCCATAAAAAATTCGGCTTAATCCAAGTCATCCGCGACAACTTGAACTCACTGCCAAAATAGCCATGCTCTGCCGCAAAATGCCCAATCTCCGGTCTATATGCCTGATAGACCACGATCGAATCCGCATCATACTGAGCCAGAATCACTTTGCCTGTCTCTGGCCACCTTTCTTGCTGTTGCAGATACGGTTCAACTTTCAATTGCATCGGATGATAAACCCAAAATCTTAAAGCACTGTTATCACAGACAATTTAAGACACCTAACAACTGATTACACACGAGTTGCGCGGTTTGCGGTGACTCGATCGACTTCTCTTGTCTTCTTACCGCGCCACAGTAGTCGAATGGGTGTGCCTGTGAAGCCGAGGGACTTGCGAAACTGCCCTTCGATGTAGCGGCGATAGTTGTCGTTGAACAGGGCGGGATCATTGACAAACAGGGCGATCGCGGGTGGACGGCTGCTGACCTGAGTGCCGTAATAGATTTTGCCTTGACGACCCTGACGCGTGGTAGGGGGTGAATGCCAGCCCACCGCTTCTTCCAGCACTTCATTAATCACAGAGGTTGAAACACGGCGTTTCTGCTGCTCAGCGGCGATATTCACCATGTCCAGAATTTTTTCTACCCGCTGTCCGGTTTTGGCGCTGATGAAGATTACGTCTGCCCATTCGGTGAAGTGGAGGCGATCGCGCACCAGCTTTTCGTGGTCGTAGATGGTGTAGGAATCTTTTTCCACTGCATCCCACTTATTTACTACGATGACGCATCCTTTGCCCTCATCGGCAACCCGTCCCGCTAGCTTCTGGTCTTGCTCGGTCACACCATCCAGTGCATCAATCACCAGCAGCACGACATCTGCACGATTAATGGCTTTAAAAGCGCGATTAATGCCAAAAAATTCGGGACCGTATTCCACCTGCTTTTTCTTACGAATGCCAGCGGTATCGATGAGGCGATAGGTTTGTTCGCCGTGCTGCACCACCATGTCGATCGCGTCTCGCGTCGTGCCTGAAATGGGGCTGACGATCGAGCGGGTTTCGCCCACAAACGCATTCAGCAGGCTCGATTTACCCACATTGGGTCGTCCCGCGATCGCCACCTTGATCTCATCCGACACTTCAATCTCGTTGGCGGGTGGCAAATGCTCAATCAACTGATCCAGCAGTTCGCCTGTGCCGTTGCCATGAATGCCCGAAATCGGGAACGGTTCGCCCAAGCCCAGCGACCAGAACTCAGCAGCCTGCGCCGCGCCCTGCTCCACCGATTCGCATTTATTGACTGCTAACAAAACTGGCACCGTTTGTTGCCGCAGCCAGATGGCAATTTCTTCATCAGCCGAGGTCAGCCCCATTTGCCCATCCACCACAAAAATCGCAGCACTGGATTCTACGAGCGCTGCCATCGCCTGTTCACGAATCAGGGGCAAAAATTCGGTGTCGTCGTCAAACACCAGACCACCCGTATCCACCACTTGAAACTCTCGATCGCGCCAAAAGGCTGGCTTGTACGTGCGATCGCGGGTCACGCCGGGTTCGTTAAACACAATGGCATCCTGCAACGCCGACAAGCGGTTAACAACCGTAGACTTGCCCACATTAGGACGACCGATAATAGCAACAATAGGCAAGGGCATGGGAAGAAAGGATAAAGGCTAGAGGACAAGGCTAAAAGATGAAGGATAAAGGCTAAAAGATAAAGGATGAGTACAGCGCAACGGCTCATTTATCGCTCAAGTCTTTCATTCTAGCGATAAGTCGTGAACTCGTATTGCTTTGCACATTACCCGATGACAATCCGTTGATGGGCGATGCCGATTTCAACTCACAACCTGCATCCGCTCACTCGCTAGGATAAGGTAGACAGTCTTAGCCGCGATCGATGTTGATTTTACTGGTAGAAGACGATCCAGCCCAACTGGAACCCTTGCAGGCAGCACTCTTACAAGCTGGACATATTGTTGACGCGATCGAAGAAAGTGAGACGGCGCAGTGGTTGCTCACCCAAAAAGAATACGATCTGCTGATTCTGGATTGGATGTTGCCTAAAATGAGTGGGGTTGCGCTGTGCCAGGAGTATCGGCGATCGGGCAAAACGGCTCCAGTGCTGATGTTGACTGCCAAGGATACGATCGCCGATAAAGTGACTGGGCTGGACGCTGGAGCGGATGATTACCTCGTCAAACCCGTCGATGTGGTCGAGCTACTGGCGCGAGTGCGTGCCCTGCGACGACGATCGCCCCTCTGGCAAGGCGATTCGCTCACAGTAGATGCCCTACGGTTGCACTTGAATAGCCTGACCTTAGAATGCCATCACCTGACGACCCAACTTTCTAGCCGAGAATTTCAGCTCATGGAATATCTCATGCGCCACCCTCGCCAAGTGTTGTCACATAGCCAAATCGAACAAGCCCTCTGGGGCTGGGGCACCGAACCCGAAAGCAACGCCGTCACTACCCTCGTTCGTCGGTTACGGCAACGCCTACAAGCCATCAACGCCAAAGATTGGCTAGAAACCATCTACGGCATGGGCTATCGGTTGCAGCCGCCGGGAAAGTGAGGAGTGAGGAGTGAGGGGTAGGGAGGCGGGAGTAGGGAGTTTTGAGTTTTGAGTTGATTGAGCCGACCCTATGCCTTCGGCAGGCTTCGCCAACGGAAGCAAGCTACATCCCTCATCCCTTGCCTTTTACCCCTTCTGCCCTCTGCCTTCTGCCTCCGCTTGGCTGAGCGCTCACGTCGAAGCCTGCCTTTTCTAAAAACTAACAACTAACAACCAACAACTCTCCTTCCCCTTCCCATGTTCACTCGCAGTCGTCGCAATCTCGCTTACTGGTTTGCCCTTTCGATGGGTAGTATTCTTGTTCTCTTTACAGGCGTGAGCTATTACCTGGGTGTGCAAGGGCAACTCCAGTCCTTTGATCAGGCGTTGCAAAAAAAAAGTAAGGCGATCGCAGCGGGTGCCACGATTCGCTTTTATCAGGGGCAGTGGCAAATTGAGCCGGAGGATGCCCCATGGATGAGTGGCGATCGCCTAGCGCGCAGCAGTGAATTGGTCTACGTCCGCTGGTACGACAAAAAGGGCTTTCTAGTCAGGTTCATTGGCTTGCCTGCGCCCCTTCGTTTGGCTCCTGTACCGGAGTTTCAGACGATGGTGCTGAGCGATCGTCAAAATGGGGCACAGTCAACCGGTCAGTGGTTACGCCAAGTCACGCTACCCTTACTGCAAAACCAGCAATTGGTCGGCTATCTACAGGTGGCAGAACCACTCACTGCCATGCGTGAAAGCTTAGAGCGAGTGCGCTTCTTTTTAGCCCTGGGTCTGCCTCTCACGCTGGGCTTGATTGGTATCACGGGTTGGTTTTTAGGTGGGGTTGCCATTCAACCCACTCGTCGGGCATACGAGCAGCTACAACGGTTTACAGCCGATGCGTCCCACGAATTACGGGCACCCTTAGCCGCCGTACTGAGTAATGCTCAGGTTGGCTTAATGGCACCCGAAGACGGTGTTCAACAGCGCCTACGGCTTGAAAAAATCGTTGAAACGGCAAAGTCAATGAGTGCGCTGATTGGCAACCTGCTGTTTCTCTCCCGGCAAGAGGGTCCACTTGTTCCAGCCAGCTTAATCCGGGTGGATCTGATGCCTCTGCTGCGATCGCTCACAGAGGAGCAAGCCGAGCAAGCAAGTATGTATGGCTTAGCCTTGACAGCCCAGCTACCTGAGCAGACTGTCACCCTAAGCGCTGACCCTGACTTGCTGCGACAGGCAGTGACAAATCTGTTGAGCAACGCGTTTAAGTACACGCCGTCAGGGGGCACTGTACAACTCCGGCTGACTACCACATCGCGCTATGCCGTGATTCAAGTCCAGGACGACGGCATTGGCATTCCATCTGCCGATTTACCGCACATTTTCGAGCGTTTCTATCGAGTTGATACGGCACGATCGCGCCAAACAGGGGGCTTTGGGCTAGGGTTGGCGATCGCCCAACAGATTATCGCCGCTCATCGAGGACGCATCACAGCAACCAGCACGCTGGAAAAAGGATCAACCTTTCAAATCGAGTTACCGCTTAAAGGATGAAGAGAGCTTGTTGAATCGTTGTCCAAGCTAAGCCGCTGTCACCACTCAACCTGCCCCCGCCGCACCATTCAACATCGATTCATAACCTTGACAGGTTCCGCTAAGGCAGTGCCAACCGCTCGCAGGCTTTGAGGATGCGAGACCATATCTTTATGTAACGGCACCCATACTTTCACGCCTCGACCGACTGACACTTGTGAACTGCTAGCAGGCAAAATCATGGCATCGAGTGGTGTCCAAATAGACGTGAAGTTGACTCGATCGAGCGTCGCAATGTCCTGGTTTAAATCTTGTAGAAAGGAATGAGACGGGCGCATTTGCATACAACCCAAACGCAGCGATCCATAGGCAACCCAGGTGCCCTTGTGGGGAGACGAAAGGGTGACAAACCGCTGCACCCGATCAAGTCCACCCAACCGCTGAAGGTAATATCGCCCCACGATGCCGCCCATGCTAAAGCCCAGCAGATCAAAGGGGGTGTTCGGCGGAAAGGCGCGATCGGCATAGGTTGCTACTTGCTGCGCCAGACCTGCAAGGCAGCCATCACCATTGTTCGGCGTAAGATTCAGGTCGTGGGTTTCCCAGCCTAACCGATTAAGATAGCGCGTCATGGGATTGAAGATTGCGCCCGTATCCCACATGCCATGCAAGAGAAGAATAGGGTTGCGCGGAGTTGCAGTGTTCATCGCATTTATCCTGTTACAGTTCGAGTCTAAGCTGGGTTAACACCTTTTCAGACCTGTGTTGGGACAGCTCGCGAAATGGCTTAAGGAAACCCCTACACTATTTAGATTTGTTCAAAAAATAATTAATAAATTGCAATATTACCCCTTCTGTCCTCATAAAACCGCGATAATTTGAGTCGAATGGTTTGGCTTCATCCCCCTTTTTGACTAACCGTGGCGTGAGCAGATCGGTACGCATTTCAGGAGCAGTTGCAATGAGCAGTTTCGTTAATTTTCTCAAAAATTTATTGTCTGGTCTTTCTTCCTTTGTCGGTGGGCTGTTCTCTAAAAAAGAGAAAGCTGCGATCGCAGGCACAGAATCCAAACCCCGTAAGGCAAAGAACTCTGGGTATTTTCTAGAGCTTGATGATGCAAAGGGCATCGGCAATAGTGTGGCAGCACCAGCTAAAGCAGCCGTTGCAGCCGTTAAGTCTGAGGTTGGTAAAGCAACCGCCAAGCCAGAGCCTGCCAAAGTAGAAGCAGCAAAACCAACGCAAACCACCAAGGTCGCAGCCACAGCTGAGAAGGTTGAGCCCAAGCCTGCCGCAGCCAATGCAGCGCTAAACTTGCCTCAACCCACAGTGACAACGTTTGCACCGAACTATCTCGCACCTACGGGCAGTTCAAACGGTCGCCGTCGTCCCGGTGCAAATATGTCTTCCTTTTTGGATATGGCACGACAGGTAAAGACCTCATCTTGAGCGTTTTGCCTGAAACGTCATCGACTGCGGTAGCTGGTTGTGGTTAGCTGTTGGTGGTAAAAGATGGCAAAGGTGCTAGGAGAGGATTTTACTCTCCAGCGCCTTCGTCATACGTACCCATAACTGTAATGAAAAGGAATACGGCACACAGAAACGCCTTGAGAGCAGTACTCTTTACCCTCAAGGCATTTCTTGCCTAGCAACTCTTGTCTAGCAACCGTCAGACGGCAAGCTTCAGCCTTGCTCCCATCGGGAATAAATTGGCATTCTAGTCATGATCCCTGCATCGTGAACACTTGTGCAGTTGTATCAGCGCACTTGCAGGGGGTGAATGAAACGCCGCTAGCTGCTTCATCGAGACAAAGCCTGCTCGGACGGTTTTACAGAGTTTGATTTGATTCAACAGCGCTTTCGTAAGCTTTACGCTCAGCGGCTTCATGCTCATAGGATTTGAGGACAACCCAGAGCGCGTGAATAATACCGGGTACATACCCTAATAGTGTCAGTCCTACGTTGAGGAGAAACGTGAAACCCAAGCCCGAAGTCAAGAAAACGCCGAGTGGTGGTAGAACGATCGCCGAGAGGATGCGCAGTAGTTTCATAAGTCCCCCTATCTTGCTTTTTTAATAGTCTCGAATATTCACATTGTCGGGGTAAACAATGCTTGCTAGCCTCTCTCCCAAGAGCGAAAAGATAGTCGTAAAGCTTTAGTGTCACTCAGCCAGAACGTTAGGAGTGCATCCCAGTTTTGTATCAAGAGTGCGAGCGTCTCGCTCGCGAGCGAGACGCTCGCACTCTGAAAGACTTTAACTCTGCAAAATTGGGACGCACCTAACGTCAGCTTTACAAGAAAGAACGACAAGCTCAAGGCAGCGGCAATCCCAGTCTTGGCAACACCCCATGAATGACAGCGCACCGCAGACCCAAAAAAAGAAGGCTTGAAACACAATCTGCGTTCAACCCTTCTTGGATCAGCCTTGTTACAGGGAGTGAGAATCTTCAAAGACGTGCTTTAAAGAAACGAAAGTTTACAGAGAACAGGTCTCTAGTCAATCATTTTCTTCACGTTGTCTTTCACATTTTCTACGGTGTGTCGTCCTGAAGCCTCTGCTTGCTTCGCTTGACCTTCTGCCTTTGCCTGAGGATCGCCGGTAACATCTCCAACGACTTCTTGAATCTTACCTTCAACATTTTTGGCAGTCGCCTTGATTCTATCTTCTAAGCTCATGATACTCTCCGGTTTTGATGTTAGAAAAAGTGCTACTTGAGAACGAAGGTACTGATCAATTCGCTTCATCCCTGCTAGCACACCAACAATTTACTAGGAGCAATCGCCTTTAACAGTCTCTCTTCAGAGAGAACTCTAGCACAACCGATTCAAGCCGAAAGATAGAGAACGATTTAGGGGCTACATGCTTGGACAAGAAGACGTATCAAGAGCGCAGCAAGCGTTTGCGATCGCTGGCAACGTGCTACTTATTACCCGCTTGACAACCGTTCTTGCTCAAGTATGGGCGGGGTGAGAGGATGCCCAATTCTGTTAGCCATCGCCTCTTCTAGAGCGCAGACTTCAGAGCGCATAAGGTCATTTCAAGCCTGTTATCGCAACGATCGTGGCGTAGACTTTCCAGTCATGCCGGTTAGGGCAAGGCTAGCGGCGAATTTAAGATCAGAGTGAGATCCTTATTAGGATTAACCACAATGACATCGGCTCGCTTTTTGCCAAAAATCAAACCACCCAGGGCACCAGCACCGCCACCAATCAAAATCTTCCCAAGCGTAATGCGTTTTTTGCCCGTTACGCCAGAAATAATGGCAGCCGCCCCTGCCCCGATCGCTGCTCCCTTGAGCACCGCATCTGTGTTTGTCCCTGGAACGATCTCTTGGGTTTTCGTCACCACTTCAGACGTGGCATCGATCGGCAAAACGGTGCCATTTTCCAACGTAATCTCTTGAGCATAAAACTGCGACCCTCCGTCTACAGGTCTCAATTCCCCTCTAATTTGGCTACCTGCTCTCACCAGAATCTGCCCGTTAGAGGAGCGAATGTTTCTGGCAAGCAGCAGTGTCAGAGGGCTTGTTTCGGTTGGTGAAACGACAATTTTTTCGGCACCATCATACCTCACAGGCAGTTGCGTGCCAGTGGGAATCGCAAGGCGGCGAGGCGACTGTTGTGACGGAAAAAGCTGCGCCACCCGATAAGGGGAAGGAGTTGCTGTAGCGGTAGAGGCGATCGCCAGAGGAGCGATCGCAGTTGAAGCCATACTTAGAGCTATTGCAAAAGCAGTACCCGACTGCCATCGACGAAAGTTAACCATAAGGAGTCACCCGCATTAGATGCTTCATAGACTTGATGAGAGATTAGAAGGTTCCGGGGAAGGGGTGAGGAGTGAGGGGTAAGGAGTGAAGAGTGAAGAGTTGATTGAGCCATCAGCGGTCAGCGGTCAGCTTTTTAGCCCTACTCCCTACTGCCTACTGCCTACTGCCTTCTGCCTTCTGCCTTCTGTCTCCTATCGCCCTTTCAACCGTCTCAGCAACCAATTCAGTCGAGTTTCTGCCAGCGCCACGTTATCTTGTGCGTCCTGGGTTAGCTCATTTTGAGGTAGTTCAGTGGTTTCAACCTGATTGTTGCTGCCGTAGCCCAGTTGATTGACGGTTACTCGCAGCCGATGAGAGAGAAAAATTGCCAGAGCGCGATAAAAGCGTGATGCAAAACCAATATCCTGGCGCAATTTTGTGGCGAGTCGTTCTCTAGGAATGGAAAGAACCAGTGCTTTTTGAGTTGCTGTAACGGTGGCAGAAGGTGGGCGGGTATCGATGAACGACATCTCGCCAACCACTTCGCCGCTGGAGAGTTTTGCAATCTCACGATCGCCCGTTGCAGCTACTGAAACGCTGAGCGTGCCCTCCAGCAAAATGTAGAGCGTGTCGATCGGGTGCCCTTCACGAATGAGTACAGTGCCAGCCACAACCTCCTGCCGAACGGCTGTTTCAATGACCCAATCAATATCGTCATCATCCAGTTCACCCAGGATGAACAGAACTTTCTTCATGCGTTTATGCCATGCCTATGCAACCAGAATAGCCTTTGCTTCCTGAGACATTCTCGTGCTGCTTACCGTTTTACCCGAAGAAATGACTGGCTGGACGGTCAAACAGACAAAATTCTTTAGAAGCTTGAAAATTTGTTGTACCTACCTTAGGAATGAGAATTCAATCATTTCGCTACTTTCTTGTACGGGCGGACGACCGATCGCCCCTCCAGAAGACTAGGGGCTGTCATCAATTACGACTACACATACCTTTTAGCAAGGGTTCCAGCCCCTAGCTCCGTGTGTTAGGACGGGCGCGACAATGCTGATACCAAAGGTTTTGAAGCTGAATTGATGACGCGCCCTAATGTTCGATCTTATTTAAGCCGCGATCCTTAAAAAGTGGCATTGGGCAGTTTGTCTCACTGCAAGAACGCTTGCACAGACGTTGTAAAAGCGTGTGGCTGCTCCAGATGGACAACGTGACCGCAAGCAGGAATGATCTGTAGTTGAGCTACTGGGCAGTCGTCTGCAATAGCTTGATTGATGGCACAAAATTTGCGATCGCGGTCTCCCACCAGCAGCAAAAGCGGTTGCGTATGGTGTGGTAAAGATTTCCACAGAGACGGCTGCAACCCTGTGCTGAGTTGACGTAATGCTTTTGCTAGCTCTGGAGGACGGTTTTGGGATCGTCGTGCCTGCACTTGCTCAAAGGCGGGATGATGACGCAACGTCTGAAACAATGGCTGGCTGTACCAATTAGACAGAAAGGACGGGAAATCGGCTTCGAGCTGGTCTGCCAGGGTGCGATCGTGCTGTAACCGCGCCGCTCGTTCAACGTCCGTTTTCAAACCGGGAGAGGCAGATTCCAGCACCACTTTTGGGAAGCGTTGGGGAAAATGCAGCGCCAGGTAAAGCGCCAACCGTCCACCCATTGAGTAACCCACTAGAAAACAGCGCGAAAGGTGCAGACGATCAAGCCACGCCACGATCGCGTCTGCGGTTTGTGGCATGGTGTAAAGGTCAGCATCGCCTTCGACGATCGTCTGACCATGACCGGGCAAATCAACCGTGAGGCAGCAAACGTGAGACGCTAGAGGGGCGATCGCTGTGTCAAAATCAGCATGACTGCCCATAAACCCGTGCAAAAACAGCACCACTGGCAGATCTCGACAACCGTACATTTTGTAATAGAACCGATACCCCATCGCTGACCTTTTAGCCTTCATCCTTTAGCCCTCATCCCTCACCCCTCACCCCTCGCTCATTCATGAGTTTGACTACTTTACCAGAAGGGTTACACCAACCCTCGCTGCTCCAAACCCTGGCGCTGGTTGCTCAGCCTATTGAGTTTCTTGAACGCTGCACCCAGCGATATGGTGACACCTTTACGACCAGAGTGCTGGGCTGGCAATCGCCGCCTGTGGTCTTTACTGGAAATCCAGCCGCGATCGCGCAGATTTTTACCGCTCCAGCCGATCGGTTTGAGTTGGGTAAGGTCACTCATGTGTTTCGACCATTGACGGGCGATCGCTCGCTCATGATGCTCGATGGTGAGCCACACCAACAGCAACGACAGCTTCTCATGCCGCCGCTACATGGCGATCGGATGCGTACCTATGGGCAACTCATCTGCGATCTGACCCGGCAAGTCATTGCAGACTGGTCGCTGCATCAGCCCTTTTCCATTCGGGATACTACCTCTGAAATTTCGCTGCGGGTGATCTTGCGCGTGGTGTTTGGAATGACTCCTGGATCGCGTTATCACCAGCTCAAGCAATTGCTTCACACCCTACTAGAGTCGGTGACATCGCCCCTCTACTCCAGCCAGTTTTTCTTTCCCCTGCTGCAACAAAACCTGGGTAGCTGGAGTCCCTGGGGTGCGTTTTTGCGACAACAACAGCAAATTGATGAGTTGGTGTATGCCGAAATTCGAGCGCGACGATCGCAGTTTGACCCTTCGCGGGAGGATGTTTTGACCTTGCTGCTAGCGGCACGGGATGAGGCAGGGCAGGGCATGACCGATGAGGAACTGCGCGATCAGCTCATGACGCTGCTGCTGTTGGGGCATGAAACGACGGCATCCGCGCTTTCTTGGGCGTTTTATTGGGTGCATCAAGAGCGATCGGTGTTGAAGCGACTCCGGCAAGAACTGGAGCCATTGGGACATGATCCCAACCCCGATCGACTGGCTCAGCTTCCCTACTTAACAGCCGTTTGCAAAGAGTCCCTGCGGCTTTACCCGATCGCGCTCATCTCCCAGCCGCGCAAGGTCAAAGAGCCTGTGGAAATTGGCGGTTACGCTTTTGAACCTGGCACTATTGTCATTCCCTGCATTTACCTGGCGCATCGCCGCGCTCAAACTTATTCCAATCCTGATCAGTTTCAACCAGACCGCTTTCTGCACCAAAAATTTTCGCCCTCCGAGTTTCTACCTTTTGGCGGTGGCTCACGGAGTTGCATTGGTGCTGCCTTCTCGCTCTATGAGATGAAGCTGGTGCTCGGAACGATTCTGGCTCGGTATGAGTTGGTCGCAACAACGCAAGGTACCGTTAAACCAGAACGGCGCGGCATTACGTTTGTGCCCTCCAAAAACTTTCGGCTCAGCGCGATCGCACGACGCAGTTCTCCTTCAGCCGTGGGCATTAGAGGCTAGGGGCTGTCATCAATTAATACTACACATCAATTGCAGCAAGGGTTCCAGCCCCTAGCCTGGTGAGTTGGGGCGGGCGCGATGATGCTGATACCGCAAGATTCGGAGCTAATTGATGACACGCCCTAGGCAATGAGAAGTCAATCAGATCGACGTTTGGTAGCGATTGACTTGAACAACGTGAAACCAAACACGCCCGCAGACGTTAGGTTATCCTGCGGGAAGCAAGCTACGTAAACTCAACCTAACCGACCAAACGTCAAGGTTATTTAATTCCCATTCCTAACCTGTAACGTGCCACGATCGATCAGGCTGAAAGCTCATTATCTGGTGCTGTGGGCTTCTTTTCAAAGGTCAACGCGCCATCTACCAGATCGATCAAAATGGTGTCACCTTCGGCAAAGGTGTTTTCGAGAATTTTGGTGGCGATCGGGTTTTGCAGTTGGCGCTGAATGGCTCGCTTAAGTGGACGAGCGCCATAGACGGGATCGTAGCCCGATGCCGCCACGAAATTTTGCGCCCTGGTGGTGAGTTCTAGCGTCAGCTTTTGGTCTGCCAGCAAGGATTGAATGCGGTTGAGTTGGAGGCGCACGATCTGACTGAGTTCGTTGCGGGTGAGGGTGTGGAAGATGATGATGTCATCCACGCGGTTGAGAAATTCGGGGCGGAAGTGCGATCGCAGGGCATCCAGTACCCGCTGCTGCATCTCTTCGTAGCGATCGTCGTCGCCGGACAAATCTAGAATGTGATCGCTGCCGATGTTGCTGGTCATGACAATCACCGTGTTACAGAAATCGGTGGTGCGTCCCTGCCCATCGGTAATGCGTCCATCATCCAGCACTTGCAGGAGGACATTAAAGACATCGGGGTGAGCCTTTTCGACTTCATCCAGCAATACAACCGCGTAGGGTTTGCGGCGAACGGATTCCGTTAATTGCCCGCCTTCTTCGTAGCCCACGTAGCCAGGGGGCGCACCAATGACTCGCATCACCGAGCTTTTGTCCATGTATTCGGACATATCCAGCCGAATGATGGCATCGTCGGCATCAAAGAGGGAGTGGGCGAGAGCGCGGGCAAGCTCGGTTTTACCCACCCCTGTAGGCCCCAAAAAGAGAAAGGAGCCGATCGGTCGTCCGGGGTCTTTCATGCCAGCACGGGCACGACGAATGGCGGCTGCAACGGCTTCCACGGCTTCGATTTGCCCCACGACGCGCTGATGGAGATGCTTTTCTAGCTGAAGCAGTTTTTGCCGCTCGGTTTCCAGCAGACGATTGACCGGAATGCCCGTCCAGTTCGCCACAATTTCGGCAATGTCCGACTCCGTAACCTGTTCCCGTAGGAGGGCACCGCCATCTGCCTGAATCACGCGGAGTTGGGCTTCATAGGCACTGCGCTCATCCCGAATGCGGGGCAGCACGGCGTAGGACAGTTCGCTAGCTTTTTTGAGTTTGGCGTTGCGTTCATACTCTTCGCTGGCTTTCGCGAGGTCTGCTTCCCGCTTAAGCTGCTGAATTTGCAGTTCGATCTGCTCTTCTTCTTCTTTTTTGGCGTTAATGCCGTCCAGCAAGCGTTTTTCGTTCTGCCAGTGAGAATTCAACTCTTCCTGCTTTTCGAGCAACTGAGCCATTTCTTGCTCAATGCGATCGAGCCGATCCTGGGCAGAACGTCCCGCTCCAAAGCGATTGCCAGGGTTTTGCTTCTCAGTTTCCAGCGACAGCTTTTCCATTTCAAGCTGCATGATGCGCCGATCGTACATTTCCAGTTCGGCAGGCTTGGAGGTAATCTCCATTTTTAAATTGGCGGCGGCTTCGTCGATCAGGTCGATCGCCTTGTCGGGCAAGAAGCGATCGGCGATGTAGCGTGACGATAGGGTAGCCGCAGCGACCAGAGCAGAATCAGTGATTTTGACCCCGTGATGGACTTCGTAGCGTTCTTTGAGTCCCCGCAGGATGGAGATGGCATCTTCCACGCTGGGCTGATCGACCACCACCTGCTGGAAGCGTCGTTCGAGCGCGGCATCTTTTTCGATGTATTTGCGGTATTCATCAATGGTGGTCGCGCCGATGCAGCGGAGTTCGCCCCGTGCCAGCAGGGGTTTGAGCAGATTGCCCGCATCCATTGCGCCCTGGGTCGCACCCGCGCCCACGACCTGATGAATTTCGTCGATGAACAGCACAATCTGCCCATCGGAGTGGATGACTTCTTTGAGGATCGATCGCAGCCGTTCCTCAAAATCACCGCGATACTTTGCGCCAGCCAGCAGTGACCCCATATCCAGGGAGATGAGCTGCCGATTTTTGAGGGATTCGGGGACATCACCGTTCACGATGCGTTGCGCCAGGGCTTCGACGATCGCCGTTTTACCCACGCCCGGTTCGCCAATCAGCACCGGATTATTTTTCGTGCGTCGAGATAGCACCCGCACCACCCGCCGAATTTCTTCATCCCGACCAATCACCGGATCGGTTTTGCCTGCACGGGCTTTTTCGGTCAAATCTTGCCCGTACTTTTCCAGCGCTGCATAACGATTTTCGGGGTTTTGATCCGTCACTTTCTGGCTACCGCGCACCTCGCGGATCACCGTTTCAAGTTGCTTGGTATCGACATTGAAGCCACGCAGCAACCGCAGACCTAACCGCGAATCCGTGGCAAACCCCAGCAGCAAATGCTCGACCGAAATGAACTCATCGTCCCAGTCTTCTCGCGCTTCGTCGGCACGATCGAGCATGATATCCAGGTTGCGCCCCAGGTATAGCTGATCGTTGCTGGGTACCTTGGGCTGTCGTCGCACAAAATCTTCGATCTGCTGCCACAGCCGCCCGGTATCAACACCCGCCTTTGCCAAAACCTTCGTCGCCAGCCCGTCCTTTTGCTCCAGCAGGGTGATAATCAGGTGTTCGACTTCAAGCTGTTGTTGTTTGTAGCGGCGAACAACATCCTGCGCCTGTACGATCGCTTCCCATGCTTTGTCAGTGAACTTATTCGGGTCGGTGGGCTGCATGTGTGAGTCTAAAGATGATAAGTAAAAATGCGGTATACCAGCGTTTTCAGTATAGCGAGAATCTCCTGTCGGGACGTTGCCTGCAATGTCCCGACCGATCCCTCAAAATGAATACACCAGCCGCAGCAACCATTCAAAGATGGTACCGCGATCGCGGTTGTTGGGATTGCTGACGACGGTGAGGGCAGGGGTCACGCTGATGCTGTCGTTGAGCAAGAAGCTGTAGAACATTTCAAAGTTTGTTTGGGTCGCATCGCCCAGATCTTTTTCAATGAAGGGTTGTCCGATCGCTACCCCAGCAGTAGAGCCAGGGATGATCAACCGCCGCGCCACAAACCCGATCGACCAGCTTTTGGGATTGAGGTCTAAGGTTTGATTGAGCAGGGGATTGAAACCGTTGTAGCTGCCGATCGCAAAGCGACCAAACACTGCAAAATCTCGATTGAACGCCCATTCAGCGTTGAGTCCACCTGCAAAAATATCCACATTATTCACCGTTGCTTTGGTGAACTGGAGGCGCGCCACGATGTTTTTAGTGAAGTCGTACTCCACTTCCAGGCTGCCCTGGTTGCGATCGCCAAACAAGCCGCCTTCTGTAATGCCCCCATTCGGTCGTTCAGCATCGGCTGCAACGTAGAGCGCTCGTACCGTAAGGGGAAACTGGGGTGCTTTCCAGGTCAGGGCGGCTCCTGCACCCCCCGTCCGATCGATCTGATTCTGCACAATCAGCGGGTTGTTGGTAAAAAAGCTGGAGGAAAAGTTCTTCGTCGGATCGCTATCTACGTCGTTGGCAAAGCGATTGTAGTCAATGAAGTCTCGTGGCAACAGACGTGCGCCTACCGTAAGGCTGAAATCAGGGGCAGGCTGGAACGTGTAAGACAACTTGCGTAGCTGCACGGCAGTATCGACGGCGACGTAGTTCAAACCACCCCCATCGGCTAGTAAGCCCAGCGTGCCCAGCAGGTTTTGTCCCCGATTGTGGGCACGCCCGATCGCGTCGTTACCGTTATTGCCGACCTCCAGTTGCGTTGAGAGGATGCTGTTTGGCGCAAAACTGGTGATTAAGCTCAGACGAGTCCTTGCCAGCACCGTGCTGCGTGCATTAGAACCGTTCGTTAACCCTAAAACCGTTTGCCCGGATAGCTTTGTGGTGGTCGAAAAGCCCTGCCGCTCTAGGGTGGTAATTTGCGTCTCAAGCTGGTTCGATCGATCGCGCAAATCAGCGGCGATCGTCCCATAGGATGCCTGAAGCTGTTGTAGCGTCGCAAAGTCCTCTCTCAGTTGAGTGACATTCCCCTGCCCGGTCGCAAACTGCTGGGAAATCTCATCCAGCACCCGTGACAGTGCCGCCGCAAATTCGTTGCGGGTCAGCGCCTGGTTGCCGCGAAAGGTGCCATCAGGATAACCGATCGCCACGCCGTAGCGTTCAGCAAGCGTCTGCAATGTCTGATACGCCCAATCGGTAGGGCGCACATCGCTGAGTTCATTCACCGATCGCACCTGCGCCATTGAGCCGTCAAATGCCGATTCGCACCCTGCTTCCAGGACATCGGGCTGAATCTGTTGCGGGGTCGTAGCACAGGGCGACCCAGCGCGATCGTCCAACGGCTCCACTGCATCTGGAATCGTTGCTGCTTGAACATGGCTATCACTCTGCACGGGCGCTGCCCATCCAGGCAAAACCTGACAAAGCATTCCCAGACTGCTCAACCCGCCAGCCAGCCAATTTTTTTTACTCACACTCCGCTCCTCACACGGTCTTAAGGTCTGCCTGTACAAAAAGACAGCCCTGGCTGAACCCTATCAGGAGTTTACACGGTAATTGGAGGTGAGGAGAGAGGGGTGAGGAGTAAGGGGTATGAGTTTTGCTTCCCTTCTGCCTCCTGCCCTCTGCCCTCTGCCTTCTCTCAAACACTCGCCGCCTGAGGCTGTTGTGCTGCTGCTGCTGCCGTCTGTTTACTTTGTTGAATCAACTCAACCTTGTAGCCATTAGGATCTTCGACGAAGGCAATGACGGTGGAACCGTGTTTCATAGGACCGGGTTCGCGGGTGACTTTGCCGCCTCGATCGCGAATGGTTTCACACGTTGCATAGATATCGTCTACACCGATCGCAATGTGACCGTAGCCATCGCCTAGATCGTAGCGATCGGTACCCCAGTTATAGGTGAGTTCCAGGACGGTGTGATCAGCTTCATCGCCGTAGCCCACAAACGCCAGCGTAAATTCGCCACCGGGATAATCTTTGCGACGCAGCAGCGTCATGCCGAGTACATCGCAGTAGAACTGGAGGGATTCGTCTAAGTTGCCAACACGGAGCATGGTGTGAAGGAGTCGCATCGCTAAGGTCTCACTGTAATTGACTGCCTCTATGGTAAACACTTGATGATGACTGAGGCGCGATCGCACCCAACAAAAAGGACGGTTTAACTGGCTTGCTGGTTGTGGGATGGCTGCAATGGGCAATGCAGACGGAGGAGTTTACACTAGGGCGCGTCATCAATTAACTCCAAAACCTTGCGGTATCAGCATGATCGCGCCCGCCCCAACATACCAAGCTAGGGGCTGGAACCCTTGCTGCAAGTAATGTGTAGTAGTAATTGATGACAGCCCCTAGCAAAAGATGATGGCAAACGTTCCACTGCTTACACAACAGAGAAGATTGCCCTGCTTAGAAATTTTGCCACGCAAGGCTCCCAAAATCAGGATTGTTCCTTTACCAAAGGGCGCAGGAAGTAGATGCGATCGCTCCCATCGCTTTGGCAATGGATGGCTGCAAAACACCATTCAAAGAAAATAACAAAATCTTTGAACTAGGGTTGCTAACGCTTTAACGTGACTTACTCGCTAAAGAACAAAAGCAACAAACACTTAAGTAAATGCTGTAAATGCTTAAGCATTCCTTATGAATGATTGAACGTTAGTAGCAAATGCTTGAGTCAGAGCTACAACACCTGTAATGAAAGCAACAAATGCTTAAACAAAAGTAGCAAAGGTTTAAGCATTCCTTATGAATGATTGAACGTTAGTAGCAAACGCTTGAGCCAGAGCTACAACGACTGCAACGAAAGCAATCAATGCTGAAGCAAACGCTGGAACTGCTTGAGCCTTAAGGCACAATGAAGGTTAAGTCTGGTACCTCCCACTTCTCCTATGAATCAGCGTTCTTACCCTGTACCGCAAGTGGAGCCGCCTCTCTCGCCGAGGGAAACGCTGCCAACAATGTATGATCTGCCCAGTGAAGACGCTGAACAAACACATTCTCTCTGGCAGCAAAACTGCGACAAAGAGAATATGTTTGAGTCTGGTTTGCCGGATGAATTTCACGATCTGCAACCCCAGTTGTTGAGTGCAACGCTGCGTCTTAGCGGTTATGCGCGAGACCAACTTTTTACAGGGACGGAGCTCAACCTTTACTATGATGTGCGCCAGCCTCAGTGGTATAAACGTCCAGATTGGTTTTTAGTGGTAGGGGTGCCTCGTCTCTACGATGGAACAGATTTGCGATCGAGCTATGTGATCTGGCAGGAAGGGGTTGATCCCTTTGTGGTGGTGGAGTTGCTGTCACCGGGCACCGAGAAAGAAGACCTGGGAGAGTACGCAGATTTGGGTGAGGACGGTGGTTTGGGACCTCCTGTATCAAGTCGCTCAACGGATGCCGTACCAACAGTGGGGAATGGTCGGGCGACCAGAGAGACACCACCACGCAAGTGGGACGTTTACGAGCAAATCTTGCGGGTTCCCTATTACATCGTGTTCAGCCGCTATACAAATCGGGTGCGTTTCTTTCAATTGACGGGGGGACGGTATCAAGAACAGACGCTTGACCCAACGCAACCACGCCTCTGGATTCCAGAATTAGGGTTGGGTTTAGGACTATGGCAGGGAGCGTTTGAGGGTGTGACACGCCACTGGTTGCGCTGGTATGACGACCAGGAAAACTGGCTGCCAACGGATGCGGAACGGGCAACACAGGCAGAGACACAACTCCGACAGGTGGCGCTGAAGTTGTTGCAACAAGGGCTGACGGTAGAGCAAGTAGCTCAGTTGACGGGGCTAGCGGTAGAGCAGGTTCAGGGGACGGGAAATGGTTGAGGAGGAGACGATCGCCCGTTCAATCTACTGGCAAATCGCGCAGAAAGTAGACGCGATCGCACTGTCGCTCTCAGTGTTGTTCGCAAGCTTAACCACCCCAGTCACTCGGGCAATGCTTTGATGCTCACGGCACTACCGTTAATGGTCTGAATACAAACTTCATAACCATACAACAATCCGACACCAAGCAATGAGGCTGTATCTGATTCGTTGACTTTTATCGTTTTAAATTCTCCATCCCAAATGATGGCTGCTGAGTAGACATCAAATACTTGGGCACTGCCATCACCGAGAATGCCTTCTTCACTACCACGATAAGGGAGATTTAACGATGCAATTGCGGATGGTGGCAAAGTCAAGTAACCTGTGTAGCCTGTGTCAATGATTGCGTCAACCACAATTCGTTGAGTTCCCAAACCACCGACAACAATGCGGAGCATCGCTTCGCCACTTGCATTGACCGTGCCTGTAATCATGCTTTCGCTGCTAACCCGTGCCAACCAAAGCGATGCACTCCACGGTGTCCGATGCGGATAAACCACGTCTGAGCATCAGGGCATCGTTCCAGGAGGCGATCGGAAGCAACCAATGTGTCATCAGCCACTTCAAAGGTTCCGGTTTCAATGTCAATGGCGACGATTTTCCCCAAATGATTTGCCTCAACCTGCTGGCGAATCTGAGACTCGTAAAGTTCTTTGCCGCGTCGAGCTAATTCTTCTTTGCTGTAACGTCGTTGGCGAATGGTCATCAGTTTGACGTTGTTGTGACCTTTCCATTTTAGCTTGGGTGGCGATCACCAATTTCAAAGCGTGTAGTTTGGTAGCGTGAGGCACGTTCAATCTACTGGCAAATCGCGTAGGTAGTAGACGCGATCGTTCCAGAAGCAGCAAAAGCAGTGATTTCTGACGTAGCGAAATTAGTTAAGGCGATGAGTGAAAAGTAATGTTGAAGTTTTTGGTTTGGCATTAATTTACTTCTACAGCGTCATAACCGAGTTCGTTGGAGGCTTTAGTGGTTCCGCTAAAATCCTTTCCTTCATTTTTTCAAACTCATCAAATCCTTCTAATAGTAGAATTGCAGAATTCTGAATGCTTTCTCCCTCTAACAATCTTTCCTGAGTTTTACATCGCTTGAGGAAGCACATATGATTCTCATACTGAGTTTCTTCATTATCAACTAATTGACATAAAGGATATAGATCAAGTACCTGCCCTGCATTATTTAACATTACAAGATGATCATGCTCAGCTAGCTGCAATTCTTCCAGCTGCGAGTCGTTACCAACAGATTGCTCATCCAAATGAGGAACTGCTCCTTGATAAACCTCCATCCTATATATCAGTTGCCCGCGTCTGCGGTAGAAGGATGGGATACGTACAAGTCGGTAATCAGTCAGAAATTCTAGTTCAGATAATAAGCTTGTAACTATAGGTTTAGACTCATCTAGTATCTTGCGTTGCCTGCTTTCTGTAGCTGTTGCAGTATGTGCTAAGTGATTGCGTAAATCCTTCAGCTTCTCAGCTTGTTCTGTAAACGATGAGGAAACCAGCTCAGGTATAAACAAGTCTGCTCCATGATTAGGGCTGGATATTCTAACTATCTCTTTGATAAAATCAATTCGTCCACTCATTGCAAAAGTGTTATAGGCTCGACGAGCACCCGAATCTTTTATATAAAACTGCTCTGGATCAAGTCGTCGCAGAAAATCAGATAAAACTAAGTTGTAAATAAAAAAACTGGTTGATTCAAAGAGATCTCGAAGACGCTGTACCTGCTCATAAACATTAAATCTCGAATCGTGAAATCGTCGATAAGCAAGTGCAATTGGTGTAGGGTAATTCTCTATAACTCTCTCAGTTAATGGTGGAGGTGTGAGGCTTGAAGCTAATCTGCGACATTCATCTGCAACAGATTTCAAATTTGAATTTCTCAGCACCGAATCATTACAATCTGAATCCCCTTTAACAGACTCAACTTTTTGTAGAGCAGGTAAGATTTCATCTTTGATTCGTCGAATTGCAACTGCAATAGCACTCAACTCTTCAGTACTTCTTCCGGTTTGTTCTTCTGGTAGAAAGATGGGAGTCTCAGCCAAACCTGATAGTGAAATTCTAGGCATTCCTGCAAGGGATGAAGCAAAGCCTTGTAGTAAAATCCACCCACTATCTGATCGAAGAAATTCAAATACAGATATAGGGCTTGCTTGGGCTGAATTAACTCGAACCCGAACAACTGAATCTGCGAAAGTAACTAAGCCTGGTAAATCATCCGGAATCATTGCTATGCTAGCATTCGTTTTTGTAAGAATTCTGGATATAAGAATATCATTAGCTTGCACCAATAGTTTTTCATTTGACCCATCATCTGGTGTTGTCTCCGATATTTCCGAGAAATTCTGAATGTCGAATTTACTTGCACTTTCTAGATCTACTTTGCCGTTAGAAAGAATATTTTTGGGTGTTAATAAACAAAATTTTTGTGGCTCAATAAGTTTAATATCATCCCCTACTACCTTTTGAGCTTTTGAGTTTAAGCCCACCTTCAAGTCAGCAATTTTACCTAAAGTTACTACTCTAAAACCATCAGGTGGACTGATATTGAATATACTAGCTAGCTTTTCAGTTAGCTCAAGTGTCTCATCTTTCATCGTGCCTAGTCTCAATATTGTATAGAGAGAAAAGTCTTTGCTATTTTTATGCTTTTATCATGCCTGACTTTCGCATTTTGATTATTCCTTTTCGGTACTCGTATCGTCTAAACCACTTAGCACCCAAACTCAGTTGGCACATTTAAGAGGTTTTGTCTGCCTGTTTAAATGCTTTTATCCAGTTTATGGATCTATTTTTTCCACCGACCTCCTGCAACTGTTCTTTTGTCTCATAGGGACGACCAGCAGCGATTTGATTCGCAAAAACATCTCCGACTCCCGGAATTCGTTTGAGAATTGAATTCTTGTTATTGATAAACGACAAGAACTCCTCAATATCGTCGTCCGTTAATTCAAAAATCACTTCGTTGAGCTTTGATTGAATAAGAAATTCTTCAACAATCTTGTCTGTTTCTGAACGTTGAGCTGCAACCAAAAATACCCAAATTCGTTGAATTTCTGCGTCAACAGAAGCTTGGTAAATAGGCAAACCTGTTAAAAGTTCATATTTACCTTTATCTTCACTCAAACAAACAATCGGAAGGGAAAAGTTGAACTTCCAAGACTTTAAGCTTTCATTGACGCTTTTAATACTTCTAAGCTTAGACTTTGAAAAGTCAGATTTTGAGTATTTAGGAATCTTTATTTCATTCAAAGCAACAAGATAAGGCTTCGTCTCAATGCCTCTAATATCTTCAATCATTTTTTCTCCTCTCATCAGTCTCTATTGATTCAATTCGCTCTAACAACTCTTGAGTCAACTTGGAAAACTCCTCTGCTACTTCTTTAGCTTTTTGCTGATTTCCTGCCAAGAGAGATATGGGCTGGCGTTTGTGGGAAGCTTGTTTAATAGAATCTGATTGATGAATTTCCGATAGGATTGGAATATCCTCACCTTCTATTTGACGCTCTAGCAGCTTCCTAACCATATTATTGAGGCGAGATCTTTTCTGAGTCATCATAGGTACTATGCCGAGTAGCACACTACGCTTTCCTCGGGATTGCCTTTGAACCTGCCTTACAAGGTCTAAGCGAGCGGTTACGCCAAAAGCTGATAGATATTCCAGCTGAGTAGGCATGAGTAAGTAATGAGCTGCAAGTAGTCCGCTTTTCGTTATGTCAGTGGAGCTAGGAGGGGTATCAACAATAACATAGTCATAATCTTCAGATATACCTGACATTTGAAGAGCTGTGTTGAGTCGGTTTTGTGGATCTATCAGATCACTAATCGCTTTGTCCTGAGTTCTATAACTACTAGGAAGGACATCTATCATTCCCTTGCAATTTATTATTTTTCTTAAATCTAAATTTAACGGAGAAGCTTTTAGATAATTCTTGTAATCAAATTCAGGCAAATCACAATCATACAAAAAATTTATTAATTCTTGCCTTTCTTTGAAAGAGTTAAGTATTTTTTGGAAGTCTTGCAAGCTAGAAACTCGATCTAAATCATCCGCTCTATTAACTCCTAAAGATAAGCTGGCGTTGGCTTGATCATCTAAATCAATTACTAAAATTCTATAGTTTCGCTTAGCTAACTCATAAGCGATGTTAACAACTAGAGTTGTTTTGCCAACACCTCCCTTAGATGTATGAACAGCAATTACACGCATACAGGCATTTCTATAAATCTAAGGTAGGTTCAGAAGTAAGTAAAGAGTTTCAAGTTAGCCTCGATACTAAGCTCTGGCTTGTCTCTTAAGACTATCTTAAGAATTATTTACCTGATTTTTGGATATTTGATTAACTGCTGCTATACCTTCAAGACACAACACCAAAGTTTTTAAGCGATTGCCCCTAACATTTTGTCATTCGGTTAGCCGCCAACTTCAAAAGTGCGAACGCCACTCAATGCAGCTTGCATAAAGGATTACGCTGATTGTGGATACCTGTAAAATGAACAAGACGGATCGCAGAGCACCCTAAAGCAATGACACGGATACCATTGGCAGAAGCTCAAAGTCGTTTACCCGAACTGATTGCCAGCCTGCAACCGGGTGAAGAAGTGCAGATTTTTTCTGGCGATCGCACGGTCGCTAGACTGATTGCCGAGATCCAGCCGCATCGCAAACCCCGCAAGCCTGGTAGTGCGATCGGAACGCTTATCATTCTGTCGGAAGACAAAACCCACCTGGAAGACTTTGGTGACTATATGCCATTAAGTATGCCGTGACTCATTGCTGGTAGTGCCATGACCATGACACTCTACGATGATCAGAGCGTCTCCGCTACCCGCCTCTACTATGATTGAAGCAATTCACTATTTTGCCATCCTATGCTGAAAACCATTGAAGGCATTTACCAGAACGGTCAAGTTGAACTGACCGAGCCGCCACAAACAACAGGCGATCGCGTACAAGTTCTGGTGACATTTCTGGATGCCAGCACCATCGACCCTGCTAAACTTCGCCAACTCATCGACCAACTAGAAACGATCGCCGGACTCCAACAAGGCTTCGAGGAACTCAACGCGGGTCAAACGCGCTCGATCGCCCAATTCGCCCAAGAAATGCAGCAAAAGTATGGCATTTCTGGTTGAAATCACTCCGATCGCCGAAGCCCAAATCGAGCAAGCCTATCAGTGGTATCGAGAGCGGAATCCTGAATTTGCTAATCGTTGGTTTCGGAGCCTGATGAACGCGATCGCCACCCTTCAAGAAAAACCTCATCGCTGTGTTTTAGCCCTTGAACACGAGATTTTTCCCGAAGCAGTCCGCCAACTTCTGCATGGGAAAGCCAAAAATGTCTATCGGGTTCTCTTTACGATTCGAGAGACTACAGTTTACATACTGTATGTGCGCCACGCTTCTCAAGCGCCACTGACCACGGATGACCTCGAAAGCTGACAGCTAAAAATTAGAGTCAACTTTTTGCGTTGTAAACGATCAGCCGTCAAAGCGGAGAGCCTGACCGCGCACGTTTGTGTGGATGGTGACATGATCGAACACCACCCACGATCGTTCGCAACAGTCAGCAATAACTTTCATCGCATCGCAGCGCGATCGTCAACTCACTGCAAACTCGCTGAACTGCCGCATATAGGGTGACTGGTACGCCAACACAATATCCTGCTTAGGGATGCCTGCTTCTACCAGTTCATTCGCCACCCCTATCTCTGTGCCGTCATACTGAATCCAAATCTTCTCGCCCTTGATGTCCGCATGAATCAGGTAGCCAAAGACGCGGCGACGGTTTTCCCAGCCTGTATTCACCACCTGATAATGATCGCGCTCCACATCAAAGAGCGTTTGGCGTTCAATCTCACCATAGGCAGGCTTAATCTGAGCGTGCTGCAATAACACCTGCTGCACCACTTGCCGATACTGGTCTAATTTCGCCATTGCACAATCACCTCCGGCTCAGGGTCAAACACCAGCAGCTTCAACTGATACTCTTGGATGCTCAGTTGCGGCAGTTGTCGTGAGAAAAAAGACTCATAGATAAAAATATCCCTTCCAGACATCACTCAAGCCCAGACAGGTTTCCTACTCATGGTGCCGTCTCTGGCGATCGCTACAGAACCTCTGGATTTTCACCCAGTTCTCGCAGACGATTAGCCAGTCGATCAGACCGTTGCCGTTCCTGTTCAACCTGTCGTTGCGCCGCTTCTTCAGGCAACAGCACCAGGTTTCCATCGCGATCGTAGAACCGTAGCCAAGGACAGGTTCCGGTGGGTGGTTCCCGTTGGATGTTGCCTTCCCAGGTGCCCAGCCACAGTTGCAACGTTTCGCACCAGAGCCAACCGCGATCGTTCAGTTCCAGCGGTTGATAGCGTTGCGCGGCATCCAGATGCCAGCCCTGCAACGAAGTGGAGTCAAAGGGGTCATAGACAAAGTAATCAGCCGTGCGAAACGTTCGTTCGTAGAGGTCTTTCTTTACACCGAGATCGACTTTGGCCGTGCTGGGAGACATCAGTTCTACAATCACATCCGGGTAGCGTCCCTCTTCTTCCCACACTACCCAGCCCCGGCGATCGCGGCTGCCATCTACATCCAGCGCTACAAAGAAATCGGGTCCACGGAAGTCCCGGTTCATTGCCTGGTTGCGGCTGTAGTAGACAAACATATTGCCGCCCGTAAAAACGTCCGATCGGCTTGACAAAGCTTGCAGCGCTGAGTCAATCAACACATTCATGGCAATGCGGTGGCGGTTGCTCTCCAACGGGACTCCATCATCAAAAATCAGATCTGTGGGTGGTAGGGGCGGTTCCCAATCCAAAATGATTTGATTCACCATTGTCTCAGCCCTCTCTCAAACGGCTTGGGTCATCACGTTTAGCGTATCTCACTCCTGGTGGCAGCGGTGAAGCACTCCAGTCAGCCGCATCGTCAACTCACGGCAAACTTGCTAAATTGCCGCATATAGGGCGATTGATACGCCAACACAATATCCTGCTTCATGCGATCGCGGGTTCATTGTGCGATCGTTTCTCGTTATGGGTTGGTACTAACGCCAATTGCTACAGCAGCGCGATCGCCGAGTGCTTTAACTTGGACTCATGATGCTTCTTGAACGATATTGACCGAGCCAATCAGCCGTTTCATTACCTGCACCACATCGTAAAGCTCGTTGCGTTGGGGATTCGAGAGCGTAAATTTATTGGACCAACCATACGTGTGCAATTGCCGATCCACCTTCACAAATAAGTAATCCTCTCCTGTTGTAATTAGCCCAAACCCAGGGGTCTCGGTCAATGATTGACCCATCATGTACGCCAACGTTTGCGGTAGTGCCTGCATCACACTAAACCCATACCGCTTTTCTTCAATCAAAATCAGCCAGAATTGCTCCTGCACCACCAGCGCATCGATAAAGCCTTCCAAAATCTCTGCTTCGCTTTCAATCTCAATCTTGACCAGTTTTTCGCCACGAATTTTATAGGGTGAATCACATAGCCCTAAAAGCTCTAGCAACGGTGATATCAGGACAACATCGATCGTGCCTTCGGTGATTGCCCCATCGGCGGCGTAATAGAAATAGCGTTGCCTCAGGCGATCGAGCATTGTCCGCTCCACTGCCGTTAGCTCTGGCAAACCCTGCAACCATTCCCCAAAGAACTCTGGATCATCACTCGGATGTAGCCCCAGCTTGCGATGCGCCACATTGAGATTGGTCATCGCTTGTGTTACGCCGCTCACTTGAGCCATCGTTGCGCCTCTCTGCTGTCTTCACTTCATTGTAGAAAGTCGAAAACCATGCTCGATCAACAAGCAGCGATTAGGCATCAAAGCGGAGAGCCTGACCGCGCACGGTTGGGTGAATGGTGCCCCGATCGAACACCACCTGCCCACCAACGATCGTCACGACTGGAAAGCCTGTTAAATTCCAGCCTTCAAAGGGACTCCACTTGCATTTGGTTTGGAGTTCCTCGCGCAATACGGGACGATAGGTGTCCAGGTCTACCAGTACCAGATCGGCATCATAGCCAGGAGCGATCGCGCCTTTGTTTGGAATGCGATAGGCTTTGGCGACGGCAGTAGACATCCAGTTGGCGACCTGGGCAACGGTGCAGCGTCCCTGCATTGCCTGGGTGAGCATTAGAGGCAGCGAAGTTTCAACACCGGGCATTCCAGAGGGCGAGTTGGGATAGGTCTGCGCTTTCTCCTCCAGCGTGTGGGGTGCGTGATCGGTCGCAATGAAGTCGATTACGCCATCCAGCAAGGCTTGCCAGAGGACTTCGTTATCGTGGGGCGATCGCAGCGGTGGGTTCATTTGCGCCAGGGTGCCGATCGTTTGGTAAGCGCTGGTATTCAACAACAAATGCTGGGGTGTGACTTCTGCCGTTACCCATGCGGGCTTATCTTCTCGCAGCAAATCGGCTTCTTCAGCCGTGGACATGTGCAGAATATGGAGTCGCCGCTGATATTTTTTCGACAGCTTCATCGCCAGTTGAGTCGCTTCCAAAGCTGCCTGATTGTCTTGAATTTGAGAATGAATCGCGGGATCGGTGATGCCTGCAAACTGCTGCCGCCGTTCTGTAATTCGCGCCTGGTTTTCGGCATGGACGGCAATGAGGCGATCGCCATAGGCAAAGATTTTTTCCAGCCCTTCTTCCTGGTCATTCAGCAAGGGTCCGTGCATTGACCCCATAAAGATCTTGATGCCCGGTGTTGGGTTTGCCTGAATCAAATCTGGCAGTACCTCTGGGGTGGCGCCGATGAAAAAGCCGTAGTTCACCAAGCACTTTTGAGCCGCAAGTTGCAGTTTGCTGTTCAGGGTTGCCTGTGTGGTTGTCAATGGTTTCGTATTAGGCATTTCCAGAAAGGAGGTGACACCCCCCTTGGCACAGGCACAGGTTGCCGTGAACAGATCCTCCTTATGCTCCAGCCCCGGATCGCGGAAATGCACCTGGGGATCAATGACTCCCGGCAACAAAGTTAAACCGCTTGCGTCTATCTCGATAGTGTCATTTCCTGGAGACGAAATCGGTTGTGCTGAATTGCTAGCGTCGATCACGCGGACGATCGTCCCGCCAGTGACCTGCACATCGCCTATGATAAAGTTGCCATCGGGCAGCAGGATACGAGCGTGACGGACTATAAGCGCAGAATTGGCTACCATACGAATACCAGATGACTGTTTTGGGTCGGTTTTACAGTAAGTCGGTTTTGCAGTGGGTCGGTTTTGCAGTGGGTCGGTTACAACGAGGGTATCCCTCTCATCATGAGCCAAATTGTGAAATAACTAAATTCCGAAATAAACTGACGAGATGGTTTAAAGTTGCACGTATGTTGTGATGGTTCGCCTGACGGCTGGCATGGCACGTTCATCACTTGTTTGCTCAAGCTTGCGATTATTTCATAGTTGACTCTTTATGACACGAGTACAAGGCAAAGTATCGGGCGAGAAGCCGCCACAGAAAACGGCTGAAAACCCCTGGTTAGAAGGTCTGAAAACGATCGGTCTGAGTGCGGTGTTAGCATTTGGCATTCGGACGTTCGTAGCGGAAGCGCGCTACATTCCGTCAGGCTCGATGCTGCCCACGTTGCAGATTAACGATCGACTCATCGTCGATAAGCTGGGCTATCACTTCAAAGCGCCACAGAGGGGCGATATCGTTGTGTTTTCGCCAACCGATACGCTAGAGAAGCAGAACTTCCACGATGCCTTTATTAAGCGCGTGATTGGGCTACCGGGTGACAAGGTGGAAGTCAAAGACGGGCGCGTGTTCATCAACGACAAGCCTTTGGATGAAGACTATATCGCTGATCGTCCCCAGTACCAGTATGGACCTGTCACCGTGCCGCAAGATCAATATCTCGTGCTGGGCGACAACCGCAACAACAGCTACGACAGCCATTACTGGGGCTTCGTGCCGCGTGATCACATTATCGGTCGCGCCGTTGTTCGCTTTTGGCCCATGAATCGCCTGGGCGAAATTACGCCAGAGCCGAATTATAAGTAGAGGCAGGAGGCAGGAAGCAGAAGGCAGGAGGCAGAAGGCAGGAGGCAGAAGGGGGGCAAGACATGAGGGATGAGGGATGAAGGCTTATAGCTTGCTTGCCGTTGGCGAAGCCTGCCGAAGGCATAGGATAGTAAAGACTGAGAATTTTTATCCTTTATCCCTTAGCCTTTAGCCTTTCTTCTCTATCCACGTTCTTACTACGCGCCCTGTCACTGTTCGTCCAAGCCAGGGTGTGTTGGCAGCGAGGGATTTGAGCGATCGCGGTTCTACTGTCCAGACCTGCTGCGGATCGAAGAGGGTGAGTTCGGCGGGTTGACCGGGGGCGATCGTGGCAGGTTTTTGCTGCAAGCAGAGAGATGGTTGGTGGCTGAGAGAGCGCCACAGATCCAGGGCTGACCATTTGCGTGTTTCGACCAGTGACTGCCAGAGCAACGGCAACGCGAACTCTAGCCCGATCGCGCCGGGAGGTGCTTCGGCAAAGGCGACCGTCTTTTCTTCGTAGGTGTAGGGCGTGTGGTCGATGGCGATCACATCAATGACACCTTCCTTGACCGCGTGGATCAGCGCCTCCTGATCCTCAGGATTACCCAGAGGCGGCGCGAGATGTAAGCTGGGATCATAGCCGCCGATCGCTTCACTATTGAGCAACAGATGCATCCAGGTAGTGCTGGCTGTGATGGGCACGCCACGCGCTTTTGCTGCCTGAATCATCGCTACTCCCCGCGCCGTTGAAATCCGCATGAGATGAACGGGTGTGCCGATCGCCTCAATGCATTCCAGTAAAGCTGAGAGGGGTGCCGTTTCGGCGATCGTCGGAATGCCCGGTAAGCCAAACTGTAGCGATGCCTGACCCTCTCGCATGACTCCGTTGCCACTTAAGAACGGGTCGGCTGCCCACAGCGCGATCGGTTTTGCAACAGGCTTCAGATATTCCAGCAGGCGACGAATGAGCAGTAGGTTTGTGAGCGATCGACCATCCGCAAAGCCCACAATCTCTGTTGCCGCCAGTTCACCCAGTTCCGTCATTTGCTGTCCGGCAACGTCTTGAGTGAGTGCGCCCCAGCAGTGGAGGTGGGGAGTGGGGTATGGGGTGTGGGGTGTGGGGTGTGGGGTGTGGGGTGTGGGGTGTAATCCTGCTTCCCCTGCTCCCTCTGCTTCCCCTGCACCTGTCCCCTGTCCCCTATTCCCAGTTCCCCTACTTCGCACCCAGGCAACGCTACCGGGGTTGTCGATCGCGGGCTTGGTATCTGGCAGGATGGTGATGCGCGTAAAGCCACCCGCACTTGCTGAACTGAGAAGGGATTGCAGGGTTTCGCGTTCTTCAAAGCCTGGTTCGCCCGAATGACTGTAGAGATCAACCAAGCCTGTGCCGAGAATCAATCCCTGACAGTTCTGCACATGAGTGTCGCTGGGATAGTCGGAGATGCTGTCTGCGATCGCGCTGATCACGCCATCCCCTATTAGGACATCCGCCACGCGATCGGTACCTGAAGCCGGATCGATCACTCGTACTTGTTGAAGCAGTTCAGTCGGCATGGGGAAGGGGTGAGGAGAGAGGAGTAAGGAGAGAGGGGTGAAAGAGAGTTTTGAGTTAAACCAGTTGTTGGTTGTTGGTTGTTGGTTGTTAGTTGTTAGTGCATGAGCTTTTCCTGACTCCTTCTAAAAGCCAAAAACTAAAAACCTTTCTGGTATGCCCATAGGGCTTTACAACTCTCTTGCCTTCTGCCCTCTGCCCTCTGCCTACTGCCTTTTACCCTTTGCCTTTCACCCCTCGCTCCTCACCCTAAAGCGCTCCCGCCGCTGTTTTGTCAAAAATGCTGCCGGACAGGTGAATGGTAATATTCATCGCCATCAGGACGGGTTGAATGTCGGTATTGGCGGCATAATCGATGCCGCTGACGGCTCCGTTGCCCTGCTTGAAGTTCCAGAAGTGCTCTGGTCCCAGACCGAGGACGTAACAGAGGATGGCTTTGTTCACAGCATCGTGGGCAACGACCATTGTGGTGCCTGGGTTGGGTCGGCTGGCAGCGGTTTGCACGATGTGATCCCACGCGGCGATCGCCCGTTCCCACACCTGCTGGAGGTTTTCACCTTCGGGCATTTGCACCGTTTCAGGCGATCGTTGCCACTGGTGCAGGGTGCCAGGATATTCGGCTTCAATTTCGGCTTCGAGCTTGCCTTCCCAAAGCCCGTGGCTGATCTCTTTCAGGTTATCCTCCAGGTCTAAGGGCACATCCGGGTGGTATTGCAGGATGATCTCGGCGGTTTCTTTGGGGCGGAGCATGGGGCTGGTCACAGCATAGTCAATGGCGATCGGCTTGAGAAACTCAGCCGCCTGTTGCGATTGTGCCCGTCCGTTTTCGTTGAGCGGTACATCGATCTGTCCCTGAAAGCGCTTTTGCCGATTCCAGTCCGTTTCGCCGTGGCGCACCAGCAAGAAGCGAGGTCCATTCTGTCCTTTTTTGGGTTTTGGTAGCAATTCTCCCAGGTGCGCCGTCAGGTTGAGAGATTCGATTTGCACCGCTTCGCCCAACTCGCCCGCAAAGTTCAAGACGCTAATCCCACAGTTGGACTGATGCACGGACTGGTAGCGATCGCTCGACAGCCCGATCGCGGTACTGATCAGCGCCCGATTGATCCCACTATGGGCGACGACAAGCACGGTTTGCCCCTCGTGATGGGGTAACATTTCGCGCCAAAAAGCTTCCGCTTGCTCAAACAGCGCTGGCACCGGGTAGTAGTCCGTTGCCCCATCCGCCCCAGGAAGAGACATTTTCAGCTTGTGGGGCTGGGTTTGCCAGTCACGATACCCCTCTGGATCTTGCTCCGCGATCTCTGTAAAAAGTCGCCCTTCCCATACAGGCAGGTTGATTTCCTTCAGCTTATCCGTGGTTTGCAGCGGTTTAGCAGGTGGGGTTTTGAGTTGAGCCAGAATGCGATCGGCGGTATCTCTGGCACGTCGGAGAGGACTGCTATAGACCGCATCAAAGGACAACGCGCTGAGGGCAGCACCCACCTGATTAGCAGACTGCTGCCCTGCTTCCGTCAGAGTCGATTTGTCACCGTGACCCTGTACGCGGCGTTCAACGTTAAAGCTACTCTCGCCGTGACGAACGAGGATGATGCGGGTAGTCAGGGGTTTGTCCTCCCGGTGAAAGTTGTTGGTTGTTGGTTGTTAGTTGTTAGAAGGCAGGAGGCAGAAGGCAGAGGGCAGAAGGGGGAAGACAAGGGATGAAGGCTAAAGGATAAAAAGCTGACCGCTGACTGCTGATAGCTGTCTTAACTCAAAACTCTTAACTCAAAACCTTAACTCACCCCCTCACTCCTCACTCCTCACCTCCTCTCCCCTGCCGAATTTTACCCCGTCTGGCGCACAGGCTTTGCGCTATCTAAGCGACAATCGTTCTACGGGATCTGTGATCTCTGTGGAAAGGCACATGGTTTAGTCGTCTGTAGCTGACCGCTAACGGCTGGCGGCTAATTGCTTAGTGGGAGGGTTCATGACAATCAAGCGGGTCGTTCTGGTGATTTTGACGCTGTTGGCGATCGCCCTCATTGGTCAAGATCTGCTGGCAAGCTGGAGTCAGCCGCAGTTTCAAAGTCGGCTAGAGCTGTATCAAACCAATCTGGTGCTGCAAGCGACCGAGTGGCAGGGCGATGATCCAGGCTTAGCATCCGTGCGTAAGGGGATCATTGGTAGTGAACCTGTGGAAGGTGCGACAAAGCAGTATGAGGAGCTACGGCAATCGGCGCAAAAGAATTTGGATCGCACCGAGATGCTGCTGACCTCACCGACGGGTGATCCATCCCTCAAGGTGACGAAACCGAAGCTAGAGCGGCTTATTACGGAACTCGATCTCAGATTGGGGGTGCTGCAAGCACAGCAGGGACAGGTCGATACGGCTCAGAAAACCTGGGCGGGAGTCATCCAGCGATCGGATGAGAACATTAGCCTGGAGCCACTGAGCAAAACGGCAGGTGCGCTGGTGGGCTTGTGGAGTAAGCCTCCGCGCCTGGTTCCTGATGCGGAGCTATTGCTGAAGCAAAACCTGGATAGCTGGTTCCGGTATCGATCGCTCTCCCAGCTTTATCAACTGCAACAACGACAAGAAGCGCTGACCGAGCTGCAAACGCAACAGCAGGTGACAGCAGAACGTGCTTTGACGAGTCTGGCGATCGTGGGCGGCATTCCTACGATTAGTTGCCTCATTGGGGTGGGAATTTTGCTGTTTCTTGGAGGACAGTGGGTAGTGCGCCGCAAGCAGTCTCTCCTCGCCCCCGAAGGCATTCCTGCCTGGACGGTGCCCTGGGATGGCGAAATTGTCTGGCAGGTCTTGATTTTTGGTTTCTTCCTGGTGGGACAAATTTTGCTGCCGTTGACGCTGAGTTTTGTGCAGCAGGCATCTGGTTTTAATCCCGCCACCCTGGGTGAACGTGCGAGAGCCTTTTACATTCTATTGAATTACTTGCTGCTGGCGGCTGGTGGCTTGGTAGTCATGTTTTTCTCCATCAAAGCCTTTTTGCCGCTACCCGAAGGTTGGTTTCAGCTACGGCTGCGGAGCAAATGGTTGCTATGGGGCTTTGGCGGCTACTTTGCAGCGCTACCATTGGTCATTCTCATCTCACTACTGAACCAAAAAATCTGGCAGGGGCAAGGGGGAAGCAATCCCATTTTGCCGATCGCCCTGGAAGGCAAAGACAACGGTGCCCTGATCCTGTTTTTTGTGACCGCCGCGATCGCCGCTCCCCTTTTTGAAGAAATCCTGTTTCGCGGCTTTTTGCTGCCATCTCTGACGCGCTACATGCCTACCTGGGGCGCGATCGTCCTCAGCAGTTTCATCTTTGCGATCGCTCACCTCAGCCTGTCGGAAGTGCTGCCGTTAATGGTGTTGGGTATGGTGTTGGGCTTTGTCTACTCGCGATCGCGCAATCTGCTCTCGTCGATGCTGCTGCATAGTCTGTGGAACAGCGGCACCCTACTGAGTCTCTTTGTTTTAGGAAGCAGTACCTAGGGCGCGTCATCAATTAGCTTCAAAACCCTACGGTATCGGCATGATCGCGCCCGTCCCAACACATGATGCTAGGGGCTGTAACCCTTGCTGCAACTAACGTGTAGTAGTAATTGATGACAGCCCCTAGTAATTGCCGTCTTTGTGAATCTGTTGCAAGACAGCAAAAGCATTAACCTCAACATAAATTTTTATTAACTTCAAACGTCTTCATGTCGCGTTTACTGAAGTCAGGGGCTTTCTGTGGATACAGCTCATACTGGCAGGGGTTTATCAATCTTAATGTTCAAACAGGAGAAAAAGTCCTGATTGCTCTTTCTAAGTGCTGAATCTTTTCAAGTGCTGAGTCATTAAACAAACGAGTTGACCTCCAATCGTGCTGATTGAGAGCGCTCAAATGCGTGCATAGGGTTCTTTCATGAACTGTTTAACTGTTAGCTTTTTCTGACTCAAGCTACAAAGCAGCGTCGCCGCTATTAAGACCGCACTGTCTTATTGCTGTAAGCAATGATATGTCTCTGGCTTGCTGCTATTCGTGTGCTACCGCTTTTGCACGCTTCTATCCACACCTTTTCGTGAGTTAAGTTTTCTAGGGATTATCCTGTTCAAGGATTTCTGAAGAGTACATTGGGAATGGTTTTAACCTGGGCTGAGTGAAGTGGTCGAAGTGAGTTAACAGCCAACAACACAGTCCACTCAGAAACTTATTGCGTTCATTGGAAACGAGAGCATCAATCTTGCACTTTGGAGAAAATACGATGGAAAGCTATGGCTCGACGGGTCTCGAAGGTCTGCTGCAAAAACCCTATACGGTGAAGATTGGTGAATACATTGGTAGTGGCTGGGAGCTTTTCAAAAAGAATGCAGGTCCTTTTATTGGCTTTACCATTCTCGTCGCCTTGATTAATATTGTACTGGCGAAAATTAATCAGTCTGCATCGCCTGTCGGCTCACTCATTAGCATGCTGATTTCAGGTCCTTTGAATGCAGGGTTTTTGATCGTTGCCTTCAAGCTCTTGCGCGATCGTGCGACCTCATTTGGTGATTTCTTTCGAGGCTTCAATTACTATCTGCCATTATTCCTGGTTAGTTTAGTCTCTGGAGTACTCATTGGTCTTGGCTTCATACTGCTCATCATTCCTGGCATTTATTTGGCGGTCGCTTATACGTTTGCCTTGCCGTTTGTGCTTGAAAAGAAAATGAACTTTTGGGACGCGATGGAACTCAGCCGCAAGCTCATTTCTAAAAACTGGTTTGCCTTTTTTGGCTTTTTGCTTGTGCTGGGGCTGATCAACATTGCGGGTGCGCTGGTGTTTGGTCTTGGGCTGTTAATCACGATCCCTCTGTCTGTTGGCGCGCTCGCTGCCGCTTATGCAGATATTGTTGGGTTGCCCCCTGCTACGACCGATCTCTAAACGCCAAACGGCATCGCTAGGGGCTGTCATCAATTACTCTACACATTGTTTGCAGTAAGGGTTCCAGCCCCTAGCCCGGTGTGTTGGGACGGGCGTGACACTGCTGATATTGCAAGGTTTCGGAGCTAATTGATGACACGCCCTAGAAGCCTGAGCTTAAAGAAAGTTGATACTTTTTGACCAATTGCCTTCCACTTCATCTACGCTCAAGAGAGAACCCTGTAGATGCTTGTGGAAGGTTGTCCATTGCTTGTAGACGCGACGAAACTTACCCCCTTGAAGGAGCCTCGCCTCGCTGGCACGATCGCGGCTCCATCGTTAGAAACTGCCACCCTGGACGTTACCGGGATGAAGTGTGCAGGCTGTGTGCGAACGGTAGAGCAGGCATTAAAGCAGTGCCCAGGAGTCGTCGCCGCGACAGTGAACCTGGCAACCGAGGTGGCAACGGTTGAGTACAAGCAGGGTGCCCTTAAGCCGTCTGTTTTGGCAGAAACGCTGACTGAAACGGGCTTTCCTTCGCAACTCCGCCTCGCTGCCCATGATCTGGATGCTGCCGATCCTCAAACGGCAAGTGAGCTTGATTTGCAGGCGGTTCGGCGGGCAGAGTCGCAGCGGCAGCTTTGGCGGTTGGCGATCGCCACCCTTCTCTTACTCTTTTCGGGCATCGGGCATCTCGACCAGTTGAGTGGCTTTAGCTTGCCCTGGTTAACTCAGCTCGGCTTGACTAATATCTGGTTTCACTGCGGGCTGGCGACGATCGCACTCTTCGTGCCAGGGCGATCGATGCTTGTGGACGGTTGGCACGGGCTGCGGCGTAACGCCCCCAACATGAATACCCTCGTTAGCCTGGGAACCTTGACTGCTTACCTGACGAGCCTGGTCGCACTCTTAGTGCCTCAACTCGGCTGGGAATGCTTCTTTGACGAACCCGTCATGCTCGTCGGGTTTATTCTGCTGGGGCGCACTCTAGAACAGCAAGCAAGAAATCGTGCTGCCAGTGCCTTTCGGTCATTGCTTGCCCTCCAACCTAAAGTGGCGCGGTTGATTAAGGAGAGGGGAGAGGAAGAGAGGAGTGAGCAGGAGAGGAGAGAGGGGTTCAATGATGAGCCTTCCCTTCAAATAGACCAAAAGACCCAATCCTACACCCCACACCCCACACCCCATACCCCACACCCCACACCCCATACCCCACACTTCATCGAAATTCCTGCCGATCGCGTCCGTCTAGGCGAGTGGCTGCAAGTGCTCCCTGGAGACAAAATTCCGGTGGATGGCGAAGTGGTGGTTGGACAAACGACAGTGGATGAGTCGATGCTGACAGGTGAGCCAATGCCTGTGTTAAAGCAACCAGGAGATCTGGTCGCGGCTGGAACGCTGAATCAGACAGGCACGATCGCCCTGCGTGCCACCCGTACAGGCAACGAAACCACGCTGGCACACATTATTGCTCTTGTAGAAGACGCTCAAACCCGCAAGGCACCGATCCAAAAACTAGCCGATACCGTTGCTGGTTACTTTACCTATGGGGTGATGGCGATCGCGACCCTCACCTTTCTCTTTTGGTACGTCATCGGCAGTCACCTGTGGAGCGATGCTCTCATGCACGCTGGCTCGATCGCCATGAACACCGGACACGCCATGTCCCACTCCTCACCCCTCACTCCTCACCCCTCACCCCTCGTCCTCAGCCTCAAACTGGCGATCGCCGTTCTCGTCGTTGCCTGCCCTTGCGCCCTGGGACTCGCTACGCCGACTGCGATTCTGGTTGGCTCTGGCATCGGTGCCGAACGGGGACTCCTCATTCGGGGTGGTGATGTGTTAGAACGCGTCCATCAGCTCGACACCATCATCTTTGACAAAACAGGTACCCTAACGACAGGCAAACCCATTGTCACCGATTGTCTTGTACTTAAACGCGATCACCCATCAGCCGTCAGCCGTCAGCCATCGGCATCAACTGTATGCCCATTCTCCGCTTCTTCTTCTGACTCACTTCTGCCCCCTGTCCCCTATTCCCTGTCCCCTGTTCCCTGTCCCCTTCCCGCACACCCCACACCCCACACCCCTTCCCTTCTTCTTCAACTCGCTGCCAGTGTTGAAAGCGGTACACGCCATCCTCTGGCGATCGCCATTCAGCAGCAGGCACAGCAACAGGCGTTACCACTCTTGCCCGCAAAGAATTTTGTGACCGCACCAGGATTAGGCGTAGCCGCTGCGGTGACTCTGGCAGATGGTACGGCGGCTTTAGATGTTGCGATCGGTACTCAAACGTGGTTAGCCCAGCATGGCGTGACGACCGCTGCAATGGAGACAGAGACTCAGGCGCTGCTGCACAGGGGCAAAACAGTGGTCTACGTGGCCGTGGATGGCACACTGGTAGGGCTAATTGCTGTGGCTGATCGGCTGAGACCAGATGCCGTTGCCGCCGTCGCAGCCTTGAAAGCAATGGGACTAACAATCATGCTGCTGACGGGCGATCAACGAGAGTCGGCAGTGGCGATCGCCCAACCCCTCAAGCTCAGTCCAGACCACATTCTGGCAGATATTCTACCGGATGGTAAGGCGCAGGCGATCGCTCAACTTCAGGCTCAGGGGCACCGTGTAGCGATGGTGGGCGATGGCATTAACGACTCTCCAGCACTGGCACAGGCAGATGTGGGCATTGCCATGCATTCTGGTACTGATGTTGCCGTTGAAACCGCTGGCATTGTGCTGATGCGCGATCGGCTAATCGATGTGGTGGAATCAATCCGACTCAGCCACGCCACGTTCAACAAAATTCGCCAAAATCTCTTTTGGGCATTTGCCTACAACGTAATGGGCATCCCTCTTGCAGCCGGATTACTCTTGCCAAGTGCCAGTTTTTTGCTAAGTCCTGCCGCTGCAGGCGCTATGATGGCACTTAGTTCCGTTAGCGTCGTGACGAATTCCCTGTTGCTGTATCTCACCTTCCCTGTAGCAAAGCCATCTAAAACGCCTGATCATTTGCTATAGCGTTGGTTAGCCTTTTTGCACTGCCTTATTAAGCGCACCGATTAAGCAAACCTAGCAGCCTCTTAGGGTCCCTCATGTCTTCAGAACCCCATCAAAGCCACTTGCTGATTGTTGAAGATGACAACGGACGGCGCGGTGTCGTGCTGGACGGTTCCGAGTATTCGATCGGCAGAGATCCATCCTGCGATATCTGTCTCGAATCTCTGTTTGTTTCTCGTCGCCATGCAACGCTTCTACGGTTGCCCAATGGCGATGGCACTTTTTGTTACCGTATCGTAGACGGTGATTTAGAAGGCAGACGGAGTTCCAACGGATTTTTGGTGAATGGCTATCGTCTCCGCACCCACAACTTGCAAAATGAAGACGAGATCGTCTTTGGTCCACAAGTACGGGCGATTTACTACCTCTGCCATCGTGATGCAGTGGTCACTGTGCCGTCAGATGAGTTTGATATTACGTTGATTAGCCCAGGCATGATGCTGGATGCTGATGCCTCTCCCCGTCAGCGTCACGGTTTCTCGCCAGACTCGTCGATTCCAAAGCAGTCGCCTCCACCACGACGTTTGAAGTTAAGACGTAAGCGTTTCTAGGCTCGCTTTCAGCGTCTCGGGTCTGCTGCTGAGGGCTGGGACTGCGGTGCTTGCGGTGCCTATCGTGTTCAAACTGCATGATGGGATTGCAGCGGTAGTCGCTAAAATGACAGCGTTGTGTGTTACCTACATGGGTGCTGGCAGCTATGTTTTGCTCGATGCCTACTATGCATCGCCAATGTTCTGCACTTGATTTGTGTGTAGGGACTTACAATATAACGTCCCTACAGAATAATCTCCTTACAGGTGGTTAGCGCCGTCGATTAAACCAGCCAAAGAAATTGAAATCGCCCTGCATGCGTTGCAGTTCTGCCTGATTTGCGGCTGCCGTGCGGTAGTACCAATCACAGTACGCCTCAAATTCGGCGCGATACTCCACTTCACGGTAAAAATCGCGCGTCAGTGCATACGTCACGATCGCCTCTGAAAGGGGCTGAGGCGCGATCGTAATCCAACGAAGATGATTTAACATGAGCTACTTTGTAGTGGACATGAGACCGCTGCCTCTGACTCCATTCTAAGAACTACAGCCCAAGAACGTGTTCAAGAAATTCGGGCTATTGCTCTAAATCGTCTGGCGATTCGATGCATACAAAGACACTATATTCAGTGATTGGAAGCGTCATGCTCAGGTCTAGAGAATCGATCTGCTGCTAAAGATTGTTAAACGTAGAATACAAGTTCGTGAAATATTGCCTAACTCCTATACTTCACCTTCAGAGTCATATTACCTGAAGTCCCAGCTATTAGTTCAACCGGAAATTCTTTGATCCCTGATCCAAGGCTTAAACCTGCTTTCTCAGACATTGTAATCTCAAGCTCATTTACACCATTTTCCTTTCCTGCTTTGATAATATCGATTGCCGCTTTTTTTGGTGCTTCAATCTCCTTTTCTACTGCATCCGCTGTTGCAGAAGTTGCCGCCTTCCACAAAAATCTACCAATCTTCCATGGAAGCCAAACAGAAAACATTGCCGCTCCATGTTTATCAAACCACTCAATTGCTTCACTGCGACCTTCGGGTGTAGTGAGATTGAATCGTTGGATAGAATCACTCATGACATCTTTTTGATTGGGAACTTCTTCCTAGTTGTGCTTGTATCTATCGGGTAAGATGCTTGAGGAAAGAATTAAGCGACACAAAACGTGTTGCTGTCTCTTTCAGCTCTCTTGCTGCGTGGTTCCAAAAATACACATTTACTTGAAATCCATTGGCGACAAGATCTTCAACGACAGGAACAAAGTCTTTGTCACCTGCAACAAGAATAATCTCACTATCCGCTTTGTCGATGAGAGTATAAGCATCTTTTGTGAGTTGGTGTGCAATAGCTACATCAACTTTCTTCTCTTTTCCCGCAACACTTTTATCGAACTTAACAACCTTAAATCCTTTCCGCTCTACCATTTGCCAGAAAGCATCTTTGGGCGGGGGCGACCCCCATAGTTTTGCACAGCCCACTTCTACATTATCACCAAATAAAAACTGGTATAACTTACCATAGTCGGGATACCAAGCGTAGTTGAAAATTCCTCGATTCATTGCATCATAAATGTCCAGTGCCAATCCGCTTTCTACTGCTGCTGTTCTCTGACCTTCAATGAACACATTAGAGTTGTCGACGTAAGCATAAATACGCATCTTTCCCTCTTGTCGGCAATCCATAACATATCTGTATTGCAGTCTAGCAACTGATCTAAATTGCAACCCAAAGTTAGTTGAGCCGCCGTACAGTTAGCTAAGCGGAAAGCTTAGGCATTGCTGCTGGAGATGAGGACTTCGCCTTTGAGCATTCGTTGAGCGGCATCTAAGAGTGCTTCTTCTAGGTAGGGTTTGGTGAAGTAGCCGCTGGCTCCGAGGGAGACTGCCATTTGACGGTGACGATCGGCACCGCGAGAGGTGAGCATAGCGATCGGGAGATGGCTGAGGTTGGGGTCTTTTTGGATGCGGGAGAGCAGTTCCAGACCGTCCATGCGGGGCATTTCGATGTCGCAGAACACAATGTCGCAGGGTAGACCAGCGCGGAGTTTTTCCCAGGCTTCTTGCCCGTCGCGTGCCTGCTCCACCCGATAGCCCACCTTGTTGAAGGTCATCGACAGCAGTTCGCGTACCGTGATGGAGTCGTCCACAATGAGCACCGTTGGCTCGGTCTTGGCGACCGGCGCTTCCTGCACCATGCTGATGCCGCCTTGCTCCCACAGGGAACCGCCCACATCGCGGCGAATGCGACCCATTGAGAGGTCGATCAGTTCCAGCACATCGGCGATCGGCATAATGCGACCATCCCCCAGCACCGTCGCACCCGCAACCCCAACAGGTTTGGGAATCGGACCTTCCAGTTGCTTGATCACAATCTCCTGTTCGCCCAGCACCTGATCGACCTGGAGCGCCAGGAAGTTGCCAGCACTGCGTAGAACGACGATCGACACAATATCATCTTCCTGGTTGCCGCCGTAGACATTCCCTCGGCTGAGGTGGCGACTGTAAGACAACAGATCGTTTAAAGGACGTAGCGGCAGCAGAGAATCCCGCCAGGGAATACACGCTTGACCTTCGGCATTGGTTTGAATCCGTTCTTTGGGCACATCCAGCATGTCTTCCACCCCATCCATTGGGAAGGCAATGCGGGCGCGATCGCTGATGCAGCACAGTGCTTTCGAGATACTGAGCGTGAGCGGTAGACGAATGGTGAACGTGGTGCCCTTGCCGTAGGTCGAATCGGTATTGATGGCACCGCGAATCTCGCTCAGGCTGGTACGCACCACATCCATGCCCACCCCGCGACCGGAGAAGTCATCTGCCTGATCTTTGGTGCTAAAGCCCGCGTGGAACAGCAAATCATACATGTCTAGCCGCGACATGCTCTGGGCTTCGGTGGCAGAAATCAAGCCCTTCTCGATCGCCTTGGCTTTCACGCGATCGATGTCAATACCTGCACCGTCATCTGAGACCGAGATAATGGTCTGGTTCCCTTGATGAAACGCCCGAATGGTGATGCGTCCCGCTGGGGGTTTGCCTGCCGCCCGTCGAACTTCTGGCGACTCGATGCCGTGAGTGATGGCGTTGTTCACCAGATGGGTCATGGGGTCATACAACTGCTCCAAGATCATCTTGTCGATCAGCGTCTCGCGCCCTTCTACATTCAGTTCTGCCTGTTTGCCCACTTTCATCGCAATGTCGCGGACAGCACGAGGCAGACGATCAGCGGTTTGGGCAAAGGGCACCATGCGCGATCGAGTCAGCCCTTCCTGCAACTGCGTCGTCACCTGGCGGAACATGCGCGTGACCTGATCGGTTTCATCCACGATGAACTCGATGTCCGACGCAGATTCGCGCACTCGCACAATCAACTCAATCATTTCTTGCGAAAGACTGTGAAACCCGGTGAAGCGATCCATTTCTAACGGATCGTACTCAATCCCCGTCCCGTTTGCCGCCTGAACCACGGTGCCGCTATCGCGGGACGCACTCGGCAGACTGAAGGCGCTGCGGTGGCTCTGACGGCTGGCAAGGAGAGAACTTTCCAGGAGCGATCGCTCGTACAAGTCCTGCATTCGTTGTCCCACATCGCTTAATTGCTGCACCTGGTAGAGCAAATTATCGAGCGACTGGCGGAGACGTTCCTGGTCTTCTTCCAGGCTGTTGCGGTTCACCACCAGTTCCCCAACCAGGTTACTGAGGTTATCCAGATGCTTCACGGGCACCCGCATCGTCTGTTCGCTGAACACTCGCCCGGGTCGAGTGGGGCGACGGTTCTGCGCTGAAACGCTGCTGCGAGAAAGTTTTACGGTTGGTGAACCGCCCATTTTCTCTTCCGCATCCTTCAGCAAATCATCCAGTTCGTCAAACTCAGAAGCGCGCGATGTGCCGTCAGAGGAGGTAGCGGCATCATTCGACTCAAACGAGTCACCCTGTAACAGCGATTCTAGATCGGAAAAGTCGTTGAGTGGCGATGACGCGGCGGTGGCTGCACCAAACGCCATCATGCCGCCAGCAACTGCTTCAAACGTTGATGTGCTTGATGGGGTTGCATCGGAATCAGGTGTATCAGACAGCAGGTTATCTAAATCGGACAGCGCATCGGCACTCGGAGTCTCTTGGTCGAGAAGCGCGTCTAGACCGGAAAATTCACCGCTATCTGTGGCGTTATCCTCTAACAGGCTGTTCAAATCAGCAAACTCATCCGTTTCTTCACCTAGCAGATCGTTAAACGCAAGGTCGTCGGTAGTTTCTGACGCATTCCCCTCGTTCAGAAAGTCATCAAACTCTCCAGGTGCATCGATCGCCGATGGTGTAGACGATTCATCTAGTAGCTGATCGAAATCAAGCAGAGGCTCACCAGACGCTTGCTCATCCGCCCCAGACTCACCAGTGGCAGTTTCCCAGTCAAAGTCAGCCATGGCTGAAGCCGCAGCATCAGTCTCCAGCAGGGAATGGCTCTCGAAGGGTTCAACTTCGGCGGGTGCATCTGTTGTCGCCTGATCGAACAGGAAGGAAGCGTCGTCACCACCCACGTCCTCAAACAGCAGGTCGGTAGAAGCCATTGCAGGGTCTTCTGAAGTCGAATCAAACCCTAGCGCATCAAACGCAGAGCGATCGAACTCTAACGAGAATGCATCACTATCCGCGCCTTCTGTGGTTGTACCATTGCGCTCATTGGGTTCGTCAAAATCGAGGAGAGACTCGTCAAAGCTGGTACTAGCCTCTGCCGGGGGTGCATCGCTTGCATCCAGGTTCTCAAGCGTTTGCAAGTCAGAACTCTCAGACGTTTGTAGCGCAAAGAAGTCATCACCGAAGTCTAGCGAACTGGTTTCTGGAGTGTCACTCAAGTCAAGGCTGTTTTCAGTCTCTAAAGCATCACAAAAGTCAAGGCTATTTTCGGCGCTAGACATGGAAGGAGGCGCGTCATTTGCTAAGTCACCAAAGTCGAGCCGATCGGTGTCAAAGTCTAAGCTCTCTTCTTCTGCGTTGGTTTCAGTTGGAACGGGTGGGGCATCTGTCTCTGTATCAAAGGACAGATCCCACGCCTCCGAGGGCGTATCGCTCAGGGCTTCTGCCGCTAGGATGTCCGCAGACAACATCTCACCCAAATCCAGGTTGTCTCCAACGGCAGCGATCGAGGGTTCATCTAGCCCGTTCACCGACTCATCCATACTGTCCAGATCGCTGAGACCGAGACGATCGTCGCTCAGGGCTTCTAGAGGCATGTCACCCGATCGGATGTCTGACTCAACGCCGATCGCCAGTAAGTCATCGGGTAATTCCAGGCTGTCATCCGATTGAGCTGGTTGGTCAAAGAAATCGCCCAGAGCATCGGTCATGTTGGAGGACTCTGCCCCTGACAAAGCATCTCCCGACAAAGCATCTAGAGAGGCGGACGCTGCATCAAAGTCAAAGGTATCAAAGTCCGGTGGCGGTTCCAGCGATTCGCTGAGCGGATCGGCATTTGGGAGTGTGCCAGCGTCGTCAATCGCCGTTTCATTGATCAATGGTTCTTCTAGCGCTGCAACGGGATCGATCGCTGGCTCTGAAGGATGTAGCACCAGCCAATCTTCGGGTGTGTCTAAGAGGCTAGCATCCAGTGCGTTATCGGCATCAAGCCCAGCGAAATCGATGTCCAGATTCTCGTCCAAAGCAGCAGTTGATTCGCCTGTATCCTCAGAGTTGCCAAAGTCAATATCGTTAAAATCAAGGTCTAAGCCCGCTGCATCAAGAGTCTCGATGGGAGCCTCCAGATCGGCTAGCTGAGTCTGAGGTGGCTGCGAGGTGCCCCAGGGATCATCAGAGTCGCTCTGGATGGTAGTGGCTGACAGCTCAGAGAACGAATCTTCTGCGACAAGTTGATCAAACCCTGGCAGGTCAGCATCATCGCCTGGTGTTGAGTCATCTGCCAACAGGGATGCGATCGACGGATCAAAGCCGCTATCATCCGCAAGCTCTTCTACTAGCGGCTCTGCATCTGAGAAAGCATCAGTTGGGGTTTGATCAGCGGTGGCGTTGAGCAGGCTACTAAAGTCCAGATCATCCAAATCACCTTGATCGGACAGTTCTTCAATCGCGTCTGGTGACGACTGATCCTCAAAGAAATCACCCGTTCCAAAATCAGACTGGCTTTCTGGAGTTGGCACGACTGCCTCATCCATCCAGGGTGACGTGGGCTGAGCAGCAGAAACTGGAGGTTCTGCTACGGAATGCTGGTTCAATTCTTCCCACGGATCGGCGATCGGCGTAGCGCTGATATCAGGAGCCATTAAAGGCATTGCGCTGTGCTCTGCTGGTCCTTTGCCTGGAGCGTCATCCAGCAAAGAAGCATCCAGATTGTCTAGCTCCAATTCGTCTAGCTCCAGTTCGACGGGTGTACTCTCTGAGCCACCTGGCAGGGATGAGAAGGCTAAATCCTGCTCACCGTCCATCCCGTCAAAGAGTTCACCCAGGTTGTTGAGGGGCGAATCGGCAGTCGATGTGAGTCCAAAAGCGGTCGTGGTTGATGCGGCATCGGGGGGCGTATCCGAACCAGACTCGCCAAACATGTCATCAAACGCAGCTTCATCAAAGGCTTCTGTTCCCGTTGCCGTTGCCGCCGTAAGGTCAGCCGTCCCAGAATTTCCAAAGAGCGCATCCAGCTCATCTGATTGAGTGCTATTCTGGACGCGGGCGCGATCGTCCTCACTTGTTGGCGACTCTGAGATTAGTGCATCTGAGGTGAGTGCATCATCGCTGAAGAGATCGGTCAGTGCATCCTGCGATGAGGTCGAGGCTTCTTCTTGACCCATCTCCGTTTCATCAAAGAGGAGATCAGAAAAGTCGGTCGATTCATCCAAGCTATCCGTATCGACTGAGTTGGCGGCATGCAGCGTGGTTTCTGTCAGAATTTCTTCTTCTTGCCACGTAGACCCCAGATCAGGCATTTCACCCTCAAATAAGTCAGCCAGACTGTTCAGTTCTGCCATCCCCACTTCTGGTCCTTGTTGGTCATCAGCTTCTGCATCTACCATCGCGGCTTCCAGGCTATCGCTGAAGTCAAGGCTATTGCTGAAGTCTGATGCAGGTTCAGCGGTTTCTAGCCCTGCAAACAAGGCATCCTCGTCGGTGGTCGCGTGAGGTGTGGTCAGCCAATCACTGTCATCTGTAGAGACATTCAAATCGGAGGCAAGCAAATCAGCAAAGTCGTCGTCCGGCACCGCGATCGAAGGAGCAGGCGGCTGGAGTGCTTGCAGTTGGGGGCATGGTGCAATGTCAGCGGCACGACCAGAGAGCACCTGTTCCTGAGCGCGCTTGATGTCTCGAATCACAATCGGAGCCAACGTCCGATAGGCATTTTCGGGATAGCCGATCGCGGCGTGTGCTTGCTCAAGCAGTTGACACCAGTTTGGCAGGTTGAACTGCTCACCCATGCCAATTAACTGGCGGCAGAGGTCTTGAAGCTGTTGGCGATTGGCAGCATCCAGCTCAGATTGCTTAAACAGTTGCAGCATCTCACGCAACCGTAGCGGAATATCGGTTTGAAAGAGCGAGATGAAGACGCTGTCTTGCTGAGCCGCTGTGGTAGTCGTAGCCGGACGATCGACAAGAGACGAAGCGGGAGCCGCGCCACTTGCCAGCACGTTTAAGTGGTTTTCTAGCTCGGCAAAGACAGGCTCTACCCCAGAAACGGTCGCGTTGGCGGTTTCATCCGTCAAGCCAAAGGGTCCTTGTAGCTGCCCCACCAGTTCTTGCAGCGCGTCAAAGACCTGCAAAAATAGACTTTCCAGCTTTTGGTCTACCTTGACGGGCGACTCTTTGAGAATCTTAAAATAGTCTTCTAGGCGATGGGAGACTTGTTGAATGCTATTTAGCCCCAACATTGCCGCGCCACCCTTGACCGAGTGGGCTGCCCGAAACAGTTCGTTGACCATTTCCTGATCTTCGATGGTACTTTGCAGATTGAGCAAGCCTTGCTCGATCGTGTTGAGGTGGTCTTTCGCCTCCTCAATGAAGTAGCCCATGATTCGCTGTTGCTGTTCAGGCTGCATGGCAGTGTCCCATTCCTTTGAAACGTATGATTGCTACCGAGGCGCATCGTGCGTGACCAGATCGATCGCTCAGAGGCACTGAGAAAACCGTTATGAGAAGACCGTATCGAGAAGACCGTTTCAGGAGCAGCATCGGTACCTGACGCTGCGAGCCCTTAATTCAAGTATCAGCGGCGAAACGTGTGGGTGGATTTCGCCGTGTGGCATACCAGTCTGTTGGATTGCTCTACTGTACCTGATACACCTAAATTTGACACCCGCAGCCAACTCTCGCCGTCTACGGCTATTTGCGTTCGATGGTTTCCACCCGGAACCGTTCTACAGAGGTGAGTAGATCGCGGGCAACCCCTACCAGATTTTGCAGTGAGCCAGACACTCGTTGCGCTTCCTGAGAGGTTTCTTGAGCGGTCAACTCAACCGACTGCATCACCTGCGCGACGGCGCGTGACGTTTCGGTTTGCTCAACCGTATCTGCCGTAATTGATCGCACCAGTACGTCAATCCGGTTGGAGACCTGAATGATGTCTTCGAGCGATCGCTTCGCCTGCTCCGCCAACCGCGTCCCCTCAATGACCTGCTGGGTGCCTTCCTCCATTGCGGTCATGACTGAACCCGTTTCACCCTGAATTTGCAGCACGATTTGTTCGATTTCCTTCGATGCTTTTGCGGCACGATCTGCCAACTGTCGCACCTCGTCGGCGACGATCGCAAACCCACGACCCGCTTCCCCTGCCCGTGCTGCCTCAATACTGGCGTTGAGTGCCAGCAAGTTTGTACGAGACGCAATTTGCGAAATCAACGCGACGATCTTAGAAATCTCTTGCGACGATTCTGCCAGACGCTTCACCTTGCGCGTGGTTTCTGCCACCGTTTCACGGATTTCGAGAATACCTGCCACCGTGCGTTCTACCGCTTCACCCCCTTTGAGAGCGGTTGCGGATGCCGATCGTGCCACTTCCTCTGCTTCACGGGCGCTTTCTGCCACCCGTTGAATGGAGTCGGTCATCACCTGTACCGAGTTCAGCGTGACGGCAAGTTCTTCTGCCTGCCGGAGCGCATCCGATGACAGGCTGCGGGCAAACATTTCGTTGTCGGTGGAGCCTTTGCTGACTTGCCGTGCGGCGACTTTTACCTGTTGTACAATTTCGCGCAGGTTTTGGATGGTCAGGTTGAACGAGTCGGCAACCGCTCCCAACACGTCTGCCGTCACTTCTGCCTGCACGGTCAAGTCACCACGAGCCGCGCCTTCCACATCATCCAGCAGGCGAATCACCTGACGTTGGAGGTCTTCTTTGGCTTGTTCTTGCTCTTCGGCTTTGCGCTGTGCTTCGCTAGTGGTAGTGAGAATGACACGCGCCATCTGGTTAAAGCCTGTGGACAGGTGCCCAAATTCGTCCTCAGTGTAGACCGTGGCACGGGCATTTAAGTTACCTTGCGAAACCGACGTGAACTGAGCTTGCAGGTCGTCCGTCGATTGCCGGATTTTCTTCGCCGTAAACTGTCCGACCGCAAAGGCGGCTATGCCGCCCGACAGACCACCGACTAACGCCATCGCCCAGCCCGTCCCTTGTAGTCGAGAAATGACAGCGCTGGAGAGTTCTTTTTCCTGCGGTGTCGCGTTAGCGGATGTTCCAGGAAGGGTGCTGGTGGAGATGAGGTTGACGACTGCGACCGCCACTGCCGAAAAGATGCCTGCTGTAATCGCTGTGTAGAACTGCTTGCGCTCGATCGGGGCATTCTCCAGAAACGCCAGCGCTCCTTGCTCCACGCTAGGGGTCGGTTCCAGCACCTGCTGATCGCCCTGGGTAAACGTCGGCACCTGGTCTGACGTGCTGGAGATACTGAAGACTTCATCATCCGAAATGGTGGAATGAGTGCCACCATTGCTGAAGTCCATCGAATCGAAGTCACGCGTAGTGGGTCTCCCTGCAAAGGCTGCTCCACCGGCTAAGGCTGCTCCACCGGCTAAGGCTGCTCCACCCGCCACAGCCGCTCCACCGGGCAGATCAAAGCCAGTGCCTACCGCAGGGCTGGTAAAACCTGCCGAATTCTCCGAAAGGTCAAAATCAGCCAGGTTGCCCAGATCGTCAAATTCATCAAACTCATCCAAGAAATCGGCACTGGCTTGCCCAGAGTTGACATCGCTGTAGGCACGATCGCCATAGGCACTGTCTACGGGCTCTTGGGTAAACCTGGCAGCCCCAAACGTTTGATCACCCTCGTAGACACCCGTGCTACCCATAAAGAGGGTTTCATCTTCGCTGATGCGAGGGGCGCTGTTACGGGCTGCACTTGGCGGTTCCGCAAAGCGATCGCTGGTGAGATTATCGCTTTCCAGCGTGTACGGTGCCTGCTCCAGGGGTGACGCTTCTGGCAAGTCGAGCGGCGCAAAGGCATCGTCAAAATCGTCTAAAGCTGAGGCAAATTGATCGTTTGGATGGGCGTTTGTGCCAGCGTCGATCGCTCCATAGTTAAAGGGCGGAGCCGTATCGTCTGGAGACATTGACAAGTCTGGCGACGTTTCTTGCAAGAAAGAGTCTTCGGGGAGAGCAGACAGTTCGACCTCATCGACTGAAAAGGGGTCGGATAAGGAGTCGAGGTTGCTTAACTCTGAAGGTTCAGAGTCTGCGTCTTCAGCCTCTTGAAAATGGGTGCTATTAGCAAATGGGCTGGCATACGATTCCGGATTGGACGGTGCAAAGTCATCGGGGGCTGCAAAACTCTGCTCAAACGCATTGACCTCATCAAACTCGCTTCCGGCTCCATACTCATCCGCTACCGGGCTGAAACTGGCATCGTTGAAGTTGGCATCGTTGAAACTGGGGTCATTGAAATTGGCATCGTTAAAGCTGGGATCGTTGAAATTGGCATCGTTGAAACTGGGATCGTTGAAGTTAGGGTCAAAATCAAGCGGATCGGTGCCAAAAGCATTGTCAAAGTCGTTGTCTAATGCCAACGCATCGCCATTCTGCCAGTTGTTTGCTGAGGCATAGTCAGTTTCCGATGGCGCGTACTCTTCAGGCGCGATCGCGGCACCAAACTCACCTCCATCGCCGTCAACGCTACCTTCAGCCTGACTGGTGATATACGCCAGCCCATCATTGGCGTAGTTGATAAATTCTTGATCAGCCGTCAGCCCCAAAACCGATTGGTACTGCTCTCTAGCGATGGCAAACTGCTGTAAGCCGTAGCAGTAAACGTGACCGCGCAGCAAGGAAGCGCTGGGGTCTTCAGGGAATTCTTTGACGAGGCGATCGACGATCTCGGCAGCCTCTTGATAGTTGCCCTGCACGTAAGCTTTTTGAGCCTGTTGATATTCCTGTGCGTATTCAGTGCCGGATGCCATGTGCCTCCTCCCAGTTGCGTATTGAGTGCTGTAGCTTAGGCAGAGCGGAGGGGTTGCGACGTTCGGAACGGCTGCTACCGACCCCGCATTCAATCCGCGTGATTTGTTCCTCAGTTTTACTGCGAGTTCTCAGTTTTTTCACGTCAATTTCTCTCCTAAGCTGCCCATCGAGCCGATCGCAAAATCGCAATCTGATCCAGCAGCCGCAGAAATTTGTTTGACTGGGCATCCAAAACCCATTCACCCCGCAGGAAGGGAGCGACGCTATCAGGAACATTCGTAGACATCTGCACCTCCTCAATATCTAGCCAGTCCATCCCAACGATGCGATCAACCGCCAGCCCCAACATAATGTCCTGGTCTTCCACGGCAATCACCTGCACTTCTGGCTTGTCGGTATTCAACGGGGTTGGATCACCGAGAAATTGTCCCAGGTCTGCGACCCAAACCACGCGCCCTCGTACATTAAGAGTACCCAAAAGCAGCGGTGAAACGTTAGGCACGGGTGTAATCCGATCGGGTGAGGGCGAGAGGACTTCTCGAATCCCCGTGGCAGGCAGCGCGAATTCATTGCCTGATGTGATGTAAAACCGCAGATGCAGCTCACCTTCAGGGCTTTCTAGCTCTTGAAATTCGGGCGCTTGATCTTGCCCTCTGCCGGTTAAAAAATCTGGATTACCTACCATAGCCGTTTGCTTCAACCCCGCAACAATTGCTTGACCGTTCCCACTAATTCGGTTGGCTGAAACGGTTTAGCGATGTAAGCATCGGCTCCTTGTTTCATGCCCCAGTAGCGATCGAATTCTTCCCCTTTTGACGAGCACATCACCACGGGTACGTCTTGAGTTTTGGGATCGGCTTTGAGACGACGGCACACTTCGTACCCATTCATCCGTGGCATCACAATATCTAGCACGACTAAATCGGGGCGATGTCCTTGAATTTGCTCTAACGCTTCTACGCCATCACCCGCGACGGTGACACTCAAGCCACTCCCCTTTAAGAGATCGGTAATCATCTCTCGTTGAGTCACACTATCTTCTACGACCAGGACTGTACTCATATTCCTTTCCCTGCTTGCCGACTGAAACGTTCACGGGAAGACCCAACGCCACTCACCTTTAGTATTCACCCTAAAACGCGTAATCCATAAAGTATCCCCGATCTGTCGCTAAAGTATCGCCAATCTGTCACTCAATGGATGCTGATGAAGTCGAATCGGCATCAGTCATCTCAATTTTTAACCCATTCTCTCCTGTCTTTGCTAGTGCCTGGTTCGTGAGTAGAAGGCTGGCTCGGTCTCCTTGTTGCGTGCCTATGCCAATATACTTTTCAACTAACATCAAAAGCTCACTTTCACCAAACGGTTTGGTCAGGTAGTCCGTGGCACCTACCATTTTTGCTTTGACACGATCGATAAACCCATCTTTTCCCGTCAGCATCACAATCGGCAGTTGGCGAAAGGCAGTTGTCTGGCGCAGCATGGCGCAGATTTCATAGCCATCCAGTTCTGGCATGGCAATGTCGCAAAGAATCAGATCTGGCTTGAGTTGAAAGACAAGACTGAGTGCCTCTAACGGGTTGCCGATCGCGGTGGCTTCGTAGCCATGATGTCGCAAAATGTGCTCTACAGTCTCACGAACCGTGATGCCATCGTCAATACAAGCTACCCGCAACGGTCTTGGGGCTTGCGACACACCAAACTCCTTTCGCACGGGCTTTAAGCCACCCGCTTCGGTATCTTTAGCGGCAGCATAGACGAGTTGAATCACCCCTTTCTGCACGTAAGGATAGATTGCCCGCGCGACGGTTAAACTATCGCGATTGAGATAACGCGCAATTTGACGAATTGAGGTTTTGCCATCTGCGTAACGGTCTAACGTGGCTAACGTGCGTCGCGAGAGGGTTTCTTGAAGGGCAGCGAGATCGGCGATCGCAGGGCATTGATCGGGGGACTGAATGTGCGGATGAAACTGCTTCCATTCCTGCACCTGCGTCATAATTTTTGCCAGCAGCGGCGTAATCTCTAGCGTCGTCAACTGCGGCGACAGGGCTGGACCGAGTTCAAAAATAAACGACCCTTGATGCAAACTCAGCAGATCAAACAGCGTTTCATGCACCATACTTTGCATGATGCTGCGCCCCTGAGCGGGGGTGAGCGTGTGGCTTTCGAGCAGCGCCCATAAATAGCCATACTCCAGCGCATTGGTGTTGGCAGACGGCACCACAAGATTGCTTAGCGTTGCCTCTGCTTTGTAGCGCCGCAGGTAATCGGACAGTCGCGCTAAGCTGGTCGAGCGATCGGCGGCATACACAATCTGCCCATTGAGAAAAAAGACAAACCAATACTGCTCTGCCAATGCTCTAGACGAGCGAACATCCTGCACATAGACCACACCAGGGTTTCCCATTCCACTCGGCTGTGAGGGATAGGCTTCGACAAACAGCTCACCCGTTCGTTGCCCCAACTCAATGAGTTGCAGAATGCTGCGAATGTCAATTTCATTCAACTTACCCTGCATGAAACTCTAGCCTTCTCCTCAAACGCTTGAAAACCCTTTTTGCTCGGGCATCTTTATAAAAACAGTGGTTGCTCGGCAAAGAATTTCTGATCAGCTAGCGAACGCTGGCTGATACAACTTTTATACTCCCCTTGACACGTTTATCACGAGAATCTCTCAGTTTTTCTGCGGTTGAAACCTTTCTCTGACGATCGCGCCCCAGCGGTTGAGACCGTCTCTCCAACCGTCTCTCCATCGGAGCGGGCTTCGCACCCAATCGAGTGAAGGCAACCCGGCTTGACGGCGGCATCACACGGGCACCGATCGCTTTACACTTCTTTGCAGGCATTGGTGATAGCAGTGCTAAATTAGAAGCCAGCAAAGGTCAAACCGATTGGTGTGTCTCAGCCAGAGCCGACTGGATGCAGGCGCTTGACATCCAGTAATGGGCGCGATCGATTCGCTTTTAGCCCTTTAGTTAAGTTTGTGAAGGCTCGACTCAATGATGTTGTTGCCGATCTACGGTGACAGCGCGCTGCCTGTTCCAGATGTCATCCCGCTCGGTTTACTTTTGTTAAGGGGTGCGATCGGTGTCCAATTTGGGCAAGTTTTAAAGCAAGTCGGCTGCTTGAGTCAGAAGTCTGACTTAGAATAGCAGGGTAAACGCAGGCGTTCTGCCTGGAGCACAGTGCTAATCTCAGTGTGAGATCCTGTTGAGCGGTTTGTAGGTTGCACTCAGTGGTTTCCTGGCGACGATAGCTTGAGCATTGGAGGGTGAATCATCTGGCAGCAACCATTGCTGTACGGTGGGCATCATAGTTCCAACCAGATGGGCGCAGCAACCCGCAGGGTCGGCAACCAGTTCAGTCAGCAGTGGTGTTTGGTTGAGCGTTTAGTGGCTTGGCTACAGAGCGATAGACTTACCGCTTGGCAGGGTGCTTTCCGTATTTTGGGACTGGAGTGGCACCCCGATCGAGCACTGGAGTTGTTGCGACAGTCAGGAAACTGACTACCAAGGCGCTGACTACTGAGGCGTTGATAGCAGGGTAAGTAGACAGGTGTGTACGATCGCAATTCGTCGTAAGGATTGTTTTGCTGGGGTTGTCTCACTACACTAGGTTTAACAGTTTTGACCAGACCGTTACACATGAGACCGTAAACGCGATCAAGATTGGGCACAGACACAGAAGAGGATTATCAGCGTGCTGTATCTCGCAGAAGTACAAAAGAAAAGTGGCGGCTTGCTGGGTGGTGGAAAAGCAGAGCTAAAACTGCTCGCCTGCCAGCGATCTGAACAAAGCTGGAGCGCTGTGCCCGGTGAAGAACTTGTGGGCTGCGACGAGGCAAACAACTATAACGGTGGGGCACTTGTACTGGTTGATCTGACGGCAAACAAGCAAGTGCAGCGCGTCCAAGAAGCGGGTCGGCAACTGGTTAGCATCCTGCAAAACTTTTCGCGTCTGCAAGAGAAATTTAAGACGCAAGAAGAAGAAATTGAGCAGTGGAAGCAATCGCTGACCTACCAAAGCCAGGAACTAAACCGTCGGGAAATGGAAATGGAAGCCCGACGCGAACAGCTCCAGCAGATGGAAGACGACTTTGAGCAACTAGAGCAACAGCGGCAGGAAGTAGAAACGCTGCGGGATGAATTTACCCAACAGCGAGACGAGTTTGAGCGCAACCGACAAGAACTTGAAGGTGCCTGGGATCATCTGCGTGGTGAAATGCGTCGCCTAGAAGAGCGGCAGGCAGAATTTCAGCAGACCGCCTTTCTGGATGACGATCAAGCCCGTACCATTCATGAGTTGCTAAATCGGTTAACAAGCGCTGCGCCGCCAACCGAGGCAGTACGAGAGCAGTTGAACGCCTCCCTTGAAATTTTGTCTCAGCAGCAAAATAACCTGAATCAACAGTGGCAAGCGTTGGAGCAGCAGCGTTCGACCGCGCAAGAGCTACAGGGAGAAGCCGATCGCCAGACGCAAGACATTCAACAGCGCTGGCAAGATTGGAACCAGGCACAAGAATCGTTGGAGCAGGGACGGGCAGAACTCAAGGTGCAGCAAACGTCGCTCAACGTGCGCCAGGAATATGCCCGGATGCTGGGTGTGCAGATCCAAAACCAGGAGGATTTACACCAGCAGCTTTATGGCTTAGCCGACAGTTCTGACAAGGTTAAAGTGGGTCAAAAAATCGATCTTGAAGCGCTGGAAAAGCTCTCGATCGACGACCTGCAAAAGGTGGTCAGCGACCTGGAACGCGATTTGCAAAAGCTGTCGCAGTTTGTGGAAAGCCAGGAAGAAGAACTGCGCTATAAGCAGCAAGAAATCGACGAGCTACAGGCAAAAATTCAGGCAGCGAATGAGTACGATCGCCTCAACCTGGAAAACGAACTGGCGGATGAACGAGACGGCTACCAGATGCTAAACGAAACATTGGTGGGTCAGCGTCGGAACCTGCGAGAACGCGAGGGGCTACTGAGCCAGCATCGCAATGTACTACTACGTCGTCAAGGCAATGCTGATGCCAGCCCACCGGAAAATGACATCGATCTGGGTCCTATCCTGAGCCAGATTGAAGCACAACGGCAACAGCAGGCGGAAGAACTGCAAAAGCTGGAGAGCCAGATTGAGCAGATGCGAGGCGCGATCGACCAGGCGCAAGGCATGGTCAATACTCAAGCCTCAGAACAGGAAAACAAGCGCAATGAGCTAAAGCAGCTAGAGCAAACCTTGCTCGATCGTCGCTCTGCTGCGGCTGAAACCTGGGGGCGTGTCAACCTCTACCAGGAAATGCTTCAACCAATCCAGGACAACGTAGACGGCTTGCGGCAACGGTTAGAAGGCATTGCAGGCTCAATGGCTCAATGCCAGGAAGCAGGAGATTCGCAGGGACAGGCGATCGCCGAAATGCGCCAAATCCTTGCTAACCTCACCAACACCCCAGAACTCGCTGCCTCTTAAAGCGTCTATTTACTTTCTAGGGCGCGTCATCTATTCCGCTCCGAAACTTTTGGTAGTGTTTCAAACGTGTGGTCGGCGATCGCAGGGACATTACATGTAACGTCCCTACGAAATCGTGAACAACATTTCTAGAACACCACCCGAAATTTTTGGTGTAAGCATGGTCGCGCTCGTCCCAATACACGAGGTTAAGGGCTTGCTTTAAAGCCCTCGAAAGCCTTCAACTCTAGGGTTTCCAAACAGAGCCCGTGACGAGGATTGAACTCGTGACCTCACCCTTACCAAGGGTGTGCTCTACCACTGAGCCACACGGGCAAGTGAAGATAAGAGGAGCAAGATTACCTTTACCTTTTGCCTTTTTACTTTTGCTTTTTCCTGTGGATGGGCCGAGCTGGATTTGAACCAGCGTAGGCATAGCCAGCGGATTTACAGTCCGCCCCCATTAACCACTCGGGCATCGACCCACTTCACCCACGGAAATTGATCCTAACATAACAGGGCGACCAGATTCACGCTCAATCAAATTTTGGTTGATTGCTGAATCGATGCGTGTAGTGATCGACGAAGAGCCATGCTTGTAGGTCAATTGACTTTTGTAGAGGGCACGACGATCGCGCCCTTGTATAAGGAATCTGTGCGAATGGACAAACCTTCACTATAATCAACGCCATTGCCTGTTCTTCGTTTCATCTTTGCTTCAACTGTCGTCACGTTTTCTCGCGCATGACCTTCATTTCTATCACCTACGGACTGTTTCTGCTGAGTGTGATCGGCATTTACTGGTCGGTGCAGCAGCAGTGGCTCCGCATGTGGGCATTGCTAGCTGCCAGCATTGTTTTCTACTCATCGTTTCAGGTGCAGTACATTCCACTGCTGCTGGCTGGGACGTGGGTGACGTTTCAACTGGGACAGGCGATCGCCGTTCCACCCAACTGGCGTATGGAAGACTGGCAGTTTGCCCAGCAAGATTGGCAGCGGCAACGCTTCAGGCTATTGTGGTTGGGTATTGCAGTCAACCTGCTGCTTCTGCTGGGTTTTAAGTATGTTCCTTTTGTGCTGTCTACAGTGGGAGCACTGGTTGGCAACCCGGCGCTACAGGCAAATGCGACGTGGACGCGATCGAACCTCGTTGCACCGTTGGGGTTGAGCTTTTTCTGCTTTGAGTGCATTGCCTATCTGGTCGATGTGTATCGTGGAGCACCCGCCGCGCATCAGTTTCTTAACTTCTCTGCCTACAAATTGTTTTTTGCCAAGCTGATTAGTGGTCCGATCACTCGCTACCATCCGCTGGCAGCACAGGTGCAAACGCAGACCTTTCCGACCGTCGATCGCTGGGTCGAAGGGATATGGCTCATTACCTGTGGTGCCGTCAAAAAGGGCTTGCTGGCAGACAATCTTGGCGTTTTGGTTGACCTGAGCTTTCAGAATCTTCAGCGAGCAGGTAGCGCAGACCTGTGGCTAGCGACTGTAGCGTATGGGCTTCAGCTTTATCTCGATTTCAGCGGCTATGTAGACATGGCGCGAGGGAGTGCCATCCTCCTGGGGTTTGACCTGCCGCAGAATTTTGATTTTCCCTATTTCAGCACCAGCATTGCAGACTTTTGGCGACGGTGGCACATAACGCTGGGCGACTGGCTACGCAATTACCTGTACTTTCCATTAGGTGGCTCACGGGAGGGCTTGCTGCGTACCTGTGTGAATTTGCTGATTATTATGACGATCGCAGGCATCTGGCATGGTGCAGCCTGGGGCTTTGTTGTGTGGGGCGTGCTCCACGGCATTGCGCTGGTTGCGCATCGATTGACAGAAGCGCTCTCAAAGCGAATGTCCTGGCTAGAGCATGCATGGCAAAGTTTACCTGGCGTAGTGCTGGCATGGGCGTTGACTCAGAGCATGGTGTTTACTACCTGGATTTTCTTTCGGCTGCCGGATGTCAAAGACTCCTGGTTGGCGGTGCAGCGCTTGTGGGGACATGCTGCCGATGCTCAGTTTGCCCAAAAGGTTTATCTGGAAGCGATCGGGCTGGGGCTACTGCAAATTGCCCTGTTGCTTTGGTCAATCATGGTTTGTATGGGCGCTGCCTATGTGTTCGATCGTGCGCTCAAACTCCAACTCAATTGGCATGTAAAGCTGATGCTCGTACCGCTCTGCCTCTTTGCTGTTTGGATTCTGGCACCCAAAGGGTCGCTGCCCTACATTTACTTTGATTTTTAATGACAACAAACAACAACAGTTGTAACAACAGGTCGCGTCATAGTACCCTTCAATACCCTGCCATCCGAACCTCGATCATGCTTCTGGCAAACGCTGGATGCACCATCGAAAAATTGCTTGTGAACTCAAGCTCGTGAAGATATAGCAAGGCGCGCGCGATCGCAGCCCCTTGTAAAGCTAAAGTCTGGCGTTCAGAATGACCGTTATCTTGGCTTGTTTGGCTAAAGACTTCAGCCGCGAAACATGATCAACTTCACGGGCTAAAATTTCTTCGGTTCGCTCGGTTCCTACTCCGGTAAGTTGTCTGGATCAACACCGAGCGATCGCACATACTCCGCGAGACGTTCTGCCCGCTGACGCTCGGCTTCGGTGCGCTGGCGCTCGGCTTCGGTGCGTTGGCGCTCGGCAATGAGTTGATCTTGCATTTCTTTCATTCTTTGCTCTGGCATTGGATATGCTCGCCCTTGGGCATCATGCCAGAGCAACACTTCTTGCTCAATGCCGCCAATCATCTGCCGACCACGACCGAGACCCAAACCCACTTCTGGCATCCAGTAGGGCTCACCGATTTGCGATCGATAGGTGTCTCCCTCCAGCCGATAGACCTCAAAGGGTTGGTGGCGATCGCGCTGCCAGAACTCTGGATTGTAGATCACGTAGTAGAGTACGCCTAACCGGGCATAGAGCGCGAGCTTCTCGTCATACTCATCATTCGGACGGTGCGACACCATCTCTAACACCAGCATGGGCGGAGTGTTGTTTTCTTCCCAGGTGGCGTAGCTGCGGCGCGACTTGCCCCCTTTCTTGCGCTCCACGCCCAAGCTCAAAAAGGCATCGGGCACGACAGGCACTTTGGGACTAACTCCGGTAGTGTGATACACCGCCATATCCACGCCAAAATACCAGTCCATGCGGTCTGACCAGAGCAGCGCTAGCGAAAACAGCAGCAGGTTGGGCAGTAAGTTCTGATCCTCGTTATCCACGGGCGTATCATCAGAGCAAGGTAGCTCTTCGGTGCTGGGTAGGGTGGTGTCAAGCGGTTGTGAAACCATTGGAATAGTAGGGATTCCTCGACAGCCTCTATTGTAATGGAGCGATCGCAGGCATTTGAACGGTAAAAAAGAGGAGGGCGATCCACAACGTTAGTGTTCAAAAAGCTGATGTTGGGATTTTGACTGTCAATGTCATTTCAAGGGTGACGATCGCAATGCTAGAATTCTTACATCTTTCTTACTTTTTGCCCTACAGGTCGTTCAATGGAAACCACTCGCTTATCCAGTAAGGGGCAGGTGATTATTCCCAAAGCGTTACGTGCTGCCCACAATTGGGAGGCTGGGCAAGAACTCATTGCCACTGCCTTTGGTGATGGCATTTTGCTAAAACCCAAAAAGCCCTTTCAAGAAACGACCTTGGCAGACGTTGCAGGCTGTTTGCACTATCAAGGTGAGCCAAAGAGCCTTGATGATATAGAAAAGGCTGTGCAGCAGGGTTTCCTGGAGCAGTGGCATGATTGCCGTTGATACAAATGTGATTGTACGCCTGCTGACGCGAGACGATGAGCAGCAGTACCACAAAAGCCTCAAGCTGTTTCAAGAGCAAGCCATTTTTATCGCGGATACAGTCATTCTTGAAACGGAATGGGTTTTACGGTTTGCTTACCAGTTCAAACCGGATGAAAACTGCCGAGCGTTGAGCAAACTTTTTGGGTTGCCCAATGTGCAGCTTGAAAACGCAAGCTTAATGGCACAAGTTTTACAGTGGCATGAACAAGGTTTGAATTTTGCAGATGCCTTTCATTCAGCCAAAAGTCAGAGTTGTTCAACTCTTTATACCTTTGACGGCAAAATACTCAACCATTTCCCTCATCTAGTGCAGATAGCCAAGGTGTAATTGAAGATACTTGCGAACCATTTTCTGAGTTGCCTCCACTGGTAAAGCAGTTTCAACAACGTCTTGACCGTGTGATAGGTTATTGCGTTCCTTGTTTATTTTTTTGAATTTTTCGCTATCCTGATCAACACCTTCAGAACAAAGCATAAAAGCAACCAAAGTGAATTTATCAGCCAATTTATATTTGTCCTTCATTACAGTACGAATTCGTTCAAAGTAATTTCGTCGTGCATTTGGATAATTGCCGACATTAAGTTCTTCAAAAAACTTAAGCTCGTAAAATCCAAAGATTTTGTTGATGAATATTTCAAGTGCATTCCAGGCAAAAAGGAAAGAGCGAAGTGCGTCATCTTCTGTTTGCAGAGATGATAGCAAGAGACGATTAACTCGTTCAAGTTCAGCGTCTGAGTCTACAATCTCGTACCAATGTAGTAAAGACTCAACTGAGCTTATACTAATAGGCTGTGAGACAAAAAGTTTTGCTGAACCTGCCAAGCCAGTATAAGAATATATCGGTTTTCCATCTTCTCGAAAAAATACAACAGAATCACTAACTTTTGTTATTCCTAAAACATTATCTATAGCAAGGGTAAGTGCTGAAAGCGCAGCCTGAATTTTCGGTTCTGAATCTAGTTGAATTTCTTGTTTTGACGCTCCATCAAAGCAAACTACAAAACTTTCTAATTCCCTTTCATGAGATGGAGAAAAGGTATTTATTTTTCTACGGCGTAGAAAAATAAGATATACTCCTATTCCAAACTTTTGTTTTCGAGATTCTTTGATTTCTAGAAGAGTCTCTTCAAGCCGCTCCTCAAAAGTACCTGAATTAGCCAGACCAAACATACCATTCAGAAGAAGTCCAGCTACTGCCATGTGTCGATCACCTTCAAAGCAGTACGTGTCTGGGCTACTTGTTAGTACCAATTGGAAATTCACAGCAAGATTGATGATAATCTCTTTGCTATTTTCGGCTTGAGATGGAGAAAGCCCTTTGATCCAATAAATAACTGTATGGCTGTATTTCACCACATCACCCCATATTGCTAATCAGTACGGTACAAAGCTCTATGAGAAGAATCTCTATAACTTGCAGCAAAGTAGCTTTCGATCATCAACACTTTCATCAAAAACGCCCATTTACTAGCGCTTTCTTCGATGGTTTTGCGGTGGGTTTGCCTCGCTGTGTCTTGCTTTGGTTCTAATTACAAACCAAGCCATAAACAAACAACATCTTCCACCTGTGGCAATTGCTCGGATGATAAGACTCCAAGTTTCTTAATCAGCTTCACGTAGGGAATTGTGACCAGATTTTGAGCATCAAAGACTCCTGCACGTAGAAACTTGACTCCTGTATCCACTTCAAATCTTGATCCTCTTGCTCGCGTTGTATGAGGCACCAGCGTGACAAGCGCTCGATCGCGATCCAAAACCGGAATGCTGATCACTAAACACGGTCTCACTTTCGCCACATAGCCTAGATCAACCAGCCAGACTTCACCTCGACTCGGACTGCTGCTCATAGGCTGCCTCTTCTTCGTCAAGACTCAAGAAAATCGCTTCGGCACTTAGCGTCAATTCGTCTGCCGAAAGTTCAGGAATGTCGAGGCTGAGGGTACGACGCAGAATCTCAATAGCAACCTGCTGCTTTTCAGCGTCTGATAGTTGCTCAAAGGAATCTAGCAAGTGTTGAGACGTGGAGGTTGCCATAATGCTCTTACAATTTTGCAGAGATCTATAGCACCAGTTTATGCCATCAATTTGGCACTGTTCTATCTTCGCTTTTTGCTTGGCAAATCACTAGCTGTCGATCGCCAGTACCTTCACCAAAAATGCCCATTTATCGGCGCTTTCTTCGATGATTTTGGCAGTGGGTTTGCCTGCACCGTGTCCTGCTTTCGTTTCAATGCGGATCATCACAGGCGCGTCACCTTCATGGGCCGCTTGGAGGGCCGCAGCAAATTTAAAGCTGTGAGCGGGAACGACGCGATTGTCATGGTCGGCTGTAGTGATCAGCGTGGCAGGATAGGCAGTCCCAGCTTTGAGGTTGTGCAGCGGCGAGTAAGCGTAGAGTGCTTTAAATTCTTCTGGGTTTTCGGGTGTGCCGTAGTCAGAGATCCACGCCCAGCCGATCGTGAATTTGTGGAACCGCAGCATATCCAGTACGCCAACGGCAGGGAGGGCAGCACCAAAGAGATCGGGGCGTTGGGTCATGCAGGCACCGACGAGTAAGCCGCCGTTACTGCCGCCTGCGATCGCCAGTTTTTTGGATGAGGTGTATTTATGGTCAATCAGCCATTCTGCTGCCGCGATGAAATCATCAAACACGTTCTGCTTTTTCAGCTTCGTGCCTGCCTGATGCCAGTCTTCGCCGTATTCGCCGCCACCGCGCAAGTTTGGTTGCGCGAAGATGCCGCCCATTTCTAACCAGACGAGAGCGCTGACGGAAAAACTCGGTGTCAGGGAAGCCCCAAAACCACCGTAACCGTAGAGATAGGTGGGGTTTTTCCCATCCAGCACCAGTCCTCTTTTGTGGACGATGAACATGGGAATCTGGGTGCCGTCTTTGCTGGGGTAAAAGACTTGCTTGGTTTCGTAATCGTCGGGGTTAAAGTCTACGTTGGGCTGGCGGAAGAGGCGGCTTTCGTTTTTCACCAGGTCGTAGCGATAGATGGTGGCGGGAGTGGTGAAGCTGGTGAAGCTGTAGAAGGTTTCGGTGTCGTGGCGTTTACCACCAAAACCGCCGACAGAGCCAAATCCAGGAAAGTTAACCTCACGAATGGGCATGCCGTTCAGGTCAAAGAGCTTCACCTGACTATGAGCATCTTTGAGGTAGGAGGCGACGAACTGGTTGTTGAGAATGCCTACGCCTTCGAGGGTTTCCGCCGCTTGAGGAATGACTTCTTGCCAGTGGTCGCGATCGGGCTTTTTAGTATCGATCGCAATCACACGACTGCGCGGTGCCTCCAGATCGGTGCTGAACCAGAAGCGATCGCCCTCATTGTCGATGAAGCTGTAGTTGGCTTCAAAGGTATTGATGAGTTCGACGATCGGGGCATTGGCAACAGACAAATCCTTGTAGAACACCAGATTGCGCGGATCGGTGCCTAGCCAGACGGAGATGATCAAAAAGCGTCCATCTTCGCTTACGCCACCGTTGAAGCCCCAGTCTTTTTGGTCGGGACGATCGTAAATCAGCGTATCGTCGTTTTGCGGGGTGCCGAGGCGATGGTAGTAGAGCTTCTGGAAATAGTTAACGTCTTCGTGCTTGGACTTTTCGTTCGGCTCATCGTAGCGGGAGTAGAAAAAGCCTTTGCCGTCATGTGTCCATTCGGCACCGGAGAATTTGACCCACTGCACGCGATCGTCCGTATCTTTGCCGCTCTCAACCTCACGCACCTTCCACTCCTGCCAGTCGGAACCGGAGGTAGACAAGCCATAGGCGAGGTAGCGTCCATCTTCGCTCACAGACAATCCCGATAGCGCAACGGTGCCGTCTTCGGACAAGGTGTTCGGGTCGAGCAAGACAACGGGTTCATCATCCAGAGACTTTAATGTGTAGAGGACGCTCTGGTTCTGCAACCCATCGTTTTTGAAGTAAAAGTAGCGGTCGCCTTGCTTAAACGGAATGCCGTACTTTTCATAGTTCCACAGTTCCGTCAGGCGCTGCTTGAGGCGATCGCGCGCGGGAATTTGCTCCAGAAACCCAAACGTCACTTTATTCTCTGCTTCAACCCAGGCTTTGGTTTCATCCGCATCGGGATCTTCGAGCCAGCGGTACGGGTCGGCAACCTGCGTACCGTGATAGTTATCGACCTGATTCGCCTTGCGGGGTTGAGGATAGACAAACGGTTTGGGAGGGGCAGTCATGGCGATGGATAAGGAGCAACTTTGTCCATAGTGACAGATCACAAGAAAGAGCGCGATCGCCACTGCCAACAAACCACGCTTTTTCGTCAATAATTTCATGCAGGCTTAGCAGCCAAACGCAATGGGTCGATGTGTGCCCAGCCTAGCAAAATCACGCTTTAGACAACACATCAAAAGTCTTCAAGAACGGTTTAACGATTTAAAGAGTTAGTGTTAATCCCTCAACTTGGGTAGCCCTTTAAAAAGCTCCTCTGTACTGTTAGAGAGCTTTGTTGTTTTATCTAAGGTTGATGAAAGTAGCTCGAATTCTTTTCCTCGTGGTGGGGCTTTATGGAATTTGGTTCTATGCCCAAGTGACAAAGCCCGTTATTCCCGCACCACCGTCCAGTGGAGTTGGCTTAGTACCTATCAAACTTGGTAACGCTAGTCCAGAGCTTATGAATGTGATCTTGACAAGTGAAACAGGAAAAGTCTACAGCGTTAGAATCCACCGCTGCCCAACGTGCCAAATTTTAACCGCTGAGCCTCCAACCCCATTGCCGTGTCCCTCAGACACCACTTACGAAAAGTTTGCTCTGAGTCCAAAGTTCTACAAAGTGGAAGTTCATGATCAAAACGGTCAGAATACCTACTCAAGCAGCTTGAATCTAGCTAATGGCAAGGCTTATAGTGGTTGCCTCTTCACCGTTCGGATTCCGCCAAAACATCGGGATTTGCAGGACGGTTTGTAAGACTCAAGATTGTTAAAAGCTATTGGAGGCTTTGTATAACCTGTCCAATCGGGTTCTAAACAAGACCTCCGAAGTCTTGAAGCCTCGAAGGTCTGTTTTCATTACCGCACCCTGATCTGCGATTGCAGTTGGGCATCCACCAGGTTTAGATAGCCCTGGTCGTTGACAGCCTCAGCAGGCAGCAATTGAGCCGTCACCGCACTTTGAACCACTTCTTTGGCACCAATTTGACCCAGCGTATACGCCGAAGCCAAGCCGAGGTAGCCAGGAATGCCCTGTGGCTTCAGGTAGCCCCGTTGCGCCATTGAGACAAGATCAGAAGGGGGAATGCGATCGTTCGCAGAGCTAACAGCCGTGTAGGGATTGAATGCGGTTGGATCTGCGTTTGCGGTCGAAACCATTGCTGTGCAGAGAGACAATGTGGTTAAACCAGCGAGAATGAAGCGTTTCATGGTCAACCTCCGAATAGTGGTTTGAAATAAGATTATCGATGCCTGTTTAGTAATTGTCTAAACTGTCGATAAATTTATTATCAATCTACAAACTGTTTTATGTCAAACAATTTTTGACATTTCAACCGATCGGGTGAGGGATGAGAGTGAGGAGGCAGAAGACATAGGGCAGAGGGCAGAAGGCAAGAGAGTTTTTGGTTTTTGGTTGTTAGTTGTTAGAAGAAGCTAGGAGTCAGGAGTCAGGCGCTATAGGGTAGTTTGTGAATGTGTCCTTTGCTCCACCTGCCGTTTTATGCTTCACCACACCCTGATCAATGCCCGGTTGCTCAATGACAACGGCTTGCATCAACTGACGATCGAGGACAACATAATCCAAGCGATCGCGCCTATGAATGCTGCCCCTGCATCCGTCCCTGATGTTGAAAGTACTGATCTGGCAGGCGATTGGGTTTCATTAGGTGGCATTGATTTACAGATTAACGGCGCACTCGGTCTAGCCTTTCCTGACTTGAATGCTGACAACCGCGATAAGCTGCATGCGATCGGTCAATTCCTCTGGCAGCAAAGCGTAGATGGTTTCCTACCCACGATCGTCACCACCTCGATCGAAAACATCCAGCGATCGCTCACCACTCTTTCCCACCACACCCCACACTCCACACCCCACACCCTACACTCCTCACTCCTCACTCCTCACTCCTCACTGCTTGGCGTTCACCTCGAAGGTCCCTGCCTCAACCCTGCGAAACGTGGTGCTCATCCTGCCGAATATCTGCTGCCGTTGACGATCGACACCATTAAGCGCATCCTCGGCGATTATGCCAGCGTGGTCAAAGTGATGACTCTTGCGCCCGAACTGGATACGACTGGAACGGTGATTCCCTACTTGCGATCGCTCGGCATCACCGTCAGCCTGGGACATTCGCAAGCAACAGCGGCTCAAGCACAGCAAGCATTTGATCAGGGCGCAACGATGGTCACACATGCCTTTAACGCCATGCCGCCACTCCATCATCGTGAACCAGGCTTGTTAGGTGCGGCGATCGTCCATCCCAACATTCACTGCGGACTGATTGCTGATGGTCAGCACGTTTCGCCCATCATGATGGAGATTCTGCTGAGAGCCAGTCAGTACGATCGTGGCATCTTCCTCGTCAGCGATGCCCTTTCGCCGTTGGGCTTACCCGATGGCACCTATCCCTGGGACACGCGCCAGATTGAAGTCAAAAACGGTACGGCTCGTCTACTTGATGGCACACTCTCTGGAACAACCTTACCGCTCTTGGTCGGAGCGCAAAATCTGGTGAAATGGGGCATTTGTGAGGTGGAGCAGGCGATCGCCCTTGCTACCATTGCCCCTCGTCGCGCGATCGGGTTGCCTACAGACTACATCGGCCAACCCGCCAACCTCCTGCGATGGCATCAGTCTGGTAGTGGAGAACTCATCTGGCAACGGCTGTGAAGGTTTTAAGAGTTAGATGGCACGAAGCGTGATCTATATTTAAGATAGTTGTTGGCTAGATAGTGACTCTTGCAATACTCAATGAAAGCAAACGTTGTTTTTACTCCTGGATTTCTACCGGAATTTACATACAATAAACGTGAGGAATTAAGGCTAGAACAACGCCTTTTAGATGCAATCACAACCAGGGGCTTTATTTGTTCCATCTCTGGTCCATCTAAAAGCGGCAAAACTGTTTTATGTGAAAGTGTTATAGGTAAACACCAGATGCTTCTTGTAACTGGTGGCGGCGTTAGTGATGAGGCAACATTCTGGCAAAAGATCCGAAAAAAGATTGAACTGCCTTCATTTAGATCAGTTTCAAGTCAAACAAGCCGTTCATCCCAACTTACAGGAAAAACTGAGGCTGGTTTGCAACTGCCTTTGCTGCTAAATGCAAAAGGAGGAATTGAGGGAAATCTGGGTACAGGAAGTTCATCTGGAGAACTCACTCAATATGAAGGACCAAATGGAACTGAGTTACTTGAATTTATAGGTCAAAAAGGCTACGCGTTAGTCGTTGACGACTTTCATTACATCAGTAAATCTGTTCAACGATCACTTGCAGAGCAATTTAAAGAAGCTGCAAGATTAGGTACTCCAATTGTTGTGGTATCGGTTACACATCGCAGTGATGATACAATCCGTGCGAATCCTGATCTTCGCGGACGAGTTTCCAGCATAGATATTCCTTATTGGCAAAACCAAGAGTTGAGCGTAATTGCTGAGAAGGGTTTTCCATTACTCAAAGTCAAACCAGAATCGACACTCATCGATCGGTTCGTATCAGAAAGTGTGTCATCGCCCCAATTGATGCAAGCTATTTGCCTACAATTCTGTCGAGATATGGGGTGTGAAGATACGCTAGAAGCCGAAGAGTCTGTTAATCTTAATCAGGAACAAGTTGGAGTTCTATTCAAAAACACTACTTCTTTAGCCAATTGTAAGACTGCATTTGATATCATTCTAACAGGACCGAAACCACGCGGAACGGATCGGAAGACTCATTATTTGGGTGATGGCAAATCTGGAGATGTTTACTACGTGATTTTAAAGGCGATCGCGAGCAAAGAACCAGTTTTGACTCTACCTTACGCAATGTTGAAAGAACGTATTGAGACTCTAGTTCCAAATGATCCACCTCGCGGCGTAGGCATAATACAAGCGCTTCAACAGATGGGTAAAGCTGTTTCGGAGAAGCTTGGAGAGGACAGAGTTCTAGAATGGGATGACGACAAGGAATTTTTGAATATTCCAGATCCTTACTTCCTCTACTACCTTCGTTGGGCTAGTTGGTAATTGAAGTTTCTTTACGCCCTTTGGACTGCTGCTCGTCGTCATCGTATCCTACTGCTCTTGGTTTCTGTACCACACAGTAATAGGATGAAGCTGTGAGCAAAACCATCTAAGCCAAACCTATGCCTGCCGTTGACGATAAGACTGTTGTACGCGAATACTTCAATGCCACCGGGTTCGATCGCTGGCGCAGAATTTATGGGGATGGCGAAGTCAACAAAGTGCAACTCGACATTCGTACCGGGCACCAGCAAACTGTGGATACGGTGCTGAGTTGGCTACAGGCAGACGGCAATCTACCGCAACTCTCCATTTGCGATGCAGGGTGTGGCGTAGGCAGTCTCAGCATTCCGCTGGCAGCAGCAGGCGCAACGGTCTTTGCCAGCGACATTTCCGAGAAGATGGTGGGAGAAGCGAAAGAGCGATCGCAGGCTACGTTGGGACAATCTACCAATCCCACTTTTGCTGTGCAGGATTTGGAAACCTTGAGCGGTCGCTATCACACCGTTATCTGCCTGGATGTGCTGATCCACTATCCCCAAGATAAAGCAGCGGCGATGATTAGCCATCTCAGTTCGCTGGCAGAATCACGACTCATTCTCAGCTTTGCACCCAAAACGCTTGCTTACAGCCTGTTGAAAAAGATTGGCGACTTCTTTCCCGGTCCTAGCAAAGCGACTCGTGCGTATCTGCATCGTGAAGCTGATGTTGTCAAGATTCTGGAAAGCCAGGGTTGGACGGTGCAACGTAATGCCATGACCAAAACGAGCTTCTATTTTTCGCGTTTGCTGGAAGTGACGAGGGAGGAAGGAGGAAGGAAGGATAAGGGATAAAGGATAAAAAGGCTGTTGACCGCTGACCGCTCTCCCTCTGCCCCCTTGCTTCCCCTGTCCCTCCGCTTCTGACTCCTGACTCCCCTCCCCACTCTCTTAACTTTTATCCTTTATCCCTTAGCCTTTAGCCTTTCCAAAAGCTAAGATCGCGGCATCGTTGGGAAGCGTGCTGGGTCTATGCGGTTAATCACGAAAATAGCGGCAGGGGTACTATTAGGCATTGGGTTGCCGATCGTCTTAGGGATGGGAGCTGATTTGGCAAATCCAAAGTCAACTAACAAAGAGGGGGCTTTAGCAGCAATTTGTTTTTTTGGGTTAGGACCCAGCGCCCTGGGTGGTTGGCTCATTTTGGGTGGGCGACGTAAAAGTGAGCAGGAAGAACACGATCGCCTCCAAACCTCTTTTTTCAAGCTGCTCAAGCAGGGAGATGGACGCATTACGCCATTAGGCTTTGCGATGGAAACCGGACTCACAGGCGAATTGGCAAAGGCATACCTGGATGAACGAGCCAGAGAGTTCAGTGCCAACTTTGATGTGGATGAGGAAGGCAACATGTTCTACCGCTTCAATTTGGGGGGAACGATTCCTGAAAGCCGTAGCAATCCGCAACCGAAGACGAAGCGAGTGATTCCTGGTCAGCCGATCGCCGCTTACGGTAATTTTGATGTGATTTTAGAAGCCTTACCCGATGTACACAAAATTGCGGCAATGAGGGTAGTACGCGAACTGACCGGACTGGGATACAAGGATGTGAAGGATTTGGTGGAAGCTGTGCCGACTCCGCTGACAACAAGTGTGAGCGAGGCGATCGCCCAACAGTGCAAAGACCAACTGGAAGCGATCGGCGCCATAGTCAGCATCAGCAACACGCAATCGAGAGTGATCTTGCCTCAGCAGAGACTAGCAGCCAGTTTGCCACTTTCTCCCCAGGGCAGCTTTGATGTCATTTTAGAAGCCGTACCAGGCGTTCACAAAATTGCTGCAATTAAAGCCGTGCGCGAACTGACCGGTCTGGGGTTAAAGGAAGCCAAAGATCTGGTGGAAGCCGCTCCTACGACGCTGCAAACGGGTGTAAGCGAAGCAACGGTTCGACAGTGCAAACAAAAACTAGAGGCGATCGGTGCCGTGGTCATGGTGATCGAAAATTAGTAGAGACGGTCTATAGACTGTCCCTATTTCTGACTCCTGTATTCTGTTTCAAGGTTTGAGATGCTACTAACTCGTGTCTTTCTCACTGTCGCCGCCATTCTTGCAGGGCTTGCCGTTGCCGCAGGAGCGTTTGCCTCCCATGCGCTAAAAGAGCGTTTGACCGATCGTGCCCTGGAAATCTTTGAAACGGCTGCACGCTATCAAATGTATCACGCGCTGGCTCTGTTTTTGGTGGCAGTGCTTTTAAGTCGAGCCGAGAATGTGCCGCCAACATTGAGTGTCGCAGGCTATGCCTTTATCGCTGGCATTGCCATTTTTTCTGGCAGTCTCTATGCACTCAGCCTCACAGGTATCAAATGGTTGGGTGCCATTACACCGCTTGGCGGCGCAGCCTTTCTGTTGGGATGGGGTTGCGTGGCGATCGCCGCATGGCGACTTCAGTAATCCTTGATTTATCTCTTTGGTCAGGTGATCGATCGTCTCCAAAGCCTCAAGATTGTTGCTCAGAGTTTTTGATTCTCCTTTTACCTCGATCGGCACAGTAAGGGCTTATCCCTAAGACAGAGAAATCACTGCGGAAGGACTTCTAACCTTTAGCAAGTAAGAACTTTAGCAAGTAAGAAACAATCATTGCTCGCTTGTATTGAAGGTGTACTCCGGGTTGCCTGTATCAAGGAACACCATCAATGCACACAGTAATCATGGTTTTAGTTGTTTAGAAGTTGTCGATCAATCGTCTTAGATCAGGCTCAAAAGGAGAAAAAATGAACAGAAACAGCGTTAGAACTCTACTCTTTAAAGCAACTGGCGTTTTGAGTGTCACTGGCTTGAGCGTTTTGATTAGCCTTCCTGGATTCTCACAGCAATCTCCAGCAAATACAAGCCCAGACGTACCTTCAACGGTGAAACCTACCAATCCGGGCGGTAGAGATGCTGGCACCACCAATGGCGGAGAGAACTTAAATCGGGTGCCCAGTAGCGACTCAAACACGCAACGAAACAATCCAACGGGGCAGCCTGCTGGTACTGGTGCTGATAACGCTGACCCAACCTCAAACCCAGACCCCATCAATCGGGTTGAAGGTCGAGATCAAGGAACGCAGAGAGGCACTCCTTCTTCACCCAACGGCAGTAACGATCCGTCTGGAGCTAACCAGCCCGGCGCAACCACAGGTGGTGACTCAATTCAGCAAGTTGAGCAAAATCAACCGAACGGCTCGACTACACGCCAAAATCGAACAGCGCCTCAAGGCGGGTCTCAAACATCTCCTCAACCGAGAACGCAATCTGACACAAATTCAGGTGCTGGTACGACGGGTGATACTTCACAACAACAACCCTCCGATAACGGTGTGCGCGCACTCTGGTAAGGTGAGGGTAAATACGAGCAACCAGTTCAATAAGCGCGCTTGAGGAATCACGTATTGCCCTTGATAACGCAAATGACGTGACCAAGTGATTAAGGGTTGCTATAAGCATAGTCGATCCTACGAGCAAAAGGCATAGAGGTGGAGGTACAAAAGCCTTCAGCTCTATGTCTCTTCGATCGTGATGGCTCATCACTTTGGAGAGTGCTTTAAAAAGAGTGTCTGAAAAGCGTCAAACCAGTTGACAACGGTTAAAAAGCCGGAATCGCAGATAGCAGTTTTTGGCTTTAAGCCGTGAGCAATCTGCTTTTAATCTGCTGCTGCTCGTACCTTTCAGACATTCTCTCAAAGCCTTTGAGCGATGCATGTTCTGATAAATTTGACCTGTTAAGTCACAAGTATTACTGGAAGAGAATAATAGCTGCAAAGCTAGAACATTGCAGGTCTAAAATGTTAGTGAATCGGTCATGAACGCAGGCGAATGATTTATGAGTCTTGACACTTACCGCGATCCGGTGGCAAAGCTTTTGACCTACGGCGATTGTCATGAAATGGATTTACGCGATTGGCATAACTATCCTGAAACGCTTGGTCTTACAACAGATGATGTGCCAGAACTTATTCGCATGGCAACCGATCGCACCCTCTGGGAGATCGAGAGCGATGATCTAGAGATCTGGGCACCGATTCACGCGTGGCGAGCGCTGGGACAACTCCATGCCGAAGCCGCGATCGCCCCACTGACCCAGCTTTTTGAAGAGGATGATCACGATTGGGTGACCGAAGAAATGCCCAAAGTGTATGCCATGCTGGGACCAGCCGCGATTCCCGTGCTGGCAGACTATCTGACCAATGCTTCCCATCAAACCTGGGCGCGCAATATATCGGTTGATAGTCTGCTAGAGATTGCCCGATCGCACCCAGAAAGCCGAGATGCGTGCGTTGCACCGATGCTCCAGCAGCTAGAATCCTTCGCTGAAAACGATACTGACCTCAACACAATTTTGATTAGCGACTTGCTCGACCTCAAGGCAGTTGAAGCGGCACCCCTGATCGAACAGGCGTTTGAGACCGAAAACGTTGACGAATTTATGGTGGGCACCTGGGCATCCATCCAGATCGAACTGGGTCTCAAGCAAGAGTCGGACTTTGCCCCTGAAGACCTGAAGCCAAAAATGCCGCCCGGACTGGATGAAATACGGCAAATTATCGAAAAACTTGATGCGCTGCCCCCACCTAAACCGCAAGGCTTTGGTAAAACGGCTCAGCCCAAAGTGCAGAAGGGCAAGAAGAAGAAAAAGTAGCGGCGTTATGAAACGCTCACGGCAGCGCGGTTGGACGAGCGGGTCAGAAGCCAGAAGGGTGGTGTTCTAGAAATGTTGTTCACGCTTGCTGTAGAGACATTACATGTAACGTCCCTGCGATCGCCAGCTCCGCCTTCCAGGTCAGAGAAAGCAGAAATTATGGAGACGTTCGCTTCCCAAATGTCGCTGCCATCCTGCACAATCAAAAGCGATCGCCTCAACAGATTCTGATGGATCCTCAATTCGCTCAATTGCTCGTCAATGGTTTGGCGGTCGGCAGCATCATCGCCCTCGCCGCGATCGGTCTGACCCTGACCTACGGCATTCTACGCCTGTCTAACTTTGCCCACGGCGATTTTATGACTCTGGGTGCCTACCTGACGCTGGTGGCAAACACGGCTGGACTCAACATTTGGCTAGCCATGCTGCTTGGAGCGGTCATGACTGTGATAGCTGTGCTGGTGAGTGAAAAGCTCATCTGGTCACCTATGCGCGCACGACGAGCCAGTTCCACAACGCTGGTGATTATTTCGATCGGGCTGGCACTCTTTTTGCGGAATGGCATCATTCTGGTGTGGGGCGGCGGCAACCAGAGCTATAACCTACCTGTTTCAGAAGCCCTACCCATCCTGGGGTTGCGGATTGCCTACTACGATGTAGTTGTGACGGTTCTGGCGGTTCTGGCGATCGTCGCACTCCACTATCTTTTGCAAAATACTCGCATTGGCAAAGCGATGCGAGCCGTTGCGGACGATATTGATCTAGCTCGTGTTACGGGCATCAACGTCGATCGTGTCGTCATCTGGACGTGGATCATTGCAGGTGGCTTAACGGCACTCAGTGGCAGCATGTTGGGCTTGGTCGAAGCGGTGCGCCCTAACATGGGCTGGTTTCTCATTTTGCCGTTGTTTGCAGCAGTTATTCTGGGCGGCATTGGCAACCCCTACGGCGCGATCGCGGGTGCGATCGTCATTGGAATTGCTCAAGAAGTTAGCACCTACTGGTTGCCGACTGAATACAAACTCGGTGTAGCGCTGGTCATTATGCTACTGGTCTTGCTCTTTCGCCCTCAGGGTATCTTTAGGGGCACGCTTTGAACGCGCGATCGAGCCTGGCTTGCAGCCTGCAATGCGTCAGTTAAATGTGACCGTAGCCAGGGCAAAGCCGCTTACACAGCCGCTTAATCTTAAAGCCCCAACTTACGGTCACAAACAGCTCAGAGCAGACCACAAGGGAAGCCGCAGCTAAATATTCAAATATCCTGCATAAATCGCAGCCACCAGGAGATTGACTCCTAGTAGCAGCAGCGCCCAAAAGGTGCGGAAGGGATAGGGAGGGCTTCCTGTTTTGGTGACAGGAGGCGCTGTCTTGGTCCGTGCAGTCATAAAAAGACTCCTTAGAGATCAACTAACTGTTTAAGAAATACCAAAGAATGTCAGACATTGGTAATGCCACTGGATGAATCTTAACGTCTGAGAGAAATTAGACAGCAGTACCAAAAGAGAGAAAACGGAACGGTTAGGGGACAGATTTCAGCCCCAGGTTTTCATAACGCTTCAACATCAGTCGATTTCTCCTGCATGATATGAGCTGCGCACCAGTGGTCCCGATCGCACATGGGCAAACCCCATCACACGCGCTAACTCTCCCAGGCGATCGAACTCAGCGGGTGTCCAATACTTCTCTACAGGCAAATGCTCCAACGACGGGCGCATGTATTGTCCCAACGTAAGTCGATCGCACCCCGCCGATCGCAAGTCTGCCAGCGTCTCCAGTACCTCTGCTTCGGTTTCACCCAGCCCCAGCATTAGTCCTGATTTGGTAGGAATAGCAGGATTCAGGGTTTTGACCAACTCCAGCACCCGCAGCGATCGCCCATACTTTGCGCCGCGTCGAACGGGATCTTGAAGCCGCTGCACCGTTTCCAGGTTGTGGTTATAGCAAGCGGGGTGTGCCTCTACAACGGTTGCCACACGAGCCTTCTGCAAGTCATCTGGTTCACCTCCCGCTCGTCCACCCCAAAAATCGGGAGTCAGCACTTCGATTTGGGACTGAGGATTGCGCTGGCGAATGGCGGCGATCGTTTGGGCAAACCAGCCTGCGCCCTGGTCCGGTAAGTCATCGCGGGTGACGGATGTGAGCACCACATAGCGCAAGCCCAACAAATTGACTGACTCTGCCACTTTTTGCGGTTCTTCTGGGTCGAGGGGCATGGGTGCGTGTCCTTTATCCACCTGGCAAAAGCCGCACGATCGCGTACAGGTTGGTCCCATCAGTAAGAAGGTTGCTGTTTGCTGGGCATAGCACTCTCCCCGGTTTGGGCAACGTCCCTCCTCACAAATCGTATGGATTTGACGCTGCTTGATAATCCGCTGTACTGTTGAAAGCTCACTGGCTTTGCCGACCGGACGTTTGAGCCATTCTGGAAGCCCTTCACCTATTGAGGCGCGACGAGATGAGATGGAAGCAAAAGAGGTTGTTTCAGCCGACATAAAGTTGGGCACACTACGATGAACACAGCATCGCTTTCTCAAATTCTAAAGGATTCATCTCAAGGATTCAGAGAAGCTTGGCTGACCGTTTGCGATCGAGCAATCCTTCAACGGGCGCAATTCTGTCCTGTTGAGGCTAAACTAGGTTGTGCTGCGGCAGGATTACCGTCTAATCTCGGTACAGTTCGTCGTTTAGTTGTTACTATCTAAGTCTCCATTGCTAGTTAATTCACTTGAGTTAATTCAATGGAGCTTTAGATTAGAGTTTGATCCTGTCAGCGAGATTGAGCCGTGTCGCAATACGGGCTTTCACCTTACTCGCTAACCTTGCAGTCTCTACCAGAGGAGTTCAGTTGTGGCAAGTCACAAGATCCTGGTCATTGATGACAGCAACGTCATCCGTAATATGGTTCGGGACATGTTGCCAAAGGGTAACTTTGAAGTCCTGGAGGCAAAAGATGGCGTTCAAGGGCTTAACTTAATTCGCCAGGAACGTCCCAACCTGATCATGCTAGATTTCTTGCTGCCTCGACTAAGCGGGTGGGAGGTATATCAGCAGATTCAGCTTCAGCAAGACTTACAAGCCATTCCGCTTGTACTCATGTCTGGTCGCAAAGAAGAAGTGACCGAAAAGCTTCAAGAGCCGTTTGAGTATTTTGAGTTTGTCCAGAAGCCGTTTGACCAGAAAGAACTCATTGATGCCATCAAAACTGCAATGGCAAAGTCCAAGCGCCGCCCTGCAATGGTTGCCTCTACTCCATCAGCCGTCAGTACAGCAGCGACTCCCACCGATGATGTACAGGCGTTGAACGAGAAGATCGTCAAAATGCAGGCTGAAATTGACGGACTGAAGCGACAGATGACGCAAATCCTCACCTTCATCAAGCAAAAGCTGAAGTAGAGAAAGCGGTTGCTTCACCATATTCTCCAACCCATAACGCGCTGCGTCTGCATAGAATGACCGCAGATACAGCGCATTTTTAACGCCTTGCTTACAGCTAATTTATATCCAAGCCCTTTGGCATTTATTGCTGGTTGAGTTGGTAAAGCACTTGCACTTTGTTACCCGACGATGGATCATCGGTCGGGTAAACGCCAACCTGACTGGTACCCCGTTCTGGGCTAAAGATTAGCTGCACCTTTTTGTCTAGCTGAAGCCCTCTCTGGCTACCCGCAGGAACATCGGTGCTGCTTTGTGGGGATGAAGAGATGGGTGCATCTGATGAAGGTCTTGCCACTGATCGTTCTTGCAAGCCATCCAGAGAAGCAGCGGAACCCATTGGCTTTGTTTGAGCAACTGTAGGGAAGGCTGCGCTGGTCAGAATCATCACCGTGCCGAGAGCCGCGATCGCCTTAAACATGACTGGTACTCCTGTCAGCGCTTTGTGTTTCTAGCTTAGCGTTCAAACCAATGAGACGGGACAAACGAAGCGTAAATGCTTTACATCTGTCACATTTTTGTGTATTGGAGGCTTGCTACGCTACATGAACTGTAACAGGAGCCGCTCAACGCGACATCACGCCTTTGGAAGAGAGATGCGACGGGCGCGATCGTGCGACTGATCGTTGGCTGGTAGCTGTGCCCCGCAACGTCTCTACAAACTGCCTGACCACCTGATAGGATTGGGTAGACATGTTGTTATCGTGTCCAGCTTGAGGAATGATCAAGATTTGCTTGGGTTCAGGAGCCGCTTGATACAAGGTTTGACCCATCGCTACCGGAATCTGTGGATCAGCCGTGCCGTGAATGACTAGAAGTGGCATTCTCAGAGACTTAATTTTCTGCAACGAGTCAAAGTGCTGACGTAAAATCAGGTCTATTGGCAACACCCAAAACAAACCAAAACGCTTTGTCATGTCGCGCAAACTGGTGAAGGAACTTTGCACAATGAGCGCTGCCGCCTCTGGGTGTTTGGTCGCCAGATCAATGGCAACGGCTCCTCCGACTGAATGACCGTAAATCACAATTTGCTTCGCTGGCACCTGGCGATCGCGCGTTAAGTAAACCCAGGCAGCTTGAGCGTCTTCATACAGTTGCGGCTCTGTTGGAAAACTGCCTTCACTTCGCCCGAAACCGCGATAGTCGATTAAGAGGACGGCATAGCCCAACTGCTGAAATTTGTGAGCCTGACTAACGTTGGCTCCAATGTTGATGGCATTGTGGTGAAAGTACAGGAGTACGGGAGCCGTTGGTTGCTCTGCTGGAATCCACCAGCCATGCATTCGCTCTATGCGACCACTTTTAGCGGTGACTGGTAACCAAACGTCTTGATAGCTGAGGTTGTAAAGACCAGGTGTATGTTCAAGCGTCGGTGACGGCCAAAAGATCAAGCGCTGCTGCTGCCACCACAGTAGGGTGCAAACGGCAACGTAACTACCAACGAAGACTGCCGCACGTCTTACCCACCGTTATAGAGCTTGGCAGTTTTTTTCGGCGAGGCGGCGGTTGAGAAGATGGGGACACGTCTGTTGTAGGTGCGGAGGCGATCGTGGTGGGCTTGAGACAATTGACGGTAGGTTATAGACTAAGGAGTCCAGGCAGCAAGCAAAGCCCTTCTGAATTACACAAAGTCTACTCCTATGGCTGCATCCTTTTCGTTTGATGTCGTGAGTGAGTTCGATCGGCAGGAACTCGTCAATGCGATCGATCAAACCACGCGTGAGATCCAGAGTCGCTACGACCTTAAAGATACCAAAACGACCGTGGAGTTGGGCGAAACCACCATTACCATCCACACCGACAGCGAATTTACCCTAGATGCTATTCATACCCTGCTGCAAATGAAAGCGGCAAAGCGCAACCTGTCGCTGAAGATTTTTGACTACGGCAAGATTGAAGCGTCGAGTGGCAACCGGGTACGGCAAGAAATTACGTTACGCAAAGGCATCAGCCAGGAGATCGCCAAAAAAATTACCAAGCTGATCCGCGACGAGTTCAACAAAGTGCAGGGATCGATCCAGGGCGATGCGGTGAGAGTCAGCGCGAAATCAAAAGATGATTTGCAAGCGGTGATGCAACGGTTGAAGCAAGAAGAACTGCCTGTCGCACTGCAATTTACTAACTATCGGTAGGGGTGTCAGTGGGGTGTAGGGTATAGGGTATAGGGTAAAAGACAACGGGTGCCCATGTTGGAACACCAAACTCTGGAACACCAAACTCCGGAACATCAAACTGAAGCTCATGATGTGCATAAAGGGCGCTTGCGGCTCTGGTGGGAAACGCTGTCTCCCGCTGCAAAAGCGCTGCTGATTATGCTGGCGGCTCCGCTTTTGGTGCTCAATGGCTGGGCGGTTTCGGCGATCGCAGATTACTTCCACTCCCTGATCGTCATTTTGGTTGCCGCATCGCTGATCGCCTTTCTCTTGAACTATCCCGTCAGCGTGATGCAGCGGCAGGGGGTGCCACGAGGACGAGCAGCGATCGTGGTTTTCCTGTTGGCACTGTCAATCCTTCTGGCGGGTGGCATTACGCTGCTGCCGAGTGCGCTGGATCAAGCTCGTCAGTTGGTCGCTCGGCTACCAGAATGGTTCGATTCTGGTCAACGGCAGCTCATTTTGTTGAATCAACAGCTTGAAGGAACGAATCTACCGCTCGATTTGAGCTTGCTGGCTGAGCAGGTGAACGATCGCCTTAAAAGCCAACTGCAACTCATTGCGGCGCAGGCGTTAAGCGTTGCCGTCTTTACCGTCACCAGTCTGTTAGATGTGCTGCTGACGCTGGTGCTCACATTCTACCTGCTTCAAAATGGCGATTTGCTGTGGGATAGCCTGGTGGGTTGGCTACCGATTAAAGTCCAAAAGCCGTTTTCGGAAACGCTGCGACTGAGCTTTCAAAACTACTTTTTGAGCCAGTTCATTCTCTCGACGTGCATGGGGTCGATTTTGACCCTCATCTTCTTGTGGTTAGCGGTGCCCTTTGGCTTGCTGTTTGGGCTAACGATCGGCACGATGGCGCTGGTGCCCTTTGGCGGTTCAGTGGGCATTGCGCTTGTTACATTGCTGGTCGCCCTGCGAGACATTGGTTTGGGGGTTAAGGTACTCGCCGCCTCATTGATTGTGCAGCAGATTCTAGAAAACCTGGTTGCGCCTCGCGTTCTAGGCAGCGTTACAGGACTCAATCCTGTCTGGATCTTTGTGTCTATTCTGACGGGTGCCCGTGTGGGTGGGCTGTTGGGCGTAATTGTCGCTGTACCTACTGCTGTCGTTCTCAAGGATATTCTCGTTGCTGTGCGATCGTCGAGGGGCGCTATTGCAGCACGATCGCATACACCTCCAGCTAGCCCGCCGATCACTGGGGATGAAGTGGCGACTCATGCACCAGACGCGATCACGCACGCCGATCTGCCCCATGCCGAAGCGGTAGTCAAGGAGTCGGCGATCGCAAATGACGTGCCCACGTTGAGGAGTTAATGAGGGCAGAAGGTAGAAGTCGTGAAAGTGCTTCTGAGCTGATGCCTCTTGTTTAAAGATGTCTCTCGTTCAGTGGCACACGGTTGTAGCTGGTTAACCGTCAGCCGTGATTTGGGCAACGAGCGCTTTGAGGGTGTCTTCTGCCTGGTTGTTGTCTACCTGACAGGTGCCTGCATTTTCGTGTCCACCGCCGCCATACTTCAGCATCAGTTCGCCGATATTCGTATTGGAGGTACGGTTGAAAATGGATTTTCCGGTCGCAAAAACGGTGTTTTGTTGCTGTCGCCCCCACATGAGGTGAACGGAAATATTGCATTGCGGAAAGAGGGCGTAGACCATAAACCGATTGCCAGCGTAGATCACATCTTCGTTTCGCAGATCAAGGACGACGAGATTGTTGTAAACGGTGGCGCAGGCTTGAATTTGCGCTTTGAAGCGTGACTCGTGCTCAAAATACAAATCAACCCGTTCTTTGACATCGGGTAAGGCAAGAATGTGGTCGATCGACTGCGTTTTACAGCTTTCAATCAACTGCATCATCAACGTGTAGTTTGAGACGCGAAATTCCTTGAAGCGCCCTAAGCCCGTCCTGGCATCCATCAAAAAATTTAGCAACGTCCAACCAGTGGGATTGAGAATTTCTTCGGCTGAAAATTGGGCTGAGTCTGCTTTATCTACAGCCTGCATCATCATCGGCGAAATCTGTGGAAACCGCTGCTGTCCACCGAAATGGTCATAAACAACCCTGGCAGCAGAAGGAGCATTGGGGTCGATGATGTAGTTTTGTTTGGGGCTTTGATTGCGGATCGTTTCGCTGGAGTGATGGTCAAAGACTAAGTGCGCCGTTTCGACATAGGGCAAATTGGTTGTGATGTCGCGATCGGTAATCTCAATCTTGCCGTCTTGCATATCTTTAGGATGGACAAACTTGATGTCATCAATGATGTCCAGTTCCTTTAATAGAACGGCACAGACCAGCCCATCAAAATCACTTCTTGTTACCAACCGATACTTTGTACTTACTGCTACCATATGCATTCCCTTCTCTCCAGCGCGACTCTGGATCTTAAGGTGCCCAGAACTCCCCGCGTTCACACACGATCGCTCAGGTGTTCATGCAATCTGGTGTTGACCAAATAAACCCGGAGTCCAAGCGTTAAATCAGCGAAACACCGCTAAACCTAAGGCTCCCGGATTTGCTGACGTAGTTTTTCGAGTTCTTGATCGGCTTCGCTAGTGGGTGCGGGGCTGGATGGCAGTTGGGCGGTTGAAGCGCTCCCGGTCATCTGGTTTCTCAAGGCGGCGAGTTCGGCTTCAACTTCATCGGCTTCACCCAGGGCAGCGATGCGCTTCTCCAGGTCGTCTGTACCCAGTTCTGCAACCGCTTCGGATTGGGCTTCGAGCTGCAACACTTTTTCTTCCATACGCTCAAAGGCGGCGATCGCGCTTCCGGTGCCCACGCGCCCCATCATGTCGTTAATCTGCTGAGACGCTTTTGCCGATCGTGCTCTGGCAATGTACAAATCTTTCTTGGTTTTGGCTTCGGAGATTTTGCTTTCCAGTTTCATCATGTTCTGCCGGAGCTGGGTCACGATGGTGGACTGCTGCTCAATCTGCGATCGCATTGCCTCTGCCGTATCCTGATAGGATTTGCGGCGCGTTAAAGCTTCGCGTGCCAGTGCTTCGTCGCCTTTTTGAAGTGCCAGTTGCGCTCGACGATACCATTCATCGGCGGTGGTTTGTGCCTGAGAACATTGGCGTTCGGTACGCTTTTGGGTGGCGATCGCCTGAGCGACTGCCTGCCGCAGTTGGATTAACTCCTCCTGCATGTCCATCACCGCCTGTTCCAGAATTTTCTCTGGATCTTCAGCACCACTCACCAAGCTATTCAGGTTGGCGCGAATCACCCGCATGATTCGATCGAAAAGTCCCATGATGCTCTCCGGTGATAGGTGAAGGTAAAGTTCATTAACGTTGAGGTTCAAGAGTTACAGCTCGGCTCAAGCCTCAAACTCCGTTGCCTTGAACTGAAAACTTCCCTCAATCCTACCGTACCTTTTTGGTTCCTACGTCCTACCGTTTATAGACTTCGGTGGAAGAGAGTCCCCGATCGCGGAGTCCTTGCATACTTTCCTTCACTTCAGACTCGCTGCGACCGGCACCGACCTGGACGATCGTTCGACCATCGGGTAAGGTGCGTACAAAGGCATCAGGTACTACCTTACGGGCATTTTCGAGTGTCTGGTCGTTTTCAAAGGGAATGCCAACTTTGTATTGGTAGGAGCCGGAGTCGCCATTGCTTGCCGTCGTGCTGGTCGTCGCGGCTGGACGGTTGGGGAGCACAGGTGTGGCAGGAGCCAACTGGGGCAGGGCGGCTTGCGGTGGTCTGGCAGGTTGCACAGGTGCAGGCTTGCTGTAGTTAGACGACACGGCTGGGATGGGTGCCTGGGCTGGAGAAGCCGCTTCACGGCTGGGTTGCCCCGTGCTGGGCTGAGCCGTGGTCAGGGGTTTAGCGGTTGCGATCGCTGGCTTACTGCCAGGAGTAGCGGTCGGTTGCTTTGGGGTGGGTAGAGTGGTGGAACCGGGACCAACATTCACGGTGCCCAAATTGTTTAAACTCAGTTCCGGCAGTTCCCGCTTTGCGAGATCTGGTTGAGGAGGTGCTACGGCGGTTGTACCTGCATTCTGCCCTAACGAATCGGTGCCAGAGCGCTTTTGCATGGCTAGCCAGCTCAGGCTAGACGGGTTCATAATGACATAGCCAAACATGGCGCTAGAAAGCAGCAGTAGCAGCATAGTGCCCAGCCCTAACGGTGTGAGTAGGCTTTGCATGAAGCTTCGCTCTGCTTGCACTTCGGCTTGCTCGTCGGCAAGGCTGCGGAGCAACTCTTCAGACGATTCTAGATAATCATCCAGGTTGGGGGCGTTTGCTTGAGTGAGGGCATGTACGTCATCCGCGGCTTGTGCTGGTGGATTCGTAGGATTGGGATGATGAACCAGCGGATAGTCACCTGTTCTCACGGCGATCGGGGCTTCTAGCGGTTGTGCCTGAGCGGTAAAGGCAGGGATGGGTTTATAGGTAGTATCCGGGGCGATCGGGGGGTTCGCAACCCCAGCCAACCGTGCTTCTAGTGCGGGTTCGGACTGTGCTGCTATGCCATTTTGGGTGCCCATCGCTGCCACGGCAATTAAATCAAGCGGATGTGGCGACTGTTTGCGACCAGACTGCGGCGTGGAGCGTTGGATGCCAGCTCGCTGCCGCCTGTAGCGCACCAACTCCTCTTCTAGCTGCATGTCTAAATTCGCCAAAGCCTGACTCAACAGTGGATGCAGCCCAACCGCTGGAGATGATGGGTTCGATGGTTCGACTCTGGAACTTTGACGCATAACGCACCTCCTACGAAGACGCTGACTAAACCTGGTGTGTAAAGCGAATCCGCCTGCGATCGCGAACTCGATAGATTGATGTTACGTTGGGCAACCCTGCCATTTGTCCTGGATCCTCGTTATGAACGACGCGAACCGCGACATTTCAGGCTAAATTGCCTCTAATACCTCTAAATAAATAGTAGTAGATGCTTTTGTAGTAGAGGCTTTGCCGTCCAGTATTATCGATCGACTGCTTTTTGAACTAGATGCTGAGCTAACGTTATACACTTTTTTACGCGCTCCTGCACCCCTTTCATGGTTTTATTGACGCTATGTCTTTTAAGTCTATCGATCATGTGCTGGGTCAGTTGGACGATCGCTACCGCAGGCACGGTCAACATCAGTCTCAGCGGCTGCTCCGCGCTTGGGTTGAAGCGGTTGGTCCTGTTGTGGCAGTGCAAACACGACCCCTCTCGATCTATAACGATGTGCTGCGAGTGGCAACGTCAAGCTCTGCCTGGTCTCAAAATTTAGTGTTTGAGCGTCAGCGCATTTTGACCAAGCTGAATGCGATTCTTGCGTCGTCTTTAGTTGATATTCGGTTTTCCAGCGCTCAATGGCAAGAATCGCCTCGATCGACGGTCAACGCCGATCTGCAAACACAAGTCTGGCAGCAGCATCCTAGCCGCCTGTCCAGTAAGGTTCGATCGGTTGGTACGCAGCGCTCAGAGGCGCTTACTGATCCCTTACTCGCTTTTCAGCATTGGCGTGCCCTGATGCGATCGCGGGCAGAAAACATGCCCTGCTGTCCTCGGTGTCAGTGTCCATCGCCTCCTGGTGAACTACAACGTTGGGCAATGTGTTCTCTTTGCGCTGCGAAACAATGGTAGGAGTCAGCACTCACCCTCATCGCAATCCTGCTGACGCTTGTTGAATCGATGCATCACCCAGAGATGTTAGGGACGGTGACGTTGACAACGGCGGCACTTGAACGATGGCTGCGCTCAGAGCGACAGGTTAAAACAGGTTCTGTTCAATGACAAGGGCGATGAATTTCCCAAATGTACGATGATTGCTCAACGCTTTTTCGGGTCAATGCTGGTCAAGCAACCTGCTGCTTAGAGTAAAACTCTGAAAGCGAATTGGCTTGATCCCTGTGTTTTTTGCGACTAAAGCAGACCTTCTATGAAGCGTTTGGTGCAAAGCCACTGCTAAAGATGTTGCTCTTGATTTCATAAAAATGAAGACAATCTAAAAGCCTGTTTGCGGCACCGATCCCTTAGATCGGCACCGCATCAACTCCTTGGAGTTTTATCGCGCAAATTTAAGGAAATGGCTGACATCAGAATGAGGTTAATACCGCTTTCAAATCTCTCTTTTTATGAAAACCTCTCATGCTCAAACGTCCGTTTGTCGGCGCTGTCGTTACTATGAGCCGGAAGGACGACGTGGAGGGCATTGTCAGCAGCTTAACGTAGCCGTTCAGGGTAACTGGACGGCTTGTAGTCTGGCGATCCCCCCCTTCTCTCCAGCGTGGGAAACCTTTGAGGATATTATGGTTTGGCAGCAAAAGACCCTTGTTGCTATGCAGGAGTCTGAACGGGCAGATGCTTCAGCCGCCGCTCGTTGTCCTGAGTTGACGATCGCCCAGGCAGTGGACGATCGAGCCATCGCAGAATCTAGTTTTAATTGCACTCCGCCTTGTGGGCTGGACTCTCCTGCTTCAGCCGAGCCTACACCAACAAAAGGGCTTAAAGCGCTTTGGATGTAATGATTCGCAGCTGATCGAAGGCAACGGGTGGAAGCTGATGGGCGCGCGTTTGATGGCTGGGCGATCGCAATCAGTCTCTACGCTGACTGCTGACCTTACGGCTCATCGGCTCTTTCTAAGGATCGTGGATTAAATAATCTGTGTAGGTTGGGTTGAGCTTGGCGAAACCCAACGCTCCGGCGATGTCGGGTTTCGTACCTCAACCCAACCTACTAAAAAGTCGATCTTATTTAATTCTCATTCCTAAAGATATACTTAGGTGCCGCTGACGATTGCCTTTCTGACCAGGATCACCGTGCAGTCGCAACCGCGAGCAATGGTTTCAGGAATATTGCCCTGAATTGCCTGTTGCAGCATGCCTTCTCGGCTGGCACCTAGCACAATGACATCGCACTGATCCTTCTGAGCCATATCAACCACGGCATCCGAGACGGAGTTGGCACAGACTGGTAGGGTGATCACATTCGTTTGCAGTCGCTGCCGCAGGAAGCGAGCGTCTTCCTCCAACAAATCCTGCCGAGGGGAAAGCTCGGAGGCTGGAAAGACTTGACAAAGGCGAATTTCAGGCTTTGGACTGAGCGTCACCAAGGCTGGTAGCAGCTTCAGTGCATGTTGCGAATTGGGACCACCCGCCAGTGGCAACAGCCAGCGATTTAGGTCAGCGTGTTGTCTGTCTTCACCGGGTTGCTCAGTCGCAGAGCCCTGCGCTGGAGTAGTGGTATGGGTTTCCGTGAGTTTGACGAGCACAACGTCACAGCTTGCCTGCCGAATCATCGTATCCACCACATCGCCAAAAATGCGACCAGGTGTGGAGGTCTTGCCTTTCCAGCCCATCAGCAGCAGGTCAATGTGGCGATCGGCAATGGTTTCTAAAATTGCCTGGTCAATGCTTTGAGCCGCTCGAATTTGCGTATGCACCAGAACGCGGTTTGCCATGCCTTGCCTGACGGCTTGTTTTAACAGGCGACGGCTCAGGGTGGTGTTTACCGACACTTCGGCTGGCGAACTGTGACGCGGTACGGGGATCACCTGCAAACATTCCACTTCGTAGTGGCGTTCCTGCGCGATCGCAAAGGCGAGTTTGAGCATCCGGGCTGCCGTTTGAGGATTGCTGAGCGGCAAGAGTATGCGCCCCCGTCCCGCCGCAGGCGATCGCGTCTGGTAAACGACATAGGACGGTTCCACTCGTGAGCCCAGCCGATCGCCCCCCCGGAGCTGATCGGATTCTACCCGTAAAATGTCGCTGCGGGTAATGATGCCAACGAGCTTACGATGGTCGGTGACTGGCAGGCGAGACAGTTTATAGCGCGACAGGAGATAAAGCACATGGCTCAGTGTATCCGGTGGGCTAACCGTAATGGGCTGGGGAGTCATAATGTCTTCCAGTGCAGCCGTGCCTGGAAGCTGTCGCTGCGTCACTTTGTCCAGGTCGGTCAAGGTGACAATGCCGACCAAACGACTCTCATCTACGACGGGAAAGCCGCGATGGTGCGATCGTGCAAATGCCTGCCTGACCTCATCCAAACTCATCTGGCTACTCAGGGTTTCGACCTTTTGCTGCATCACATCAGCCGCCGTCAACCTTGCCCAGAGTCCATCCTGTACTACGTCTGGCTCAATGTGAATGCCCTTCAGCTCTAGCAGGTGCGTGTAGATCGATTCTGGGAACAGCCTCTCTGCAATCAAATACGCCGTCACTGCACTGATCATCAACGGCAGCACCAGGTTGAAGTCTGTCGTAATTTCAAAGACAATCACGATCGCCGTAATGGGGACTCTGGCGGATGCTCCTAAAAAAGCACCCATCCCTGCCAGGGCATAAAGAACAGGATCACCCCCCAGCAGGGCGTGATTGGCTAAACCCACCAGTTGCCCCAACGAGGCACCCAAAATCAGGCTGGGCACAAACAAGCCTCCTGGCACTTCTACCCCACAGGCGATCATGGTTAAGCCAAATTGCACCACAAAGGCAAACGTCGCCATGCGCCAATCTGCCTGCCCACTGGTGAGAAAGACCTCCAGCGAATAGCTATCTCGAAAGGGCACAGGTAGAAAGGCGATCGTCGTTCCCGTCACCAGACCTGCCAGCCCAATCCGCCACATGGGACTCATTCGCAGGTTGCGGCGGCTCCAGCGAATGCTTTGCAGAATGCCGTGATTAAAGCCTGTGGACAAAACCCCTGTGAGCAACCCCAGCACCAGAAAAAAAGGAATTTCTAGCAGCGAAAAGCTGGTGTGGTAGTTCAGCGGGTTTACCCCCAGATGGAGGTTTGGTCCTGATAAAACGCGCGAGGTGACTCCGCCAATAAACGAGGCAAGAATGGCAGTTCCCAGGGTTAAGTTAGAGAAATCCTGGAGTAATTCCTCGATAACAAACATTACGCCTGCGATCGGCGCATCAAAACTAGCTGCTAACCCTGCTGCGGCTCCGGCTGCGATCAGTTGACGCTGGTGTTCAGGTGACGCAGGCAACCAGCGGCTTAGTTGAGCCGCCAACGCTGCCCCAATTTGAATGGTAGGTCCCTCACGACCCAGCGCAAACCCAGAACCCAGAGCCAGGGTTGTACTGACTAACTTAACGACTGCCACCCGCAAATTCAGCGGAATCGGCAGGTAAGCCAGCGCCGCCTTCACTTGCGGTACGCCACTCCCAAATGCTTCTGGTGCCGTGCGATTCACCAGAAACCCGACCAAAAGACCGCCGACTAAACCAAGGGTTGGTATCAGCAGCCAAATCGGCAGTATGAGCGCTTCCTTTAGCCGCCAACCGCCTAACCAATGGATGCTTTGCTTCAAAAGCACGGCTGCTAGTGCCGCGACCAGACCAATCAGAATCGCCTCAAGAATGGCTAACCGTTTGGGAGTCAGCAACAGCGCGATCGATTTCGGGGCAGTGGGAAACGGCATTAGACAGCGTTCGTTATGATCTCTGTGGTTGCCTCTGCTCCAGGTTTGACCGTCATGCGGTTGGTAACGGTCACAAGCTTAACCCGCTCAGCACCAACGCCTTAGAAATAGCTTCAGGCTCTCAGTGATCAAACTCTCAGTGATCAGTAGGCTCCATTATCTTTTGGAAAAAGGATGACACCGATTGTTTTGGAGACGATCCACAGATCCATCAAAAAGCTGCGGAAATTGACGTAGTAGACATCGATCTGGACTCGCCTGGGATACGGAATATCGTTCCGTCCTGAGACTTGCCATAGTCCTGTGATCCCCGGACGAATGCTAAACACGCGATCGGCAGCATTGCCATAGCGTTCCAACTCTTCCGTCACCACTGGACGTGGACCGACCACACTCATATCGCCCTTCAGCACGTTCAAAAACTGCGGAAATTCGTCCAAGCTGGTAATCCGCAAAAAGCGACCAATACGGGTAATGCGTGGGTCGCGTCGCAGTTTAAAGTTGCTCTTGAACTCCTGACGTAAACCTGGGGAGGTCTCCATCATTTCCATCAGTACCTCATCGGCATTTCGCACCATCGTTCTGAATTTGATACAGCCAAAAGGTTTATAGTTCCTACCAACGCGCTCCTGGACATAAAAGATGGGACCACGCGAGCTAAGCGCAATCAAACCAATCAGCAGCAGGTAAACCGGGGCAAACACAATCAGAATTGTCAGGGAAAATGCAACATCAAACAGCCGTTTAGCAAACGCTCCATCCAGGGCATGCTCAAACAGGGGTACAAAACCCCGTTTTAAGAATGCACGAATAGTCTTGCCAGAGATTAATTGGCTTTCGGCAGTCATTTTACTCCTTCACACATCCACACCACACACCCATTATCATAAAGCCACTCACCCTATCTACATCGTTTTTGGCACCAATTCAGTTGAAAAATTGGCACGATCGCAGAATCAGTACAATCGCATTGCATCAGCTAGAGCAGCATCAATAGAAACTTAAAAAAGTAGAAAAAGCCCACTACGCAAGCATTTCGCCTTATTTTGTCTCTTACCGCTTGCCCTCTTGCTTCAGGGAGAGATGCGTTCCTGAAATTCTTTGTAACAGCTCTCCAGAAAGCGTTGATACCGCTCTTGAAAGACACCAGGACTAAAGGAAAGCGCGTGCGATCGTACCACCGCTGGATTTAGTGTTTTTTGATACGTTTCAAACGTTTGAACCGCATCCACGATCGCAGCTTCGCTCTGTTCACCAAATAGCAACCCCGTCCCAGCCTCACCATATTCCCTGACATCCCGCACCGTCTCCAAAGTTCCCCCCAGCCCATACGCAATGACGGGCGTACCACAGGCTTGAGCCTCTACTGGAGCAATGCCAAAATCCTCAAATGCCGCATAAACAAACGCTTTTGCCTGCGCCACATACTGTTCCACAACGTCGTCTGACTGCCAGCCCAACACCTGCACATTCGATCGGGCAAGCTGTTGCATTTGCTTGAGTTCAGGTCCTTCACCAATGACCACAAGCGGATAGCCCAACTTGTTAAACGCGTTGACAATCACCGAGATTTTTTTGTAGCTGACCAGACGCGAAACCGTCACATAAAAATCCTGCTTCTGCGGCTGAAAGCGAAACCGCTCTGTATCTACAGGGGGATAGATCACCTCGGCTGGACGACGATAGCAACGCCAGATCCGCCGAGCCGTGTGGTGAGAGTTGGCAATGAAGTAATCGACCCGATTAGCTGATAACACGTCCCATTGACGTAAGCGATGCAACAAGTAGCGAGTGAGCCATCCCGGTATCCCTCGACCAGCGTTGCTGCTGCGTAAATAGTCAAAAGTCATATCCCACGCATAGCGCATCGGGGCGTGACAGTAACAGACATGCAATTGATTCGATCCCGTAAGAACGCCTTTAGCGACAGCGTGAGAAGACGAAAGGATGACATCGTAATCCCGTAGGTCAAGCTGTTCGATCGCCAGGGGCAAAAACGGTAAATACTTCTGCACGCCATTCCGGGCAAGGGGAAAGTGCTGCAAAAACGTGGTGCCGATCGTGCGCTTGAATAAATAGCTCTCAGGATTCGTCGATTCAAAGTCAATTAACGCATAGACATCCGCATCCACACCCTTGAGAATCTCCTGCACCACCAATTCGGAACCACCTGTCGCTTGCGGTGTTAACCATTCATGCACCAGCGCGTACTTCAATGCCACAACCGCCTACCTGCACTCTCTAAGGGATGTGAACTCTATTGTCCTGGTGCAACTATAGACTACGGTGGCGATCGTCATTAGCAACGAGACGGGCTGAGCAGTCCGGCATAAAAAAAGACCAGCGCAAAGGCTGGTCAGTCAATTAAAGACGTTGCTCTCTCAAATTGGAGGAAACGAGCTGTGCGTTCCCAAACGTACAGCGGGTTACTAATTTTTAGTATTCCCTCGTTTCGGCTTTATTGTAGCAAGATACACAATCATTTTTTCATAAAAATTCACGTTTGCTGACTTTAAACCTTTCTTATAAGGGAGGGTGTGATCGATAAGACTAGCTTTTATTTCCGCATGGGCAGGGAGCACAAGAAGTTTTTGGTTTTTGGTTTTTAGAAGGATTTAAGCAAGGCTCATACACTAACAACCAACAACTAACAACCAACAACTACTTCAACTCACCCCTCACCCACTCCTCCCCCAATCGTGGCTGCGCCCATAACGTACGCTCGTGCTTATAAACGGTCATTCCGGGTTTCGCGCCTTTGGGTTTATAAACATGCTTCGGCTCGGTGTAGATGACAGACACCTGCTCACTTTGACGTGCGCGGCTGTAATAGGCTGCCAGGTTGGCGGCACATTGCAGGTCGATCGCATCTGGCACCATTCCCGGCTTTAAGCGCAGCAAAACGTGACTACCGGGAATTTCCTGGGTATGAAACCAGAGATCGTAGTCTCCCGCCGTGCGAAAGGTGAGCTGATCGTTTTGGCGATTGTTTCGTCCTACCAGCACTTCCAGTCCGCCAGGTGTAGTGTAGCGATGGGGATGGCTTTGGGAATCGGTGGGGGTCAGATTGGCATTGCGATACTCTGGATCGTTCAAATACTGCTGCTGAATCAGCTCATCCCGAATTTCATCCAGAGTGTTGAGGTCTTCAGCCGTTTGATAGGTCTCTAGTTCCGCGATCGCCGCTTCGACTTGCTCTAAGTAGTGAATTTCGGCGTTGACCTCTGCCAGCAGTGGCGCGATCGCGTTGCGGGCACGCTTCAATTTTTGGTGCTGCTTGTAAAATGCCTGGGCATTTTGTACCGCATTTTTTTCGGGATTAAGGGGGATCGTGACGGGCTGCTCGGTCGCAAAATCGGGCAGCGTGATGGCTGATATCCCATTTTGCCAGTGGTGCAGGTTCGCCATCAGCAAATCGGCTTGCTCACGGTAGCGATCGGCTCCATCCGACTGTGCCAACCGCGTTTGAAAAACCCTGGCTTTCACGCGCAGCTTGTCCAGCACGGTACGGAGCTTTTGCGTGAGTTGGTGGCGAAGCTGTACAAATGCCTGCTGTTCGAGCTGGCTGGTGTAATAGCGATCGATGACCGTTTGCACACGATCGACCGCTTGCGTCATGCCCCACCCCAGTACGGTATAGCCATCAGCTGTCCATCCAGGGTGAAAGGTCTCCGTTGTGAGTGCTTGCAGCCATTCTTGCCAGCGTTGAAACAACCGTTGCCAGTCGGCTGCACTGAGACTGGTGGTGGCTTGATCAGGGTTGAGGTCTGCGGCGTGAATCAGCGAGAGAGTCAACGCCGAACTCAATCCGCGATAGTTTTTTTGCAGTGTGCGTCGTAATGGTCCGGGTACAAGGCTGACGCGCTCCTGCCAGCGATCGAAAGGTTCTGCCAACGTTGGTGCTGGATCGGTCAAGGGGGGTGGCAGTTCATAAGTCTCTCCCGTCTGAATGGGGCGCACGCTCGATTGTTGCATGCTGACCTGATGGGCGGCAGTCACAATCTGATTCTCCTGATTTGCCAGCACCACATTGCTGTACTTCCCCATAATTTCCACATAGAGATGCCACAGCGCTGGCTCTCCTGGACGTTGGGCAAATTGAAGATCCAGGACACGTTCCCACGGCGCGATCGGGACGATCGACACCAGCGCCAGGTTGCCTAACTGGTGCTTTAACTGCTGGCTAAAGGTAAAGGTGTCGGGAGTGCGGGGTGGAGCATCGCCAACACACAACCGTGCTGCCTGCGGATGCCAGGAAAGCAGCAACCAGGCACGCTTTTGGAAGGTGCGTAACCCCAAGTACACGGTATGGCGATCGCGCTGATAAACCTGCTCTAAGCGGGCGGGCAACCATTCGGCTCGCAGTTCTGCACCGATCGCGGTGAGGACAGTAAAATCAACAGGTTGCAAGGTCGTGAGGGGGGTGTGAGAAAAAGCGGGGGGCGAAAGGCACGTCAGCCAGTCAATTTTCAGCAATTTAACCTGGTGACGCACTTTTTTTGTGAACTAGGATAGAAGACTAGGCTGCGATTCAGTTGCCCTCCTACCCCTGTCTTCAGTCCTTATGGACATCAAGCTCATCAATATCGGGTTTGGCAATATCGTCTCTGCGAGCAGGGTCATTGCCATCGTCAGCCCAGAATCTGCCCCCATCAAGCGTATCATCAGTGACGCACGAGACAGCAAGCAATTGATCGATGCTACCTATGGTCGTCGGACACGCGCCGTGATCATCACAGACTCTGGGCATGTTATTCTGTCAGCCATTCAACCAGAAACGGTCGCCAATCGATTTATTGTCAGTAAAGACGCTCATAGCGAGTAGGTAACCAGTGTAGGCGTAGCAATCGATCGCGCATAGGGTGCTTCGTTCGGTATCTGCCTCAAGGCGTTTCCAGCCTTTCAGCGCTCGACTGACTGCCTCGCAACTATCTAAGCTTTACAGCGATGCTTGAGCTTTACGGATAGGTTGCCAGAATGGGATCTTGTGGTTGAAGATGAAGAGGAAGATAAAGAATTATTAACATTGCTGTTAATGTCGTTATTGTTACTGACTATCATTCTCACTGAGAGTAAGAAGGGGCTATGGGCGCATTGATTGTCTTGACAGGACCAAGTGGAGTCGGCAAGGGGACGCTTCTCCGATCGCTCATTCAGCGTCATCCAGACCTGTACCTTTCCGTATCGGTGACGACGCGATCGCCCCGCCCTGGAGAAATTGACGGCAAAAACTATTACTTCGTCACCCGCAATGTCTTTGAGCGCATGGTTGCCAATGGCGAACTACTGGAATGGGCAGAATTTGCTGGTAACTTTTATGGCACCCCTCGCTATGCAGTTGAAGAACAAATTCGCTGTGGCAGACGAGTCATTTTAGAAATCGAGCTTCAGGGAGCACGCCAAATTCGCAAAACGTTCCCCGATGCACTGCAAATCTTTATCCTGCCGCCCTCTTTATTGGAGTTGGAATACCGCATTCGGAGTCGAGCGCAGGATAGCGAAGACGCGATCGTCCGCCGCCTTCAGAGTGCCCGATCAGAAATTGAGGCGGCGAATGAATTTGATACTTGTATCGTTAACGATGACTTTGCCAAGGCGCTCGACCGGATTGAGGAAACCCTGTTTGCGACTGCCGCTTGTTAGTTGAAATGAGCCTTAAAGCAGCCGCAGAACTGCCTTACACCCCACTGCCCTATACCCCATAGATGAGGAGTAAGACGGCTGCAAAAACGGCACCACTGAGACCGCCGAACAAAAAACCACGGGCAAGCTCTTGCCAGCCTTGCGGTGTGCCCAGATCTTGAGGCGGCTGGGGAGTCGTTAAAGTGGCAATCGGGGGCGGAGGCGAACTTTCGGCATAAAGCGCGATCGATAGTACGGCAATCACGACAACGCCGATGGTCGAGAGTAGCCCTGCAAAAAGCGCTAAACCTGTGTCTCGTAAAGGTCCCAACGCGACAAAGGGACCTAAGAGCCAAAACCCATGCGAAAGCCCAATTTGCAGCCCGCGTTGAAAAGGAGATACTCCTGGACGATAGGCAGGGAGTTGATTAATAAACCAGCGTGTAAGCTTAGAACTATTAATGGGGGTTGCCAAATTTCCTTCTTGCGGATCGCCAACGGCATCAACAAATTTTGGCGCTAAGGCTGGTAGAACAGTGCTTTGGGTCACGCTCGATGCAGCCCGCTGGCTTGGCTTAAGGTTTGTCATCCGTCTTTTTACTCCCCTAGCACGATCGCAACGATTCTACCAAAGCAAACGTTGCTCACTTAAATCCTGTCATCTCAAATCTTAGACCGAAGCATCGCTCCCGTATGTTTTGCTGAATGCATTAACGCTGAGAGGCGTGGGCTACGGGTCAACTAAAAAGCGAAGGGCGAGATCGATGATGATCTTGCCCTTCGCTTTTATCAACATGGACTTCGATCGATACACGATCGCCCAACCAGAGATCGCTCAACCAGATGATTGAAGGCAGATGAGTTACGGCATTGGGTGGAACAGTAAGTCTGGAAAGAAGCGATTGAACTCAATGAGGATACCGGCTGTGAGCACCATCCAGGCGGTGAGAATCACAGGAGCGGTCGAAAGATACTTGAGGAAATATTGCATAACGTGTTCTCCTGAAAACTGAAAACTCAACTCTCAATTTACGATCGTGTCAGCTTGGACATTGCAAGTAATCTGCTCAATAGATGCGGCACTTGCTTTGTAGCACGCGATCGTGCCGTACTAAGGTAATTTCTCTTAAAGAATCTACCCAATGGATGCCGTAGTGCAAGCGTCTCACTTGCAACGCGGGCAGGAAGTCCGCACTATGTCAGGTAACTTCTTTTGGGAAAGGCACTTAAGATGCGCTTGCACCGATTCAACGTCCAAGTGCAACGTCCAAGCAGTGAAACAAACTAGCGAACGGAAACGGGGATTTCGTCATCTTTCGCGGTCAGTTCACCCGTCGTAAACTCTTTGATTGCTGCCAGGGGCCAAGCAAACCCAGAGAGGGCATACTTAAGCGCCAGAGGAACATTGATGATGATTTCATCCTGTTCAGGAGATGAGCCTTTCTTAATTGCCTGAAGATAAGCACGACCGACCCAACCAATCCAGCCAGCGATATAGAGGAAAAGGATACTTGGAATCGCAAATTCGCCTGCATGGGCGGCTGTTGGATCAACCACCAGATGAGGCAGTCCTTCCTCACCACACAGCACACCAGAATTCGCGTAAAAATCAAACCGCTGCTTTGCGGTAGCACTAATTGAATCTTTCGCTCGCTGGGCAAACGCGGCAGAATCTTTACAAGGTGTTAGGTTAGAAGCCTGAGCGGTTGGGATGGAGACAAACCCGAACCAGAGCATTACGACGAGTACTAGAGCAAACAACCGTTGCATGGAATTGTTTCCCTTCTTTAAATTTACAAAACGCACAAAACAAAAGACAAATCTTTTCGCACAAACCGCCTGGTCAAACAGGTTAGAGGTCTTGCAACGGTCGGTTTACTAAAAAGAGATAGCATCGTGCCGTTTGAAGCGACCCCTGATGCAGTCTAAGCTACAAGAGGCAGTTCATACCTTCAAGTTCATACCTTCAAAAAGGTACCAGCAAATGGTGACGGTTTTGGCGATTGAAACAAGTTGTGACGAAACAGCGGTGGCGATCGTCAACGATCGTGAAGTTTTAAGTAGCGTTGTTTCATCTCAGATTGCGGCTCATCAGCCCTATGGTGGGATTGTGCCCGAAGTGGCATCCCGTCAGCATGTGGAAATTGTGAATGCTGCGATCGCCCAGGCGCTTCAGGAAGCCGCCCTCGATTGGAATGCTATCGATGGCATTGCCGCCACCTGTGCTCCCGGTCTGGTGGGTGCGTTGCTCGTCGGTTTAACTACTGCCAAAACCCTTGCACTGTTGCACCAGAAACCGTTGATTGGTGTCCATCACCTTGAGGGGCACATCTACGCCTCTTATTTAACCGCGACAGATTTACAGCCTCCGTTTCTCTGTTTGCTCGTCTCCGGTGGTCATACCAGCCTGATCTATGTCAAAGACTGTGGCTACTACGAAACGCTGGGGCAAACCCGCGATGATGCCGTTGGGGAAGCGTTTGATAAAGTGGCGCGGTTGATGCATCTGGGCTATCCCGGTGGTCCTGTCATCGATCGCCTCGCTCAACAAGGCAACCCCAAAGCGTTTTCTTTACCTGAAGGACAGGTATCGCTGACAAACGGAGGCTTTCACCGCTACGACTCCAGCTTCAGCGGCCTCAAAACAGCCGTCCTGCGCCTGACCCAAAAGCTGGAACAGGAAACAGAAACGCTCCCGATCAACGACATCGCCGCAAGCTTTCAAGCCACCGTTGCTAAAGCATTAACTAAACGGGCGATCGCCTGCGCCCTTGATTATGGACTGACTACGATCGCCGTCGGTGGCGGCGTAGCAGCTAACAGCGGCTTACGACAGCACTTACAAGCAGCGGCTCAGCCATACAATCTGCGCGTCCTTTTTCCCCCGCTCCAGTTCTGCACCGACAACGCTGCCATGATTGCCTGCGCCGCCGCCGATCACCTCAACCGTGGACACACCTCACCCTTGACCCTCGGTGCCCAATCTCGCATGGCGATCGCCGATGTCATGCAGCTTTATATCCACATGTAGAAGGCAGGAGGCAGAAGGCAAGGAGAGTTGTTGGTTTTTAGTTTTTAGTTTTTAGAAGGAGTCAGGAACGGCTCATGCACTAACAACTAACAACCAACAACTGGTTTAGCTCAAAACTTTCAGCCTTTAGCCTTCAGCCTTTAGCCTTTATCCTCAGGTAGGGAAATCCGCATCTGCAAGTCAGGCAAACCTCTCAGTACAATCGAAAGCAGCTAAGTCACGATCGTTTCATTCTTTCTGTCATCAACCTGCTGAGATCTTGGAGTATCCCCTATGACGACCGTTCTCGAAAAGGGCAACATCAGTATTCATACTGAGAATATTTTCCCCATCATCAAGAAATGGCTCTACTCAGACCACGAGATTTTTCTGAGGGAGCTTGTCTCTAACGCCGTCGATGCGATCCAAAAGCTCAAAATGGTGTCCTATTCGGGCGAATTAGCGGGAGAGTTGGGCGAACCTGAAATTGTAATTACGATCGACAAAGCACAGAAAACCCTGGCTGTGTCCGATACGGGCATTGGCATGACGGCGGACGAAGTAAAGCAATACATTAATCAGGTGGCGTTCTCCAGTGCGGAAGAATTTGTCGAAAAGTATAAAGCCGCTGGCGATCAGCAAATCATCGGTCACTTTGGGTTGGGCTTCTACTCGTCCTTTATGGTCGCGCAACGGGTTGAGCTTGATACCCTTTCCTACAAAGCCGACGCTGAGCCAGTGCATTGGTCATGTGATGGTTCTACCGAATTTGAACTGAGTGCGTCAACGACTCGACGCGATCGCGGCACCACTGTAACGCTTCTCCTTCAGGACGAAGAGCAAGAATATCTGGAGCCGTATCGCATCCGGCAGTTGATCAAAACCTACTGCGACTTTCTACCCGTCCCCATCAAGCTAGAGGTCATCGAAGCGGTAGCGGAAGCTCCTCCTACAGAATCTGTGACCGAACCAGCGGCTGAAGCTCTAGCTGAACCCCCAATCGAACCAAAAGCGCTCGAAGTTAAAGCCCCAGAGCAGATCAACCGTCAAAAGGCTCCCTGGAAAGAATCGCCCAGTTCTCTCACCTCAGAAGATTACCTGGAGTTCTACCGCTACCTCTATCCCTTCCAGGAAGAGCCGCTGCTGTGGGTCCATCTCAACACCGACTATCCGTTTGTGGTCAACGGCATTCTCTACTTCCCCAAGCTCAAGCCCGACGTTGACACCACCAAGGGACAGATCAAACTCTTCTGTAATCAGGTGTTCGTCAGCGACAACTGCGAAGAAGTGATTCCCAAGTTTCTGCTGCCTCTGCGTGGGGTCATCGACAGTGTAGACATTCCGCTCAACGTCTCCCGCAGCTTCTTGCAGAACGATCGCACCGTGCGTCGCATCGCCGATTACATTGCGAAAAAAGTGGGCGATCGGCTCAAAGAACTTTACCGCGATAACCGTGACGAATACATCCGCTGCTGGCAAGACCTCGGCACCTTCGTCAAGTTCGGCTCCATCAACGACGACAAGTTTAAGAAACAGGTCGAGGACATCCTCATCTACCGCACAACCGCGAAGTTGGGTGAGGAGAGAGGGGAGAAGAGTGAGGAGAACGAATCACCAAAAATTGAGGTTCAATCGGCAGAAGGCGACGCATGGCAAGATGTATCCTCTTCTCCCCCCGCCTCCCCTGCTTCCTCCGCTTCCCCTGCTTCCCCCCCCTCCTCACCTCCCTACACCACGCTCAAAGAATATCTGGAGCGCAACAAAGAGCATCACCCCAATCGCGTCTTCTACTGCACCGATGAAGTGGCGCAAACGACCTATGTCGAACTGCACAAGCAGCAAGGGTTGGAAGTCCTGTTTATGGACTCGTTCATCGATAGCCACTTTGTTAGCTTCCTGGAGCGCGAACATTCCGATGTGAAATTCTCGCGGGTGGATGCCGATCTGGATGACACCCTCATCGACAAAGACAAGCCAGCCGATATCGTTGACCCAACGACGAATCAAACGAAGAGCGATCGCATCAAAGAACTGTTCCAAAAAGCGCTCAACAAACCCAAGCTCACCATTCGTACCGAAGCGCTCAAAGCCAGCGACGCAAAGGGTGTACCCCCAGCAATGGTGCTTTTGCCCGAACATCTCCGGCGGATGCAAGAAATGACCGCACTCATGCAACAGCAAGCCGTGCAGTTTCCCGAAGAGCACACCCTTCTGGTCAACACCTCGCATCCACTCATCCAAAATCTCATCAGCCTCAGCCAGGGTGCCATCATTCAAAGCGAAGGGCAATCACCCTCGGCAGAATTAGCAAACATGATCTGCCATCACGTCTACGATTTGGCACTTATGGCGCAAAAAGGCTTCGATGCCGAAGGGATGCAAGCCTTCGTTGAGCGATCGAACGCCGTACTCACCCAACTCACCGATCGCGCCGCAGTGTAAGAGGTAAGGGGTGAGGAGTGAGGTGAGCGGGAGGAGGGATGAAGGTAGGGAGTAAGGAAGGCAGAAGAAGTTGTTGGTTGTTAGTTTGTTAGAGGGGAGAAAGATGAAGGCTAAAAGGGGTTAATAGTCGTCAGTGATCAGTGAAATAGGCACCAGCGTATAAGCACGGCATGACTGAAGGCTCGAAACTGAAAGCTGACTGCTGACTGCTGAATTCAAAACTCTTAACTCTTCCCCCCTCACTCCTCACCCATTGCCCCCAGGCAAGTAGACATATACAATAGAGTGCTGACTAATTTTACAGGCGTACACCTTCGGAGATTGCTATGGCTCGTCAATGTCAACTTACCGGGAAGAAGGCAAACAACGCCTACGCGGTTTCTCACTCCCACCGTCGCACCAAAAAGCTGCAAGAAGTCAACTTGCAGTGGAAGCGTGTTTGGTGGGCTGAAGGCAACCGCTGGGTAAAACTACGGCTTTCTACAAAAGCGATCAAAACCCTTGAGCATAAGAGTCTTGCTGTGTTTGCCAAAGAAGCAGGCATCAATCTAAATCATTTCTAGAGAACCATTTCTAGGGCGTGTCATCAATTAGCTCCAAAACCTTGCAATATCAGCAGTGTCACGCCCGTCCCAACACACCAGGCTAGGGGCTGGAACCCTTGCTGAAAGCAATGTGTAGAGTAATTGATGACAGCCCCTAGAGTTGCTGGCAGGCTACTCACAATGAATGCTGTTCATAAAGAACACGTCATGAGAACATCGGGTAACCTTTCTTGGTTGCCCGATTGTTGCTTTTAGAAAATATTTTTAAGAAGGAATTTGGCGTTCAGCACAAGATGCTAAAAATGTTGGCAGTGGACGATCGCTTCCAGCGAACAGGCGGGTACTATTGGTGCATCTCTCTATCCTGAATCAGTAAAGTTTTCATAAAGTGGCAACCTGCAAAACACATTCTGCAAGACAGTATCCTCTACTGTGGCTTACAGGAAGCTTGCAGAGTTAAGGGTTTCAGGCACCGCTCACCTTCCACCTCTCCGTTAATTTGCTGATTCGTGACTGCTTTTCGTCGTGTTTGGACTCGTGGCTTCCCGGTTGATTACAGGCTGTTGAACTGTTAGCACAGTGAGCATCTACATCAGAACAATCAGAACTTATAGTAAGCGTTTAACGAACACAGCTATCGCGTTGTACCGTTGCAGAGCCTCCTCCCTCTGCCTTCTGTAGTGCCCATTTGATTACGTTGTGAAGTCAGTCTACGAATCTCTCGCCGTCGTCGCAGGAAGCAGCTATCATGTCAGACCGTAAATTAGCCAGGGCTGTCCAAACTCTTTTCAGGCAAATTGCCCGTCTCTCTCGAACTATGAGTCGCGCACTCGTTGCATGGCTATTGCGAGCTGCCCTGATCGCCAATCGCAGAACGCGACCCGCAGCGGGTTTTGTCTTGCCAACGACTGTGCTGCTGATTCTGGTGGTGTCTTTGACAGCAGGTGCCCTGAGCTATCGCGCCTTCAACACCAGCACGCGCACGATCGCTGAAACGCAGAACCGTGTCATCTACAACGCGGCGACTCCTGCGATCGATCGTGCCCGCGCCAAAATCGAGTTTCTCTTCGATTCCACGAAAGATAATCGCTTCCCTGGTGGCGTACCGTCATCAGACTTTCTGGCATCAATGCTGCTCAACGATGGCACTACCACCATCAACGGGCAAAAGGCAGGACAACTGCTGCTCGGTGGTAGAGACCCCTATACGCTGCCCGATGAGGCGACGACGGGACGGCTCGACAGCAATGGGGATGGTACACCCGACAATGCCTGGAGCTTTCGAGCAGATACCGATGGCGATGGTACTCAGGATGCCACGATCGTCTACTCGATCGCCCTGACGATTCCTGCTAACTCAGGTACAGGAACTAATGTGACTCAGGGTTGGCAGCGATTGGTTGCCCTGAATGATTCTGACAAAGCAAGAGGGATTGCAGGTGCCGACCCGCGATCGCCCGTTCCATACGCCCGCACAGGACCACTGAGCAACTCCCCCAGTGCCGCAGGGTGTCGGGGTGCGTCTAGTGGTGGGTCTAGCGTGGAAAGTGGCTGGTATCAAGACACCAGTAATACCGCGACCCTCCGCCGCAACTTTCAGGTGGATGCATTCGTATTGCCGGATAGCGCAGCACAAGGTGGCGCGACCAACTTCGCCACGCTGGAGTTTCAGCAAGACCGGGTATTAAACCGGGGGAATAAATGGGGAGCCTGGTTCCGCAACGACCTGGAGATCTTCCCCGGTCCACCATTCCAGTGGAATGGTGCGATGCACACAGAAGGCAACCTGATCGTTGGCAACGGTAGCTTCAGCGCGTACCTCATTAGCTCTCCTTACTCCTGTCTGTGGTACGAGTCTTCCTCTGAAATTACCGTTACAGATGTCACCCCTACCGCAAACAACGGGCAAGATTTCCAGGGGCAGGTAGTCAGCGGGTTAGTGGGTGCCAACAGCTACGGCGGTAGCAGCCTGGTTTACATCTGGAACCAAAACTTCAACGCAGCAGCCAGCAGACAAACGTTAGATCAGAACTCTGACTCGGTTAACGCCAGCACGCCCTTTGACCTCTCGATCGATCCGCTGAAGATTCAAACAGACAACGGCTATACCTCCAGAGCTGCCACTAATAACCGCAGCATTCGTCGGACGGCTTACGACACCAGCACGTTGAAAAAGCGGATCTTTAACCGCACAGAAACTGCACCCTATGTGGACGATACCTATCGTGCAGACGATCGCTATGGTCCCAAGCAGAAGTACAGCGATCAGGTGCAGATTCCCAGCAGCAAGAAGATTGGTGACTTGATTGCCGCAACCGATAACGTTTCGACGACACCTGCGACGATTCCGATTAATGCTGACCCGGCTCTAACCGCGCAGAACGATCCGAACGCGAAACCTGGTGACACGCCCAACCTGGGTCTGGATGGTTACTGGGAACGACGTGCCCGCTTCCAGGGGTTACGTATCCTCGTAGGGCAGCGGCTAGAGTTGGGTAATCCGTTTGGCTGGGTTACGCCACAAGATCGACCGACTCGCGTAACGAACGACGCAGAGGAACAGACCTACCTGCAAACGGCTGCACCTGCGCCAACTCTGCCCGCAGGCACCAACACGGCTTACACGATCGGCGACAACGACTATCGCCAGTTGCGCGCCCGCAATGCGTCCAACGCGTTTGTTAGCTCAACAGACCCTAATGCGATCGACCCAGACATTAGCGACGATGAAGGCGATCCGCTCTATCCGCCTCACTCAGCTACCATTACTCACGAAGCACGTCAACGTCGAGCGTTGCGCGACAACCTGTCAGCGGTGCAGAGTACGGCGGTCTATCACTTTGATACAGCCGAAAACGTAGCAGGCAAAGATTACCCCGTTGCGTGTATGGCAAGTGTGGTGCATCCTGGCTCTCCACTGACACTTCAGCAATCGCTCAACTTTGTGCCCTCAGTCTTTGTCGATAGTACAGCAGCGGCTAATCCTGCAAATAATCCTGCCCCAAGCACGACCGACACTGCGCTCCTGACTGATTTCTTCAACGGTCGTGGTACAGATGGGTGGGAGTTTGATGCCCCTGGCGGCGACAAAGCAACCTTCATAGCCGATATTGGGAACGCTAATAGCCCCCTTCGCATTGCGCTGCAAAACCTGGCACAGTTTGCAGGTGATCACATTAGCGATACCCAGACAGGAGCTTTTCCGCCCACTCAGGAGGCAGGGCAGATTCATCCCGACCCTGAGTTCTCCATGTGGGGGAACTTCTCGAACCTGCGACGCACCTTGGTACGATTGAACGCGGTGGGTTACGACGGTCTCAGCATCGCGGACAAAACCTATCTCCACACCGCCTCTTGTACGCTTGGCATGTTGGCATACAACGTCGATCGCGTGCAGCGGTTTGACCCCACCAACTTCAAAAACGATATTGTTCGTCCTGGTCAGGGGTCGCCCATTATGACCACGCTGGTTGGCGACCTGTATAAACTGATGGACGGGTCGGTCAATGAATCTTCAAACAACTTTGAAGTCCTGCCGAGGGGTCGCCTGGGAACCTATAACTACGACCCGAACGGCACCTTCAATGCCGCAGGCTACGATGCGCGCGACTACGATCGTGTGCCCGCAGAAGCATACCTCGGTAAGCTGCGAGAATATATCGCGGCTTCTAACCCCAGCATCAACTCAAACAACGATCCTCGCTATCGCCTTGCTGAACTGATCTTTACCTATTTTCAGCTACGGCGCGATCGTACCTTTGGGTTCCGCCCGTCCCCCGCTGCCAACACCTGGAACTACAACCCCTATGTCGCCCAAATCCAGGGCAAGACGAACCTGTGGTCATCGGCGTGCGATCCAAATGTGTTTGCTATTAATGACACGATCGGGAAGCAAACGGGCGCTCAAGGTGTCAAAGCGCTTGCTCAGCCTGTAAATGCCACTCCAGGCGCGCCATCCTTTTTTGAAGCCGATCCAACCGTTTCGATTTCGCGGCTGGCACTATCCAGACTCTGTGGCACCGTGATTCCCCCGGGTGCTGTGCGCGACTACCCTGGAGATGTCAGCTTCCCAGCGCGCAATGGTCTTGAAGCAGGGAATACGGCTGGAACTTTTGTCACTCCGAATTCGCCAGGTGCGCTACTGAGCTTCATTCCCAAGATCGGCGGTACGGGTCCAACCTCTATCTATTCCCAGGACACACCACGCGAGTCGTCGCTTAGCGTCAGCCTAACCTCGGCGTTTGCCACTAAGGCTGCGGGCGCACAGACAAGGCTCAACGACCCAGCCTTCCCCTATACGGCTACCCCTTCTGGAACCATTCTCAATGACAACGGCTATCCGTATTTAGCTGCCGCAGTCGCACCGAAATGGCCCTCGTTGTACTATCTCTTCCCAGAGGTGGAGCACAGTCATCTGGGTGCGGTTGAAGATACAGGTGGCATTACACCAACTACGCCGCCATCCGCCGTCGCCCCGGATGGCGTTGGCACCGCTAATAGCAAGGATAGTAGGGGCGTGACTGCTGCAAACTGGGAGGATGATGTCGATCATCGCCAGCCAACAGGGCAACTTACCTATCCGCTAGTTGCCTATCCTGCTGCCCCCCCTGCTGCCACTGCCAGCAATACCCTCCCGGCTGCATTACAGCCCTGGGCAGAACCTTACATTACTGACCCATACATCAATACGGCAAACGCATCAGTCACCTACAAGCCTGTCGATACTCTCACGCCAGCGATCATCGCTCGTGGACAAGACTCCGGTTATGTCGTGAAAGACATCAACGACATCACTACTGGAGATCAATCGATTAGTTTCAAGGATCTGAAGGATCCAACCAAACAACTGACGTATCAGTACAAGACGTTTGGTAACCCTCTGGCTGACTTGTCTGTGGCAAGACTGGCACTCAAACCTCGCAAACTTCCGTCCACAGGCTTTACTAACCCCTTCTCCATCACAGGCAATAATACCTGGCAGTTGCCCATTACAACTTTGCCAGCCAACCCGCCCGTGCAAAATACGCCACCCAACCGGATTACGGCACCCAATGGGACCGCAGTGACCGGGATAACGGCGGTGATTCCGTTCCTCGATCGGGCACTGTTCAACGGGCGAGAATGGCTACCCGCAAGAGTGACAGACATTGATCTGGGTATGTTGCGCCGCACCAAAGTTAGCGCCACTGCAACGTTGTCGGGTGGTGCTTCCAATGAGGTCTGGTTGCCAATCAGTGGCATTGTCTACGCCTTCCGTGAAGACGCGGTGCGCGAAGATGCGATCAACCGTCCTGCTTCTGGTACCTCCACCAATGCTACCAACCCCACTGCGCCAGTTGACCCTGCTGTTGCCGCTGCATCCGTTTCGGTCAAGCAGGTGGACGGGGTGCCTGATCCCGATCGTCGCCCCTATGGCTTCCGTCTCCGCAACGGCTCTCAGCTTAAACGCCACTCCGATACGGGCGTGCCTGCTCAAGACAACATTCGTGGACTCTCCTTCTTTACCGACAACCCGCTTTACATTATGGGGAACTTTAATCTCCATCAGTCAGGCGGCGAAGATGACGGTACTGCACCTCGGTTAGAAGAGTTCAAGGAGCAACTGCCAAACGGAAACTACAACGAAACCGATTTTTACAGTCGGCAGTCCCGCGAAGATAACTTTGCCGATCGCGATGGCGATCGCTGGCGACCGTCTGAACTGCTGGCAGATGCAATTTCCATCATCTCCGATACCTTCTGTGATGGCAGTGCCCTTGATACGTTCATGACAACGGGTAGTAGCGGTGCAACCCTGGGCACCACAACCTACGAAGGACGCACGAGAACCGATTCCGGGTTTAACTTCCCGACGGGCTACTTTCCCTATCGAGCGAGTACGGGTAACAGTGGGGGTGCCAGCGTCTACACCACGACCACCGTAAATACCAGCCCCCTCTATGGACGAGGTTGTACAAACGGTGGTATTACCAGCTTCCTCAACCAAAATCGTCCGAGCGTTGACCTTCCAGGTAATACGGGCGGTAACTGGGGCTGGCTACGGGAAAACCCCTACGACATCTTCACGCCGATCAAAGTATCGCGGAATGGAGAGGGGCTACCGCTTCAAGTGCAAACCACGGCACGGACTCCAAACATTCTGATCTTGCCTGCTGTTACGGCTGGCTCGTCCCCCTTGAGTGGCAAGCCGCTGATGCCCATTCCTTATATCAGCGCTCCTGTGAATGGTGCTTACTACAATATTGCGAGTACAGATCGGACTCGACAGGCGGCGGAGAACACCCGCGTCAACACCATTGTGGTCAGCGGCTTGATCCCCTCTCGTAACGGTCAGTCTTACGGGGGGCTGCACAACTTCCCGCGCTTCCTGGAAAACTGGGATCGTCTCTGGTTTGCTGGCTCTTTCTTGCAGCTCAGCTTCAGCAATTATGCTACAGGTCCGTTTGATCAACAGGTCTGGGAACCCGGTGGTACGCCAACCGCAGGCAATGAGCGGATTTCGTACTACAGCCCGCCTGCTCGTCTCTGGGGGTATGATGTCGCGTTGCAGAAGTCTCCTGCAGGACCAGCAGCGGCACGCTTTGTGACGGCAACGAAAGATCGCAACGAGTTCTATCAAGAACCTGCTGCTAACGATCCGTACATTCGGAACCTGTGTATCGCCCTGCCGAACTCGCTGTTCCCTGATGCTAAGTGCCCATCTTAATCCTGCCGTCTACCCGTTCTGGAGCATCCTGACATGCACGTTCGTTCAACCCATTCAAGTGGGATTAGCAGGCAAGCTTTGCGCCCTGCGATCGCGTTAGGTCTCGCTAGCCGTCGCTGCCTACAAGGTCGTCGATCAACACCATCAGAGCAAGGGCTGACCATTATCGAATGTTTGGTGGCGATCGTCATCATTGCGTTAACAGTGGTTGCCATCACGCCGCCGATTATGCTTGCTACCGCCAGTCGGATTCAGTCGCGCAAGGTTGAGAAAGCAAACCAGGTGGCGCAGGGGGAGGTCGATCGGGTGCGCCTCCTGGTCGAACGAGGTTCCTACGTAGTGAATGATCTGCCAGGAACCACCGGAACGATCAACGGCACGAACAACATCAGCTCCTTTGGCGCAGCGACGGGTAGCCCAACGGGTGGCTTGCTCTACTCCTCCGGTACTGTCGACGGGACACCAACTGGGGCACCTTGCGGTAACTATCCTGGTGCGACTCCGGTTGCAGTAACTGACCTCATTCGGGTTGATGTAGATGGTGATTGTAAACCAGAGTATGTGATGCAAGTCTTTCGGACACCTGGGTATGCTCCCACGCCCCCTGCCCTTACAGCCACTAGCGTGCCGTTCTCGTTTGAGATGGGAGTCCGGGTCTATGCCTACTATCCACCACCACAGCCATTTCTACCGCTTGATACCACGAAGGCATCACTGCGGATGGGAACGGGACCGCTGGATATTGCGGGCGGTAAGCGGCGACCGATGGCAGTTCTCTACTCTAAGATGGCTCGTAACGATTCCAGCCGATCGCTTGGTCAGCTTTGTATCCAGAACGGTGGCAACACCACTGCTAACTGCCCGTATTAATGTTCAGGCTCCATCCTCTGCTAAACGGTGAATATCATGGCTAGACCACACGTTATCGCACGTTTGAAACGGTTCTGGGCTGCCTACAGAAAGCGGCAACAGGCTGGCTTTACCCTGATTGAGCTGCTCGTCGCAATGTTCATCGGCGGTATCATTACGGTGACGCTGCTGGCGCTGGTGGTGCAGTTGGTGGACGTGAACCAGCGTGATTCGGCTCGCAGTGAAACCCAGCGAGACATGCAGGCTGCTATGAACTACATCAGCCAAGAGCTGAGGGAAGCGGTCTTCGTGTATGACGGTAGGTGTCTTCAGGGTACGGCAACGATTACCGCTGCTAACTACACGACTGAGTGTCCTGGGTTATTGAGTTACATTCCACCTGGGCTGAGCACCGCGAGTACGGCTTATACACCAATCCCTGTCCTTGCCTTTTGGCGTGCCGATCCGCTGCCTCAAGGGTTGCTTGCTGCCTGTTCAAATAATTCGGGTGCTTTGGATGATGCCACCTTGCCAGCCGCCGTGCAAGGTGTGCCCTGTCTCTCTGGCAGAACCTATACTCTGGTGGTGTATACCCTCTTTAACGACACCAGCACTAGCGATATCTGGCCGGGTAGAGCGCGGTTAGTGCGGTACCAGTTAGCTCAGTTTGCAAGCAGTGCAACCAGCGGAACACAAACCAACACAGGTTATGTCGATCCGTTGTCATCGCCCAACTCTAGCTTCCAGCAGTGGCCGTTTCAATTAACGACTGATGCCGGTGGCGGTACGGTTGTGGCAAATGCTCAAACCAGCGCAGGCGGTCGTCCAGGCGATGGTACGTTGGGTTCAAACTCGGCAGTGTTGGTCGATTATGTGGATGATGGGCTGTTGGCTGTTACCCCTGTTTGTGCGGCAAACAGCAATATTACCCCTTTCAACCCTAACCCCAACATTCGGAGCTTCTATGCGTGCATTCGCGGGAAAACCTACGGCGCAGTCGATACAGAACAGGGTGTGAACCAGGAAGTGCAGCTATTCCTGGCTGGCAATGTGCAGGGGCGACCAGGGTTCCCATTGAGGACTGACCTGCCCAGTGGAGCCATTGAAAGTCAGGCGTTTCCGTTGCAAACACGGGTGCTGACGCGAGGCATTATCAATAAGAGTCCTAAATAGCAGTTTGTCTACCCGGAGGAGAACGACGATGAAGCAGCGAAGTCGCTCAAAACGATCAATCAGTGGTTTTACCCTCATTGAGATGCTGGTGGTCATTATTGTGATTGGCGTGTTGTTTGCGATCGCGGCTCCTGGCTGGGATACCATTTTGAGCCGCCAGCGGGTTTCTGCTGGTCGCGAACAGATTGCTCAAACAATCCGTATCGCTCAGAGTGAAGCCAGACGCACGCGCGCGCCCCGCATCGTAGTGTTTGATGCCAGTACGAATGGCAAGCCTAGAGTGGCTACTGCGCCGTATACAACAGGCACTGCTCTACCAGTAAACAACGCCAACATTACGACCTGGGAGCTACTAGGTAACGGAAACGTCAACCCAAACACGCTGAAGCTGGCGATCGGTGGGTCTAGTGCCGCCAATAGAGCACTCGTTTTCGACAGTAATGGCACCATTGCTCAGGTGCCAACAGTCCCAACAGCCCAGTCTTTACCCTTTTTCATTACCGTGTCACGAGGCAACACAACAGGTACAGCAACGAACCGCTGTGTGGTGATCGATACGCTTTTGGCATCCATCCGCACTGATGAGGGCGCATATAACGCGGGTACAGGGAGAGGCTGCCAGTGAGGATTGATTTTAAGCGAGTATGATTTTAATTGTCCGTCACCTTAAGCTCGTAGACATTCCAGAGGGAGCCACGGGTATCTAAGCCGGAAAACTGCACGCCCTTGACCCGATCGCGGATGGCGGAGAGGGCCGTTGGCGTGACCAGATGAATGACGGGGAGTTGGTCTTGCACAATGCGTTGAAAGTCAGCGTAGATCTGTTTGCGTTTGTTCTCGTCGTACTCTCTGGCTCCAGCGACAAAGAGGCGATCGATTTCCTGCTCCCAATCAGACACGACCCAGTTTTTAATGGGTGGCGCACCCACGTTTGGTCCCTGGTTGAAGTCGTGCGAGGTGCCAGAACTGACCCAGTAATTGGCACCATCGTTGGGTTCTACGCCGCCTGTGTAGCTGATAAAGTAACACTCCCAATTCCGATTACCGACATTTTCAACCATTACGTTAAAGTCAACCGGGTTTAGATCGAGCTGAATGCCGATGCCCTTCAGATCTTGCTGCATTTGCGCGGCGAACTGCTGTGCAGAGCGGCTACCCGCAGGCAGAATCATCGTGAAGCGGATACGATTTCCCTTTGCGTCAAACAATTGTCCCCTGGCATCGTACTTAAAGCCTGCACTGGTGAGCAGTTCCTTTGCCTTCTTGGGATTGTATTCGTAGACTTTCAGCCCTTGCTGCGGTGAGAGGAAGTAGGGACTCTGCACTGAAACGGGTGAGTTTTGCAGTTCGCCAATGCCTCGATACAGGTTGTTGATAATGCTCTGGCGATCGAGGGCGTAGGCAACTGCCTGTCGAAAGGCTTTGGTGTTGAACCAGTCCGATTTGATAGGGTCAACAAACGGTTTGCCGTCTTTATTGATGGCGCGGTTTAAGTTAAACGCAATGAAGGTAGTACCGGAGGTTGGTCCCCCATTGAGAATGTTAAATTTTCCCCGCTGCTCTTCGCGCTTAAGCAGGGAGAAATCTTCGGGGCGTAAGCCAGCGATGTCCAAATCGCCAGACCGGAACCGCAACATGCGCCCATCGCTGTTTTCCACGACCTGCCAGATAATGCGCTCGATATAGGGCAGCGGTTCGCCCTGAGCACCTTTGCGCCAGTAGTAAGGATTGCGATGATAAACCACTCGCTGGCTGTTGATGTAGCTCTCAAGCGTGTAAGGACCGTTGGTGACGATTTCGTTCGGTGGGGTATCAGTGCCCCAAGTCGTCAGGAAGCGAGGGTTGCCGTCCGATCCTTTCGTAAAGACTGATTGGCGGAGGCGATGGGCGGGTAGAATCTTGGCAACCAGGGTGCGTAAAAAGGGCGATGACGGCTCTGGCAGAATGAACTCAATCCGGCGATCGTCCAGCTTCTTCACCTCCGGCAGAATTTTCTTACTACCAATCCGTAGCCCGTCTCTCACATCGGTTGGAATGGCTTCATTCAGGTAAACGTCTTTGTAGGTAAAGAGTACGTCATCGGCTGTGAGTGGCTGTCCATCTGACCATTTCATGCCGTCTCGCAGGGCAAACGTGAGGTGTTTTTTATCCTCTGAGATTTGCCAGGACTCTGCCAGGGCTGGCACAATTTCTGCCGTGATGCCGTGCTCATCCACTAAGCCATCAAAGGTAAAGGGAAAGACATTTGGCGAAGAGTTGTTAAGGGCATAGTTGAAGGTTTTGGGGTCTGTAGTGGTGCTGATGACAAGCTGTGGTATGCGTGCCGCCTGACTTTTCAGGTTCTGAGGCTGGCAGGCAGAAAGGGTAGTGATGGTGGCGATCGCGGCGATCGCTAACAGCCAGTAACGCCACCGTTGAATGTACATGCCTACACCGTTCATAACCATTCCTATGCTTTCTACTGAATTTGAGACCATTGAGCATCAAAGCACCTGCCCATCTGCTGTCGGTAGCTCCTAGTTTAAAGTTTATTGGACTTTCGCATTTGACTAAAACCTCAGAGGTTTCAGCCGTTACGTAAGTCACGATGCCCGATCCGTGTTCAAAACCTCCAAGGTTTGCGTAAGTCTTGTCTAAAGTTTAAAGCTTAGCTCCGTCCAGTCACCGAAAGCCCATCGACAATGAGTGACGGGGTATAGCAGGCACCGTTCCAGTCAGCGTCACCGCCGAGGGCAATCAAGTGCTTCAGCGCCGTGTAGACATTGCCGGAAACCATCGTATCTTTCACGCGACCGATGACCTCGCCGTTTTTGACGCGGTAGCCAAGGTCAACGTTGATCGAAAATTCACCCGATATTCCGGCACCGCCGCCCAACATCTGGTCAATGATGAGTCCATCGTCGAGGGTGGCAATCAGATCTGGAAGGGATTTGCCTGGAGGTGCATTGCTGGCAGGCTCGATCAGAATGTTGAACAAACCAGGTGTGGGGTAGCTGCCCAAGCCAGGACGAAAGCCATTGCCTGTAGTGCCGCTGCCGAGGAGTCGTCCGGTCGTGAAATCGGTGTAAAAGAGTTGCAGCACGCCACGATCGATAAAGGTGATGGCGCGAGTGGGGATGCCTTCGTCGTCAAAGGGGCAGCTAAACGGCCCCACATTTGGCTGTTGCGAGAGGGTTAACTGTTCAGACGTGACGAGTTCGTTCAGGCGATCGCTCCAGGGTGACGCACCTTCAATGACCTGCTTACCGCTAAGTGCCGACTGTACGGTGCCCCACAGCATATCAGCGGCTTTCGAGGTGAATAAGATAGGCATTCGTCCGGTTGGCGATTGGGTATTGCCCTTTGCCCACTCCAAGCGCTGCAAAATTTGTTGTGCTAGGGCCACTGGATCAAGGCTGCTCCGCTGCGTTTGCCCATCTGAAATGCAGAGAAAATCATCGCCGCGCACCCATTCTGCCGAAAGATAGCAACTCAGCGTTGTATCGGTGTAGCCGCAATCTAAGCCGTTGGAATTAAGCAGACGTGTGGTTTCGGCTTCGCATTCCCATTCAGCGGTGCAGATCAGGTCAGAATTTGCTTCACGGATGAGCGCGATCGCCTCTCGCCCCCAGGCGACTAATTGCTCGACAGGGACAACTTCACCCAGGTTGGGATACTGGATGCGAGTAGCACCCGACAGCTCGATCGTTTCTGGATCGTTCAACTGGCTAAGAGCAATGGCACGATCGACCAGTGCTTGTGGCTCAACGGATCCGTAGGCAACGGCTAAACCGGGGCACCCATTGCGCCATAGCCGCAGCGCCGTTCCTTCTGCCTGAGCGCTCTCTAACTGCTTGAGCCGATTTGCCTCAAAAAAAACGGGGTACGCCAGCGATCGTGATTGCAGAACTTCTGCCGCTTCTGCCCCTGACTTGGCAGCTAATTCCAGCAGTTGCTCTGCTGAGGTTTCGTGTTGCAAGTCGTCGGAACCCATAGTGTGTGAGCGAACAGGAAGAGCAAGGAGCGAGTTGCGGTGGAGTTTGCAGCACCTGGCGATTAGCGTTTAGCTAGTTGCGGTGCCAGAGTGCAGGCTGAATGCGACCACTAAGGATCACTTTACGCTAAGTTGACCGCCTGTAATAACCAAAATCCAGCAAAGGCTTCTGTGCTGGGATCGGCTTGCACTGCGAGGAAGTGCATCCCATTTGCCTGCTGCTTTGCGACTTCAAAAGTCTGTGCTTCTTTTTGTGCCTGGGTACTGGCAAGGCTGGCAAGATTCCAGCGATCGTTCAGCCCTGTCTCTAGCAGCAAGCGGGTGGGATAGTCGCTGTCCAGCTTTACCCCTGCGACCTCTAAGCCTGACATCCACGCCGCAAGGGGAGTCGCACGCGCTGAAAAAATCAACACTCCCGGCACCTGAGCCTCTGGTGCAAGCCCTGCTAAGCCGAGTGGAAAGGCTTCACCAAAGTCGATCGACCATTCATTCATCTCAGCTAAATCACTGGCTGGCAAGGTGACAAACTGCCATTTCTCGCCCAGCAAGGCATCGGGTAGCGGCTGGGGGGGCGTTTTGGCAAAACTCACGGAGGGATTGGTACCGGGCTGAAATCCTGGCATCGCAGGATAAACCTCATGTAACCGCTGCCGCAACCACTGGTTAAGTACAAACGTCCGTTGGCTTAACTGTGCGTCAATGCCCAATTCATTGCAGGCTTTGGTGATCATATTGTTCATTGCCTGCCGAAAGAAGCGGATTTTGTCTGGTGGGCTGGGGGCCTGGGCGATCGCGGCTTCAATCACTCCCCTCAACCGCACCGAGTTGACTTCCGCGCTAGAGCAAAATTCAGCATAGCGGAACAGGGATTCTGGCTGGCGATCGACCGTTAACGGGCTTTCGCAAACCAGCACTTCCCACATCTTCTTCTTGTTTTCATCCAGAAGCGGACGAGAGTAAAAATCGAGTTCCCAGACGGTAGGCATGTGAGGAGAGAGGAGAGAGGGGTGATGAGGGAGGGAGTAGGGGAGGTAAGGGAAGCAAGGGAGGCGGGGGAAGCTTTGAGGTAATTGAGGAGTCAGCAATCAACAGCCAGCCTAAGGCTTTTAGCCTTCCTCTCTCTGCTCCCCCTGCTCTCTCCGCTCCCCCTGCTGCCTCTGCCTCCCTTCACTCTCCCAAAATGGTCTTCCGCGCCCGTTCCTGGCGTGATTCGGCTTCTGCCATCACATCGGCTGGTTTTTCCAGCATTTCGCCAGGGAAGTTTTCGAGCACTTTAGTAGAAAGGGAAATTCTGCCTCTGCCTTCGTCGAGGTCGGCAATGATGGCTTTGAGGGGTTGCCCGACCTGGAATAGGTCTGCCAGGGCTTGGACGTACTTGTTACTGATCTGGTTGATGTGGAGTAACCCAGTCGCGCCGCCAAACTCGACAAACACGCCGAAAGGTTTAATGCTGGCAACTTTGCCGTCTACTAATTGCCCGATTTCGAGCTGACTAAAGCTGGCGGTGCGAGTGGCGAGTCGATTGGACAGTACGAGCTTATCGCGGGATTGGTCAAGCTCCAGGATGCTGGCGCTGAGGGTGGTGCCTTTGAGCGCGTCCAGATCCTCACGTTCGACGAGGTGCGATCGCGGAATGAAGCCCCGCAAACCCTGTACATCAACCGTTACGCCACCTTTGTTGACACCTGTTACTCTCACCTGATAGCTCTGGTTACTATCTTGTGCTTCGGCTAAGCGATCCCAGGCTTGCTTAATTTCTAGTTGCTTCAGCGAAAGTGTGACCTGCCCATCGGCATCCTGTTCGCGGATGATGAGAAACTCGCGCTCTTCGTTGAGGGGCACGATCGCCGATGGGTCGGTCACTCCTTTCAAACTGGCTTCGTTGGCGGGCAGAAAGGCAAGCGACTTGGCACCAATATCGACGTAAATGCCATCAATTTCATAATTGACCGCTTTACCCGCAATCATTTGCCCTGGCTGAAATTCGTAGTTATGTTGCTCCAGCGCCTTCTCAAAGTCCTCCATTGAAAAGGACTCGTTGGCTGGACGAGTTGATTTAGCTTCCATGAAACACGCGATCGTAGTCGGCTTTCTTACTATAGTCCGCAGGGGGAGGAGTTTGAAGTTTTGAGTAAGGAGAGAGGGGAGAGGAGAGAGGGGAGAGGAGAGAGGGGAGAGGATCGAGGAGTCAGAGGTTAGAGGGTTTGAGCTTAGAACTCGGAAGGTTGAGCTTCGGACTTGGAGGGTTAAGCTTAGAACTCGGAGCGTCGAGCTTGAAACTCGGAGGGTCGAGCTTAGAGGTCGGAGCATTGAGCTTGGAAGTCGGAGCGTCGAGCTTTGGACTTGGAACATCGAGCTTAGAGGTCGAAGCATTGAGCTTGGAACTCGGAATGTCGAGCTTAGAGGTCGGAGCATCGAGCTTGGAAGTCGGAACGTCGAGCTTGGAGCGTGGAAGGTCGAGGTTTAGGTGAAAGATCTTGACCTATCTATATGACTCCTGGCGTAAAGGGGAAAGGTGAAGGGCAAGATTCTGCCTCCTGCCTCTTTCTAACAACCAAAAACTAACAACTAATAACTAACAACTCCCCTCCGCCTCCTGCCTTCTGCCCCTCTCTCCTCACCCCTCACTCTTTCAACTTCTCAAACAACTCTTTCACCTTCTCCCAGGCATCAGCGGCGGCTTCGGGGTTGTAGTCGGCGCGCTGGTCGCAGAAGAAGCCGTGTCCGGTAGGGTAGCGAAAGAAGCGATGGTCGATATGGTGTTCCTGAAGGGCGGCTTCGATCTGATCGATTTGCTCTGCAGGAATCAAGGGATCGGTGGTGCCAAAGAAGGCGTAGAGGGTGCCGTTGATGTCGGGCGTGCGAGAGAGGGTGGATGCACCGCCACCAGGGGTCATCGTAGCAATACCAGCGCCATAGAAGGAGGCAGTGGCTTTGATATCCGGTAAGGTCGCTGTCAGATAAACGACGTGACCACCAAAGCAGAAGCCGATCGCGCCGATCGCATTACCATTTACCGCAGGCAAGGTTCTGAGATAGGCGATCGTGGTTTGGATGTCGCTCAGCAACTCATCGGCTTTGGTGGCATCTTTGTATTTGCGTCCGAGAACCGTTGTATCCGCATCGTAGTTGCCTTCAAAGCCTGGAGCGCTGCGTTGGAAAATGGCGGGTGCGATCGCCACGTAACCTTCTTGCGCCAACCGTTCTGTCATGTCACGGATGTGGGCATTCACGCCCCAGATCTCTTGCACGACAATGATGGCTGGAAAGGTGCCGCTACCCGTTGGTTCTGCCAGATAAGCATCGATAAGCAAATCACCGTTGGGGACTTTAACGTTGGCTGTGTGAATAGCAGAGTTTGTCATGATGCGGTTGGTTTCAATGCTTTGCTAAATGAATTGGGTTGTCTCGCGCCTATGCCGTACCAGGCATCGAAGACTATATTCCTTGATGCAGCAGGCGTTGACGCAATCTAAAGCCCGCCTATAATGCAAAAGGTTAATTTCCCTCTAGAAACTGCCACAGATTCCTGAATCCCGCAAGCATCGATGAATGATGTTGTGAGATCGTCACTTCGTGTTCCCAGTCTGACAAGTCCCCCATTGGACAAATCCCCAGTCTGACAAGTTCCCAGTCTGGGAAGTTCCTAGTTTGATACGTTGCAGGTTGCCCCTGATTGGTGAAGGATTTTTGACGGCGGCAAACTGTCAAGTTAGATCAGGACTGAAAACAACGCTGGTTCGGGGTTGCTGCATCTAAGATGGAGTAGAAGATGTGTGCCCTGAGACTGCGCTGCATTGTTAAACGCTTCATTTAGAGCGCGTGGAGGCTCTTGCATGGTTCAGTTTCATATTCAGACGGAGAGTGACATCCCAGCATCGACACAGCTTTATAACCAGATTCTGTTTGCGATCGCCTCTCGCCAGTATCCACCGGGGCATCGGCTGCCCAGTACGCGCCAGTTGGCAATGCAAACAGGACTTCATCGTAATACGATCAGTAAAGTGTATCGCCAGCTTGAAGAAGCGGGTGTGGTGGATGCTCAGGCGGGTTCTGGCATTTATGTGCGGGATCAAACCCATGAGGACGTAGCCAAGGTGCGATCGCCCATTCTGGATCAGCACCCAGAGGCATACAAGGTAGTGCAGAACAGCCTGGATGAGCTGCTCAAGCATGGTTGCTCGTTAAATCAGGCAAGAGAACTGTTCTTAGCCGAAATTGATTGGCGGCTGCGCTGTAGTGCTCAGGTATTGGTGACGGCTCCGACCCACGATATTGGGGCTGGGGAAGTGATTGTGCGGGAACTGGAGCGGGCGCTGAATATTCCCGTGCAGTTGGTGCCGATCGAAGAGTTGGATCAAATTCTGGATCAGACCCGCTCTGGGACAGTGGTGACAAGCCGCTATTTTATTGCCCAGGCAGAGGCGATCGCGGCTCCTAAGTCGGTGCGAGTGATCCCCGTTGATATTTATGACTTTGATTCTGAAATCAAGCTCATCAAGCGGTTGACGAAAGGTACCTGTATTGGGGTGGTGAGCCTCAGCTCTGGCACCGTGGGCGTGGCGGAAGTCATCATTCACAGTTTGCGGGGCGATGAGTTGCTGGTGATGACGGCTCAAGTTGGCGACGGCTACAAATTGGGGGCGATCGTGCGGAGTGCCCAGACGATTATTAGCGATCGGGCAAGCTGCGCAACCGTCAGAGCCGCGATTTCTGCTGCCAGGGAAGATCTCATTCGTCCCCCCCAACTTATCTGCTGTGAGAACTTCATCGTTACCAAGTCGATCGAGCTACTAAAGCGGGAGTTGGGCTTGGAGTAACCGCTTGTTGGGGGGCAGGAGGCAGAAGGGAGCGCTTCGTTAGCGATCAAGCGGCAACGAGGGAATGCCAGGTGGATCAATCAGGTTCAAACTTCTACGATGATGAGGCGGTGTTTGCTACCTACAGGCAGCATCGCCATTGTCCGGATACACCTAATGAGACGCTGGAAAAGCCAGTCATTCTAGAGCTTGTTGCCCCAGTTGTGCATAAACGCATTCTCGATCTTGGCTGTGGTGATGCGGCGATCGGGAAAGAATTTCTGCAACAAGGAGCAGCAAGCTATACGGGTGTGGAAGGATCACAGCGGATGGCTGAAACGGCTTCTCGACCGGAGTTCGCGTGACGAACTGGCTGGGTGGCACCGTGCGAAAATACCACCGCACCATTGAGGGCTACTTTCATCTGCTGCAAGCGATCGGGTTTCAGGTTGAGCAGTTGCGTGAAGCCTGTCCCCGGCGCGACCACTTTCAGGATGTGCCAACCTATGAGCGACGCAAGCGTATTCCACTTTTTCTCATCCTTTCTGCCCGCAAACCAATCTAAGGATCGTGGTTTAAATCATCTGGGCAGATTAGGCTAAGACACGAAACTCAGCATCTTCAGAGCGTTGGGTTACTCTGCGAGAAGCAAGCTACGCAAAGCTCAATTCCAACCGACACGGATGATTTAATCGACGCTCCTAAACCAGCACGATCGGCTTGAGCTGCTAATCTTCCGGGTCGCCAACCATGTTAGGACTGATCAACGTGATGTCAAATTCATCTGGCGGCACCGTCATAATAGCCTCGCGCTTCAGCAGGTAATACTTCGCACGAACTTGCGGACCAAAGACCACCTCGTCTTCGTTTTGCAAATCGTGCGCCTGAAGCTTGCGCCCATTAATCAATAACCCATTGGCACTGGACTTGCCTTTGAGATTGCCGTCTACGATACGGTAGTAGTAAGAGCCGTTGTCGTTGAGTAGCTGTACGAGCGTTGCATGACGGCGTGACACAAACTGAGACACGAGGCGGATGTCGCATTTCGGGTCTCTGCCGATTGAGTACACAGGTCCATCCAGGACAAACTCACGCTGTCCTTTGTCGTCATGAATGATCAAGAGATGATTCTGATGCGGTTCTGAAGGCATTGACCCAGGCGTAACGTGGTTGAGTTCAAGGGCTAACAATCGCTACCTGAAGCCTTTCAAGCAGGTTTACACCCCTCTCAGGCTAGCTTAGTCGATGCAAGGCAGCAATCAGGCAGTTCGTTACAACGTTAACAGAAATATCCTGCCATCGTAACGTCTGTGATACCCTCCCCTAAACGATGGCTCACGAGAAACGCTTCTTACACCGCACGATGGCTCAGTCTTGCCGAACAAAACCCTATGGCGTGTCATCAATTAGCTCCAAAACATTGCGGTATCAGCATGATTGCGCCCGCCCCCAACACACGAGGCTAGGGGCTAGAATCCTTGCTGCAAGTAATGTGTAGTTGTCATTGGTGACAGCCCCTAGTGAAAGGGAATCCGTAGTCGAATGTTATACAGCAATTTTCAATCAAGTGAAGTGCGGATCCATGCAGGGAGTCAAGGAGTCAAGAGAGTAAGGTGTACCTCAGCAAATTGGAAAAGCGGTAAGATCCAAGACTGACCCTTTTAATGAGCTTCCATGACTGCTGCCTCCCGCCGCTACCACATCACCACGTTCGGCTGCCAGATGAACAAAGCCGACTCCGAGCGCATGGCTGGCATCTTGGAAACGATGGGCTTTGAATGGTCAGAGCAACCCGACGATGCCGATCTTATTCTCTACAACACTTGCACCATCCGCGACAACGCCGAGCAGAAAGTGTATTCATACCTGGGTAGACAGGCAATCCGTAAGCAGACCCAACCTGATTTAACCCTCATCGTTGCGGGGTGCGTCGCGCAGCAAGAAGGTGAACAGCTTTTGCGCCGCGTCCCAGAGCTAGATCTCGTGATGGGACCGCAGCACGCCAACCGCCTACAGGATTTGCTGGAAGACGTGTTTAGCGGTAATCAGGTCGTAGCTACTGAGCCGCTTCATATCATGGAGGACATTACCAAGCCCCGTCGTGATAGTACGGTGACGGCTTGGGTCAACGTGATTTACGGCTGCAACGAACGCTGCACCTATTGCGTGGTGCCGAATGTGCGTGGGGTAGAGCAATCCCGTACCCCAGAGGCGATTCGTGCGGAAATCGAAACGTTGGCAGAACAGGGCTTCAAGGAAATTACGCTGCTGGGGCAAAATATTGATGCCTATGGTCGTGATCTTCCTGGCTCCACGCCCGAAGGTCGCCATCAACATACGCTGACCGATTTGCTTTACTACATTCATGATGTCCCAGGGATCGATCGCATCCGGTTTGCCACCAGTCATCCCCGTTACTTCACCGATCGTCTGATTCGTGCCTGTGCGGAGTTGCCCAAAGTCTGCGAACACTTCCACATCCCCTTTCAATCGGGCGACAACGACGTGCTCAAAGCGATGGCGCGGGGCTACACCCATGAGAAGTATCGCCGCATTATTGATACCATTCGCCATCACATGCCCGATGCCTCCATCAGTGCGGATGCGATCGTCGGCTTTCCTGGCGAAACCGAAGCCCAGTTTGAACACACGCTGCAACTGGTTGATGACATCGGCTTTGATCTGGTCAACACGGCTGCCTATTCGCCTCGACCCAGTACGCCTGCTGCCCTGTGGCAAAACCAACTCAGCGAAGATGTGAAGCGCGATCGCCTCCAGCGGCTCAATCATCTAGTTTCGACCAAAGCAATGGAGCGATCGGAACGGTACCGCGATCGGGTCGAAGAAATCCTGGTAGAGGCGCAGAATACGAAAGATCCCACTCAAGTCATGGGGCGCACCCGCAGTAACCGCCTCACCTTCTTGCCGGGCGATATTGCCACCACAAAAGGTAACCTCGTTCACGTCAAAATCACCGAGGCGCGAGCGTTTAGCCTGACGGGTTTGAAGGCGTAATGGCAACGTGATACGTGATGCTACGGCAACTCATCCTGCTCACCTTGCTTCATGTCAAGGGTTCAGCGATTTCGGCTTTGCCAATGCATCCAGGGAAGCGAACTTTCTAAATGGCTATCGTAGGCTGGCGTTACCGCTTCTGGGCGATCGAGCGTTGCCAGTGTGATGCAAAGAAGCTCATCGCCATCGTCCACAACACAAATTGAGCTACCACATTTGGGGCAAAAACCCCTCTGAGTGTTTTCTGACGATCGATACAGGGATGGTTCTGAACCTTCATACTTCAATGAAGAAACTGGAAAGTGCGCCCAGGCGACAACGGGTGCGCCTGCTGAACGCTGACACATGCGACAGTGACAAAAATGAGGCGAACTAGGCTCTTCGCTTAAACGATAGCGAATGTACCCGCATTGGCAACCACCCGTATAGTTGCTCATCTCGCCTACCTCCACGCAAATGATCCAAAAATATAGCAGTATATGTGTACTCTAACAATAGAGGCATGCCAAGCGCATACGAGCTGGCACACAACGGACGTGCATTGCTAGGGGCTGTCATCAATTACTACTACACATGGCTTGCAGTAAGGGTTCCAGCCCCTAGCCTGGTGTGGTGAGACGGGCGTGACACTGCTGATATTGCAAGGTTTCGGAGCTAATTGATGACACGCCCTAGGGTGACTTAGTTAGTAGGATTGCTCTGCGAAGAATGTGCATCCAGTGCTTTTTTTTCGCGCTTGAGCTTTTCCTCCATTTCTTGAATTTGCTCTTTGCGTGCTTCTAGCTCCAGGGCACGGCGATCGAGTTCCTGACTTTGTAACGTGAGTGACTGCCGCCATTGCTCGGCTCGTTCGGTTTCTTGCTGCAAAAACTCAGGCGTAATCCCATTCACCAAGAATTTCTGCACAACGTCTAACAACCAAGGCTTGGCATCATAGACGCTCAATGCTTGACGGCTGGGACCCAACTCAACTAGAACAAGCACCCCTTCGTTAAAGTTACTGGCTTCAGTCGCAAGAATGGTTTCCTCTTCGACAAGGGTTGCCCACGCGTTTTCAGATTTTTGCCGTGCTAAGAGCTGTAGCCCCGACTTACCTAAAAGCCCCTTTTTTTGCACCTGCGCCAGATACAGCATTCCCTATCTCTGCCTTCATGGGTTTAAGAACAACCGTATATCGTCTTGCCTAGACCTTCAAGAGTGGGGCAAACATCCTGGTGACACCTTCCAAACTGTTCTGTTCAAATGGCACGCTAGAGCGGTGGTCTATGGAAACGAGTATAACCCTGAGTTGAGCCTGTTTCAAAGTGCAGCGCCACGACTTCGGTGGGCAGGCGGTTAAGAACTGCCACCAGGGCGCGTCTATCAATTAGCTCCAAAACCTTCGGTATCAGCATGAGCGCGCCTGCCCTAACACACCAGGCGAGGGGCTAAACCCCTTGCTGCAAGGAGTATGTAGTTTTAACTGATGACAGCCCCTAGCGCACATTGACGAACCGCTCCTGGGCGATCGCTCTCAGCGTCTGCAACGCTTCACGGCGAGACACCGAAAGCGGAATCGTTGCCTTGATAGTGTCTAGCAGAATGGCTGTGTCCAAAGGCTTTTGCAGATAAAGGGCACGATAGAGGGCTGTGATGACCGCTTGCTCAATTTCGGCACCGCTAAACCCGTCGATCGCTTTCACCAGTGCTGGCATGTCAAACTGCTGGGGTGCCTGCCGATGACGCGTCAAGTGAATCTGCAAAATGGTTGTGCGTTCCGGGTCATTGGGCAAATCGACAAAGAACAGTTCGTCAAAGCGTCCTTTTCGCAACAGTTCGGGCGGCAGTTGGGACAGATCGTTGGCAGTCGCCACCACAAAAATTTCCTGCGTTTTTTCCTGCATCCAGGTGAGGAAGGAGCCGAACAAGCGCCGACTCAGCCCGCCATCGGCATCACTCCCCGTACTGCCACCCAATGCTTTCTCAATTTCATCGATCCACAAGACCGTGGGAGCCATTGACTCCGCCAGCGCGATCGCCTGCCGAAAGTTCTTCTCCGATTCGCCCACATATTTATCATACAGGCGGCTGGTGTCGAGCTTGAGCAAGGGCATTTTCCAGGCACGGGCGATCGCCTTTGCCGCCAGAGACTTACCGCAGCCCTGAATGCCCACAATCAGAATGCCCTTGGGCGGTTTCAGATTCAACGCTTTCGCTTGGGGACTGAAGCCCACCCGCGCCTGCGCCAGCCATTGCTTGAGTCCGTTAAACCCACCCAGATCCACAGGTGCATCGCTGGTCGGGAAATACTCCAGCACGCCACCCTCTCGAATGACCTGGGCTTTGCGCTGGAGGATGCGCCCCACATCTTGCAGGGTGAGTTTGCCATCTTCCAGGGCAGCATAGGCAATCACCTGTCGTGCCTGCTTTAAGGTCATGCCGCTCAATGCCTGCACCAGCGTGGGGACATCCGCCTCCTGAAGCTCGATCGCAACGCGGTTTTTCATTCGCAGCGATCGCATCGCATCAGTAACGACCTGCTGTAGCTCATCCCGTCCGGGCAACTTCAGGTCAAAGTAAACAACATCATGGGCAATTTCAGCAGGCAGTTTGATGGCATTGCCTGTGAGGACGATCGCCGATCGGCTCTGGGCAAACAACTGCACCACGTCTCGAAACTGCCGCGCCACTTCTGCATCTTCCAGGTGTCGCGCAAAATCCTTCAGCAAGAACACCGCTTTGAAGCCAATATCCTGCATGTGCTTCAACGCCTTCAATGGTTCAGTCGTATCCTCAAATGCAGCAGGCTTGTGCGCGCTGGGTGGGGCACACTCATCGACCCAACGGTTTTCAGGGGCGCTGCTAACGTCTTTGACTGCCCCGTGCGATCGTGCCAAGCCCTGTGTGATGCTCCACTCCAGCAACTGCATTTTCATGTCCTGCGTTGCCTCTTGTAGCAAGGTCTGCACCCGCTCTTCCTCCACCGTCTCAATGACGATCGCGGGATGAAAAGACATGATCAACGTTTGCAGTTCGTGAATGCTGGCAGCAAGGGGCGTAAGAGACAATGACATAGGCTTCACGTCGAGAGCAAAACGACTACCGCTAACTACGCTAGAGTGCCCGCTTATTCCCCAAAGGCAGCATTGGGAGGGAGGGGATGAGGAGGGGCGATCATGATGGGGCGAGGAATCACATCAACGAAATCTGAGTACCATAGCATCTGTAGAACTGATAGGAGCAGGCAGGTGAGAGTCCAGCTTAAAATAATGAGTAGTCTGGATAAGAGGTTTACATGAGCATCAGTCTCACTCCTGACCAGGAACGCTTTATTCAAACCAAGCTTCAAGCTGGTAAGTATCGCTCTGCCGAACAAATTTTAGAAATTGCTTTGCGATTGCTTGATGAGTACGATCGCTCTGAAGCGGAGTGGGTCGAAGACGTGCGGGTAAAGATTGATACGGCGATTGAAGCCTCTAAGCATACGACTCCGCTTGATGGAGAAACATTCATCAATGGTATTTTAGAGCGATTCCAGCAGGCAAATCAGGCATGAGTCGCTACGTCATCAACATTCTTGCCAGCCAAGACTTGGATGAAATTGCTGATTACTTTGTCGAAAACAGCCTTGAAGCAGGTGAACGATTCTTTCGTGCCTTCAATCGTAAATGCCAACAACTTGTGGCTTTCCCAAACAGTGGCAGAAGCCATACAGCCATTCATCCCGAACTCCGAGGGCTGTCCTTGGAAGGTTACATCATTTTCTACAGAACGATGGACGACGGTATTGAAATCCTGAGAGTTGTCAGTGGTCGCCGTGATTTTCCATCCCTCTTTGAAGAGTCTAATTAGAATGTTCTGGTAAAGAAACACACGCAGCGGTACAACAACCCCAATGCCCCCGACTGCCGAAACGTTAGGGCGCGTCATCAATTAGCTCCAAACCCTTGGGGTATCAGCATGATCACGCCCGCCTCAACACATAGCTAGGGGCTGGAACCCTTGCTGCAAGTAATGTGGAATCGTAATTAATGACATCCCCTAGTAGTTGGGTGGGGCAATGCCCACTCTACTCTTGATTGTTGTAGAGTCCGCGAAGCTATGGGAGGAGGCATCGGGTTGAGGCTGAAATGAAAATCTGCTCTGCCTGTTTTCTCGAGCTAGGATATACGCAAGCTGTGAAACTCCAAGGCGAGCCTTTCATAGAGGTATAAAGGGAGCTGAAAGGTTTGGAAGAAAGTAGAAGCCACGATCTTTTCGATTTCATGTCGCAAATTAGCAAGGAAATGGCTTTAGAGTATGAGCGCATTCAAAAACGTGCTACTGAAGATCCTGGTACGGCTGGAGATCAAGGAGAAGAAAATTGGGCAGAGTTATTAAAAGATTGGCTTCCGCCAGCGTATCAGGTTGTAACGAAAGGTAGGATTATCAACCATGAAGGGAAGACAAGTCCTCAAGTTGATGTACTTGTATTAAAGCCATGCTACCCAAAGAAGCTACTTAACAAGAAAGTCTATTTGGCAGCAGGTATAGCTGCTGCTTTTGAATGCAAAGTTACTTTAAAGAGTGCCCACATTACTGAAGCTTTAGAAAACTGTGTTACTATTAAATCGTTGTTTAATTTAAGAAAAAGCACCCTATTCAAAGAACAAAATTCTCCAATAATATATGGACTTCTAGCACATTCTCATTGTTGGAAGGGAGAAAGCTCCACACCAATCAAAAACCTTGAAAGCAAATTGATTGAAGATGATTCTAGGTTGGTTGATCATCCAAGAAAAATGATTGATTTAATTTGCGTAGCTGATCTTGGAACCTGGGGTTCGTTCATAAGCACCTTTCTGGTATCAAATCAACGTCTCAATTTGGAACATGAGTCAGTTAACTCTGGGAGAGGACTTTGGACTCAAACTGTGTATTTAGGGCACACCATTGAGCATAATCAAGAAGGTTACTTTAGCCCAGTAGGTAGCTTTTTCTCCCGTTTATTTCAAAAACTGTCTTGGGAGAGTGAGGAGTACCGTAGTCTTGCTCGTTATTTCGCAGAGATTGGTCTTAGTGGTGACGGCAACGGTTGCATCAGGTATTGGGACAACTCTATTTATTCTGACGAGCTTAAAGCAAGACTTGAAAGGATTATCGAGGGTGTTGAGTTAGTCGTATTAACTGATGATGGCTGGAACGAGTGGCAAATGAATTTTGTACCATAACCACCTAGCAACAAGCCACAATGCTGCTTTGCTAACCGCAGTCAATAGGTTAGTAAGGGGGTATTGCTAATCCTACTAATATTACTGTTGGTTGCGCTCTGCAAAAATCTGATCTATAGCTAAGACCAAACCTGGAAAGGTGTTTGAAAGCAAGCGATAGCTGACTCGAAATTGCTGCAACTGGCTTCGGATTTCCGACTCACCAACTTCACAACGTATTGTAGGCGCAGGTGACACGGGCAGTAGTGAGCTTTTGTAGAAACAAGGGATCTCAGTTGGCTTTATGAATGGTCGTCAAGCTTCTATCACCTACCAGGTTGATAGAGTACCCTACTACTCTGTCTAGTAATTGCCTAGAATACAGCGATATTACGATAATTAGGAGATAAAATAACGATGGAATTCAACCCAAGCAACAATGTGGTTAAACGTTGTCTTCAAGGTATGAGTATGGAAGACAAAGGCAAACCCGAAGAAGCAAGTGAGCTATTTCTTCAAGCCTGGAACGAAGCGATATATGACTTTGAAAAATTTATTTCAGCTTATTATGTAGCTCGACATCAAAAAAATGTTTCTGATCGACTAAGATGGCTTGAAGCAGCTTTGCAGTTTGCCTTAAACATAAATGACGACTCTGTTAAGAGTGCTTTTCCTTCTCTCTATGCAAACATTGCTAAGTGCTATGAGGACTTAAGCGACTTTGACAAGGCAAAAACTAATTATGAACTAGCAGCCTCATTGAACGACAAGCCTTCTGCCAAAGGTTCTTTTTATCATGGAACGAAGGCAGATTTGTCGGTTGGTGATTTGCTGATAGCAGGGGGCAACTCTAATTACAAAGCTGAACTCAAAATGAATCACATTTATTTTACAGCCCTTGTTAATGTAGCGGGACTTGCTGCTGCATTAGCAAAAGGCGATGGACGTGAACGTGTTTATATCGTTGAACCGACAGGGACGTTTGAAAATGACCCAAATGTTACAGACAAAAAATTTCCGGGCAACCCGACACGCTCATATCGCTCCCAAGCACCATTAAAAATTGTTGGCGAAGCGACAGATTGGGGGAGACAAACACCTGAAGAACTCCAAAAATGGCGTGAGAAATTGGCAAATAACCAGGGAGAAATTATTAATTAATTTCTGAGACGCTTATGTCTTGCCCAATATTGAAATATAGAACCTCTTGGAGAAGTATCTAAACAACATTGTGCAATGCAACTCCACACAGGTTGCTACGATCGCGCACAGAGCGCAAGGGTGAAAGCGGCAGTAGCGGCAAGTGCGGCGATCGTCCGGACATGGTTCCAGGTTGTCCAGTTTGTAAGGTAGCGAGTCCATAGGGTTGCACCATCACTACTGGTTGGTTCGACGGCTGCCAGAGCATCGTTCAGGGGCACGTTGCAGGCGATCGTCACTAGCATTGTGCCAATGAGATAGAGCAGGCTACCCACGAGCAGATAGACTGCACCGGGTTGCTGCCATTTGAATAAAGAAGAGACCGCTAGCAACAGACACAGCGCAGCCGTACCAAACAGTATCAACATAAACAATGGATTAATCGCTGTAATGTTGATGGCTTGCATAGCAGCAATGCCCTGTGCTGGTTGAAGACGGGAAAGGGCATTCATCACAAATGTTGAAAAGGCAAAGAAAACGCCTGCTGCTAGCCCGCAACCCAATACCGCAAGAAGCTTCAAGGCGAAAAGCGAGTGGGTAGTAATGGTCATAAAGCCTCCGTGGATGACTGCCAAACGACTAAACTCACTGAATGTTGGTTGACTGACAAATCGTTTTTGTCGGCTGGGTTGTCGCTTGCTTCTGGGTAGCAGTACAACGTGAAATCCGGCACCAGCCTTGATCTTGTTGGGTTACGCTAGCGCTTTTCTGGTATGCCGGAGTGGCTTTACCCAACCTACGCAAGCATCGGGGTTTTGAGAGTTTTGTCAGTCAATCACGGTGATGAGTATCACCGCAACCAACAGCTCAAGTAAGCTAAAAATTTTGCTACATGATTCAGATGTTGCTCCATCTTGTTACGTTCCTACCAATTGAGTAATTTTGGTGCGGGCAGCGAGGATCGAATCTGCTAATGTTTGCCCACCGTACTCATCGTTTTCAACATGAATAAAGGTGATATCGGTGATGCCAACAAAGCCAAAGACCGTTCTTAGATGAGGATCTTGATGATTCATCAGCTCATTGCGTTCGCCTGGTCCAAAGCCAGAATCTCCACGCGCCGTGATAATCAACATTTTCTTCCTCAACACAAGTGGTTTGTAAGGATTTGCCGCATCTTCTGGCTCAAAGTTAAACGTTCGTCCGACGTGCACGATTTGGTCAATATACGCCTTGAACGTACTGGGAACGTTGAAATTGTACATAGGAACTCCGATAACGTAGAGATCCGCCGCTAGGAATTCGTCAATCAGTCGATCGCTGGTGCGAATTGCCTCCTGAAGTTCTGGGGTACGCTGCTCTGGTGGAGTATAAGCCGCTGCAATCCACGGTTCATCAACATGAGGAACAGGATTGCGACCCACATCCCGATAGGTAACGACACCCGTTGGATGAGCGTGTTTCCAAGCCTCAACGAATTCTTTAGTGAGTCTGCGCGAGTGCGATCGGTCGCCCCGTGGACTAGAATCAATGTGCAATAAACGCGACATGGTTGCTCCTGGTTAATCACAATTCCAGCGTAGAAAAACGTCGCTCGCGTGGCTATCTGATTCCTGTGCCCCTATCACAATCTTGCGGTTAGTTTTCAGGTTGTTCGACGAGAGTAACTTACACATGCCTACAATCGAAGCGAGACGCATGAGGTTGGCATCATGAAGTCGATCGCTCCCCCTTCACTGGAATGCCCCCAGATGGCAATGACCACTACTTGCAGATGCGGCTTGCCTCTGGGTTTATGCACACGATTGCCACCGAAACACTGGACATGCATCCCGATCAGCTTGAACTATTGCCTACCTTTCGGACGCGGGATCCTCAAATTGAGGCGATCGGGTTGCAGTCGATCGACGTACCCCCCTTATCAATACGTGTTGCAATAACGTGTCGAACGAGCCAGACAACTGCTGAAGCAACCCGATTGCAGTGCCTGTATGATGTGGCTGTAGAGAGCGATCGCCCGCTTCACAGAGTTGAGTCAGGATCGATAAAATTCACAGCATTACTTGGTTTTAATGTCGGTTTGCTATTCTCTATCTTGTTAGCCCAAACTTGTTAGCCCAAACTTGTTAGCCCAAAAGCCTGAGGCTTTCAACTCGCTGGTGATGGCGATCGGCTACAACCTTTCACCTGAATCTTTCTCTCGCCTGGTGCAATGCTCCGATTTCTGCGGCTAGTCACGCTTACCAGTACTGTAATACCGATCGTGTTGCCTGCGATCGTGCTTCAGACCCTGGCACAACTTCAGGTATCGGCGCAAGACGTAGGCGATTACGATTCCACCTGCTATCTACGCATTGAAGGGCAGAGCACTCAGGATTTAGCGCGATTCTGCGGTAAAAAACTGCCTCAAGCAGGTACGACAACATCTCCAGTCAGACCGACTGTGCGCTCAGTGTCGTCCCCACCCGTTGCGGTTGATTCCGATGAAGATGAGCCAGTAACCACGCTGACTCCGCGATCGTCTGTCTCACCGCCCTTGCCTGTGCCGACTGCGCCAGTGACTCAACCACCTGGTGCGAAGCCTTCTACAAAGCAGCGTCCGACCGTGCCCTCTGGACAGCTTGTGCCTGATCAAACGCCTGCCAGTGACGATGTTTTGCCCGTGCCCCGTCCCCCTGCACCCCGTCAATTAGCACCGCGCAGGAGAGTTGCCGCCAAGCCGAAGCCTCCCTCCCTATCGAAGCTTCCCTCTCTATCAATCCCACTGTCTTTGCCGCCACCACCCTCGCTGCCTGAAGAGGTCAGTCAAGCTTATCGCCCCAGATTCATCCCCAAACCGCGCCCATCGCGTCCAGCCTCCCCAGCACCGCCTCCGGTAGAGGGTGTAAAGCCATCAACTCAGACAGCCATTCGTCCCACGTCCCCGTTGGATGCATTGCTTCAGGAGTTGCTGCATCAAAAATACTTGTATCTGTTTTGGGTGCTGTTTCTTCAGGTGCCGTTGCTCAAAGTGGCGATCGACCGTCGATCGCGTGCCAAAGCCCAGGTCCGTGTGCAGCCAGATCGTCAGCGAACGCTACGCCAGCCTCACAAACCAGCGATCGCCAATGTGGAACAGCACGATCGCGTGACGGATGGATTAGCAACTGAGGCGATCGTGCCCCTCGACGACTCGCTTCAGCTAGAAAACCTGACCAGGGAAGCCGCCTTTGACCTGTCGCAAGCCAATAACCAAATTGCCCAAATCAAAGCCATCCTTGCCAGCGCCGTCCGCAACCGGGTCAGCGATATCCACCTTGAACCGACGACAGAAGGCTTGCGGGTGCGCTACCGCATTGATGGCATTTTGCGCGATGTCACCAGGTTGCCGTTAGAGGTGAGCCGTCGGACGATCGTCGCGCTCAAAGTCATGGCAGACATGGATATTTCAGAAAGCCGCCGACCCCAGGATGCTCGCATTAGTGAACAGTACGCCTCAGCGACCAACACCAACCTGGATCTGGATTTGCGGGTGAGTACCCTGCCCTGCATTGGTGGCGAAAAAGCTGTCATTCGCCTACTGCCGCGTCAAAATCCGTTCTCCACAATGGATGATCTGGGCTTTACCGCAAAAGCGTTGGCGCTTTACAAAAGCTGGCTCCAGCAGCCGCAGGGGATGATTATTTTTACAGGACCAACAGGTTCCGGGAAAACGAGTACGCTGTACACCAGCTTGCAGGCGATCGCCACCGAGCATGTCAACGTCGTCACGGTGGAAGATCCGGTAGAGTACATTCTGCCCAGCATTACCCAAACGCAAGTCAACGAAGTCGCTGGCATGACCTTCGCGGCGGGACTGCGGGCAATTTTGCGACAAGATCCCGACATCATCATGGTGGGTGAAATTCGTGATAGCGAAACGGCTGAAACGGCTGTGAGAGCCGCTTTAACAGGTCATTTAGTTTTAACGACTCTGCATACGAATGATGCGATCGGTGCCATTCCACGACTGCGCGATGTGGGACCCGATCCGGGTTTAATCAGCGATGCCCTGCTGGGAGTCGTTGCCCAGCGGTTAGTGCGCCGCATTTGCCCTCACTGTGCCGAACCCTATACGCCAACCGAAAGCGACTTACAGATTTTAGGTCTCAGCTTGGCAGAGGCGAACCCGCAGGCGTGGAGACACGGGCGTGGCTGCTCCCACTGCTTCCACTCTGGCTACTCCGGGCGAGAAGCCATCATCGAACTCCTCCATGTGGATGCGACGATGCGACAAATCATCTACGAGGGATCGCTATCCGAGTTGACTGCCTACTTAAATGAGACCGGATTCGACTCGTTCCGCAAAGCCGCGATCGCTAAAGTGACCACAGGCACCACCACGATCGCCGAAATCCGTCGCGTTTTACCTGCCAGCAAACTGGCGATCGACTCCTAAACTTTGCAATCAAAGCGATGCATTAAAAAATGATTTTCGCAACCACCATTACGGTTACTTCAACGTTTCTTTAAAGAGCTTAGGTTTAGTATTTTAGTTCTTTAAAGTTGGGAATTTGTTATCACCTGAACTTTATTGCATGGCACTTACGAATATGATGCTACGAATACTCTCTAGCACACAGAATTGTTTGGTCAACGCTTGTTCTTCTTTAGCCACATTGTTGGCTGCTTGAACAATGCAACACCAATTTCCCAATCCTGTAGCGGTGGTGCATTTTCCCTCAACTGCTGATCTGATACGAAAAAGTCGTTGGATTCAACCTGCATTCAGCGCGCTTTTTTGATTAGACTTTGCTGAGAAAAGAAGACGCATATCCGGCAGAGAACTCATTGTTCAACTCATTGCCATCGCTTAAAAAGCGTGAGGATATCTCTATGGTTCGTTCCACTTTCAAAGCCCTACTTGCGGGTCTGATTTTAACAGGAGTCGCCAGTCTTGTTTGTCTGCCCTCTGCGATCGCGGCTAAACCTGTGCGCGTGATTCTTGATCATGATGGTGGGTTTGAAGACTATTATTCCGTTCTAGTTTTAGCCCTTGCTTCACAAGGAGAAGCGCCACCAGTCAAGCTCATTGGCGTGACAACTGCACCCAATGGAGAATCGTACTGCAACGGTTCCAACGGGTATCCAGACCGGAAACAAGCCCTCTTAGGAAGCTTTAGTGCTGAAGAAGGAACGATCGACGGCATTACGCAAAAAATTCTCTCAATCGCCCAATACGATCGCGCCAAAATCTACACAGGCTGCGACGAACGCACGGCAGTAATTTCGGTGCCGAATGAAGCAGATGAGTTTGGCAAGCCTGTTCCTGGCACAGGAAAAACACCAGTCAAAGTGCAGTTGCCAGTAGGAGGGAAAGCCGCGCTAGGACCCTGCCTGTTTCACAAAGAATTTGTCTTTTCTGAACGCGATATTGTCTGCTGGAATGAGTTTAATCGACCGTTCCGCGACGAAACCTTGAAGTACGTTTTGCCGAATGCACAAAAGGCGCTGACGACCTTTAACCTGCCAGAATTGAATCTCATTCGATCGCGCAAAAAAGCCTCTGACTTTATCGCAGAATCGATCTGTAAAGCTTACACCGATCAGAACCCTTTGACCATTCTCTCGGTCGGTCCGGTGACAAATTTAGCCAGAGCCTACACTAAAATTGAGCGCAAGCCAAAGGAATATGGCTGCCCTCGTAAGATCAAACTTTCTGACCTGAGTAAAGTCATTTCGACGCGCTTTATGGGCGGTGCATGGGATACCAATAAAGCCGATAATTTTGATGCCAACGGCAACTATCGGTTAAATGAACCGTTCCCAACCTGGACAGCAGGCAACATTTATTTTCAGGCTGGAGAACACATTTTTGGAATGCATCATTTGCCCTTCCCTGGCACCAACTTTCAGGACATTCAAACCGGGGAACATAAGAAAGCTTTTAATTCACTGAACAACGCTGAGTTCAATTTTTGGATTGATGCGATCGCGTTAGCGAAAGTGCTGAACTCCAAGATTCCAGTGACGATCGTGCCCCTCAACGCGACCGATTCAGCCAGACTGCAAGGGTTTGGCGATCGACTGCGAAACAATCCTTCTCAATGTGCCACTGCTCCAGCCCAATTTATCCAAAACCTGCAATTTGCCAACAGCCCAGCCCCTGGTGTCTTTGTCTTTGACACCTTGTTCCTATGGGACACGCTGGCGGCAACCAGTCTTTGGAATAATTTTGTCAACTTTGAAGACTTCCGCGATCTTGAAGTAACCACCCTGACCAACGGCGACCCAAACACCGTGACAGGTCAGCTATCGGCAAAAGAGCTGTTCCGCAGAGATATTGGTAGCCTCTTCCGCCTGGGACGCGTCAACAACCCTGTCAAAGTAGGGCTAACGACCAACCCATCACCCGGCGATCCTGATTTCAAGACGACGATTCAAAATACCGTCTTCAATCTCGTTTGCACCGCGAAATAGTTACAGCAGAATTCAGGAGTCAGAAGCCAGAAGTGAAAAGAGCTTCTCATCTGGCTTTCAGACTGATAAGCTGTAGCTGGACTTCAAACCTCCGATTGTTTCAAGAAATCGGAGGTTTTAGGCTGTCTACCGAATGGTGACTTGCAAACGGTAGCTGGCGTTGCCTCGCGTAGAACCGACCACAATCTGGTAATCCCCCGTTGCAGACAGGGTGCTACTCCAGGTGAACGCTTCTTGCTTCAGCGTCTGCCGTTTACCTGCGCCAGTGAGGGGTGCCACCACATCAAACACGGCGTTGTCTTCCAGCGAGACAATGCGAATGCTCATCACCTGTCCTTTCTGCGCGCCGACGAGATACAGGTCTCGTGTGCCATTCACGACACTCGCCTTGATGGTGGCAGAGTCAGCTCCAGGAGCAAATCGTACTCGCTGAATCCGCGATCGCTGGGCGATCAAACCAGACGATCGCTGGGCGATCAAACCGGACGATCGCTGGGTGATCAAACCAGACGATCGCTGGGCAACTGCTTCACCCTGCACCGTTGCCGATGTGATTTGTCCATTTGCAGCCGTTGCTGGTGCCCGATGAAGTGTACCAGCGCTAAACGTAACTAAAGGCGCTGCCAGTAGAGCAACCCAACGTTGAGAAAAAGGAGTTGACATGAGTGAAGAACCGGAGAACCTAATAACTGGAGTTTAGACTAACGGCACGTGGGAACGGCTCAACTCCTTGCAAGAAGTGAGTGAGATGGCAGGAACAACGCCATCAGCGATTAAGCAGACTTCTTGTTATCCACTTTAGGGTTGCGAAAT